>Ga0315279_10000088_pt1 | contig 193027 bp, 100 predicted proteins | sample YL17G06_20_MG_FD_203694 | JGI IMG/M metagenome (GOLD analysis project Ga0315279, IMG submission 203694) | Sediment microbial communities from Yellowstone Lake, YNP, Wyoming, USA - YL17G06_20 | ecosystem: Environmental > Aquatic > Freshwater > Lake > Sediment | place: USA: Wyoming | collected...
TCACCCAGCCACTTTTTCAGCCGGCGGTGGGTGATGTTCTTGGGGTTGGCGTTGACGGCCAGGAACTTGGACCCGTCGATGGCTACGAGTTCTCCCCCAAAGAGTTCCTCTTCCTGGCAGACCAGGGGGCATTCTTTCTCCAAACGACGGGAAGAGCGGACAGAATTAAGGTATCCATACAGATAAAGTTTCAGGAGGTCAGCAGGATTATAGGGAGGGCGACCGGTAGTGGGGAGAGTTTTAAATCCAAGTTGACCGACGGGCAGAGAGTCAACGAAAGCTTCAATGAATCGAACGGGATTTTCCGGGACGATAAAGTCATCGATTGACTCAGGCAACAGAAGAATCTGTTCACGAGCAGAACCTTGAATAAAATCCATCAAAATCTCCTTTGATTAGGATGGTTTCCAAGGTGACATTTTTCTATTCTACCGTCATGTTTTTTCAGGAGTTTTCACACAGTCTCCGACTGCCACCGGCCCGCAATGGCGGGCAATTCGCCTCGGCATTTCAATCTATTTTCAATAAGTGATTTTGGGCACTAAATATGGCAATTTGATGACACCCCGGTTACAATTGAATAAGAAAAGAAAGGAGAGCGGAAATGGGTGTCGACATTGTTCAATTGGGCGGCGGGACCAACGAAACAGTTCCGAAGCAATCTCTGGCGGATCTGGCGAAACCCGATTTTCACACCTATCACATTCCCCAGCCGGGGATGTCGGTCTGGCTCATGAACATAAAACCGGGGGTGCGGGTTTTTCCCTGGTGGAATTTTCAAACGGGATACGATGAGGATGTTCTCGCTTTGCACCGGCTTTGGGCCATCACCAACGAGCAAAGCTTGTTTGACTGCCTATTTCTTTCTCAGTTCTTTAAATTTGCCAGGCAGAATCTATACGCGATTTTTTCAGGGAATATTAGAAACCAGGGTTGGAAGGATTTAAAGGAAACCGATCGCAATATTTTCTCCAAAGGTCAGAGCTGCATATACCGTTTGGATGGGGAGTACGACGGCAAACTCAATATCAACTGGGTCCCTTTTTACTCCGCCCAAAGCCTCGTTAAAGATCCCGATTTCGGAAGCCTTTGGAGGCTATTCGGAGCCGGGGCCCCGGAATCCGAAGCCAATTCCCTTTGCTTATTCAGCCTTTCCAATCCCCGGGACCTTCCCCAAGTAATCCAAATCCTTATTGACAAAGAGGCGAACCGATCCGTCAAACTTCTTGATATTGTTGACTGGTTTGGATTGTATTCCTCGCCGCTTGAGCCTCGTTTTGCCTCCTGCGCCGTTGTATATTCCAAAAAAAATGAAGTTATATCGGCGCTTGAAAACCTGCAGGAATCATTTCGCAAAGTCTTTGAGCAGTCTCAGGCCGAACTCTTGAATGACATCCGTCCCCGCGTGGCCATTCGGATCGTTTCCCGTCACGTGGTTTTATAAAATACCTCAAACACATGAACAAATACGGAATTATCGGATTCTTTTTAATTATCTCGGCTGTTTTTTTCGCGCGCCCCGGCGCGGCCGATGAGGTAATTCTGAACGGGGGGAAAACCTTCACCGGAAGGATCATCAGCGAAAATGAAAACGAGGTGACCATTCGATCCGGGAAATCCATGGTTTTCACCATTGAAAAATCAAAAATCAAACAAATAATCAAATCCGAAGATAATAACCGGCCCAAAGGCCCGGTGGTCACTCTTGAGGATATGCAGAAGAAATCTCCCGCTCCCGCCAAAACTCCCGTCTCCGTTCCTTCTTTGGCCAAGCCCGTTGTTTATAATCCCCACGAGGGGAGGAGGGTCCAGAATAGCCAAAAAGACAACGTGAGTATTAATGAGACGTTGGTAACAAAGGTTTATCCTTTGAAAGGATCCACTCAGAGAGAAATTGCCCGTTTCATTTACGATCCGGAAAAGGGGCTGGGTTTCCGTCAGGGAGAGGATCGGGATGCATCCAAAACCTCAATTGTTTCTTCCTGGTCGGGGAAAGCCGGAAAAGATGGAGAGCAGGCGCGCTGGGAATCGGTAATAATCCTATCAACAGAGACTGTTTTGTTGCCATTGTGGAACGCGCCTCCCCAGTTTGATCCATTGGTCGCAAAAAACTGGGAAGATTTAGCCAAAGCCGTCCAGTCTCATGCGGAGGGAGAATTAAAGATTTACTCCAACGCCATGGCGTCCTTGGGTGAAAGCCTGGTTCAACTTCGGGCTCCCAGCGAAGCGAGTTTGAGAGAACGATCCGAACAAATTTTTAAAGTTGCCCTGGAGCGGGCCGAGAAACAAAAGATCGGGTATAACCGGCTGCGGCGCGTTGACTGGAAGAAAATTTTGAATTTGACTGATTGAAAAACCGGCCCCCGATCTTATAACCCCTTAAGTTCCAGCCAAATCTCAACCCTCCTGTTTTTAGCCAGGGATTCCGGAGAATCGCCCTCATCAATAGGAATGAACGGCCCCATCCCTTTTATGGTGAACTTCTTGCCGGGAAATTGCGTTTTCTCCCGAAGATATTTGGCCACGGCGGCGGCTCTCTTTTTGGAAAGTTTGATGTTGACGTCAACCCTCCCTATTTTGTCGGTGTGGCCTTCCACCAAAATCCGGGACGGATTTATTTTCATGACGGCCTCGGCGATGCGGTTCAGCGTGGGTCCCGATTCCTCAGGAATGACGGAAGCTCCCGTGGGGAAAGGAATTGTCGATTCCTTGGCGGTAATATTGATTAAACGGACGATGGGAATGGCCGCCCAGGCGTCCTGATTAATTCGGATATCTTTCATCAGGCTGGTGAGTTCCTTTTGAATTTGCTTGAAATTTTCGCGCGCCTGTTTCAACGCGTCGGTCACGTCCACTCGCTGCATTTTCCTGTCTCTTTTTTCATCCCGTGATTCATTAAGCTTCGGGATGGCCAGCTTCTTCCTTAATTCCTGGAAATTTTTAATATCGTTCTCATAGCCGCGAGACTGCATTTGCATGTCCGCTTTTTCCAGCTCCAATCTTTGGATGACGGTTTTGAAATCGTCCCGCAATTTTTTATCTCGGAGATATTCGGAAACCGTGATCCCCTCGATTGAATTAAGTTCTTTCATGTAATTTTTATAAGCCTCGATAAGCTGGGGGTCCCATCGTCCCGGCTTATTTCCCGAGGCGGGCGGGAAATAAAATTCCGCGGATTTTTTAGCTAGGGCTGAGATTTTTTCCTGGCTGGGAGCGGCCGTCGATAGCGCCACCGATTCTTTGGAGAATGAGCTTCCGCTTAAAAGCGGGGTGACTTTCCCGCCCTCGTTGAATTCGCCTTCCCCTTCTATAATTTCAACAAGCAGCTTTCTGTCGTCGAGGGATACGTGGCTCAGCGATTCGCCGAGGTGGGTCGCTCCCAGGGGGGTGATGATTTTGACGTCCTTTCCTTTCAGGACTTTGGTTTTTAGATCACCGTTGGCCATTTTGAAAGAGGCCAGGGCGCAGACGTCTTCAGAAGGTTCGAATTCCATCAAGGTATTGGGGCCCACTTCGACTTCAGAACCGTTGGCGAAAAATAATTGCGCCCGGGCGGCCCGTTTGGTTTCAAGCTTGTCTCCCTCAAAGAAATATTGCCCTCTTTCAACTTTCTCCCAATCCGAGTTTCCGATGGACCGTTTCATTTGAACATTTCCCTGGACCCGCGTGGCCATGGCATGGGGCCCGTTGGAGGGGCAGAGCGCTTCTTTGGCGATGGCCGCCATGATTTTTTCATCCGCCGTCCGCGGGCGGGCCCGGCTCTTCTTCCAGGGGTTAACCGGAAGATTCGGCTTCGGGATCTGGGCGTTGGGGCTTAGGCGCAAGGAAGATTGGGTCCACATTTTTTCGCGCCTGATGACATTATCGCCCTTAAGGGCCTGCTCATAATCTGAAAAAGTCCGGTCTTTTTTGAGGGGATTTTGAAATTGAAAGAGAAGCGACAGGCGGTGAGTTTGGCCCAGTTCTCCGAATGGAATCCAAGCATAATTGATGTTGGTTTCCCCCAGTGCAAAACCCGCTCCCGCGGTCACTCCGGCAAGGCCGTTCGTGTCGGAATACAGGGTGTTATAACCGCCTCTGAGGGCGAATCCGAAGGAGCCTCTTAACGGGAGGTTGTATTCGGTTCCAAAGGCGGGATAGCCGGATCTGTCCTGGGGCATGATGTAATCAAGATTGAGGAGCCAATCGGTAGAAGGATTCCAGCTTGATCCCAATCGGATTTTACGGGGGAGGGGTTCGGCTACCTTGTTGAATTTCAGGGCCCCGCCGAAATTCTGGGCGGCAAGAGCCAGTGATAATGAGCCGAATTCCTGGTGAATGCCGGCGTCAAAGGTGAAGGTTTGGGCTGAATTTTGGATTTTCGAACTCACCAATTTTCCGGATAGGCCGAGGCTTGTTTTATTGAACATTTTAGCGATGGCCAGGGTGAGAGCCATGTCCCGTGGGCTATAGGACCCTTGCGAATTTCCCCTGTTGTCCAGTGACTCGATGGAGCCGGGGTTGGTCATGATGAAACCAAAGCCGGCCGCGCTCTGATATTTCAGAGGGAGGGAGGCTCCGAGAGCATCGATCTGAATATCGTCGACATACATGTTGTGCATAAGGGATACCGCCGCCAAGGGGCTCCTCGCGATGGTGGCGGGGTTATACCAGATTCCCGAAATGTCATTGGCGCAGGCGCTATAGGCTTCTCCCATGCTCGCTCCCCGGACTTCACCCGGGAAATTTAAAATCTGGCCAGCGGTCGTTCCGGCGTCCTGGCTGGCGCCCTTTAAAGGCGTCCCCAAAGAAAGGGCGAGGCCCGTTGATAAGATGAAAGCCGATATTTTTTGGCTTTTTCTCATCTTTCAATCCCCAGTTTGAAGATTTTCTTTTCGCCCTTGCCGCTTTCGATGTGGATGAGGTAGATGCCGCTCGCGGCATTTTGACCGCGGCCGTTTTTGCCGTCCCAGTGGACAATCCCGGCGTCCGAAATTGAAAAGTCGATGGATCGGACCAGCCCGGCATCCAGGGTATAGATCCGGATTGTTCCTTCTTCTGTTAGGTCGGAAAAAATAATGTCGTTGTTGTCAAATTTTGTTCCTGAGCCGGGTTGCCAGGGGTTGGGATAAATTTTGACCCCGCTTAAATCGCTGCCCGTGGGAGAACAGAAGAGGGCGTAGACAGAAAAGTGATCCACCGCGGCCGTCACGTATTTTTTGGCCGGATCCACATTGGACCCCGATACCGGTTCCCAGCGTCCCGTGCCCGAATTCAGCGTCATCATGCGCAGGCTCGTCGCGCGCAAGGGGACGGAGTCGACAATGCCGTCGTTATTGGCGTCGGGGTAGTAAATGGTGAGGGAAATCTCTTTATTGAATCCTCCGGAATGAATCCCGGTGGTTTCAAAGGCCGCCATTTCGCGGATCGTCCCGGGGACTATTATCCAGCCGGTGGAGGCGGAAGCCGCGGCGGCGGAAACGATGGCGGCGGGATCGATCTGAAGGGGTTCAATAATTGGATTTGCCGATACGTAAAATCGCCCGTTCCCCATCGCGCCGGCCGGGACGCGCAACTCTGATTTATTGTCGGTGGTAAAGAAGTTGAGGGGGAGCGAGGAAATGTAATCCTTGATGGTTATGCTTCCCTGCGAGTCGGCGTTGGTCACCGTGAATATTCCCTGAACCGATCCCGTGGATTGGGTCCCGTCCAGATTGGTCAGGAAGACGTCCCACGGGGCGGCCAAGGCGCCGAGAAGATTGACAGTTCCCGTGAAAGTTGAAGGATCGACGAGGTTTAAAGGGGTGGGGATAATGATTTGCGTTGTGCTTCGCCGCAGAACCAAGGTCGCCCCCGGCCGGAAGTTCCTTCCGCGAACGGTGAATGAAACGGAGCCCAAATTGGGCCAGGTATTGGGGGTGATTGAGTCAACGACAGGGGGTGGAACGGGAAGCGTGGTCGTGCTGATAATACTCACCTGGGGGACGATAATTCCGTCTCCGTTTTTGGATTTGACGCGGAAATAATATTCGGTGAGCTGGGTGAGGCCGGTGGCACTAAAGGGGTGGATGGAAGCGTAAGTCCCGGAACCGACGGTGACGAAACTTGTTCCGTTGGGGGATCTCTCCACCAGGAAAATCGTATGGGTCGAGTTGGTATTGGGGCCCCAGGTGATGGTGACGGAAGTGATGTAAACGTTGGAAAATGTGACGGTCGTCACGGGGACGGCAAAGGTGAATTTGGGGGCGGAGTTGGATGTGGCCGACCCGATGTCCACAAAAGCTTCCACATGGCGCGTGTATTGGGTGTTGGTGGATAGACCTGTTTCCGTCCAAGAAGTGGTGTTGGGGAGCAATAACCCGGACAGATTACCGGTTGCGCTTTTGACCACGAACCCCAGAGGGTCGTTCGTGAAGGACCACGTCCAGGTAATGCTGGAAGCCCCCACCGCGGTTCCGGAAAAGCCATAGGGGGTTCCCAATATCCCCCAGTTGATGATGCCGCTGGGATCATTTTCCTTATAAACTCCGGCAGGGAAGACCACCGGATCCCTTATATTGACGAACCCGAGAGGCAAAACCGCGGAATCCAAAACCGCCCGGACATGGGTGCTGATGGAAGCATTAAAGTTGGGATTGGAAACGGTGATGCTGGCCAGGGTCACAGGGTCGAAGTTGAGGGCCGCGCCGCCGGAAATACCATTGGTGAAGCTTAGCGATACGAGATTAACGGGTTTGGATCGGGGGCCAAACCTCAGGCCGTTGACATCCAGAGAGGAGAGCGTCATTGACTGCCGGTTGTCGAAGACGCCGTTTATTTGCGTGGAAAAATGGGTTATTCCGGGAGCGGTGCTTGTGAAAATAAGCGGGGCATTTGAAGAAAAGGTTCCCCCCGACACCTGAAAAACGCTCGCGTCCTTGAATGAAACAGTGGTGAGGCTGCCGGATTGGTTGCGGAGGGTCCCTTGCCCGGCAATATTTAAAAGATCGCCCTGAAATAAGATATTGCTGTTAGTTATGGACACAGTGGCTGTACCAATAGTTACGTTTCCGTGAAATATGGCATTGCCGGATCCTAACGTCATGGTGGTCGATGCCGGATTGGATGCGGGCCCAATGTTGACCGGACCGAATACTTCCATTTGGTGAGAGGAACCAGTGTCAAATTGAGATGTCCGGGAGGGATTGCCCACCTGGAGGCTGCCCATTACCTTGTTGTCGGAGAGAAGATCAGCTCCGCCGTCGCCATCTATAGTGAGGTTGTTGAAGGAGCTGGATGCGCCGCGATTGATATGGTAATTGCGGGGGTAGTTGAAAAAGTGAACCAGGCCCGTGCCCGGATGGAAAATTCCCCCGGAATCATCCCAGTTAAAAGCGAAGCCGAGGCCGTCTCCCGTCATTCTGCCCCCGGTCACGGTTATTGTGGAGTTGGCCGGATCAAACTCCGCTCCGGTGCTAACTACAAAGGAACCGTCGACGATCAAATCGGTCGTAAGAGTGACCGGGCTTGAATTTTTGATCCAGACACTTGAGAAATAGCTGCCGTAGATGCCGAGGCCCTGCTCGGAAATCAGCATGTGGATGGTCTGGGGAGAATTTCCGTCAAAATTAACACGGCCCGAAGAACCAAATGTGAAAGTTCCTCCCGTCTGATTGAAATTCCCGGAAAGGGTGTGGTCGAGGGACCCAAATTCCAGCCGGGCTCCCGCGATGAGGAGATTATTTAGATCCATGTTCGCCGTGGCGATGACAGCAGAGGAATAGTCAACGGCGATGGTGAAGGAAGCGATGCTGACGGTCAAATCCCATAAACAGGATTTGGCAGAACCCGTGGAGGAGAAAAGGACGGCGTCTTTCGGGAGGGGGGCTTCGTCTCCGACCCAGTTATTGGGATTTGAAGCGAAATTATCTCCGCCTCCCCCGCTCCAAACTTTTCCAAAGATGAAATTTTCATCGGATTTATATGTGGTCAAGTTGACGTAAGTGTGGGAAGACGGGGTAAAAACGAGATCCGCATCGAAGGCGTAAACCGTGTAGGTTCCTCCCGAAACGAGCCCCGCGACGGAATAGTATCCGGATGAACTCGACACATCCTGAACGGGTCCCACTCCGACGAGGTGAATTTCAATATTCGGGACGGGATTTCCGCCCAAATCAAGAACAAAGCCGGAGATAGTGAGGGCGTGGAGAGGAGAAGCAAATAGGAGAAAACCGCCGAAAAGGGAGAAAAAAATCTTCCCCCCGAGGCCCCTTTGTTTTTTGGGCCCGGGCAACATGTCACCCTTGATGAGCGTTAGGGTGCCCATCTTATTTCCCCCTAATAATTACGGCAAAAATTTAGGGGACCGAAATGGTAAAAGGCGAATCCGCGTGGAGGGAAGAATTATTTCGCTGAGGCGAGAGGCTTTAATTTCAAGGCCAGTTCTTTGGAGGCCTTGTAACCAATGCTGGCATCGCCGGTTCCAAAGGTTGTGGCGATTAGCTCTGAGCTTTCCACGTCGAGCACTCGCAGTTCGATATGGAATTTGGAACCGTCACTGGCCAGCACCTGAACCGTGCCGACCAGGACATAGTTGATGCCCAAAATCTTCCCTACTTCCACGGATGAACCCTTGTTAACAACGCCTGATTTTTGAAAATGCTGTTCCTGAAGGATGTTGTCCACCAGATCCCTGTCTACGACCCTAAAAGAATTCAGTAAAAGTCCGGCTTCGACGGTATTCCGCCAATTTTGACGGATGACTGTTAAATCCCCGTCCCCGTAACCGGCGAGGTCCATCGGCAAAACGGCGATCCGCGGTTGAGGGGTTAATTTAACGGAGGGATTTACGGTGGTGGTAACAAGAAAGTTTGACTCGGCACAGCCTGTCAGAATCAGGGCGATAATTGGAATTAATAAGGAATTTCGCATATATGGGTTAAGTATAAGGGTAAAAACGGGGGAGGCAAGGTTTTTTAATAAATGGAGGAAAGGAAAAACAGGTTGATTTCTAGATGGAAAAAGCGTCATTCCTGCTTCCGCAGGAATGACGGAGTCCGCAGGAATGACGTTTATTTACCGTTTTCTGACGATTTTTTGAATTGCCGAGCCGCCGAGAAGATTTAGTATTGAGGCCCTTCAAAGGTGAAATTCCCTTCCCTGATTGCTTTTTTTGGAAAAAAATTGAACCCAATTCGCTTCAATAATAAAGGATATTCAATTGTGGAGTTCGCCCTGGTGTTTCCTCTTTTTTTGACGGCGGGCCTGGCTCTTCTGGATTTGGTTTTTTTCGAGGTCCGTCAGATATATTTAGCCGCTGCGGGGCGAGAGATAATTCGTCGGATTTCGCGTTCGGATTTGAAAACAGAGGACGAGATGGAAAAATATTCGCGTGATTGGTTTGAGGGGAAATGGGCCCGCCCGGATCGGATTACCGTTGAGTTTGAAGTTCTGCCGGTTCAAAAGGCCCTGGCCAAAGAAAGGAAGAAGAAAACGGTGCGAATCATCAGGCTGAAAATGGAGGGACGCTTCCGTCCGGGATGCGTTTTGCTGCTGAAATTATTGGGGAATCCCGAATTGAATTGGAGGTTTAATGAAAGAGGAGTTCAGGTCAACTGAGGGGAGTTTATTTGTGCCCCTTATGTTAGTTTCTCTGGCCATATTTTCCCTGGCGCTTTGGCTGGTGGATTTGGCGAATATTTCCTACCTCCGGTCCAAACTCGGGTCGATTTCAGACTGCGTTCTTCTTTCCTCTCTTCGCCTCAGGGCCGAGGGACTCCAGACTGTCGCTACCAGATGGAGTCAGGTTGAACCCCTGATTATTTCTGGAGATTCAAATGGAATTCAGATTAACCCGGAAATAACCGCTTGGGACGAACTCAAGTCGAAACTGGAGGAGCTTAAAAAAGCAATTCCAGGCTACAAGGGCCGAATCACCGCGGTTCGAACCCTCGTGGCCAAGGCCAACGGAATCGACCCGCCAAAAGTTTCGATCACCGATGGTTCCGCCTTTAATCTCGGGTTGGTGAATGAAAAACAAAAGGTTTGGGACGGGACCGGCAAAGAAGAGGTATTGCCGTTCGTCTGGCTATCACGATCCTGGGCCAAGGGAGAAAAACTGGGGAGCCCCCTTGAGAGAAGCGAAGTGGAAAGCGGTGCCTCATTTAGATCCGTGGGATTGTGGTGGGAGGGAGGCGCCCCCCGATTTTGGGATGTGAAAGCAGGAAGCGCCGGCGGATTAATATGGGACGTCCCTGGGGATGAGGATTGGGTGAGGGAAACCGGAAACGGAGGGTTTCCGCGCAATTGGGATGAAGCCCTATTAGGGGGAGCGGTAAAACCCAATCGCTTCGCCCTTTATTGGGCCGAGCTCCGGAATTGAAATAGAAAAATGGCTCCTTCCGTATTCCAATCGAAAAGATTGAAAGGGCAGGCGGCGGTGGAATTTGTTTTTTCAGTTGGGATTTTCCTAATCATTTTTGTTTTTTTGATAAAGCTCGGCCAATTCGGTTTATCTAGGCAGGAAGCTTTATCATTGGCTTGCTTCGGAACATCGCTCCAGTCCTGCAATCTTCTGGATGAAGAAATCATGGGAAGTCAAATTGCCCTGTTCCGGAAGGAGCTTAAGATTTATGGAAATAATCCGGGGGGAATTGAAACGGGACGGTTCACCGGGGTTCCGGGGTCGTCTTTCTATCAATTGGTCAAGACATCGGTTGGCTATGGAATATCTCCGGGTCTAAAAGGAGTCGAATGTGTTGTGGAACAAAAGGCCCCGTTGGAGGATTAGTGCTGAACTCTAAAAAACAATTAGTGGTCTCCGCCCTTGGCGGAGTGCTGGTCTTTTTCCTCATTTATACATATCTCGATGGAATTGAGAGAAAGATTAATTCCCGCCAGAAAATGTCGTCGGTGTTAAGAGTCAAAAGCTTTATCCGCCAGGGGAGAGTTGTCTCTGAAGATTTGGTTGAGACCGTTTTAATTCCCGAAGCTTATATTGAACCAAAGGCGGTCCGGGCCAACGGGGATTTAAAGGACTCTTCGGGACGGTTGGTCTATAAAGCCGCGGTGGGGCTGCTGAAAGGGGAGCAACTTACGAAAACGAGAATTTTTAAAGACAGAGCGTTTCAAAACCTCGCTTGGTCGCTTCCCCCGGGTCAAATGGCCTTAACTCTTAAATTGAATTTGGAGCAGGCTGTGGGCGGGCATCTTGATCCCGGAGATTGGATAAGCGTTTTTTGCACGAAAGAATCCTCTTCCTATTTGCTCCTTGAGGGAGTGCAGGTTCTGGCGATTCAGGAAAGAGTCTGGGATCCGGCCAGAGAAATGGAAGAGAAAAATTTTTCAAAGATATTGGAAAAAGACAGTTTAATGATTACACTGGCTTTATCGTCCCGGCAGGCGGCGAAGCTCCTGTTGGGGATGGAAAGGGGAAAAATTTGGCTTTCGCTGAATTCTCCTCTGGGGTCCGAAAAAAATACGCGGTTGGTCGTAAATAGCGGTGATTTAGAAAGGAATTAATAAAGGATTTAAGAAATGACAGGAAGACTAAGAGAAAAAATCTGCCCCTCTTGCCGGGCTCCCAATCCCTCCACGGCGTACGCCTGTCTCAATTGTTATCAGGTGATGGACAAAAAATACAAGGTGCCGTTCTGGAAGATTCACATTGATCGCACCATTTCCATTTTATTTCTTATCACCATCGGGATGGTCGGTGGCCTTTGGTTTATCAAAAAATGGTCTGAAGCGTTCGAGGCCGAGATGAGCATTCGCATCAGAACCGCCGAATACCAGATTTCCTTTGTCGCCGGAAAAAGCCGACACGAGTCGGCCGGCGTCAAATCCGATTCACAGCCGGCCCAGCATCCCGAGCTAGAATAATTCCCCTCTCATAGCCCTCCAGAATTTGACCGTTATGAAAATACCGAAGGTCGTGTTTGTCGTTTCCCCTTTTTTCGACTCCAAAGATTTTTGGCCGTTTATGCTTTCTTTGGAATCGGCCTTTTGCGCGAAAGGCGAAAATCCAACGGTTTATATCCCCAAAGGTCTCGTTTTTTTCCAAATGGCCTGCCGGCCCTTTAAATCAGGACTTACTGACGACGGGAATGCCGATGGGGCGGGCGCTTGGCCTAGCCGGAAGGAGTACGCTTCTTTGTCGGCCGTTTTTGGAGAGATTGAAAGAGAATACAAGTTCAGCCCCTTGCAGATGGTCGCCTTGAATCCCTGGAGTCTTTTGTATGGAGGGGAATGGCCCAAAGTTTCCAAAGCTTTCGAAAGTTATTTTGTTTTGTGTTTGAACCCCTCCTTTGAGGACCTTGCCGCCGCTAAACGCCTGGCGGGGCTTCTTTTCGCGGGAGGGTTTCGAAGGGAGGACATCTTCTTCGCGGTCTTTCACGGAAAAATTTCCCCCCAAGTTCCGCCCGAAATGATTACCGGGGAATTGGGGGCTCCGCCTATTCACGTTAATTTGGATCTTAAGGAATCCGATTTTTTCCACACCATTGTTCAAATCGGTCCCAAGAAAATATTGGAATCGAAGATGGGGAAGTGCGCTATTAAGTTGGTTGATTTAATTGAAAAGAAATCGATAGGAAGAGCGGCGGGAGGGGAGGAAAGCGGTTCTTTTATTGATTGGAGAGATATTGAGGAAAGAGTGACCGGGCGGACTTGGAATTTGCTGAACGCCCAGGGAAACCGGTCTTTTTCCAATAAGGCGGAAATCGAAACTCTCATTGAAAAAGAAATTCATGCCGCCGTTTGGGATGGGAACGTTGTAGATCGGGACAGGGAAACTATCAAGGCGGTTCAACAAAGGATCCTCGACCGGGTTACAGGGCTCGGGCCCATTGAACCGTTTTTTCGGGACTCCTCCGTCCACGAGATAATGGTCAACGGCCCGGAGTGCATTTTTGTCGAAAAAGATGGAGCCATAACGAAAACGGATGAAAAATTCGTCAATGAGGCTCACCTCAAGGTTACCATTGACCGCATGGTTGGAGAAGTGGGCCGGCGAGTCGACACCTCGAGCCCGATTTGCGACTTGAGATTAGAGAACGGCTCCAGGGTCAATATCGTGCTTCCACCCCTCTCCCTGGAGGGCCCCTTGGTCACCATCCGCCGCTTCCGGCCCCAGATTTTAACAATGGAAAAGTTGATTGAACTGGGAAGCGTCCGAAAGGTGGAGGCCGAATACCTTAAGGAAGCGGTCCGATCCAGAAAAAATATTTTAATCGCGGGAAATAGCGGCGCGGGGAAAACCACGCTTTTAAACATTATGTCCTTTTATATTGATGATTCGGAGCGGATAATCACCCTTGAAGACGCGGCCGAGCTCAAATTGCAGAAATCTCACGTGGTCAGGCTTGAAATCAGGCCTAAAAATTCGGAGGGAGCGGGGGAGATCAATATGCGGGAACTGGTCATCAACGCCTTAAGGATGCGGCCCGACCGTCTCATCATTGGGGAATGCCGCGGCTCCGAAGTTGTGCCGATGCTTCAAGCCTTAAACACGGGGCACCAGGGCTCCATGACCACCGTTCACGCCAATTCCGCCCTCGACGCCATTAAAAGGATTGAGGCCATGGTATTGATGGCCGCCCCCAATTGGCCTATTGAAGTGGTGCGGGAGCAGATTGGTACGGCCATCGACTTAATTATTTTTCTTTCGCGGATTGGGACTTCTCGAAAGTTGTTGGAAATTGGGAAGGTTCGCCTGGAGGGGGGGAGGGCGATGATTGAGAGATTGGAGGCCAAGGCCGGCTCCCTATGAGAATAATTTTATCGATTATGGCGGCCGTGATTTCGACGGTAATTATCGTGGCCGTTCCGTTTGGAATTTTTAAGCATTTTTTTAAATTCCTTGCGAAGAAATCCCGGAGGATTCAAATCAGCCCCGAAATCTTTTTTCTTGTTTCCGGCTGGTTAAAAGCGGGATTGACCCTCGAGGAAGTTTGGGAGCTGTTAATTAAGGAATCCCCGCCGGATTTTCGGGAATTAACGCGCTTGGACGCAGGAGGGGAAGCGGGGTGGCTCTCCATTCAGCAAAGGTTTCAAATTCTATTTCAGGATGAAAAATGGGCCTTGGCGAGGGCTGTTTTACAAATGGGACATGAGTCGGGCGGGGAATTGGCCAAGGCCCTTACTCAATGCGCCTTGATTTACCAGAGGAAAACGGAACTGGAAAAACGGATTGGCGTGTTGACTTCGGAAGGAAAGTTGAGCGCCTGGGTTGTGGGTTTGGTGCCCTTTGGATTTTTGGGCCTTCTTTATTTTGTCGCGCCCGACATGGTTAGGCCCTTATTTTTTTCAAAGGCGGGCCGGGTCCTGCTCGTCGCGGCAATGCTCCTTTCCTCGGCCGGGATATATCTCGTCCACAAAGTTGCCGGGGTTAAAGTATGAATTTCGCTTTCGCCTTGGCGGGAGGCTGCGTCTTTTTTTATCTGGCCGGAGCGATATTCGACATTCAGCGCTCCCAGGTTTTACTGAATAGGTACCGCTTTTTCTCTGCCGGTTTTCGTTCCCGAATTACCGTTTGGCGCGCTCCTGGCGCGGGGGCGGGCGGTTTTTCCTTGGGGGTTTTCCTCGTCTATTGTGTCCTTCCCCATTTCGGGCTGATTCATATTTTGGGCGGCGCGGTGGGACTCATCATCCCCTGGCTTTTTCAAATTGAGGGAAAAACGCGGCGGAGCTTCGAACGCCTGAAATTATTCCCCGATTTTTTGGATCTCTTCGCCCTGGCACTATCATCGGGATTGACTTTAGCCGTGGCCTGGAAAAAAGCCCTTGAATATTTGCCTAATTCCGCCTTAAAAAAAGAGCTGGCGACTGGTTTTCAAATGTTCGAGCTGGGGCGGCCCTTTGAAGAAGTCATTTCGGGTTTGAAGGAAAATTGGCGGGATAAGCGGTTGGATTACCCTTTGACGATGATTGAACAGGGCCTTTCGAAAGGATTTCCCTTGCAGGAGATGATCTTTGACCAGGCGGAGAGTTTGAGAAAAGAGCTGCTCTTTGAACTGGAAAGGAAAGCCGAGACAGCCAAGGTTAAGCTTCTTTTCCCGATTGTGTTTTTTATTTTTCCCGCCATGTTCATTATTTTATTCGGCTCCTTATACTTGCAATTCAGATAGGTGCCGTTGTTCACAGTTCACACTTTGTGCCTCCGTCATTTTTTTAATTGGTGAAAGTCATTTATTAAAGTGTGAACTGTGAACAACGGCACCTATACCTTTGGTTTTAACTTCGAATTTTTTAAGATGGGCCAAGTTTCTTCCGACAACTCAAAGGGGGCGAAGTGGGGTTTTCCTGGTTCAAGGGTAAAAGGGTTTTGGTCACGGGCGGGGCCGGTTTTTTGGGCAGCCATTTATCCGAAAAGTTGTGGTTGTATGGCGCCGCCGTCATTTGCGTGGACAATTTTTTGACGGGAAATCCGACCAACATCTCCCATTTGTTGGGGAAAGATCGGTTTGAATTCATCAAGCACGACGTGACGCGGGATTTGTTCCTTACGGGGCCGATTCATGCCGTCCTTCACTTCGCCAGTCCCGCCAGCCCCGTCGATTACCTGGAATATCCCATTCAAACCCTAAAAGTGGGCGCCATAGGAACCCACAAAATGCTGGGCCTCGCCAAGGATAAAAGAGCCGTTTTTCTCCTCGCCTCGACTTCCGAAGTTTATGGAGATCCGCAGGTGCACCCCCAGCCGGAAAGTTACTGGGGGCACGTGAATCCCGTGGGGCCCCGGGGAGTCTATGATGAGGCGAAAAGATTCGCCGAAGCCCTGGCCATGGCTTATCACCGCGTTCACGGAATTCCGGTGCGGATCGCGAGGATCTTCAATACGTTCGGACCCAAAATGCGACCCAATGACGGCCGCGCCATTCCGGCCTTTATCAGCCAGGCTCTTAAAAATAAACCGGTCACAATTTTCGGTTCCGGGAAACAAACCCGCTCCTTTTGTTTTATCGATGACGAAATTGAGGGATTATTGAGACTCCTTATTTCCAATCACTCCGGGCCGGTCAATATCGGGAATCCGGGTGAGATGACCATCGCCGAGATGGCCCGTCTCATAGTCAGGTTGTGTAAAAGTAAAAGCCGGGTCGTATTTAAAAAACTCCCGGTTGACGATCCCAAAGTTCGCCGCCCCGATATTGCTTTGGCTAGGAAGATATTGAAGTGGCGGCCCAATTTCCCGGTCGAGGAAGGGCTTAAGAAAACCATCGAGTGGTTTCAAATGACAAATAAATCTAAATGGAAAAGGTGATCTATGTTCAAAAGCCATAATTCCAGGGGTCTTTTGATTTGCCTCGTTGTGACATTAATAGTTCTGGCCGGATATTTGGCCGGATGGATGGACATGATGGAGCTCAAGACAGTTGATTTTCGTTTCCAATGGCGGGGGGACCGGCCGAAAAATAAGGATATTGTCGTCGTGGCGGTGGATGAGAAATCCATCGAGAGTCTGGGCCGCTGGCCCTGGCCCCGGGCCACTCACGCGGACCTTGTCCGGAAGCTCGCCAAAGCCGGGGCCAAGGTGGTCGCCTTCGATACTTTGTTCACCGAGCCTGATCTTCAAAATCCCCGATCCGACGCGGAATTGGGGAAGGCCGCTCGCCAGACGGGGTTGGTTGTCTCATCATTTTTCTTCAAGGACGGGATCGATAAAAATCAGGGATTAAAGCCCCAATTTCCCATCAAGGGACTGGCGGAATCAAGCTACCTCGGATTTGTGAATCTGGAACCGGATGCGGACGGCGTTACCCGCCGGGCCGCACTCTACGCCCTCTTGAAGGAGAAAGGGGAAGTTTATCCCTCTTTGGCGGTGGCGACATTGGCTCTGAGCCAGAAGAAGTCTCTGAAAGAAATCATTACCGAAATACCGGTCGTTGTCGATTCGGATCCGGCGCTCGCCGTAAACGATCTATTTATTAATTACACCTATGAATATCCCACCTATTCATATCTTGATGTTTTGAGGGAGAAAATAAAGCTGCGGGACACGTTCCAGGGGAAAATCGTTTTTGTCGGCGCCACCGCCGCCGCCCTTTTTGACATGAAGGCGGTTCCCTTTGTCTCGAAATATCCCGGGGTTATCGTTCACGCGAACGTCGTTGACAATCTAATATCCCGCCAATGGATACGGGAGGTGCCCAATTTCTTAACGGTGCTTTATGTGTTATTGGTGGGGTTGGTTTTGGGTATTTTCCTCCCGCAGGTGGCGCCCTGGAAGAAATTGGGTGTTTTTGTTTTTGTAACTGTGGGAATAGTGGCCTCCGGATATTGGGTATTTTCTCACCTCAATTTTGTGATTCACATCGTCCCGCCCTTTGTGACCGCCATCGGCTGCTACGGCGGCACCATCTTCTACAGGCTGCTGATTGAGGAAAGGGAAAAGAGGAAAATCAAAGGGAGTTTCAAGCAATACCTTTCTCCAAAGATTATTGACTTAATTACCAAGGACCCGGCGAAATTGAAATTGGGGGGGGAAGAAAGGGAGGTATCAATCTTTTTCTTGGATATCGCGGGTTTTACTTCCATGTCCGAAGCCCTGAAACCAACACAGTTGGTGGTGGTGATGAATCAGGTGCTGACCACTTTCAGCAGCGTGATATTTAAAAATGAGGGATTGATAAACAAGTATATCGGAGATTGCATCATGGCTTTCTGGAACGCTCCGATGGATCAGCCGAACCATGCCGCTCAGGCGTGTCTGGCGGCGCTGGATTGCATCAGCGCGATACCTGAGCTCAACGAAAGTTTGCGATCCCAGGGGCTGCCCAGTGTCGATTGCCGGATCGGCATTAATACCGGAACTGTGGTCGTGGGCAACATGGGCTCCAACGTCCAATTTGACTATACGGTGATGGGCGATCCGGTCAACCTGGCTTCGCGCCTTGAAGGGGCCAACAAGGAATATCACTCCCACATCATGATTTCTGACGTGACATTTGAGAAGGCCCGGGAGGCCATTGAGGCGCGCGATCTGGACATGATCCGCGTCAAGGGGAAAAAAGAACCGCGCCGGGTTTATGAATTGTTGTCCCGCCGGGGAAAACTTTCTTCTGATTTTGAGTCCGGACGGGAGAAATATCATATGGCTCTCAAGATGTACCGGGACAGGAATTTTGATGAGGCCCTGCACGCCTTTGAGGAAGTTCTCGATTTTATACCGAATGACTACGTGGTCCGGAAATATCTGGAGAGAATCCGCACTTTCAAAGTCACCCCGCCTCCGTCTGTTTGGGACGGCGTTTTCGAAATGAAATCCAAATAGGTGCCGTTGTTCACAGTTCACACTTTTTCTTTAACGTCTAAGTTTTCCAATCCTCCGATTAAATTTTCGATTTCGGCTGAAAGTGGTTTTATGCTTAGACGTCGAACGATTTGACTAATGGCGGATTCTCCTTTTCTCAGGAAACTGGCGAGAGATACAGTTGTGAACCGGTAGTGAGACCGGCCGATGAATACCAGTGCCTGGCGGATCCGGCAAATTCGATGATCAAGGGATGGTCCGTAAAGCTCCTCATCTTTGATTTTAAAAATCCGGCAGGTTTCTTGGGCCAAATCCTCAACTTTGCCCATTCGTTTGAGGGATCTTGGCGTTTGCCGTATTGGCTCGTGAACCTGGTTTTTGACTCCTTCAATAAATGACTCATCTCCTAAGATGCGGGGTGTTCGTACTTCGCATTTTCTGAAAGAATCCTGAATTTTTTGGCTGCTTTCATCCATTCCGTTCTCATCGGTGAGCACGTGTTCCAAATAACACTTTATGGCGGTGGGTTTATCGGACCCGAATTGGGCCAATAGTTCGCCGACGGATTTTTCCACGGCATCGGGAGTTGCTCTTCCAAGGTAGAAATGATGGCTTGACCACGGCCAATCTTCAAGTCGTTCGACCAATCCATCTTGGTCTTTGCCGAGAGGATTGCGGTGAATGTAGCGGAGAAGTTGGAAAAAATAAGTTGACTTGTCACATACGATGGATTTATACCGCCCGTGGAAAACATGGCCGATAAGGTTGTGCGATCGATTGAAATAGAGGGCGTAGCGGGTTAAAAGCCGACCCATGAAGAGGGAAAGGTTTCCAAGAGGAGTTTCCAAAAGGAAATGAAAGTGGTTTGGCATGAGGCACCAGGCGAAGAGATGTATTTGGGAACGGGCAGTTTCCTGAAGCAAAAGAGAAGTGAAGGTCTCGTAGTCATTGTGGCAAAGGAATATTTTTTCTTTTCTATTTCCTCTGCTAAAGACGTGATAAAAGCCGTTAGGGAAGTCCAATCGGGGCGGTCGCGGCATCATAATCCTCCTTGTTTATCGGGGAGGGGTGCCGGTAGGTTTTCCGTCTGAAACAGGCTAGATTTTACAAATCATTTCTTCTCAAATGAAAATTTTTTCTTGAAAAAGTGTGAACTGTGAACAACGGCACCTAATAATAGCCGAGGCTTCCGTCCATCTGGGAACGTTTCAGCGCCAACTTGAAGGCGAATATTCCGGCGGGCCAGATGAAGAGAGAGAAAATAAGAAGGTAGATGAGGTGGTCGCCAATATCGGCAAACCCGCCATTCGCCAAAAGGCTCTGCCGCAAGGCCTGCAGAGCATGAGACATCGGAATACAGTTGGAAATTGTTTTCATCCAGTCCGGAAGAATTTGCGTCGGAAAGTAGACCCCGCCCAATAATTCCGAAGCCGTGACAATCACCCAGGTGACGGGATTCCCGCGTTTAAATCTCAGGATAAACGCCGCGGCCAAAATTCCCAGCCCCATGAACGTCGTCAAAGTCAAAATAACGGATACAAAGGCGGCGAAATAATTGGCCTGCGTGAGTTTTAGGCCGAAAAGGCAGATGGCAACCACGAAATAAAAAATCACTTCGCCGGTGGCGTAGAGAAAATCCCAGAGGCTTGAGCCGGCCAGATAAACAGGGGTGGTGACGGGAGTGACCAGAACCGATTCGAGAGTGCCCATGAATTGTTCCTGCCTTAAGTTTTGAGAGAAGGAATTTAATCCCGCGGTTTGAAATGTGGAAAAGGCTATTCCGATAAGGACGAACGGAAAATAATGCCCGCCGTAGCTCGCGAGATGTTCAATGGAAGTTGAGTCGAAAAGTTTGGCGACAAAGAAGAATGTCGCCGCGTTAAAGAAGACGCTCGCGATGTCGAGAAGGAAGGCGAAGCGGTAGCTCAGGGTTTGGTAGAAATCGCGGATGAGAAAGGCGTAAAAAGCGCGGATCATAATTATTCTTCCACCTTTTTATCGACGGTCTTTAGGTAAAACTCCTCCAGGGAGGCCGTTTGCAGCTTCTCTTTTAATTCATGCGCGGAAATTTCAGAGATTACCTCGCCCTCTTTCAGGAAGATGATGCTGTCGGCGATTTTCCTGGCTTCCTCCAATTGATGAGTGGAAAGGACCACCGTCTTTTTCTGGTTGCGGGTGATGTGATCCTTCAGGAGCCGGCGGAGTCTTTGGGTTCCGTGAGGATCCAGATGCCGGAAGGGCTCATCCAAAAGAAGAATCGGCGGGTTGTGCAGAAGCGCCCGCAGGAGCCCCGCCTTCTGTTTGGTTCCGGAGGAAAGCTTCAACACCATTTGCTCTAATTCCCCGGTCAAATCCAATTGCAGGGCCAAATTTCCGATGTGTCTGTCGCGAACGGATGGGGTGAGATCGTAAAAAGTGGAAAAAAAGTTGAGGTTCTGCATTCCAGTGAGACGCCCGTAGAAGCCGCTTTTTTCATCGGCCGGCATCCATCCCAACTGAGATCTGGTGAGAGAGGGATTTTCCTTCGGATCGCGCCCGAAAATGAGGATTTTTCCGCTGGTGGGCGCGAGTAACCCGGCGAGGATTTTCAGGAGCGTGGTTTTTCCGGAACCATTGGGCCCCAGAAGACACAAAATCTTCCCAATTGGCACCTGAAACGAAACATTGTTTAACGCTTTTTTGCCTTTATGGGGGGTGTATTCCTTGGATAAATTTTCCACTTCTATGGCGATGGCCCGTTCTTCCATAAATTCATTGTGGAAATTTTTAAAGCGAAAAACAATGACCCTTCAATTATTCAATCGAGAGGGGAATTGGAGAGATGATGGTTTCGGCTTTGATGACTCCTCTTTGAATATACTGGAGGCGGAGTTGGAGGACGGCGGTTAACGGGCAAAGGGAATCGGAAAGTGTGAAGGCGTCGTTAAAATTAAACGAAACTCCCGGGGTCAAGGAAGCCGTGTGAAGGGGAGAGATGGTCGGGCCCGGCAGTTTTGAGCCCGCCGTTAAATTTTCACACTGAGAAGATGCCACATGGAGTGAGGTTTGCATTTCAAGCTGTGGAAAGGACCGATTTGATTTATTTTTGACCGACGCCTCGTAGGAGAGCCTGTCTCCCTTTTTGTATTGAAGCAATCCCCCCGGGGAAATTTCTTCATATCCCCTGAATCTGATTTGAATTTCAAGGCCGTTGGCGTCTCTCACCGTGAATATATCATCCTCAGCCAGGCAGAGCCGGCAGGGTGCCACAGCCAACAGGAAAAAAATAAATTTCCACAGACAATATTTCCTTATATATTCCATGTGCCTAGTTTATCGGGAGGCTTGTGATATTCTTATGGCAGTCACATGTCAAAAGAGAGAAAATGTCATCCCTAAAGCCTAATATCCAAAGGAGTTAAATCCATGTTGAAACCATTGAAAATCGACCGTTTTTGGTTATTGTTTTCACTTTTCCTCTCGCTTAATTTTCTTCAGGCCGCGGATTCTCCTTTGAAAGAGTACAGGATTACCGATTCTAAAGGGCCGACGGGAGTAGTTCCCGCCAACACCAAAGAAGCCTCGCCCGCGGTTAAAGGAATGATGCTTCTTCCGGGGGACCACCTTGTAACCGGAAAAAAGGGGAGAATTGAACTCGCCACCAAAGAGGGCAGCATCCTTGAGCTGAAGGAGAAGTCAAGCCTCGAGGTTCAGAAAATCGCCGAACACCAAAACATCTTCGCCCTGAAAATCGGCAAGCTTCTAGCCCGTTTCGCTCCTTCCCCCGATAAACAGAAACATTTTTATTTTCTTCGGACTCCCTCATGTGTAGCCGCCGTCCGCGGGACAGAACTTGCGGTTGATGTCGCGGATAACGGGGGTGTTCAGGCCGGAGTGGTGGAGGGAGAAGTGAATTTTGATTCAGGGCAAAGTCTTGATGAATATGAGAAATCTCCTGAAGCTGAAGAGAATTCTGCCCCGGTTCAAGTTGAAATTTCCACTACTCCTTTAGCCGCCGCAGCCACCGAACAAGCGAAAAGTGAAGAGCTCACGGTGGCAACAAACGGCGGAATTATTGTCGAACCAGGCCAGAAGCCAAGGAAGATCGACAATATCCCACCCGTGGTCGTCGGCGAATTGGTTTGGTTCACGAGTTTGCGCGAGCGGATCCCCCAGCTTCGCGATCAGTGGAAAGACATGGATTTACCGAGCAAGATGAAAATGAGGCAGGGGGCGCTTCGCGAACGCATTAATTGGAGTGTTCCCGCCAAATATTTGGAGGCCCTCGAACCGCCGTCCCAACGAATTCAACCTCTCGAAAAGCCGAAGGGCGTGGCTCCAGAAAAGCTGGAAGTTCCCAAAGTTAAATAGGTAAAGAGAACCGGAAAGGGTTGGGGGGCCTGTCTAGGCGCAACTTTGAGGGGTCGTTTCAATCAGATACGAAATTATGTTAGACCCCGAACGGAGCGCCTAGGCTGGCCCCCCAACCCTTTCCGGTTCTCAATGCGAGCGAACTAGGGTGTTGAGCAGCAAATATCCGGCCTCGGCGGCGGTGCTTCCGAAAGTCAATACTCCGTCTTGGTGCCCGCCCATCGCCAAAATGTGTTTATCCCGGAGGACCCCCGCCTTAAAAAGCCGTTTCACCTCTTCGGCCAATTGGGGGGTTCCGTAGAGCGCTTTTTCGTCGGTCAGGGGAATTCCGAGCGTTTTGGCCTTCCGCCAGATTTGGGGCGAATGGACGTGAAAGACGAATCGGATTTCAGGATCCAAGGCGTAGACAGACCCGTGGGTTAACGCCTCCGAAGAAGGGGGAAGAGGACCTTGCGCGACCACCAGGTTATTCGCGGGATCGAATTCCAAGACGGTGGTGAAATGCTCGGGCTCCAAATCGGTCAAATTTTGGGTTTGGCTCCCGGTGATAATAAACGGTCGCTTGGTCGGGGGAGCGTTCCAAGGTTCCAACCGCCGGCTGACGTTTCCAAATCCGAATCCTTCGTAGCGGCCGGGATCCTCGCCGATCAGGCCGTTGAGAAAGAGGATTTTCCGCCAGGAGTTGAGCTCCCGTATTTTTTCGAGGGACAAGGCCGGCCCTTTGGAAAATTTCAGGTCAAATTTGATGACGCCTTCCCCAAAAAGGTGCCGTTGTTCACAGTTCACACTTTTCTCCTTCCCAGCCCGATTTCTGGCAGGCATTTGGAAAAAGTGTGAACTGTGAACAACGGCACCTATTTACCAAGGGCCCGCACCAATGTCCAGATTCCGATTCCGACAAAACCGGAGCCGGCCACAATGGCTAGAAATTTTTCGCTGAAAAATCGGGAGATAAATCCTCCCGCAACCACTCCAATTGCGGAGGTCGTCACCAGCGCGAGCGCCGCGCCCGCAAATACTACAGATTTACTCACCTCTCTGTCGGCTGCAAAAAGCATGGTGGCGAGCTGAGTTTTGTCCCCCAATTCCGCCATAAAGACCGTAAAAAAAACTTTGAAAAATGTGTCCATTTATTCCTCCCGAAACTCGAGCAGTCTAGCAGATTAAATCGAGCTGAAAGCATGTCCAAAAGTGGCTGGCGCCGGCGGTCCGGCGAATCCAGTTCCGTTATTCAGCGGAAGTAATTGAATATTAATAATTTTAAATTGACCCCTGCACCCAAAATAGGGGGCCCTATTGAAGGACAGACTTCTGTGAATTTACAAATTTGTTTCAAGAAATTAATCAGAAATTAATCTCCGTAGGATAGAATTTATTGGTCAAAAAATGACCCAAAGTTGTCATGGTTTTTTCATTCTAAAAACCCTAACGCCGCAATTAAGGAGAAAAGAGCTCTATGACACGGATAATTGAAAGATCCTTTTCTGCAAAATTGCTTGCAGCTGTCCTCTCTTTTGTCATTTTCTTCACGCAAGTCCTGTTCGCCCACTTACCCGCTACAACTATTTGGGAGACCCGGTTAAAAGCCAGCAAATGTTTGGGAAAAAACCGGTCCAAGCCTCAAATGTTGGTCTCCCAGCTCATGCCGGCCGCGGCCCTGGGTTTCAGTTCAATTCAGAACGGAATCCGAAATGGGAATTTAAAATCGCCCGATATTTCCCCACGGCTCAACGGAAAACCGAACTTCCGGGAATCGTCATCCTCCCTCTCCACAGTTGTTTCCCTCCTTTCCACGCATGGAGTTGTTCAAGAAATTATTCTTAATAAGAATTCGACAGGTCCCATCTTCATTTGCATTCAGGATGTTCATGGACAATTTGAGGCTCAGAAAAATATTGCTTCGATAATCCTGAGAATTTTGGAGTGGGCGCCGAACACCGTGGTGGGGCTGGAAGGGGCGGCAGGGAAAATCACCACGGGGCTTTTTAGAGGGCCGAAGGCGGAAATTAATAAAGAGCTTGGGGCCTTTTTCATTAATACAGGTGTGATTGGAGGTCCGGAGTATGCCGCTTTCGTAGCGGATGAGGCTCCCAAATTCTATGGAGTTGAGAGTGAGAGGTTGTATTTAAAAAATGTGGAAGCCGTCAGGAAGGCGTTGGACGCAAAAAGTTCCATCTGCTCCCGGGTCAACGAGCTGAAGAAAAATGCCGCTCAGCTTAAAGAATCCGTTTTGACCCCCATTCAGAAAGATTTGGACAGGAAAATGGCGGAGCGAGAGGATGGCCGTTTATGTTTGGGAGATTATTTATCCCATCTGGCTTCTCTGAAAGGCGCCCCGACTTTGACCCGCTTTCCATCCCTTTCTCTTTTCTTGGATACATGGGGGATGGAACGTTCGATTGATTTTGCCGCCATTGAGAAAGAGCGGAATCAGTTTGTTTCCCGCCTCGTTGAAACCCTACACAAGGATGATCTTGAAGGGTTGGTGAGGCTAAGCATCGCGTCTCGGACCGGCGCAATGACCTATGCTGCGTATTACCGCGCGATAAAAAATATTTCAGAAAAGAACGGCTTGGCATTAAAAAGGTTCCCTGCTTTCGACCGGTATATTTGGTACGTGCTTCAATCGGATTCAATCCGCGCCAGGAATCTGATCTTGGAGATGCGCGATTATGAGCGCGCCGTATGGGATTCTCTTTGCACCAATGACAGGCAAAGAGAAGTTGTGGCGATTTCATCTCACCTGTCCCTTTTGGAGAAGCTGGAGAAATTGTCGCTCACCCCGGAGGAATGGGCCGAGTTTGCCACGTCTCGAAAGGATATTCATCGGTTGCCCGAGAGAATTCAAAGTGCCCAAGGGGGATCGGGAAAGGTCAAGGGTGCCGAGGGTTCCCGCTTTGAATTTGTTCGGGATCTAAAAGCCTTTGAGGGGTTTTATGAATTGGCCGAAGCGCGAAATCAGGCTTTGGCTTCAAACTTTTTATCCCGATTGGCACCCAAGCAGAAGGACGAAACCGTCAGGGTGGCCATATTGGTTGCAGGGGGATTCCACAGCCCCGGCTTAAACAAGATTCTTGAAAGCAAGGGCACACTCATCACGGTTGCGCCAAAATTGAGCAACCCGATGAAGGTGGCAGGGGACGACTACCTCTCCGTTTTCACCCGTGAAAAAACACCCCTGGAAAAACTTTTCGAATCCCCCCGGATTTCCTTGCGGGAAACTTTGGAAATGCAGCCGCTAGGGAGGCCCAATCATTTGGTTGCCCTGACTGGCGAGCTTTATCAGCTTCTTGAAACGGCGTGGTCTAAAACAACCGCTCTTGCCCAAGTGGGGCAGCGCTTTGAGGTGGCCTCCCTGAAAGGACATAAGCCTCCGCCCGTTCCAAAGGGGGCGGTTGCACTTCTCGAAGGCCCTTCCGACCGCTTTGACATTTCCGTTTACCGGACACCCTTGACTTGGCCCGCCCGAATTCGTTCTTTTGTTCAAAGTCTCATATCAAAGGATGAACAAACGCCAGTGAAGTCAAGAATTTCTCAGTTGGTTCGGCGGGGGTCGGCCAGCCTGGCAACCCTGGTTGTCATTCCCTTGGTGGGACTGATTGCCTGGGCCGGGCTCGAGGATTTATCAACACCAATTCAAATAATTTTTGGAATAGTTTGCGCCTGTATCGCCTTAATTATTATTGCCTTATTAGGGGTATCCTTATACTTTTTGGTCAGTCCCTCTTACCGATTCCGTGAAAAGACCGGGCTCGATATTAAGTCCATTGAGTCGGTGCTTCGGTCTAAATTTCCCCTGATTTCAGAAAAAATTAAGACCCCGGCTGAATTCAAAAAATATAAAAGTGCCCTATTGAAGATCGCCCGTGTTTGCGGTTTAGAGGCTGCTTCGGCTTTGAAATACGGAATTCCGCTGATAGCCGATAAAATAGAGAGCCTAGATGACCTTCAGGAATATGGGGGTGCGTTGTCGAGAATCGCCCGCGCCAGCGGTTATGATACGCGGTCGGTGTTGGAATACGGTTTGCCGTCACTAGCCGAAAAAATACAGAAAAAAGGTGATTTGTTGAAATATGGCGCGTTGTTGTCTGACATTGCTCGCGCCAGCGGCTCAAATGTCTGGAGTGTGTTTCATTCGGGACTGCCTCCTCTTAAAGATTTGATTGACCAGTACGGCATGGAGCCGTTTGAGGAAATCGCCCGGGCCAGCGGGTCAAATGCCTTGAATGTGTTTCAATCGGGATTGCCTGCTGTTAAAGGTTTGATTGACCAATTCGGCATTGAGCCGTTTGTCGAAATCGCCCGTGCCAGCGGAAAATTCGCCGAATATGTGATGCAATACGGTTTACCGTTACTGGCCGGAAAAATACAGAACAAAGACGATTTGCTGAAATATGGGGCGTTGTTGTCAGAGATCGCCCGTGCCAGCGGAAAATTCACCGAATATGTGATGCAATACGGTTTACCGTTACTGGCCGGAAAAATACAGAACAAAGACGATTTGCTGAAATATGGGGCGTTGTTGTCAGAGATCGCCCGTGCCAGCGGGCCAAATGCCTTGAGTGTGTTTCATTCGGGGCTGCCCGCTGTTAAAAGTTTGATTGACCAATTCGGCATTGAACCGTTTGTGAAAATTACCCAAACCTTCGGCCCGGATACCTCGACGCTTTTGGTATACGGCCTTGCCGAGGTGAGGAGCCATATTCAATCCGAGCGAGATTTGCTGAACGCCGAACTTTGGAGAGAGGGGTTAGGTGCGTCCAGGTCCAAGTTACAAGAACCCTATACAACTAAGGAGTCTCAAACAAGTTATTGGAACTATCAATATGAAACTGTGGAATTTGAGGTTGTGCACGACCCTGACCAATCTAAGAGAGAAGCCATTGATAGCGTCCTGTTGAGAATCCGAAAGCAGATCGATCAAAGCAAGTCCGAACCCCAGCGAAACCAACGGCCGGAACGCGGTGGTTTAACCGATTTTTTAACCTTGTCGGCTGTTTTGGCGGCGGGGACACTTACATGGGCGGGTTTCACAGGTTGGTTGGCCGCGTTCCCTTGGTGGGTTTGGGGGACTGCCCTGACATTAGGACTGCTGGTGCTAATTGCAGCCTTATCCTGGACCAATCCCCGTTTTCGATATCAGAGGAACGTTTCAAAATATAATTATTCTGAAGCCGGTGACTTCTTAAAGAAGGAACTGGCTCCTCCCTATCTGAAAAAACTTATACGGAAATTTGGCGTCGACTTTTTGGCCGACCTTGTTCAAGCCAGCGGTTCTTATGGCCGATACCTGTTTCGATTTGGACTGCCTCTGGTGGCTAGGAAAATGAAGAAAGAAGAAGATGTGAAAAAGTACGGGACATCATTGCTGGAAATCTTTGGTGCCATCTCCCGAATCGCCGGAGAATCCCTCGACATCGTTTTTGAATATGGGGTTGCCAAAGTTATTAAACGAATTCATTCCGAACGGGACCTCTTGAACACCGCACTCTGGCAAGAAGGTTTGGAGGCGTCTCGACGAGGTATGGAGCCGTACACCGCCCAGGAGACCATCTATTCCAACTTCGGAGACCAAATGGCTCCATGGGTGGAGGTCGGTACGGAAGTCACTGAACACGATCCCCACAAAAAAACGCGCGAGGCGATCGACCAGGCCATCCTCAAGATTCGTGCGGAAAAGGACAGAGCCGAACGTCTCGGGTCTCGCTGGCATCGCGGTGCAGGTTCCTGGGAAGTGTATGTCGTAATCGCCGCAATAGGATTGGTTATCTGGGGGGCTTTTGGCGGTGGGTCTGAATACGTGGTTTATGGAGCAATTGCAGTCGCCACTTTATTTATTTTGCTCATTTTATGTCGTCAAGTTCTCCGGGCGGCCGAGAGAGAATTTTTGGACGATGAATTAATCAAACTCCGCGGGGCGTGGGTCACCGGCGAAATAAAAGAAATTCGAGACAAAATTGGATTCCGCGGGTTGGCCGCATTGATGAGATTCAGCGGAAAGGGCATTGGTTCGATGCTAACTGCTCTTTCTTTCGTCAAGGGTCTACTGATTTTCGGAATTGAACCAATTATCGAAATCGCCAAGGCCAGCGGGCCAAACGCTGGGGACGTGATACAGTATGGATTGCCATTGGTGGCGTCTCGGATTAAAAGCGTAGAGGACTTGAGAGCCTATGGATTGGCGTTGGCAAAAATAGCGGAAACCTGCGGGCCCGTCGCGAAGGCTGTTTTCAGTTACGGTCTGGGGCCGATGGCGTCCAAAATAAAAAAGGCGGATGACCTGTGGAATACCGCGTTATGGGAGGAGGGGTTCGCTCTAGCAGATCAAAGTATTAGAGCCTCTTTGGCAAAATTGAGAGAACCGAAAACTCGGGAAGAAACAGAATACTACTATCCCTTTGATGGTGAATATTACAACCAACCACCCATCCCTTTAAGAACGTACACGGTAACAGACGATCCCGATCAAGGTGCACGCGAAAAATTAAATCTGCAATTGAGTGATATTGAGAACGCGAGGGCCTATCTCCATCAAATCACCGAGAAACAACGCCCTCACCAGGGTTTTGTTCGCTTGGAAAATTTGGTGGTCATCTCCGTCGTTGGAGCGATCGTACTTGCCGGGTTCTCAGGTTGGCTTGCAGCCATACCCTGGTGGGTTTGGATTTTTGTTCCTGGTGCCATAATCTTCGTGTGGCTGGGAATTGTCTCTTGGTTGGGATTCATTCGCTCTGAACAAGATTACTGGGGTGCAGTCGCCTGGATCGAAAATTTAAAGAGGGAAAAGGCAGCATTAACCGCACCCTATTCAACCGAAGAAACGGTGACCGAGGAATATGGACCTTATGGAGAAGTGACTTATGTGGAGCCATACACGAGGACAATGTGGAACGATCCCGATCGATGGGCGCGTGAGGACATCGACAGGTTGATTAGGTGGTACGAAGAGCAGGTCCAGCTTTTTCAATCCCAAAAAACCCAGCAACGCCAAGACCCTGAGGGCGCCGAGTTGAAGGAGGTTGGGCTCGTCCTGGCCACTACCCTCACACTCAGCGCGATTTTTGTGGAAATCGGATGGGTCTATCTCGCTAGCGGTATGACCTTGCCGTGGTGGGGGTGGACAATTGCTGCATTGGTGGGCTTGTCTATCATTTTTAACTTCCTGTTTACTCCTTTTCACCGGATTCGGACGGCCGCTGGTATAAGCCTGCTCAGTTGGGAATCAGGATATCTAAGGCGGGCGTACGATTCCATTACCAAAAATTCACGTTTTGGTATCAGCACCAAGCAATTTGTAGAAATCGCGAAAGCCAATGGTTGGTTCACCTGGCTTGTATTCCACGGCATGGCGAAGATGATGAATCGTATTCATTCTTTGCAGGATCTCATGAATCCCGAATTATGGATGGAAAGCTTGAATGAGTCTTATGCAGATTTGGCACCAAGTTCGCAGAGATCCGAGATGATTGCGGAGACCACTGGGGGCCGTGAGGAGTCAAAAAATGAAACAAAAGTCGAAACTTTCATTGAGGGTTTTATTCGCCAAGCAACCAACAAAGCCCTGGACCACGTACGTTCCTACCATCGCCGTGGATCGGCCAATGAAGAATTGATAGCCGCTTTGGCCGCCGCCATTTTCCTGATGGTGGCAGGGGGGTTCTCAGGTTGGCTTTCGGCCGTTCCCTGGTGGGTTTGGACAATTGCCGCCGTGGGAGTGCTAATGGGTTTATGTTTCTGGTCCAGTCCTTATCAGCGGATCCGCCGGGCTGCTGGAATTGCCTGGCTTAGTGAAGAAGCTGCTAACTTGAGACAGGCGTATAAATACATTTCTGAAAATTCATTGGTTGTTCTCAGCACCGAGCCCTTTCTTAAAATTGCCAAAACCAGTGGCGCACACACTTGGGTTGTTTTCATGTACGGCATCGCCAAAGTTTTGGACCGCATTCGCTCAAGAAGGGATCTCTTAGATCCGAATCTGTGGGCGGAAGGCCTGAGAGAATCATATCTGGATTTGCTGGCCGAGGGCGCGGAGACGCAACGGAGGGGTTTTTGGCCTTTTGGCGTACTGGTAGCTGAACATAAAGCCAGTCAAGAAAGGATTGGTCAAACTCTGGAACATGTTCAATCTCTTTCCCACAGAGATGTGCCTAATGAGCTCCTTTCCATTAAAAATTTAATTGACCAATTCGGCCTCAAACCTTTTGCCGAGATTTTCAAAGCTGCCGGGGAGAATGCCAACCTTGTTATTCGATATGGCCTGCCATTGGTGGCCTCTAAAATTGGTAGCGAGGATGACCTACGAAGGTATGGGACCGTGCTATCGGAAATTGCCGCGATCTGCGACATAAAAACTTTTGAGCGTGAATACGGCTGGTTTCTGGCAAAGAAAATAACCAGTCCCGATAATCTAAGGGAGTATGCGGCCGCATTATCCGAAATTGCCCCCCTGGGTGGTCAGTACACCCCTTTTGTTTGGGGATATGGTTTGCCGCTGTTCTCAGAGAATATCAAAAGTCCTGATGAACTACGGGAATTTGGGAATGGATTGCTCGAAATTGCCAAGGCCAGTGGCTCAAATTCCAAGGAGGTATTTGAGCGGGGACTGCCGGCTGTTAAAGACTTGGTGGACCATTTCGGGCTTAAGCCTTTTATTGAAATGGCCAAATCCAGTGGTCAAAATGTCTGCCTTGTTTTTCAATACGGGTTGTCCATGGTTGTTGGGAAAATCGCCAACGAAGAGGACTTACAAAAAGCTGGAGCCACATTATCCTCTATCGCCTTGGCCATCGGCCCCAACGCAACGGAGTTGTTCGAGAACGGACTGCCTGCAGTAAGAAATTTGGTAGACCGTTTTGGCCTTGAACCTCTTGTCGATGTGGCTAGAGCCGCCATTGGAAATGTCCGTCCTGTTTTTCAATATGGCTTGCCACTAATGGCCTCAGAAATTAACAGTGGGGATGATTTGCGGAAATATGGGGCTACATTGTCGCAAATCGCTCATGCCAGTAGTACGAATGCTGGGGAAGTTTTTGAAGAAGGACTACCTGCTGTTAAAACTTTGGTGGACCGTTTCGGCCTTGAGCCTTTTGTCGAGATTGCCAAAACTAGCAGTAAAAACTCGTCCTTTGTGTTATATGGTTTGTCCCTGGTTGCAAGAAAAATCACATCCAAAGAGGACCTTCATAAGCATATATCCGAGTTATGTGCAATCAGTGAATTCATTTCTTCGCAGGTCAGATCGATCTTGGCAATGAAACTCTCCTCAGTCGAAAACTGGCTGCACCAGTTTGGACTGAGACCGTTTATTGCCATTGCCAAAATTGCCGGGACATCTGCAAAAACTGTCGTTGAATACGGCCTCGCCAAGGTTGAACACCTCATACACGCTGAACAGGACCTTGTGAACGTCGATTTGTTGGTGAAAGGCCTTCAAGCATCAAAGGCAGCTTTACAAGCACCTAGCGAGGAGTTGGTAAGGAGAGAGATAATAGGACAAGAACCCTACACGTATTATACTGGGTCCTATTCTTATGAAACAATAATGCAAGATGTTTATCGAGATGTTTATGAGCGGGTAGATCCTGATAAGGATGTTCGGGAGAGCATAGACGAGGCTCTCAGAATAATTGATGGGTATTTCCAACGGTCGACGAAAAAAATAAGCGAGGGGCAAACGAGCGGGACAGATTCATCTTCCCATCATCCCCGACAAGCATTGACGTTGTTGGAGGTGGTTGTGCCCCTTGCGATTATGGGGGCCTTCCTGTGGGGAGGGGTGACAGGTTGGTTGCAGGCAGTTCCCTGGTGGGGATGGGTTGGCGCCATTTGTTTGCTATCCATTTTGGTCATTGGATTGATTGCGTGGAAACATGCCGTTACGCCAGGCCGTTCTTTGAGTGAGCAACCTGCCAATTCAGGCATCATTGATTATCCAACCGATCGGATGCCCAATCCCGATCGCGTTTTGTCGAAAGTAGTCCTCGAATTCGTGGCATTGCTCGCGAAGAACCAATTGTCGGACGTCGCAATAGTTGGCGGCGCTGTTCGGGACAGCGAACCTCGTGACATGGATGTAACGTTTGCTCTGAATTTGTCAGAGACGGATAAGGCTCTTGTCGCTCATCGGGAGAGTTGGAACGGTGTTCTTGGCAATCGTCTTGCCGGTCGGATAGAGGCTCTTGCGAAGGCCTTGAAGGTGAGTGTCGATGAACTTTTGAAAGGCGAAGCGACTTTTCGAGATATGCCCGTTCATTATTGCGGTCCCTTTGAGTTTCGTAAACAAACCGGCTCAAAGGTGAGTGTGGGCCGGTCACGGGTGGGGATAGTTATTTCTAAAGAGGGCGAAATTTTTGGATTGAATCCGCTGGTCACGATATCTTCAATGGGAGTCATGCCCGATAAAAGATGGGTCGGAGCCTTTGAACAAGGCCGCGAGGACATTCGGGCTCGCCGCCTGCGCACCTTAAAACCGATTGATATCCAAGAGTTGAGGCCGGATCACGTCCTTCGCTATTTGGTCTTGGAACACAGGTTTGGGTTTTCACTTTCTCCGGAAATTCAGCAGGCGCTGAGGGCTTATGCAGCCCAAGCCAGTAAAAAGGCTGATCGATTCGCGCTTGAAACGAGGTGGTATCCCGATTTCCAGAAATTTCTGTTGAGTCTGGCTGAATTTTCGTCTCCCCAAAAGTTGGCTGACGAATTGGATGAACTTGGGCTCAGCAGTCTTTTGTTGAAAACAGCGGGCCCAGGCACGGACGCGCTGAAGAAAGTTTTTGAGGCGCGCGAGAAAGCTAGTGAGCAAAATAAAAAGGCGGGTCCCAGGAACCCAGGGAACCGTGGTTTGCATGAGGGAGCGGCATTGAAAGATGTCACGGCCTTGGTGGATCAGGAGCCGGGGCGGTACTTTGAGAAGGTGCAAAGACTTCTTCAGCGCCTCTCTGAGACGTCTTCGATCTCCCAACAAGATCGGGATTTCACGCGGCAATTTCTTCTTGAGACGGCGCCAGTTCAAAAAGGGCTGTTGGAAGACGGGTTCGATTTCGCCAAGACTTCAGTTCTCGCCAGGAAGCGCCTGCAAAATCAAATTGGAATTGCCGAAGAAACCTTTGAACAAGGCCGTGTCCCCACAAAAGAAATGTCTAATGCCGCTTTCCTTTCAGGCTTGGCCGGTTACGGCCCAAGGGAAACTGTGGGCCTCATCTTAGGCTTAGCCAAAGAAGTGGGAGCTAATCAATCTTCTTCTGGTGTTATCCTGAGATGGCTGGTGGGCCGCGTTCAGAATTGGAACCTCAGATTCCGTCACATGGCCACGCCCTTCTATGGGCGCTCCCGCCGGACGGCTGCGGCGGGTCAAGTCCAACCTTTGGTCGTCAATGCGTTCCATCTGGACGCCCTTTTGGATCCTGCTACTGACGATTCTGACGAGAAGAAGATCCTTCAGGACCACATGGCGAAACGCATTCAGGGGTTCACTTCCAAAGAAGCGGGAGACCTTCTGGTCGTTCGTTTACCGGCTCCACTGGGAGATTCCAGTGACGCGGCTATCAATGAAAAGAAAGCGCAGGAAATAAGAACCGCTCTTCTCGAGAAATTAAATTGCATGGCCCAGGAAAAAGGTTTGCGAGACGCCATGAACCGTTATCTTGAAAGAAGTGCGGTCGTGGTTCTTCCTTTCGGCCGCATTGCACCGCGCAGGATCCTTGAAGAAGGCCTGGCGAACCTCATGAGCCAGGGACAGGTAAGGAATATGGAAGCGATCAGAACCGAGGTAGCTAAGATCATTTCGAGTTACAGGCTTGATCTATACACCTTGAGGCCTGATGAAGTGGATTTGACGGAAAATGCAATCAAGGTCGCCATCTTCGTCCTGCTGAAGAAATTAAAAGTGCTAAAGTACTTGGAGATGCAAGAGGAAGAGTCTGAGATAGCTCGGGTATATTCAAGTAACGCTTAAACAATTCCTTTTGCTTCTGACAATTTACCGAACAGTCATGTCAAGGTAGGACACATTGCCTTTCAGTAATTAATTGGCATATTCTTTCGATAAACGCCCATCAATCGAAAACACCCCATAATTATTCACTGCGAGTTCTCAATTCGTTTCAGTGAACACCCCCAAAAGAACCCCAAATAAAAGATTAACCTGAAACTTTCCGCGGGAGTTTGAACAATCTCCGTAAAAACAGTTAATAGTCAGTAATTATCATACCCCTCGAAATTGAAATAACTAAAAAATTTTCACCCCAAAAAAAGATCATTCTTCAGCAAATTTTAACCCGCTCTTAAGGCCATCTTAATGGGGGTTCGTTTACAATTTGTTTACAGCACAAATGACTCTAAAAGATCATCAAAATGTCATGGGCGGACAGGTAAATTTGGGGAAGAAAATAGAGTGCTCGGTATGACCATTTCTAATAAAAATAAATTGCTAAAAAAATTCATCGCCATCGTCATTACTATTGCCCAGATTAACACCCAAATTGTTTTCGCGGGTGTTCCTTTCGCGCCGGTACCCTTTCAAAATTTTTTCCTCATCAGAAATCAAATCCGGTCTTTCCTGGAAAGAAATTGGCACAAAGGCCGCATCATCTTTCACGCCTTCCCCTCCTCCAACATGTTCGATCTCCGGGGCAAAACGGACCTCCCCCAGGAAAATCTAACCTCCCCCGAAAGGCTTCTCCAGGACGAAAGAGAGCAATCTATCTTAAGGCAGCTTGAACAGTTAAGACTTTTAAAAATCGAGGAATTCGAAAACAGGCCGCAGCTCCCCAATAAAACCGCGAACATTCTGGATGAAATGAGCACCTACGCCTTGAACGTGAATCCCGCCAAGGAACTGAAGAAAGTGTGGGAGATTCGAAAGGAAAGCGAAGAGGCCATGGATGAGGAGATGAAGCAGCTCAGAAAAGCCATCAAAGGGGCGGGCGGCTCCATGAGCATTCAAGCGGACGGCTCCCGGTGGTTTTTCCTTCACGGCTTAAACATTGCCTCCTACGGCCAGAAATACAAGGACGGAAACGGCAACATCACCACCGTCGACACCCGCTTTATCAAGTACGACAAACACCGCCGCCTCAAAATCGGCTATACCCAAATTTCAAAGGACTGCTTGGGGAACGTCACCGTGACGGTCAGGAGCGACATCAAATACACCAACGACTCCAACGAGCACGGGAAACAAATCGTCACCTCCTACAAGGACACCATCGCCGATCCCAAGGGAAATGTTCGCATCGTTCAAAGGGACAACATCACCTACCTCGAAACCCCGGACATGAAGAAAAAGTACCGGGGTTATTACACCACCAGTTACGATGAGACGGATTGGGATCAGTTCCAGAATAAATCCACCCGGAAGTTTGAAAACGGCAAATACATAAAACTGGGGGATGAATTTTATCAGACGGATTACGATCAAAGGGATGTCGACGCCTACGGAAATAAAACCGCCACGTTATACAGGGGCGCCACCTTCGCGCTTAATCCCTTCTACCGGAAGGTGAAAAATATCAACTCGACCCGCCAGCAATTCCTCGTCCTGAATTACACGCAGATTGTGACAGACGCGAAAGGCCAAACCCGAACGGAGCTTGTGACCCATTCGAAATACGACAGCCGCGACAACCTCGTTTCGAACGATCAGGTCAATCTAAACAAGGACAGGAAACTGCCGGTCAGGATTGAATTACGGAACGGTTTTTACGACCGGTACGGCCGCCTGGTGAGCGACACCCGAACGGAATCTGACCCGGACGGAAACACTGTCACCACCAAAAGATTCAACACCACTTACAATAACCTGGGCGACATCACTTCCTACAGCGAGACCGTCTGGGACGACACCGGCCTCAATGTGAGAACCGACCGTTACGGCATTACGTATAACCGGAAGCGCCAGCAGATCGCCTACCATGAAACCCAGAGGGATCAAACCGGGACCGTTATTTCCCTCCACTGGTCCGCCAAGGAGCCCGGCTTGAAAGACGATGCTATCGTGACACCGGGAGAACTGGGGTACGACGGGGATGGAAGGTTAATCGGCTACCAGGTGACGACTCAAACGGGCGGGCTGAACGTGGTGCGGAGGACCCAAATTTCATCTTTTGACGATCGCGGGGGAGAAGCGAGTAACGTCGTCACGGAGAGAACCACGGGCGTATTAAATGGCGAAATCGTCGATGTGACCCACGTGGTGGACACGGAAAGATTGGATAAAACCACCACTTACAGTGACGATGAGTATAAACAGGTTTCATCCTATCGCAACAAGATTCTGGATTGGGGAGTCGACAACAACGACAACGGCACCTATCTCCGGGATCTTCAGATTGATTTAGCGAAGGAAGGAATCACCCCGGAAGGGTTCATCGAGACGAAGATCACGACCGGCGGAACTCTGAGGCCGGATCACGACAATCCCGATGCCGAGATCACCAACCAGGTGATAATTACCCACCAGTCCAAAACGGTTTATGACGGAAATAACCACGTCTATGGTTACCACCAGGACACAGTGGAGCAGGACGCCGCCCAAGCAGGCTTGTCGGATATTCCCGTCAAAGTCACCTCCTCGGATTTCAGCGGCTTCCTGTACGACGCGCGCGGCCGCCTCATCCAATCGGATGAGGACGCCGTCATCCGCCTTTGGGATTCTCCGCCGACCGAGAGCCTCATGGTTTTGCTTTTGATGATGGGAACGCCGGAACTTGTGGCGAACCTCCCCGCTCCCCGCTCTCAGTATTTCCAAAACACGGGGCGGAGGAACGTGGTCTATGACGCCTTCGACCGAATTTCGAGCGCCGAAACCACCACCCGCACTTTCACCCCCGAGTTGAATTCCGTCATCGACACCACCTCGGTCGCAAACCGCAAGAATGTCACCTACAACGCCTTGGGCGACATCTATCACTACACCGAATCGGTGGTCAATAGCACCAATCCCAATTTGACGGAGATCACTGACTGGCGAGGGACGGATTACACCGTTCTGGGGCTCCTCAAAGAGTCTTTTCAAACAGTTCGGTCCATCGGAACCGACGATGGGGGGATTGTTGTTTTGGACTCCGCCAAGGATATTCATACGAGCGGCATGAAATATGACAACCGCAAACGCCTGACGGATTACGACGAAACCACCACCAATTCGTCCGACGCGCCCGGCGTCACCACCACCAGAACCGTCCGGGGAATCATGTATGACGGCCGCGACCACCAATTGATCGGAGAAGAAACGACGGTGAGAAGCTCGGAGGACGGCACAGTAGATGAAACCACGACCGTCACCCGCGACAACGTGAATTCCGATTTTAAAACAGCCGGCTTTACCCAATACAGGGAAACGACGACAACCCCCGACGGAGTCGTGACGGTTCAGGATCATTCCAACGTCATCTGGACAGACTGGGGAATCAATGAACAAATCCAGGCCCAGCACATCCGCACCACCACCTCCGACGCGAGCGCGGTGGCCACCGACACCGATTACCAGGTTCTGAATTTTGATATTTCCGGGCGAGCGATCCAAACGCGGGAGGAGATTCACCGCACCAGTTCCGTCGCTGTCGGGGACTCAGGAGAAATCCTAGATATCCGAACGACGAAAGAGACGGGGCTCACCTATAACGGCCTGGGACAGATTTCGGAGCGCATGGAGTCGACTTATAACGATGACACCAAGGTCCGGACGACAGTCACCCAGCAGACCGCCTACGATAGCGAGGGGCGCATCGCCAGTTCAACAGAGAAGGAATTGACTGAGGGAGTCAGACCGGATGAAGCGCTTGGCGAGCGGGACTTTATATCGGACGCGAATCTTCCGCCCGCCTATAGCCGCTTGAAAGAAACCAGGACCTTCAATTATGTTTACGATGACGATCCGGTTACGGGGACGGGCCGGACGCTCGGGTTCACCCAGGAAGTCACTTCGTCGGATTCTCAAGATTTGAGAACCACCACGGTCCGTTCGGGAATCGCTTATTACGACAACGGCCAGCAGAAAAGTTACACCGATCTCATTCATGAGATTGGCGGGGACATCGATCATTTCTCAACCGACGAGCGAACCGATATTGAGTACCAGGGGAGCCAGGTGAAAAGTTATACCGATACCACCTACGACGGCAGGGACAAAACGGCCGGCGTTTTGGTGACTGCAAACCACACGGTAAATCATTTCAGCGAGGAAACAGGTTTGGTGATTGAAAGAACCGAGACAATAATAGAAACCGGGATGGAAATCGATCATAAAAGGACAGTGGATCGAGCCGGAATGAAATACAACTCGCAAGGGCAGGAGACGAATTTCTCGGAAACCACGACCGATTCCGCCACCACTGATCCCAACCCGCCTGCTGTCACGGAAACCCTGACCCGCACAAACGCGACCTATCTAAATGGATTCTTGACGGGGTACAAAGAAACCACCCTTCGGGATTCCGTCCCGCCGGGGCAGCTTCATTCGGAGACTGTGGTCAACCACGTGGAGCTCGGCTACGACGAGTTCGGCCGGCTTGAGCGCGACGTCACCGACGAAACGAAGGACAACGGGGCCCAATCTTATCATCACGTTCATGAGCAGGCCTACGGGAGGACGGAAGGAAATCGCCTCGGCCGCGTCGTGGAGACTTGGGATGAGATGGACGGAACCGATACAGGAGCTCAAGTGCGGAATTTCACTGTTCGCTCCGGCATCCATTACACCAAGGAAGGCCAGCAAGCTTCCTATGTCGAGACTCAGGTTTCCAATGACAAGCCCGGTCTGACCACCACTTTGGAGTGGTTTGCGGACGGCTATTTCGGCTCCTACCTCCGCGGCTTCCTCCAAACAGAGAAAAAGATAGGAGCAGGGTTAAACCAAACCATCCAAAGCCGCCGCTCCGGCATCACCTACACGGCGAAGGGTCAGACAGACCATTATTCAGAGAGCCACCTGGACAGCGCGAGCCCCGATTTGAATGAAACGGTCACATGGGATTCTACCGGCTACGACCGCTATGGCCGGAGCACCGGATATGTGCAAGTGACTAGCCGAAGTGATTTCTCCAGCAATGGTAAGAGTCTGGGGGTGAATAGCACGCAGAATGTTGAAAACCTGGGATTTGATTCGCTGGGGAGAGTCAGCCATTCCAAGACAACGACGATCGAGAAGGAAGACGAAATAGAAGCCACCACTATTGAGGAAAAATCGGACATCACCTATGGACCGCGCAATCAAGAGGCCACCTATACTTTGGTAGCCACCGACGCTTACGGTCACCAGACCACCACCACCCGATTATCCGCCGGTTTTGACGCGGTCGGCCTGCTGGACAGCTATCAGGATCTGGTTCAGGAAGAGGCCTACGACGGCACCGCCGCCACCAACGACAAGACCGTTTCCTGGCAAAGCGGCGGCTATAACGCGGACGGGCAACTCAACGGGTACACTCGCGTGGAAACAGATTTGACCGACGGAACCGTTACCACCACCATCCGCTCCGGCACCGCTTATGACGAAAACGGCCGGGAGTGGGCCACCCGGGAGAGTTCGGATCAGCTTTGGAGCGATGGATACGAGGTGGCCAAAGAAACCGAACGGACAAATATTTCTTACAACGGTCTCGGCCAGATGATGAGCTATCGCGAAGCGGGAAGGCAAACGACGCTGCAAAGCAGGGCCGTGCTTCGGGACCTCATGGTTTCAGTCGATTGGCGGGCCGCGGGCTACGCCCGGAACGGCCGGTTGGCCGGGTATCATCAGGTTGTGAGCAACAATTCCGCGGCGGGCGACTTCAACACGACGGAAGTCACCGATTACAAGGTCACCGCATTCAATTTCGCGGGGTCCGCGCTTCAGTTTAATCAGACCGTCAACCGCCTGGGCCTCAGTTACGAGCGGCTTGATTTCGGCATCGAATGGTGGATGATGACGGAGCTTGAGCGCTCCCAGTGGCTCAGCAACTTTACCTTCGTCCTTCCAAACGGCCTCGTCGTGAAATGGCGGGATCTCCCGACCTTGGCCAAAGTGGATTTGGTAAATCTGGGGAGGACCGATCGGATTATTCCCGGCCAGACGCTTCGCCTCGCCAATATGATCGTCCAGTCGGTCATGGATTCAAATGTCACCACGGATCGAACCAACACCTATAACGAAGACGGCCTGGTGGAATCCTACGAGGAGGTGACGGTGGATAACGGCCTTCAAACCACCAAAGACTGGGCAGTCGAGCCCATACATAGCCTGACCGGATTTGATTTCAAAGGCCGGGCGCTTGATTCGTTCGAGGAAACCCGGGGTCCCACGGGAGACGACACCAAGTCCACCAAGACCAATATCGCTTACGACCCCCGGTCCCGGATTTCCTCCTATCATGAGCTGGTTACGTCCCTAAATTCCAACGTGGTCACAGACCAGGACGTGACTTCCATTCAATATGACGCCCTGGGCCGTTTAATTTCGCAGCAGAAAAATTCTCACGAGTTTACCTCCGTCGGAGGCTTCGCCCAGCAATCGGAGACTACCCATTCACCGGATCTCGTTTTTACGGGAACCGGCATCGATAAAATTTCGACAGTCCTCCTCAAAAATGTCCATTACAACAATTTCGACCAGCAGCTGGCCTATGATCAAATCCAGTTCGACGGAGCGAAAATTAAAATCGGAAGCGACGAATACACCTGGGATGAATTGTCAGGCGCCGACCAAAATAAAATCCTTCAAGGGTTGGCCCTGGCCACCAATCAAATACTGACCGTCACCGCGATGCGGGGAATAAATTACGACGCCGCCGGGTCACAGGCGGGATTCGTTCAAGTTCAAAAACAGGCGGGATTCGACGGCAGCGGAAATAAATTGGAATCGGCTCACACCGTGGCCCGCGCCAATACTCGATATTACCGCTCCGGCTTGGAAGGGGGCCTTGCCCAAAGCTACTCGGAGGTCGCCACCAACCTCGGGACCGCCCTCGAGGTGACGAGCCACGTTTCCAACATCCGTTACAAAGAGGCCAAGCAGGTCAGCCGCCGCCAGGAAACAGTCCAGGAAAGCAAGGTGCCGGGCCAGGAAGTGGAAAAAGCACAAGTTTCGCACCGCCAGATGGAATACGACCGGATGACGGATTTGGAGAATTATTCGGTGGAGCAAACCCTGGAAAATGGATTGGAAACCACTCAGGTCACGAAAACCCAGGAATTTGACAAGCAGGGCCGGGCCCTCAGGACGGAAACCAGGACCTACACATTTGGCGAGACGACGGAGACGGCTTACTTTTTGGGCGATCAGGAACTGGATCCCCTGGCCCTCGCTCAAGTGCTGGAAGGCGATCCGGGGATGACGATAGACGAACTCGTCGCCCGCGGAAGAATTACCAAAGTCGAGGACTTTCCTCATTATGTTGATGAAGTGACGACCGCGCAGAGGTTCAACATTGTTTACGACAACTTGAACCGGCAAACCTCCTACACCGAAGACATCCATTCTCCGGGAGACGTCCTCACCGAGGTTAAAACTTCCCAAATAAAGTATGACTCGCTGGGCCGCCAGCTTGGATTCCAAACGAAAACATGGACCTCCGGCTGGAGCCTCCGGTATTACCTCGAGGGAGTGGAAATGGATCCGCAAAAGTTGATGACCATTTTGGATGAGTCCGGAATAACTCTCTGGCAGGCCATGGAACGGGGAATCGTCACCATGACTCAGTCGCGCAATGAAACGACTCCTCCTGATGAAGAAAAGTATCCGGATAAATGGAAGGTGACCACCCGGGATCAAATTCGCTACGACGCCAACGGGAATTTGGCGGCCTATCATGAGAATACCGAAGATTTGCCGTCGGGCCTCCTGGGCCAGGATTCTTTCGTCACCCTCACCTACAATAGGTTTAACAAGGTCGCCACCCAAACCTCGGATGTCATTTCCTTTAACGGCGTAGACAAAGCCGTGATCCAGCCGCGGGTGCAATCGAAAACGGAATCAATCAACACTGTCGCCTATTCCTATGACGGAAGCGGGAACCTCACCGGCGGGTCGGGGACGGCCGAGGTCCTGTCCTTCGATTTCATCGCGGAAAGCCAGACTTATTCGAAATCCAAGGACACGTATACGCTCATCGGCTCCCAGGCGAAAAATATTTTCTCCGAAATAGACGCCATGACTTTGGGGGCGGACCAAACCGTGACCCAGAGCCATTCCACCCGCCTCAATGATTACAATATGTCCGACGGAACCGTTTTGGCCGCCTATGAAATTGGAAGCTCCATCACCTCCGATCCGGTCGCCCGGACCCAGACTAAATCCACCACCCGCCAGATCTCCAGCGCCGTCAACGGGGAACTCAAAAGCAATTTTTCCTTTAACGATTCCACAACTGAATATGCGGACCACTCCAAGAGGTGGAGCCGCAACTGTGTTGTGGATTTGTACGGTTCCGACGGACATATGACTAGCGGCATTGGATTTGAGAAGAGCACGACCAAAAATCCCACCACTTTTGAAACCACCGATAGCACCTCCCAGCAGCAATATGTGGCGATCGACGACAAGGCCAGGCTTTCCCAGGCTCACAATGAGAGCCACAGTTATCGCCCCGATAAAAACAATCCATTCAGCACCAACGACTCTATTTCGGACATCACCTACACACTGGGCGACGGCGGAATTCCCACCAGCGCCATTGAGACGGGACAGTTTAAATCGACGGAGCAGAACATCTCGACAAACGAAGCGGGGGAAGTGGTGGACGTCATTTACGTCGAGTCGAGCGGTAGCATCAACAATTATTACGACGGGCCCTATTTGGGCCAGGTGAAACTAATTCAGTCGGATGTCGTGACCGACACCGCCCGCCCCGACGGAGTAACCTTCATTCACGATGTCCGCTCGACCTCCTACTCTTACAACAATTTGGGCCGGCTACAAACCGCCACGGGGAACGAAGCCACTGGGAACGAAGCCACCACTAATCGCGAAGCCGTCGGAACTGTCACCTCAGTCTATTCCGAGCCCGGGCAAACAAATCTGTTTAGCAAAACCACTGCGACCAATGATTATGACTACCAGATCATCAATGACCAGGCCAAGATCGCCTCAATAACCACGCACAGCGATACTCTGTATCAAAATTTAGGATCCGAGGCCCTTTCGAACCCCGACACCCAGACCTCCACGGTCAACTATGATTTGGATTTTCTGACCGGACTTATTCTTAGCGCGTCGGGGACCGGTTCATTCACAAGCCATGAATGGGGCATCCTTGATTCCAATGATGGGTCTGCCATCGGCATGGGCGCCACAACCTCGGGGACACAGGAGCAAAGGTTCGACATCATTCTCGGCGACACCAAAGTGGTGAGGAGCCTCTCCACGAGCGACACCCTCAATAACGATGGCTCAACCAACCACTCAGTGAGTCTCACGGAAAATACCTACAACTCCATGGGGCAGCTTTTGGGCGGGACCGTCAAATCGGATTCCGCGTCCAACGAAATCGGATTTTTGGACAACAACTTGACCGCAACCGGGATCGCGAGCCGCACCGAGTCTCATTCCCTCCAGCAATTGGTGGTGATCGTCGGCGAATCGCGCGCCTTGTGGAATGAGTCCACCTCGAGAACCACCCAGCTTAAGACGGACGGCAGTTCACAGGGTTCCATCGATAGTAATCCCGATGGTTCCATATCCACCCAAGTGATGCGGATTGACTACACCTACGACACCAAAACGGGCCGCGGGATTTCCGGCCAAGGCACCGGAAGTTCCTATTCCCGGAGTTATTACGGCGACGTCTCGGTTGGAACCATTGACCAGGATTTTGATTTTATCGCCAACCAGTTCCGCCTCACCCAGTCCGTCAACGTGACGGACACGGAGAACGTCAATCAATCGCTCTCTCATCAGAAGATGACGGTGGTAAACCAATATGACCGGAGTAATGGAGTCCTGTTGAGTTCGCGTGGCGACGGTTTCTTCCTGAACGACTCCGGCTACGGGGACGTTTCAGACGGCACCCTGACCCAGACCTACCGGATCATCAACGGCCAGGCGAAACTGAATTCGAGCACCAACGTCACCAATTCGGCGGATTCGGGAGGCGGCATCAATTACCAATCTGTCACGGTGAGTTATGAGTACGACTACTACGACCCGATCACTCATAGAAACACCGGCCGTTTAACCGCCGCGGAAGGAAACGGAGTCATCGACAACGTGGATAGCGAAGGGAACCAAACGAACGGAACCATCCATCAGGATTACGAAATCATCCTGAATCAGGCCCGTCTCACCAGGACCAATACGGTCACCGATGAAAATTACACCGACGGGTCCCTGACGCATCAGATTTTGGTGATTGATTATGAGAATGATCACGACACGGGCCGTTTGGTTGGCGCTTCGACAAATGAGGATTTAAGTGATTGGTGGACCACCGCTGACGGAACCAACCCGCCGGCCGTTTGGGGATCCTGCGCCGATTGCGTCCACGGAAAGATTTATCAATATTTTGATTCGGGTCTCATAGAAAGGACGGGCCAGGCCAATGTCCTTTCCTCTGTTAGCGTGGCGGACGGAGTTCAAATTGAGATTCCTAACGTCGGGGTTATTGACCCAACCGCCCCAATAGATTTCAACGCTTTTATTCCGGAGAATGTTGTTTTCTTAAACACTCCAGTAAACAAACCTTACCAGAGTTCCGTTTCGGTCAATTCTTACGACGAAAAAGGAATATTGCTGGGGTCCAAATCCACTTCGCAAAGAGTCAGCGCCGCCCTGGAAATCACCATACAGGCCCAGACCGCGATTTATGACACGGTGAACGGGATGAGAACGGCCGGACATATTTTCGGATTAACGAAACGCTTGGGCTCGGATGCGGCCCATACTGAAATTGAAAGCTCTTATTTCGACACGGAAGAAACCTATCGGGCCATGAACTATAAAAGCATCACCGGGGATGTCGTTCCAAGAGCGCGCAAGGTGGAAAGTTTCACGCGGACAACCGGCAGGAACATTGATAAATCGGACAACCATTCCGAGATCGACACCTTCTACGCCTACGACGAAAACGGCCGCTTGGTGGCGGAAAACAAAGGGGGCCAAAAAACCTTCGGCGAGGGGTTCAGCATCAGCCATTCCGGCTTCGGAACAGACCTCAATCCCTGGGATGAAGTCCGCACCCAAATTTACCAGGACTACGAAGTGATCCCGATTGGTAACGGCGTGGCTCGTTTGAAAACAAGCCTTTCCATTTCGGACACATACCATTACCTCGATTTCAATTCCTGGAGCATTCAGAAAATGGCTCTGGACGCGAGGAGCGGTCAAATCCGGGGGCTCGGTGTGGTTCGGTGGGATGAAATTGACCGGGGAACGGGGGTCCTCGGGAGCCGGGACGGAACCACCAATCACCAGGAACTCACAGTCACCTATATCAATGATCAGGAAACCTCCCGCGTGCTCAGGGCGCAAGGGCGCGGGTTTTTCATTCAGAAACAGGATTTCCATGACGGCTACGTCAACGAAACCACCGGACGCCTTGTTCAAGAATACATCGGCATCGCCAACCAGGCGAAATTGTATTTGAACCGGACCATCACCGATTCCGTGAACGGCGACGGCTCCACCAATCATCAGGAAGTGGATGTCGATTACAATCTGAATCAGAGGACGGGAAGAATCCTCGGCGTGCACGGACACGGCACCATGAGCGCGGATGACGGCTTTGGGAACATCACTCAAGGGACTATCGAGCAGATTTATCGTCAGGATTTCGTGGATGATTTTCAGCTGGCGAAAATCGATAAAACGATTACCACAACAAATTCTTCGAACCGCGACGGCTCCCGCGGCTATAACGTATCCACCGTCGTCAATATTTATGATCCAACCGGAATACCGGTTTTGGTGGGGATGTCCGGCGAAGTCAATTTCAGCAACGATGACGGCTATGGCAACATCACACATGGAATTTCTCTCCAGGAATATGACACCACAATCCTCATGGAAACCGGACAAGGGCGGGTGAAAGAACAAACCACCGACTCAACCACCCAAAACCATGACGGCTCGGTGAGTCGGCAGATGATGGTGGTGACAAATTCGCACAACGGGTACTCAGGCATGTTTGAGAGCGCAACGGGCGAAGGGGTCGTCCAAACATGGGATGGTTACAAAGGCCACACCATCGGGACCGTCAATCAAACTTTTGGGAACTGGCACGGCCAGTCGCGCCTCGTCGGCACCGACTCGGTGACCACCACCATCGGGGAATCAGGCGTGAATGATCCGGCCTTTGATTTTGGTCTTGAGGAGAAAACCGATCCGGAGGTTGTGATTGCGAAGGAGGCGGCCCTCAAAGGGGCGATTCAAACCATCGTTCGTTCCGTCACCGATCCTACCCTTCCCGATTTCCTTAAGTTCAGGAACCCGGACGGAACTTGGTCGGATCAGACCATGCATGTTCGCTACGATTACGACGATGCCGGAAAACTGCTCTCCGCGCGGGGATGGGGGGATACCGTGAGCGACGACGGCTTCGGCGTTCCGGCGGATTCGAACTATCCGGACACGCACGGCACGATCGAACAGATTTTTACCGTCATCAATAATCAAGCCAAAATTCTGGCGAGCAACTCCCGGACCACGACCACGAACTTTGACGGCTCCACCAACGTTCAGGAGACCCGGACGGACAATTCCTATGATTCAAACGGGGTGCTGATGTCGGTGATGGGATCGGGAAGTTTCGTGTCGCAGGACAAATTCAACAATGTCACACGGGGCACCTTAACCCAGCTTTATGATTTGGATCTCCTCCGCCGGACGGGCCAGGCGAAAATCAAGGACAGCATTACCCAGTCCCGCAATTACAGCGCGAGCGGCGCCTCCGGCTGGCAGGTCAACATCGTCACCACCGGTTACGACGAGAACGGAAAGTTTGTTGACATAAGGGGCGAAGGCTATTCGGAAAGCAACGACGGCTTCGGCAACATCACCGCCTCAAATTCAACCCAGGAATACGACCAGAATCTGTTGAAGGTTTACGGCCAGCAAAAAGTCCTGCAAACGACGACGGACGGCTATACCCTTAATCGCGACGGGACCTCCGCCACCCTTCATACGTGGCAGAAAAATCATTACGAAGATCCAAACTTGGTAGGGCGTCTGTCCGACGTTGAGGGAGAAAATACTGTAATTCAAAACAATGGGTATGGAGACTACACAAAGACATTTTCAACCCAGGATTATGACGAATTGTTACTGAAAAGTACCGGCCTTCAAAGGTTGGCTCGGGTTGTATCGACAACTCAAACCTCAGACGCCGCCGGCAACACCGGCTCAGACATTTATAACTCTGACGACACCCAGAGTTTTCAAACCGTCACGGTGGAATATGCTTACGACGGTTTTGGGACTGCCGCTGAAACAGGCGGGGTTTGGAAGAGCCGCAATGGCACCAGAGGCTATGGTTCAGGCTGGTCTAACGACGGGTATGGGAATATCACCAACACCACCCGGCTCGATCAGGCTTACGAAGTCGTAAACGGCCAGGCGGTGGTGGCCCAGACTTACAACGAGTCGAACACCACTCAAAACGATCTCTCTTACAGCGAGCAGTCCAACACCGTCTTCAACAATTACGATGCCGCGACGGGAAGGCTCATCGCGAGCTGGGGAGAAGGAATCGGAGAATCATGGGGCGAGAAAGATACCATCCACACCAATCACGACCACACAACCAAAACCAGAACCCTGCAGGTGTTCACTGTCGCTTTCGGCCAGTCCAAGATCTTCCGGCAGACGACGATCTCCGACGGCGTCTCCATCGATGACGTCACCTCTCACCAGGAAGTCGCGGTCGATTACGATTACGACTTTTCGGGGAATTTATTGGCGGGTCGTGGCACCGGATACGGCGCCACGTTCGACAAATACCAGAATACGACGCAGAGCCAGATCGACCAGGTCTTCATCAATCTGCGGGGACAGGCGCGCCTGGCCGAAGCCAGAACCGTCACCAAGTCGATGAACGCGGACGGTTCCTTCGGCACACAGGACAACACCGTTTATACCTCCTATTTCGAAAATGGAAAGTATAAGGATATGTGGGGAGAGGGCTCCATCGTCAATGACGACGGCTTCGGCAACATCACCACCGGCACAACCCGGCAGATTTACCGGCAGGACTTTTTGAGAAACCTCGGGTTGCAGAAGGTTGCCCAAAACATCACCAATTCTTTCACCCAAAACAAGGACAGATCCACCAACCGGCAGATTTCACTGGTGACCAACGCCTACAACGCCATCGGCCAGTTGGAGGATGTCGTTGGAAACCGCACCACCGGCCACACGGATTTTATTTCCGATGACGGTTACGGAAATATATCTCAAGGGACAACCGACCAGACTTATGATTCGGACCTCATCAATACCCACGGCCTTCTACGGGTTAAAACTTCTGTCACCCATTCCGATTCTTCGAACCTGGACAGGAGTTCGAGCAGCCAGGATATCACTGTCACTTACAATAATGATCAAAATAACGGCGATGTCCTTTCAGCCAGCGGTTCCGGTGTGGGTTATGGCACGGATTCAAATGGCGATAAAACTACGTCAGATATCTTTCAACATTTCAAAGTGATTAATGGTCAAGCCCGGATGGATTGGAACGACACGACCACATTCACTCTGGCGCATGATTTCCAGACGGGCGATCCGAGAATTCAAGGCAGGAATTTGGACGGTTCCTGGAACTCGCAGCACATGGTGGTCACCAATGACTACGACTCTCTCGGCCGCCTTGTTGGGTCCAAGGGCGAGGGCACCTTTCAATCAGGTGACGGGTACGTGAATTCGGTCGACGGCGGGGAAGGGACCAGCTCCGGAACCATCCTTCAGGTGTTCGAGGTTTTGAACGGCCAATCCAAGCTGAAAACCTCTGAGACAAAGACCACTTCTTTAAGCCAGGACGGCTCCACCTCCGAGCAGGATGTGGTTGTTTCCTACGTATATAATAAGGAGGGGATCCTCCAGTCAGCCACGGGGAAGGGGACGGGAGAGTCCAGGGATGAGGGGGGCAACATCACCCGCTCTCAAATCGGGCAAATCTATACCCTCCTCAACGGCCAGGCCCGCCTGACCCGCACCGATACCCAGTCGGAAACGCGAAACCTGGATGGGTCCACCAACCGGCAAACGCAGGTCCTCCTCAATAGCTACCAGCAGTCGACCGGCCTTCTGGCCGCCGCCCAAGGTTATTCCAATTTTGAATCGAACGACGGCTTCGGCAACATCACCCGCGGCCAAGTCCGGCAGTCTTATGAAATCATCCGCAACCAGGCCAAACTTCTCCAGACCTATAACATCTCCGACACGGAAAACTTAAACGGTTCCACCAACCACTCTGAAACTGTCACGAACTACCAAAATAATCAAACCACCGGCAAATTGGATTTTGTCCACGGCACGGGGACATTTGTTTCAAGGGACAGATACGGAAACATCACAACCGGCGACACAGATCAGATTTACGATGACTTGGTGAGAATCAATACAGGCCAGGCAAAAATTGAGACAACAACAACCCATTCGCTCACCCGGAACTTTGATAGTTCCTGGACTGATCAAACTATCACAGTGACTAACGTTTACGATGATGATCATCACGGCCAGCTGCAATCCGCTTCTGGAACGGGGGGGGGCCTCTCCAACGACGGTTCGCGCGCCGACGGCCGGGGCAATCTCCAGAAATTTACGATCTCCCAGGTATTTGAAGAGATTAATGGAGCCGCCAAACTTACCCATACAGAAAACACATCCTGGAGCGTGGATGAGAATGAACAGGGAACTTATGAAGCGCCCCAGGGCTTTTCCGATTCGGACGGGTCCTGGTCGCGGAATGTGACCGATGTGTATTATGCATATGACGGCGGCGGCGTGATGAAATCGGCTATCGGAAATGGGCATTCGGATTCTTATGATGGCAAAATGGGTTACACCGCCGGGAAGACAGAACAAAAATACGACATCATCAACGGTCAGGCGGTCGTATCCGAGACTCACCAGATGAGCTGGAGTTCAGATGACGGGGAGGGAGGGTCAGCGGATTCACCCATTCCGATCCTCGACGGCTCCTGGAGCGTCCAGGAGATCACGACCAGATACACTTACAATTCCCTCGGCGAGATGACTGATGCCGCCGGAGGAGGAAAGGGCTTCTCCAGAAATGAAGACGGCTCCTATGTTGGATCGGAAATCACACAAGACTTCGACCGGGATCTTATCCGCCAAACCGGCCAGGCGAAAGTCGCCGAAACCATCACCGACTCCTTCACGAGCGATCAGAGTCGGAACGGATCTCACGCCGCCCCTGTGGTGAACCCGGACAGGTCATGGATGATCTCGGAAAATGTCATCCATAATTATTACGACGGCTTCGGGAAGCTTGCGGCGGTGCGGGCCGAAGGCACGGGGCTCTCCTGTGATGGAAACGAAAATTATACGGGAAGCGTCACGTCGCAAATTTACGATGAAAACCTCCTCCGGACCCTCGGCCTTTCCAAAGTCCGGGAAACTATCACTCAGAGTTTCACTTCCGATGGCGCCAGGACGGGTCGGGATGAGCAACCCGCCAAGAACGTGGACGGATCCTGGAACCGCCAGGAGATGACCGTCACCTACGTGTATGACGAGCACGGGCGAGCGAAGGAGTATCAGGATAGCGAAGGGGTTTGGCATTTATTTTCACACGGAGAAGGGACTTTTGATTCGGACGACGGTTTCGGAAATAAAACCCGGGGAACAATCGCTCAGCAATTCGACACTCCCACCTGGGATTTGACCGGCCAGTTTAAAATCAAATCGTCCGAGACTGTTTCCGTTGGCACGAACCGCGACGGCTCAACCGTCCGCCAGGACGTCACCGTCGACTATCAATATCAAAACGGCCTTCTAAAGGGCGCTTCGGGGATCGGTACCAGCCTCGCGAACGACGGGCATGACAATTACACCAAAGGTTCGATCGCCCAGGATTACGTCCTCGTCCGCGGCCAGGCCCGCCTCAGCGAAACAAGAATCGAATCTTTCACGAGCGACGCCGCGGGAGACGGAATATATGATTTGAGCCAGGTTCCGGGGGTCACCAACCGCAACCGCGACGGAAGTTACTCCTTCCAATATTCGGTGGTGGATAATGACTACAGCACTTGGGGGCAGTTGAGCGCCACCCGCGGCACCTCCGCCTCCGCTTCGAACGACGGACGAGGAAACTGGACCGCGGCGGGAGATTTGGAATGGCTGAAAGATCCGGCTGGGAAAGGGTGGAATCCGACGCAAAGCTACGACATCATCCGCGGCCAGGCGAAGCTGACCTTCAGCCTCAACCGGACTTATTCCGTGGCCTGTCCTTCCACTATCACTGACCCGACCCAACTCACGGCCATAAATTTGGAGGGAAATTATGATTCCCCCGCGGGGAACGCCGACCGCTCCTGGAACCGCCAGGAGATTTTGATGAGCCAGACCTTCGATGTCAACACAGGGCTTCTCACGGGCGCAAGCGCGTTCGGGCGCGGCCTTTCCAACGACGGCATGAGAGAAGACGGTTCGGGTAACTATCAGGGAGTTTCCATCATCCAGAATTATTCGCTTGTGAACGGCCAGGCGAAACTGAGCGAATCGATTTCGGACAGTTTTTCCAGCGATGATAAGGGGCGCGGGTCCCTTCGCTCGCCGGTTCCTTTATCCGACGGCTCCTGGAGCGCGAATACGTCCCGCGCCAAATATTTCTATGACTCCGACGGCGTTCTGGTTCACGCCGAAGGGGAGACCAAAGGCGTTTCCAACGATGGCTTTAACCGGTTCACGGCGAGCCAGGGGATCCAAAATTACATCATCCTCTTCGGCCAAGCCAAAGTGGCAAGCACCCTGACCCGAAGCTTCTCGAGCGACTTCTGGGGGAACGGCAGTTACGACAATCCGCTCCTGAACCCCGACGGAAGCGTCACCCGCCAGATGAGCGTGGTGAACAACAGTTATGATGCCCTCGGCCGCCTCAATGGCGTCCACGGCCGCACCAATTCCGCGAGCGAAGATATTTACGGGAATGTGAACACCTCTTCCTCCGAGCAGTTTTATCGTCAGGATCTGATTTGGAATCACAACCAAACCAAAATCGATAGAACAGAAACCGGTTCCTCAGCTCAAAATATCGACGGCTCCTCTTCCGAGTCTCAAAGCTGGACGGAAAATATTTATGATGACGCAGGAAACGGGATTCTCGTGAACGTAAAGGGTGGAGGCTCCTCTTTATCCAGCGACGGCTACGGCCACTTCACTCAAACCAATTCCGTCCAAACTTACGACACTTTCGATAATGTCGGAGACAAAAATTTATTGGATCGATACGGGCTGGTCAAAGTTCACTCCAATGAAAGCAAGACTTTTTCGAGCGACGCCGGCTGGAATGGGACCTATGAAAATCCGGTCCCGGGAGATGACACAACCTGGACGAGACAGGATGTCACGGTCACCAATAATTATTTGGAAGGGGGAAAACTTAAAGACGGCGATGGGGTCGGCTCTTCTCTCTCCAACGATGGGTTCGACAATTTCACCGCGGGGGATATCAAGCAGTCCCTAGAACAAATCGGCGGGGACCTCCGGCTCCTGACCAATCGGACTGATTCCTACACCGTGTCCCAAAAAGATTTCAATTCCACCGCCGAAAACTTTGACAATCCGGGGAAAAATAAGGACGACACCTGGACCAAGTCCCGGATTTTGATCACCAACACCTACGACAACGTCGGCAGGCTGACCAAATCCACCGGTGGGGGTACTTCGGTCTCGGACGACGGCTTCGGGAATCTGACCAAGGGGATTATCAGCCAGGAGTTCGACCGGGATTTGATAATCCGCACCGGTCTTTCCCGCATGGTGACAAGCCGCAGCCAAAGCTTCAGGGTGGCGGAAGCAGGTCAGTATATTGGCGACAGCCTCGATCCCTCTCCCGACATCACCGTGGAAAATTTCGTGGAGAAGTTCCTTGATTCCGGGAATAGTCGGGATGATTCCTGGAGTTGGCAGGAGTCGGAAACCGATAACCAATACGACAAGCTTGGCCATCTGCTGGCAACGACCGGACAGGGACGGACCCTGTCGAACGACGGGTTCAACAACACCATGGGCGGTAATTCCGCGCAGGTTTATGAAATCCGAAACGGGCGGGCCCTCCTTTTGAATTCCACCAACCGCTCCTTCACCGCCACTCTGGATGACGTTTCCAATCCCGCCGCTTTCCAGGGAACGTATGAGAACCCTGAAAGAGATTCCGACCAGTCCCAAAACAAGCAGGAGACGGTGACCAGTTATGGTTACAATTCCGGCGGAAAAAGGATATCCATTGAAGGAATCGGCTCGAGTGAATCAGATGACGGTTTCGGCAATAAGTCTTTGGCAACGATTAACTATACCTATGACCCCGAGGCGTTAAGCCGAGGGCAGGAAAAGATTGCCAGGACCGATACCCACACGCTTTCCTTCAACAAGGATGGTTCGTTTGGTAATTCGGATTCTTGGGTGGCCAACATTTACAACGCGGGCGGAAAACTAATTCATGTCGATGGCGGGGCGAGTTCGACTTCCAATGACGGGGCCGGGAATATCACCCGGACGACCACAACGGACGATTATTTGGATGATGATGACCCCAGCTTTAATTTGCTTGCCTTGACCGGACAGGTTAAGAGGAAATCTTCGGGGTCTCAGAGCACCACCAATTCCCTGGACGGGACAACACGGCTCAGTGACGTGACTGTTAGCTATGGCTATCGTCAAACCGAGGGGCTCGAAGGAAAATTGGAGACGGCGGCGGGCGGCGGGACCTTCACCAATAAAACCCACAATGATCAAACGGGGGAGGACGAAGTCACCGGGACAGGCTCCATCATCCAAACCTACGATCCATCCGTCATCCAGAATACCGGCCGCCCCAAACTCAAAGGAACCTCCAACCTGACTGAATCGATTACCGGGGAGCCGACCCAGGAATTAAAGTACTCCGCCGCCGGCATTGAAGCGAGCCTGGTTGAAAATGAGCAGGGAATATTCATCGGCGGCACGTTTGTCGACACTAATTTAGGCGACAGTTACGTGGTTTCCAAAGAGGGAAATCAATTTACGCTAAATTATAAAGATGGATCAGGCCAAACTGTTCAGGCCAATCTGGATGCGGTCAATTCCGCACCAGGGATTCTCCAATCCCTGATTCTCTCAGTCGACCCGAACCTCCAATTCGAATTGGGCGGCTTGGATTCGACCGTGCCGACCTTGATGTTCAAGCGTGCAAATTGGATTTCGCCCAAGAATTTCAATTTGGCGGGCACGACTTCGGAGGTTGCCCGGGAGGACATCCGGTTCCGCGACGTTCCCGGGGGATTGAACGAGCTGGCCATTTCGGTCGATGCCCAGAACTCCATTGCTTCCGTCGGCTACCTGGACGATTCGGGCGTGAACTTCGTGCTCGTGCGCGGGCCCGAGGGCGGGGCGCATTTGAGCTATCTTTACTGGAATGACGGCACCAAGAGTTTCGACGAGAAGGCGTTCGACGGCGATTTTGGTTATGACACCGCTTTGGGACACTGGATTTTCAACGGTTCAGGCCCGGATGGAAACGCCCACCTTGACATCGATTGGAGTGATAAGAATCAAGTGAAAATAGAGAGCACCATCCCTACCCGGGAGGGCGACTATCGAATGACTCTGGCTCAATATGAAAGCCTGGATTACCCGGCCGGCTCCTTGAAGGGTCGCGAGAATCAGATGCAGGTTTTGTCCACCACCTATGATCTTGATCCGACGAGCGGCCTCATCCTTGGCGCCTGGAGCATGGGCACGTTTGTGGGCGAGAACGGATACGGCGACCGGACTGTGGGAACCATCGTGAACGACCACGAGAGAATTAATAATCAGGCGCCCATCTACCACACCCTGCGCACGACCGACGTCACAAATTCAGACGGATCAATCAGCCATGTCGTGGACCACACTTACACGTTTAACGATCCCAACACCGCCGCCCCTCTGGAAGGATACGGAACCACTTTGACCCAATCGGTCGATCCATCGGGGATTACCACAATGAGCGAAGTCTATCGGACCATGGAGCGGATTTCGGGACAGCTCCGCGTGGTGAAGCAAATGACCCTGGAGAGCTCTTCCTATGAAGATTTTGGCGGCGCGAATCAAAGGCTCCTTTCGGTGACGCTCCCCTATACGCAGGTGAACCATTACGATCAGGGCGGCCGCCTGCAAACCGTCACCGACGAAGGCGGGAGCGATTATGTCACCGTGAAAACTATCGGCTTCGATTACGGCTACAACACCGATCCCACCACGGGGAGCGAACTTTATCTTTCGGCCGCCATCGGCTTCACTGAATCTTCCATCCGCCAGAAATACCGGGTGATAGATGAGCAGGCGAAGCTGGTTGAGTCCGTCACGGACTCCCGCTCCGTTTCCGCCGACGGCACCGAATCCCGGCAGACCAATCAAATGGATTACAAGTACACTTTGCGCGGCGCGATGACGGGCGCCATCGGAACAGTCGGGTCCCAGAGCACGGATCCGTACGGGACCAAAACCATTTCCACCATCAATCAGACCTACGACGTGATGCGCGACCAGGCGAGGCTTAAAACTCAAAGCACCGAAACCGAAACGTACGATAGCGACGACAACCTGCTTGCTTACCAGGAGCCTGTCGTTCTCATTTATAACTATGATCCGGCGACCGGCCTCCTCCGGACGGATAAGCCCGTCACCGGCAGCGACGGCTCCACCTTGATAACGTCGAATAGCTACTCATTCGACGTCGTGAATGATGATTCAAAAGGCACAAAAACAGCTTCCTGGACGAAATCGGAAATCCACCAGGAATATACCGTCGTCAAAAACCAGGCGCGAATCGCGACGCAAACGAACTCATCCCGCACCTACTTGTTTATGGACAAATTCACCCCGGCCAAAGATAACATCGACCTATTGGCCGCGCGCGAACTGTCCGATTTGGAAATCGGAGAGCAGGACCCTTACGTTCTCAATTACATCTACGATCCGTCGAACGCCCGCCTGATAGGATTGGCCCAGCCCATTGTGACCGTCACCAGCCAAAGCTGGGAATATGCCGATAAAGATAATCCCACCAAAATCGATAATGTTAATCACACCGGCTATACCACGCAGACCGAGTCCAGCGTCGATCAGCAATACGCCGTGGTCGCCGGCCAGGCGCGAGTCGTTTATCAGAAGACCACTCAGGCCACCTCAAAGGATTGGAGAGGATGGATTGTCTCGAAGCTGACCCAGGACACCGAACTCTTCAACGACTATTCGGCCGGCCAGGCGCGCGAAATTTACAGCGACGCAAAGAGAACGGTCAGTTTCCTCGAAGGAATCGGCAAGCTGGAAAAAGTCCACGGCCGGAACACCGATGCGGTGGTTTCCAAGCAGATAACCTACGAATACGCCGATAGCGAAAAACTGGGGGGAACAACCCAGGACGCCACTTCCACCTCGGAAATTGATTCGTATCAAACTTATTCCGTCATCGCGGGCCAGGGGCGGATTGCCAATGTCAAAACCGTGGGTGTGACGACGGAAAATATCCCGGTGGCCGGCGCCCTAACTTATATCGGAGCCCAAAGCGACGAGGAAGCGCTGCTTGACCGGTCCAATTGGAAAGGGAATTGGACTTACAATATTTACGACTCCCGCGGCCGCCTGACGGAAGTCCAATCCAACTCCGTCGCCGTCAGTCACTCCGGGTTCACCGGAGCGAACGCCTGGGACACCACAATTTCAGATTCAATATCCTACTACACACTTATCAACGGCCAGGGGCGGGTTCGTGAGACGGACAACCATTCCGTCACGCGCGGGCGCGACGGGAGCTATAACGATCAAAACTCCCGCACGCTTTTCCAAAACGACGAGTTCGGCCGCCTCACCGACGCAAGGGGCGATGGGGACTACAAATCCCATTCCGGTTTTGAGCCGGACGGAACTCCGTGGGACGAAAATATCGGCTTCAACAATGTTTATTACGAAGTCATCCGCGGCCAGGCCCGGCAGATTGACACCTGGACAGTGGGCCAGAACGAAGCTCGGGACGGCGCTTATTCCCATTCTGTCTCGAATGTGCATAACGTCTACAACGGCGATGGCCAGCTTATTTTGAACAGCAGTTCCCCCTGGTTTTATTACGACCAGAACGGAAATAAAGTGGCGGGAACCGGCGACAACAAGATTATTGGCGAGTCCGCGACCCTCGCGGATGACGGCTGGGGGAACGTCACGCTCACGGGCTCTCTCAACCGCGATGACGTGGGAATTTTAAGTATCGACGATCTGAAAGCCGCGGATTTGAGGCTCGTTCAAAAAGGCGCCACCCAGAAATACGAAGTCATCATCGGACAGGCGAAGCTTGCGAGCGCCGAATCGGAAAGCGAAACCCTCAGCCTCGATTCCGGTTACTCCTACCAGAAAGCGGAAAACTGGTATGCCTATGATGAACTCGGCCATCTGGTGGTGGACGACAAAAAGGGAAATGTGACGAAGGGCCAGGTTTCCTTCCTCTCCGAAGATCAGAACCTCACCACCACCATGGGCGGCCCGGCCAAAGATACCGTCGGCGATCCCGCCAAAGACACGGGAACTTATCTCGACTATGTAATCATCAATAACCAGGCTCGGGTGAAGACGTCCACCAATATATCCATCTCGACGGCGGTGGACGGCTCGCCCACCTTGAGCGTCAACATCACCGACTATCAAAATAACGAAGACACGGGAAAACTTGAGAGCGCCGCCGGCCGGACGGCCTCCTGGTCGGTCGACGCGGAAGGGAACGTGACCGAGTCGGGAAAGGTTGATTTGGAAACCGGGATTCTTTTATCTGTGGGCGGGCACCAAACTTACCGCGTTCTCTTCGGCCAGGCCCGTGCGGTCCAGTCAGTGACAAATACGGAAACTCAAAATGCCGATGGTTCCAAAACGGTCCAGGACATCACCATTTCGACGGACTACAGGCTCGACACCGGCCGCCTTCAGGCCCAGAGCGGCACCGGCACCTGGTATTCAATGGAGGATCCGGACCACCCCGATCAAAACCGGACCGAGGGTGAAATTACCCAGCGGTTCGACATCATCACCGGCCAGGCCCGCCTCACCGAATCCAGAACGGTGCGAACCTCTCCCGTTCCTCCTTATTATTCCTGCACTCAATCTGAGGTCGCGAACGTCTATGACACGGCCACCGGAATGATGACCCGATCCGAAGTGAATTCCACCAATTTCAGCGTGGACGGCTTCATGACCAATTCGCGGAACCTCTCGACTTATGATCTCGATCCTGACACCCACAGGCGGATTCAGGGAAATATCACGAGCCACGTGGAACGGTTTGACTATGATCAGAACAGCGGTCCGGACGTGACCCTCGCGGTTGAGACCGTCGATAGCCAAACCAAAGAAACTTATACCTTGATGGAGCTCACCAGCGTCTTCGACCGGAAATATCAAGCTTCGAGGAGAACCCAGGTGGATACCATTTCCGATCAAAGCAGCCTCGACACCTCCTATAACCACCAGGACATGACCACTCATTACGCCTACGATTCAAACGGCACCCTGACCCTCGATAACGGGAAAGGCCAGACGACCTACGGGATTGGGAAAAGCCTGAGCCATTCCGGGCACGACGATCCCGCCATGGATTGGAGGAATGTCGATTCAGATGGGTGGTACGATACTACCGTCGGAGTTGTCCAACAGAATTATGTAATGGTTCCGATAACGGTGGGGAAATTTTCCGTGAATATCGGCAAGATTGAATCCACCGTCACGCAAAGCCAAACGAGCGGCCGGGACTCCTCTTACAATCAGCAGGTATTAACAGTAAGGAACGCCTACGGCTGCGACAACGGGGGCTTGCGCATTATTCTTACAGGCACCACGGGCGACGGGGTCATCCTGGAGTCTCATTCCGGACACGACGTGGGGGTTGCCGTCGGCAAGCCGGATTATTTGCAGCTTCAAGCGGGTTACGATCAAATTGACCCGGAAAATTACCAACCGGACCAAACTCCGGTTGATCCGTCGCTGTGGTGGGACACAAGCGTGGGTCTCATCCATCAGGATTATCAGATTTTCCACAAGGCGATTTCCAAGATAAAAGCCACGGATAATCAAACCCTGACCTGGGGCCGCGAGGGGAACTTCAATAGAAGCGACGCCCACATGACTTATGCTTACACCGAAAACGGGAAACTGGTCTTGAATAACGGCGTCGATACAACTCAGGGCTGGACGGACGTGGAGAGCCACTCGGGCGCAAACATTGCGATCGCCGGCCTTGACGTCCCCGGCGATTGGAAAACGATCGTCGAGCCCGATCCACTCCACCCGAATGAGCAAAGGCAGAGCCGGCTCGACGCGCTCAATCAAATCGCCCGGGATCATGATTACTACCGGAATCCGGGCCTCGATGTGGAGGACGACGCCGTTTTGGGTCAGACCTGGTGGGATTCAACCACCGGGCACACCGATCAGATTTATGAGATCCTGAGAGGCCAGCAGGCCAAAGTCGCGAGGACCGAGAGCGTCACCAGCACCTTTGGCCTGGACGGGTCCTTCAACACGCAGCAGGTCGGCACCGATTACGTTTACACCAATAGAAATATTGTGGCCGGAGCGACGGGTGCGGGAACCGTGGTGAGCGACGACGGAAACGGCAACTACTCCGTGGGGACGCTTGAGCAGATTTATGGAATTGTCCTGAACGGCCAAGCCAAAATCACCGAGAATCTTTCCCAGTCGGACCCGGCGTCGGCGGACGGCTCGGTCTCGCACCAGGCCTCCTACACTCACTACGGCTACATCACCGATCCCGGCGCGGGAAGAGTGGGCGGGATCGATTTGGGTTCGACCGTCGGGAAGACCGCGTCTTGGTCCATCGATACGGAAGGGAACATCACTTATTCGGGCGAGCTGGACAATAATGGTTTCGTCGATCCCGTCAAAACGACGGATAACTATCAGGAGTTTGAGGAGTGGAACGGCCAGGCGAAAGTCAAACGGACCCACACCTTGAGCACCACGGAAAATATCGACGGCTCCAAGACGGATCAGAATGTGGTGATGACAAATTATTATGAAGACGGATCGGGCTCAGGGTTCATCGGCCGGCTCACCGGAGGGGACGGAAGCGGAACGTGGGACGCCTGGGACGGCGCCCAGGATGTGCCGGGGGAGCCGCGCGGGAATCACACCGCGGGCTTCATCCAGCAGGATTACGCTTTCATCACCGGGCAAAACAGGCTGCTCAGAGCCGCCACGTTCAACGAATCCGCAATGGGCGGAAACGGAAAACCGGTCTTCTCTTATCCCTCCGACGTGTGGAATCCAAACAACGCGCCGATTTTTGTTCAGCCGGCGGCGAGTCCCATCTGGGCCCATTCCGAAAGTTATACCGAGACCGCTTACCTGAAGACGGGGGCGCTCGAATCCACAAAAAGCGCGGGGGATGTTTTCTCGAACGACGGCTTCCTCAACCATTCCGTGCAGACCTCGGTCTATACGACGAAGGAAATCACCGAGCCCAATCCATGGAATCCGTCGGGCCCTTCCATCACTCGAAAAGTCCGGGACACGGGATTAATCACCGGAGAATCCAACCGGTTTGATTACGAAGTGGGCGGAACAAGGGATCAAATCAGCCTCGATACCATCATCGAGAAGAACCGCTTCACCATCCACGAAATTTACGAGCAGGTGCCCGACGCGAAACTGAACGGGTTCACCTTCACGCGCCGCTCCAGCACCTCGAACGACTCCAAGTCCTTCAATCTGGACGGCTCCATGAATGAGCAGCATTTGTTCACGACCTACGCTTACGACGAGAACGCCGTTTTGACCGAAGATAACGGAGTGGCCGCAAATCTAAAGACAGAAGGCACAGGGACCTTCGTCAGCCATTCGGGAAAAGACACTTATGTGGCCCCCAATTCCGGCGAGGACGTCGAGACTTCCTGGAACAACGCCAGCCCGAGCGAGATTTGGGACGCCACCATCGGTTCTCTTGTTCAATCGTACAAGGTTTTCAAGTTCGGTCCGAATGAGGAGGTCGGGATTGGACGAATTGTCCAAACCGACACGGTGAGCGATACCCTTGGTCGGGATCTCTCCTACAATCACCAGGAACAAACCGCTTACCAGGCATACTATCCGCCCGGGATTGCCGAATCCGATCCCCGGTATCTTCCTCAGGATCCCAATGCCCCACGGGTTCCGCCCTTGGCCTTGGTGAGCCAGTTTGATTACGACAACGACGGAAAAATCGAAGCGGGGGAGAAATCGGAAGCCACCGGCACCTCCATCAGCCATTCCGGCCGGGATGAATCGGCCGCTGATCCCTTTCTCTCGCTGGAAGGCGGGAAAGGCTATACGAATCTCCTCGTGGAAGGGCACGCCATGAACGACGCGGAACGCCAAAGCTTGATGGAAGATTTGTTCGTGGCTCAGGATGGAAGCCAAATTTGGTGGGACACCACCACCGGCAATACCGAGACGACTTATGTGAACCCGCAGCAGGTTTTCAATCAGCTCAAGGTCGACACTCAGGCCACTCACTCCCTCACCCTGAGCCGGGACGGCTCGATGGGCATCCAGGACAACACCGTCACCTATAAATACGGCCGCCACCATTTGCCGAAAGACACGCCTCTCACCTCGCCCCTCATCTGGAATAGTCCGAATAACGGTCCCGTGGCTTTGGGAGCCTACGGGACGGGCAGTTTTCTTCAGGACGACGGGAACGGGAACCTGACCTTCGGGCAGACCGAGCAGAAATACCTGGTAACGCGCGGCCAGAAGGTTCAGCTCGGAGAGTCCACGACCGTTTCGGATAGCGCGGGTTCCGATCAGGGCTTCAACCATCAGATTTCCGAAGTCACCTATCATTACGATAATTACGGCCGGTTGAAAACAGATGCGGACGGCGGGCCCGCCACCGCCATCGGAGCTTCCTATTCCGTCGATGCCGAGGCCAACATCACCACGGGCGGGACACTCGGTGAAAAATCCGCCGACGAGAAAACGCCCTTCGACGTGACCACTGAAACGGTTTTGAATTTCGGAGTTGAAGATCCCGACTCCGGCCAGTTGCCGATAAACGAATTGGAAAATATCGACGATGTTCCAGGCCAAATTCAAACCTACACTTTGGTGAACGGCCAGGCCAAGGTGAAAGCCTCCCAGTCCATATCCCGCACCGACCGCGTCGACGGTTCCGCGCAGATTCAGGAAGTGACTGTCAACAACACTTATGACTCCATCGGCCAGCTTTCCGTCGCGACACCGCCGGTTGGATCGGGGACTTGGGTGAGCTATGACGGCCTAACGGATGAAGTGCCCCCGGCGGGCCACAGAGTCACGGGCACAGTCGCGGAGAGTTTCGTCGTTTTGAACGGTCAAGCCCGCCTGGTAGAAAGCGAGCAATATATGGGGTCGGACCCTGTCACACTCCACCTCATTCAACAGGGTAACCAATGGATTATTCCAGATGGATATACACTTTACGGGACCACCGACCGCGGAGCAAACCCCGTTTATTCCTGCACGGAAAGCTATGTCCACAACGATTACGACGGGGTGGGGACGTTGTTGGATTCGCGGAGCGCCTCTGAAACCTACACCAACGACAATTTCATGAACCGGGCGATTCAAACCACGCTTTACACAACCACGGCATTTAACGATCCAATCCTCGGAATCGAGCGAACGGTCCGCCAAAGCGGCCTCATCAACGGCGTCACTCAAAAATTTGATTATTATCAGAATACAGCAAGCGGGAACTGGATTGTGGACACCAACACGGAGCTCGAGAGGACTGAATTCACCACCACAGAGGCGTACGACATGAAGCACGCGGTTCCCGATCCTGCCAACCCGCACATTCCACGTCAGGCGTACGTGGTGCGCCGCGTTTCGAGCGACAACGATTCCACCACCTACGGCCTCGACGGCTCCTACAATCATCAGGTTCTGGGAACGACCTTCGCTTACGACGGCGAGGCGAAGCTGACGGCCAATTACGGCGGAGTGACGACTCAAGGGATCGGGACCTTCACCAGCCATTCGGGACGGGACGCGGAATTTGATCCTGCGAGAGACGGAACGATTAAACAATTCTGGGACACTTTGCTGGGTGCGAGCGGCTGGGAGAAGGAGGTTTGGGACACGACCAAGGGCGCCCTTCAGCAGGATTACGCAATCTTCGATTTCGGACCGGTGGCGGTGGGCCGGATCAATCAAACGGTGAGCGTTTCTGACACCGTCGGCCGCGACCTTTCCTTCACCCACCAAAAGTCCATAAACACGATTGATTACGATCAAACCCGCAAGGGCGTCTATCGCCTCTTTATGACGGGCGCCGACGGAATCGTGAATTCGACCAGCCACTCGGGCCGCGACAATCAGCTCATCGACGTGACGACCGATGACCCCGTGACGGATATTTCGGGCGACGTTTCCGCTTGGAAAACCATCGCCGACGCCGACGACGGCTGGTGGGACGATTCCTTCTCCACGACCGATCAGGAATACATCATTGTTTATAACCAGCAGAAGTTGTCGAAGACGAGGACCGAGTCGACGACGATCTCGAAGGACATGTCCACCAACTGGCAGGAGATGGAGGTCCAGTATCAATACGGCAAGAGACGGCCCACTCATGAATTGTCGATTGCCGAGCTCTTGGCTTTGCAGAATACAAAAAAGACGCCGATCCTTCAGGGCGCGGTGGGCCGCGGAAACTTCGTTTCCCAGGACGGGCAGGGCTCGCTCACCATCGGGCAGACTGAGCAGCTCTTCAAAGTCGTCCGGGGCCAGCAGGCGAAACTTTCGGAGCAAAGCACTTTGAGCGACACTTCCGGGCCCGACGGCTCCTACAGCGAGAGCTTGAACGAGGTGCGGTACAACTACGATCCCAAAAACGGCCGGCTCGATCGCGCCAATCCCGTCGAGAAAGCGGACGGGGCTTCCTGGGCCATTGACACCGAAGGGAACATCACCACGTCGGGGAAAATTTTGCCGAAGGCGGTCGTAAATTCAGATTTCTTCTCTCCGGGAATCGAACCTATCGCTTATGAAGTGGGAGCGTTTGCCGCCATCGACCCGGATTTGGATCCGGAATTCCAGGACATCAACCAAATAATCGGCGTGGTTGAATCAAACGGTGATCTCACCAAGCTCTACGATTCCACGAGGACTTCCGGCGAGGAAGCCCTGCAGGGAATAAAACAGGAGTATGAATTTGTCTCCGGCCAGGCCAAGGTGAGTAAAACCACCACCTATAGCCGGACTGAAGGGGCCGATGGAACCTTCAATGTGCAAAGGCAGGAGGTCACCAATAGTTATGTCCCGGCGGGCCAGGAAAAAGCCGGCCAGCTTGCGGGGGCTTCAGGGACCGGACGGTGGACGGCCTGGGATCCTGAAATCGGACTCACCGCTGGAGCCATGAGCGGTTATCCTCCCGCCGGAGTCATTGCCCAGACGTACGACATCATCACCGGCCAGGCTCGCTTAATAACTAGCCAGCAGAATTTGGGCGACGACCCTGCGGAACCGGACATTCAAGGAATCGGAGGCATTTGGAGTTCAGTTGGGGTGCCCATTTTTGAGCACCTCTCTGGCATTCCCATCTATCCCCACAACGAGTTCTTTTCCGAGAATTTCTATGACGCCGGGACGGGAGCTCTAGAGTGGGCCCAGTCGGCCTCCGATAATTTCAGCGCCGATGAGCTCCTGAATCACAGTTATCAGAAATCCTTTTACGGATATGGGTTCGAACAGGTTCCCAATCCGATTGATCCGCGCCTTCCCGATATTCAGAAGCGCGTGAGGCAAACCGGCGATATTGACGGGCAATCCTGGCGGTATGATTACGACCGCGACACGGGGGAAATTCACAAGGATACTGCCCTAGAGACGACCACTTTCCATACCGACGAAATTTATACGACCTTCAAGGATATTTCCTGGAAACCCTATTCGGTGACGCGCCGCACGGACACCGCCACGCATTCCGAAACCCAATCGATGGACGGGTCCGACAACATCCAGGATCTCCACGTCACCTACGCCTACGATGACGGCGTTTTGGTGCTCGACAACGGCGTCGGCAAAACGGAAGGGAATGGCTCGTTCACCAGCCATTCCGGTTATGATGAGAGTCATTCCAACTGGTTTGATGAGACCAACGGTTCCATCCACCAAACGTTTGAAATCATCAATAAAGGCGGCCAGTTCGGACCGCGCTCTCTCATCGGAATTCCGCGCATCAAGCAGGTTGTCACCGATTCTCTGACGAAAAACCGCGACGCCCAAGAGACCTTGCTTGACGGGAACCTTTCCATTCAGCATTCCGTGGTTGATTACAAGAACGATCCGAAGAAAGTCCGGGTGACGGATGCTCATGGAACCGTTCAATTCACCTCCCGCGATCCATTCGGCAATTTGACGAGCGGCATCACCGACCAAACCTACTGGGTGAAATACAATCAGGCGAAGGTTCAAGTGAGTGCCACCGATTCCTGGTCCAGCGGCAACACCGAATATGAAAAGAGCGAAACCCAGTTCGAACGGTGGCTCGAAGAAATGCTGACCGATGGGAAAATTTCCTCGGTTGATGTGATACAACCTCTCGGGACCTACAACGATCCCTATCCGAATCCAGACGACTCCTGGAATCGCCAGCACATGGTTGTGACCAATGTTTACAGCACCTATGGGCGCCTCAAATCTTCGAGCGGCCAGGGAAATTCCTTGAACTTTGATGGAATCGTATCTTACACCGGGTCCGATATCACTCAGTATTTTTATGTGACAAGGGGCCAGCAGACCCGCCTCGCCAACGTTCTCACCCAAAGCTTCAGCTCAAATCAAAATGGCGACGGAAGCTTTGAAACTCCTTTGATAAATGATTCGGACCGGTCCTGGAATAAACAGGAGACGTCAACCCGGTACATTTTCTTGGACGGCGAGGGCAAAATTGACGACACCAGGTCCTGTTACGATCGCTATGGCCACATCGTTTACAATCATCTTCCCGTCATGGAGCTGGGTTCGGGGCTTTCTTTCGACGGGTTGAGGACCGCCAACAAGACCGACAGTATTCAGGAGTTTGACCCCGACATTTGGCGGAACACGGGCCAGGCCAAGAATATCACCTCGACGTCGAGAACATACACCGTGCAACTTATGGGCGGCAACGTGTTTGACCCAGCCAATTACTCGGGGAGCTACGATTCGCCCGGAGCTTTGCCGGATGAAAGCTGGTCGAGGTCCGAGATGGTCACCGATTACACCGGAACCTATGACACCACCACCGGGCGGGTCAGTAAAACTCAGGCGCCCATTTCGACGGGCGATAGCCTTTCCTTTGACGGGGTGACTTTTGATCCGGCGGGGACAGATGTCGGGTTCCAGAAGAGCGATGTTTATCAGGAGTTCAACACCGACCTTTGGGCCAAAACCGGGCAGACGAAATTGTCAAAGGTGGTGACCCGCAGTTATACCTCCAATGCGGATGGCACCACCACCTGGGACGGTAATCTGGAGAACGTCACGGTTGACGGTAGTTATAGCCGCAGCTACTCCGTCAGCGACTATTCACCGTGTTATGACGATTGGGGCAAGCGCAAATTCGACGGAGTTCCCAACTTTAAAGGAGGATGGAGTTTTTCCTTTGACGGTCTGCAGAATTACACCAAAACCTTGATGGATCAATCTTATAACAAGGCCATTTGGAACAAATTTGCCCGCGCTGTGTTGGAGGAAAGCCACACATGGAGTTTCTCCAGCAACGACCAAGATATCGGAGAAGTGGCGGACGATCCCTTCACCACCCTCTCCAACCGTTCCCCCATAAAACCTTCCTCCACTTCGGAATATGGCGAGGGTTCCTTCGATCGGGATGACGCCAACCCTGCCGCAAATCCGGGGCCTTTGGCCCAGGGCGACGGAACATGGTCGAAGTCTGAACTCATCACCCATTATGAAAATGCTTTCAATCCGGAGACCTCGCATCCCTATCAGCCGGGAGAGTCGGGAGTTTATCAAGCCCCTTATTCGGACGGCTGGAGCCTTTCATTTGATGGTACTTCAATCGATCCTATTCATACCGTCTTTGGCTTCACCAAGTCGGACATCCATCAGGAGTTTTCAAGTGATATCTGGCAAAATTCCGGCCAGACCAAACTGTATTCAACTCTGAACCGGAGCTACACCTCCGACCGTTTTGGGGACGGTACTTACAATCAACCCGTGGGATATTACGACCCCGTTTCAAAATCCTATGTGAATGGCGAGACTGCGGATGGCGCTTACAGCAGGAGCTATTCCGAAATGGATTACTCCGGTTCCTACGACCAGGAAACGGGCGCGATCATCAGAGGAGACGGCTCGGAGGATGGAACCGTCGGCGTCCCGCAAGTGGCCACTTCGGAATCGTGGTCCTTTGACGGCATGCGGAATTACACCAAGACCACCGTGGAGCAAAAGTTCAACGGCGCCATCTGGCACAATTTCGGGAAAACTTCACTCCTCGAAACAAAGGCCCGGAGTTTCTCCAGCACCAATGACGTGATCGGCATTTACGACGACGCCGGCGATTTCGGCGGCGAGGCGAGCCTCAAGTTCGGAAGAGGTGATTTCGACCATCCCGCCGGCCAGTCCGACGACTCCCAGTTCAAATCATACCTTCTGACCGATTACCGGGGCTCCTTTGACGCCGCCACTTCCCGGCCGACGGCGAACGCCCCCACAGCCTCCGGCTGGAGCTGGAATTTCGACGGAACGGCCATTGATCCCGCGCGCACCAATTTCGGCTTTACCAAATCCGATATCTATCAAAAGTTCAACGATGATCTCTGGGGGAGCGTGGGTGTCGCCCGGGTCCTCACCGCCTATTCCAGGAGTTATTCCGCCGCCGGCGATCCCGACGATCCCCGCTGGACGTTTGAAAATCCGGCCCCCGCCGTCGACGATACCACGTCGCAGAGTTACACCGTGACGGATTATTCCAACAGTTATTTGTCCGGCGGCGCCGTCAATCGCGCGCCCGCGGGAACGCCGGTGGTGAGCGGCTACAGCATTTCCAACGACGGCTTCAATCGATTCACGAGGACGGATTTAAATCAGGTGTTCAATCCGGTTATTTGGGGGAACCTCGCTAAAACGGTTCTTTATACCACCGAATCCTGGTCATACAGCACCCATGATGTGGATACCACGGGCGGCGCGGGGAACGGCGATCATTGGAACTCGCCCGTGTACGGCGACGGTTCTTTCGGGGATCCCCAGGCGCATCCCGACGGCTCAATGAATAAGTCTTATCTATTCACCGATTACAGACAGAGTTTTGATTTGGCGACTTCCAAGCCGTCCTTCACGGCTCCTCAGGCCGAAGGCTGGAGCTGGAACTTTGACGGGACGGCGGTGAACCCGTCGCTCACCAATTTCGGATTCACCAAGTCGGATATTTTCCAGCAATTTAATGATGACATTTGGCATGGGACCGGTTTGGCCAGACTCCAGACGGTTTACTCCCGGAGCTATTCGGCGACCAATGACGCCGAGGACTCCCGATGGACCTTTGAAAATCCGGCGCCGGCCGTCGATCGGACCTACAGCCGAAGCACCACCGTCACGGATTATCAGAACAGCTATTTGCCGGGTGGAAAAGTGAACCGCGATCCGGATGGGGTCCCGACCGTCTCCGGCTACAGCATAGCGAATGACGGATTTGGCCGGATCAACAAGACAGATTTAACCCAGACGTTTAACCAGGACGTTTGGTACAGCTTGGGGAAAACGGTTTTGTGGGAAACGGAGGCCAAATCTTACAGTTCGAATGAAGTGGATTTGACTCATGGCAGAGGGAACGGCGATCCCTGGAATTCCCCGGTCTACGGCGAGGGTTCTTTCGGGAGCCCCGTCGCGCAGAGCGACGGGTCGGAGAGCGAATCCGACATCATGACCAATTATCACGACAGCTTTAGCGCCGCCACTTCGAAGCCCACCGATTCCGCTCCCTTCGCCGCAGGCTGGAGCTGGAATTTCGACGGAACTTCAATTCCGGGGAGTGGCATGGGTTACACCAAAACGGACCTCTACCAGCAGTTCAATAAACAAATTTGGAAGGATACAGCTTTGACGCGGCTATTGACCGCTTTATCCCGCAGCTATTCCGCCGCTGCCAATCCAGAAGATTCCTCCTATTATTATGATCAGCCGGCGGAAGCCGTTGACGGCAGCTGGAGCCGGAGTTACAGCTCCACCGATTACAGCCAAAGTTATGATTCCATGGGGAAGATTATTCGGGAAAGCGACGGCCTCATCTTCAATCCCGACTCCACAATTGGAGTCCCCGTTGTGACGGGCGACAGCCTCTCCTTCGACGGCCTTCGGAGCTACACCAAGACCGATTTGACTCAAGTGTTCAACGGGGCCGTTTGGAACAATTTGGGCAAAACGGTTTTGAAGGAAACCGTTTCCGAAAGCTGGTCAAGCGACAATTCCGATACGGGCCGGACTCGAACCGACGCCTTCGCTTTCGGCACGGCCACCAAAATTTACGGGGGCGGCAATTTCAATGATCCCCTGCCGTTGAAAGACGGGTCGAAAAACCGGTCGCGGATTATGACGGATTACCGGGCGAGTTACGACATGACGAATTCCCTTCCAACCCACTTTGCGCCCATCGCGTCCGGTTGGAGCTGGAATTTCGACGGAACAGCGGTTGATCCCGCCAGGACCAATTTCGGGTTTACCAAGTCCGACATCTACCAGAATTTCAACGATGATATTTGGGAGGGAACGGGCCTCGCGCGGCTCTTGACGGTTTATTCCCGAAGCTATTCCTCGGACGCGAACGAAGGAGGGAGTTTTGAAGAGCCCGTGGGGTGGAAAGATCCAGTGAGCGCCCAATATCCGAACGGCCGGACGGCCGACGATTCCTGGAGCCGGAGCTATACAACGACGGATTACTCCAACAGTTATTTGTTGACGGGGGCGGTCAACCGGACGCCGGAGGGGGTGCCGCTCGTGAGCGGTTATAGTTTCTCCTCCGACGGGATGGACAGGTTCACAAGGACCGATTTGACCCAGGTGTTCAATCCGGTGCTGTGGATCGGTCTGGGCAAGACCGTTTTGTGGGAGACAGAATCCCGTTCCTTCAGCAGCGAAGACGTGGATACGACCGGCGGGGCGGGGAACGGCGATCCATGGCATTCTCCTGTTTTCGGGAATGGCTCCTTCGCCGATCCAAAGGCCAATAAAGACGGCTCGAAGAACAGGTCCTATCTATTCACCAATTATCACGACAGTTTTGATTTGGTGACCTCGAAACCCACCGCCTCCGCCCCTACGGCGACTGGCTGGAGCTGGAATTTCGACGGAACGGCGGTCGATCCGGATAACACGAATTTTGGGTTCACCAAGTCCGACCTCTATCAAAAATTCAACAACGATATTTGGCAGGGGACGGGGCTGGCCAGGCTCGACACCGTCTATTCGCGCAGCTTTTCAGCCACAAGCGATCCGGAGAACACCCAGTGGACCTACGACAATCCTGCTCCCGCCATCGATGGGAGCTGGAGCCGGAGCTACAGCGTGACTGATTACAGCGGAAGTTACGATCCCGATGGAAAAATTATCCGGCACGCAGACCATGTTATCTTTGATCCCGAGGTGACGGAAGGAGTGCCGACCGTCCGCGGGTACAGCCTCTCCTTCGACGGTATGAGGGCTTATACCAAAACCGACTTGACGCAGGTTTTCAACGGGGCGGTCTGGAACAATCTGGGGAAGACTGTGATGAAGGAAACCGTGTCCGAGAGCTGGTCGAGCAATAATGAAATTAACGGCGCGGAGTCCGATGTTTGGGGAACGACCATCTACGGCAAGGGATTATTCACCGAACCGATTGCTCAAACCGACGGTTCCATGAGCAGGTCCAGGATCGTCACGGATTACCGGCAGAGCTACGACCTGCTCACCTCCAAACCGACCGCCACCGCCCCCGTCGCCGACGGCTGGAGCTGGAACTTCGACGGAACGGCCGTCGATCCCTCCCGCACCAATTTCGGATTCACCAAATCCGATATTCATCAGACTTTCAACGACGACATATGGAAAAATACGGCGCTCGCCCGGTTGGAATTTATCTATTCCCGCAGTTACTCTGCGACGAATGACGCCGAAGACACCCAGTGGACGTACGACAAACCCGCTTCCTCCGTGGACGGGAGCTGGAGCCGGAGTTACAGCGTGACCGACTACAGCGGAAGTTATGATATGAACGGCCGAATCATTCGCCAATCGGACAACCGGATTTCCGATCCCGACGCCACGGAGGGCGTTCCGATTGTCAGCGGATACAGCCTTTCCTTCGACGGGATTAGGTCTTACACCAAGACGGACTTGAGTCAATTATTCAACGGCGCCGTGTGGAACAATTTGGGAAAAACCGTCCTGAAGGAGGCGACCTCCGAGAGCTGGTCGAGCGACGACAGTTCATCCGGCAACGAGAAAGACATATGGAATACTCCCATTTATGGCGGCGGCCTCGTCGGCAGTCCTCTGGCGCAAGGGGACGGCTCTGAGAATGAATCGCGGATCGTGACGGATTACAGGGCGAGTTTCGATATTTATACTTCAAGACCCACGGCAACCGCTCCCACCGCCTCGGGATGGAGCTGGAATTTCGACGGAACGGCGCTGGATCCGTCGCGGACCAACTTCGGGTTTACGAAATCCGACCTTTACCAGAAATTCAGCGACCAGATTTGGCAAAACACGGGGCTGGCCCGGTTGTCCGAGGTTTTGAGCCGAAGTTACTCCGCCACCGCCGACCCCGAGGACGCGCAATGGTCATACGATAACCCTGCTCATGCCGTGGATCAAAGCTGGTCCAGAAGTTACTCGCTGACCGATTACAGCCAGAGCTACGATCTGAACGGGAAAATTATTCGGGCCAGCGGCCAAGTCATTGAAGATCCTTCCCTCGGTTCCATCACCACAGGAGTTCCCGTGGTTTCCGGCTATAGTTTGTCCTTTGACGGCTTGAGAACGTACACCAAAGCGGATTTGAGCCAGCAGTTCAACGGGGTCATCTGGAACAACCTCGGGAAAACCGTCCTGTGGGAGACGACGACAAGAAGCTTTTCCAGCGACGGCTTGAGTTACGGAAACGAGAATGACATTTGGAGCACGCCGGTTTATGGGGGAGGTTTGTTTGACGAACCCCTGGCTCAAGGAGACGGCTCCAAGTTTAAATCGGAGGTGGCCACAAGCTACCACGACAGTTTTGACATATTCACCTCTCACCCGACGGAAACTGCACCCATCGCATCGGGCTGGAGCTGGAACTATGACGGGCTGGCCCTTGAATTTGGGATTGACGGGAACCCCACCAATCTGGGCTGCACGAAAACGGATATTTATCAGAATTTCCGAAGTGATATCTGGAGCGCGAACGGCCTCGCCCGATTGGAGAAGGCTTTTTCCCGGAGCTACACAATTGATTACGCAAATTCGGCTGGGTACTCCTTTGAAAACCCCGCGCACGGAATCGACGGCGCGTACAGCCGCAGCTATTCCGTCACGGATTATTCCCGGAGTTATGACCTTTCCGGCCACATCGATCGGGCTCACGCTCCGGTTATTGAAGAGGGGAGCTACAGCCTGTCCAACGACGGGTTTGACCGCTTCACGCGCACGAATTTGAGTCAGACATACAATCCGGACCTCTGGAAAAGCCTCGGCAAGTCGGTGCTTCTTGAGACCACCTCGGAAAGTTTCTCGAGTGATGAGACAATCGTCGGCTATATGGGCGACATCAATAATGATCCCTGGAATTCGCCTAAGTACGGCGGATGGGATTTCGAAAATCCCGCCACCCACTGGGACGGCTCCAAATCGGTTTCATATATGAAGACGGATTACGCCGGAAGTTACGATGTGAATACCTCCCTTCCCACCGTCGCCCCCAGAGTGACGGAGGCCTGGAGCTGGAATTTCGACGGCTCCGCCTTCGGCGATTTGAATTTTGGTTACACCAAGAGCCAAATCCACCAGGAATTCAATCAGACGATTTGGGAGAAGTCGGGCCTTGCCCGGCTCGCCGAAGTTTGCACGCGGTCCTTCACCTCCGATCCCAACCGGGGAGGAACGTATGAAATTCCGGTTTCCGCCGTCGATCGAAGTTACAGCCGCACCTACACCGTGACGGATTATCGCGCCAGTTACGAGGAGGCGGACGGGATCACGGGCCGCCTCATTCGCGGGACGGGCGGCGTCGACGATGAAATCGGAGTTCCAACAGTTCGCGGCTACAGCCATTCCTTCGACGGATTCAATTCCTATACGAGGACCGAGCTCTCCCAGAAATTTAACGGGCTCTTCTGGTATTTCCTTGGAAAAACTTCCCTTCTCTATTCCCGCTCCCAAAGCTGGAGTTCTGACGGCGAGATTAGGACCGACGGAGGCGTCCCTCAATACGAGAACGATGCCGGATTTTTTGCCGAGCCGGGCGGAGGGCTGAACAGTCCCTCTCCTATTTATGGGAACGGTTCATTTGACTCACCGCTTCCGATGTCGGATGAGAGCTGGACCAAGTCTGATATCACCACCGACTACCGCGACAGCTTTGATCTGGTCACTTCACGCCCGAACGCGAACGCGCCAGAAGCCGAAGGCTGGAGCCTTGGCTTTGACGGAAGCTCGGCGGATCCCTCGGACCCCGAGCTCATCTACGGATTCACCAAGAGCGACGTTTTCCAAACCTTTAGAACCGACGCCTGGCAAGCGGGACAGCTCTCCAAGCTGGACAAGGCTTACAGCCGGGGTTACACCTCAAGCCCCGACGGGGAGGGTTCCTACGATCATCCCTTTACCGGCGCGGCGGATCTCAGCTGGTCGCGGTCCTATTCCGTCACCGATTATTCGGACAGCTACAATCCAACGAACTGGCAGATCATCAGGGATCCGTCGGCGGCCCCCAAAATCATCGGCTACAGCCAGTCCTTTGACGGCGTGAGAAACTTTACCCGGACCGACATGGAGCAAGACTTCAACGGCGAAGTCTGGGTCAACCTGGGAAAGACGGTGATCGAATTGACAAAGACCAAGAGCTTCACCTCCGATAATGATCCCAACGGGACGCCGGTGCCGGGTCTCGATCAGGGCCCCTGGGCCGCGCCGACGCAGATTTACGGAGGCGGAAATTTTGATACGCCGCTCACTCTCCCCGACGGCAGCTGGAATAAATCCGAGATGACGACGGACTACTCAAAAGCTTATAACCCCAGGTTTGGCCGGCCCTGGCAGCCGGGCGATCCGGGCTATTCGCCAGACTTCAACATTATTGTTTCCCAAGGCTATTCCCTGGCCTTCGATGGAACTTCCATACCCGGGACTAACTTGGGTTTCACCAAAACCGATGTTTTCCAAAAGTTCAATCCCACCATCTGGGAGGTCACGGGGAAAACCAAATTATTTAAAACGGTTTCAAGGAGCTATACCTCGAATATTGACGGCGCCGGCTCTTATGAGGAGCCGGTGGGCCTTGAGGGAGCGGGATTTGGGGATATGCAAACCCGCGACGGCAGCTTTAGCCGCAGTTATAACGAAGTCGACTACAGCCGGAGTTATGTAACCGGAGACCCGAGACGCATTGGCTCGATTGAAAGAGGAGAGGACGGGGTTCCCTCAGTTCAAGCGGACAGCTGGTCTTTCGACGGCTTCCGGACTTATACCCGGGCCCGGGTTGAACAAGTTTACAGTCCTTCCATTTGGCGTAACCTGGGGAAGGCCGCAATCCTTCAATCCATTGCCCGGAGTCATTCGAGCGACGATGAAGTCGATAAAACAATTGTTGACCACGATTCCGGATGGACCACAAAAATTTATGGCCGGGGGAATTTTGGCAATCCCGTTCCGGTGAGCGACGGCTCCTGGAATAAATCCCAGATGACCACCGATTATGAGAATTCCTACGACCAGAAAAATTCCCGGGTCCTGGATACCGCGCCGCTCTCCTACGGCTGGAGCCTTTCCTTCGACGGAACGTCGGTGAATTCGGGCATCACCAATTTCGGCACCACCAAAGCGGAGGTTGCCCAGAGGTTCCGCGATGACATCTGGCGAAACACGGGCCAAACCAAATTGCTTGAAACCCGGTCCCGCAGCTTCACCTCCGACGCGACGGGCGCCGGCAGCTTCGCTATTCCTTCTCCCGCTATTGATGACAGCTGGAGCCGGAGCTACACCACCACCGATTATTCCTCAAGTTACGGGACTCTCGGCCAAGTGAACCGCGGGCCAGGCGGTCGACCCGTCGTGACGGGCTATTCACTTTCCTTTGACGGACTCATCACCGCCACCAAAACCGATATTGAACAGGAATTCAATCCCGTGATTTGGTCCAACCTGGGGAAAACGGTCTTGCTTGACACGGTTTCCCTGAGTTACACGAGCGATAAGAATCAGGCCGTTGGACTTTTCGGGCAGCTCCTCACGGAAAACGATTCGGGAACGATGTTTGATCCCTCTTACTCCTCGGACCCAACTCCGATTTACGGAAACGGCACCTATGACAACCCGCTTTCCAAATTGGATGGAACCTGGAACCGTACCAAAATCACCACAGATTATTCACGTTCATTCGACGAGGAAACTTCTCATCCCAATGCCGACAAAGGAACCATCGCGCCTGTTTCCAATGGGGAAGGCCTTTCCTTTGACGGCTCCTCGATCGACCCCTCCAGTTTGAATTATGGAATTTCCAAGAGCGAAATTTATCAGGAGTTCAACACCAATATTTGGAATGAGACAGGACTTTCGAAACTTTTGACGGCTATTAATAAAAGCTTTTCATCCGATTTGTCCGGGGATGGATCATTTGAAAGTCCGTTGGCCCAGGCGGACGGGTCAAAAAATCGCAACTATTCATCGACGAGTTATTTGGGCAGCTTTGACGAGAGCTCGCCTCAGACCATGGGAAGAATTGTGGCGGGCAGGCCCCCGCAGGTTTTGTCGAGTTCCTGGAGTTCGGACGGGTTAGGCCACTCCACCAACTCAGAAATTGAGCAGGCATTTAATATTCAAGTCTGGGCCAATTTGGGGAAGACTGTTGCTTTTGAAACCACCTCCAAAAGCTATACCGGCGCCGAGGATGGAGGAGGGACGTTCGATAATCCGATGAGCAGTGGGGGGGACCTCTCTTGGAGTAAAAGCGAGATCGTCACCAATTATCATTATTCTTATGACAGTCGGACTTCGAAGCCCGTCGAGACGGAGCCACCCGTTGCCGAAGGGTGGAGTTTGAGCTTTGACGGCTTGGCGCAGCATCCCGAAGTGACTCAGCAGGGATTTACCAAGACGGAGATATACCAGAAGATGTCGGGCCAAATTTGGGGAAAAAGTGGCAACGCTCGGCTTGAACTGGCCGCGAACAGAAGCTTTACATCCAATATGTCCGGAGAGGAAGGGTCGTACCAAGCGCCTTTCCAGGATAACGGCGATCAAAGCTATTCCCGATCCTATACGGAGACCGATTACACCGGATGCTACGGAACTTACGGCGAACTGAACCGCGACAACGCTCCCCGGATGGTGTTCGGCGAAAGCTGGAGCGCCGACGGGGCGAAAATTGCCGGGAATATTCAGCGGATGACGCGCACTGACCTGACTCAAACTTATTTCGCTTCCATTTGGCACAATTTGGGCAAAGCGGTTCTGGAGGAATCCGAAGCCAAGAGCTATTCCACGGATGCGACTGTGTCCGAAACAAGAACCATCCCCGGCTGGAAGTCCACTCCCATTTACGGCGGAGGGAATTACGGCGATCCCGTTCCCACCCCGATCACGAATTCCTGGTCCAAGTCGGACGTCGTCACCGATTATCGGAATAGCTACGACAGTTACAATTCCAAAGTCCTTCCCACGGCGCCCATTTCAAGGGGAGTTTCCCACCAATATGAGGAAACCTCCCCGCCCGGAACCCGCTTCGGCTATACCAGTTCGGAGCTTGTTCAGGCGAACTCAGACAGCATCTGGGCCAACACCGGAACAACCAAACTTTACAAGTCGTTCGTACGGACCTATTCTTCCGACGAAAAGGGAGGGGGAAGCTTTGATGACCCTCTCGCCTATGAAGACAATTCCAAGACCCGGTCTTATTCGGTGACGGATAACTCCCAGAGTTTCGATCAGAACTCAGGCCGGATTTTGTGGGATCGGGCCCCCACATCCGAAGGCTGGCTGTGGAATTATGACGGCTTGGTGAGTTATGTCGGCGGAAAGAGCTACCAAGAATTTAATCCCGATATTTGGGCTGAAATCGGGAAGTCCGTCATTTACGTTTCGCTTTTGCAGCAGTTCTCCAGCGACGATTCTCCAAACGGCTTTGAAAACGACGGCAAATATTTTGGGCCCATGGGGGCGACTCCCAAGTTTGGCCTGGGGAGTTTTGACGACCCGCTTCCTCAATTCGACGGCAGCCGCTCCCGCTTCAATCTCGCCACCGACTACAGCCAGGCCTTCCTGGAAAACAATCACGAGATGGGGCATTTTTCCACGCAGGCGCCGGAGGCGACCGGCTACAGCTGGAACGATTCCGGCGTGGGAGAGGGACATCAAATTGGATTCAGCAAGTCGCTCGTCGATCAGGTTTACAGCGACGCCATTTGGGCGCGCTTGGGCATCTCGCGACTAGAAAAATCTACTTCCAAGTCTTTCTCCTCGGACACGGCGTCGGTGGCCCCGGGACAGTATGAGTCTCTCTTCGGTTATCCCGTGGATGTCATGTCCAAGTTTAAATACCTGCCGGGAGATTTTCAGAAGGAGTACGGGAGCGGGTCCTTTGAAACCCCCGCGCCCCAGGAAAACGATACCTGGTTCAGAGGATTTAATAAGACGGACTACACGGGGAGCTATTCTCTTTACGACGGGAAACCCGTCTCCGGAAATCCGCCGGTGGCGGATTCCTGGCAGCAAAGTTTTGACGGCTACTTCAGATACAATAAATCCGTCACCCACCAAACCTATAACGGGGAGGTTTGGAGCATAGGGAAGGCCGTTCCGCTCACTCAGGAAACCAGGTCTTTCTCGTCGGACAATGTCGAGATCGATCCCGATCCTCACAATCCCGACTGGGGCGGCGGCACTTATTACACTCCCGTTGTCCGGGACGACCACACATATGAGCGAAGCCGCACCGAGCTTGATTTCAGCGAGTCATATCAAAAGTTTGGGCTGCCCTCCGACCAGGCTCCCATCGTAACGGCGGCGGAAAGCGAGAGCGGGGACCTGTGGCGCAAGCGCGAGTTTGACGGGCAGGGCGATCTTTCGGCCATGATGTCCGGGATCACGACGGCCCTGCAAAGTTTGAGCGATGTCAAATTGGACCCCGAACCGAGAAGCGATGACATTCAACTCTGGGATGTGCAAAAGGCAATGAATGACCGGATGCCGATCCTTCAATCGTGGTTTTCATCCCATTCCGCGGCAGACACCTCTTACGACGAGTTCTACGACTTTGTTTTGGAGTGGCTGTCCGGTTTTCCCATGCTCACGGAGTGGCAAAACCCGGACAATTTCAAAGTTGTTCAGGATTTGTACGACATTTTCTACCGCGATCCCGAGTCAGGCCCCAACACGAGGTTCATCGATTACATGAAAACGCAACTTCCCGCCGGGGAATTGCGGAACGCCCTCCAGAGCGGAGGGAGTTTCCTCGATTTGATTCAGAAAATCACCAGCCTCACGGCGAAAGTCAAGGGAGATTCCGAGTTGGAGAAGATTGGCCAGGCCATTTATAACTTTGACGATCCGGCTAGCCTCGGGACTGACGTGGTGTGGCGGTCCATGGCTGGGAGCGGGCAGGGAGATATCGAGCAAAAGTTTTCCAATCAGGTTTGGCATGATTATGGAAAGCAAAGCGTGGAGCACCGGCAGAATAAATCCAAGGGCTTCAGCCTGGACGGAAGTAAGACGACCAATTCGACCGAGGTCAATTATGTTATTGATTCCGAAACGGGCTGGACGGAATCCGCATCGGGGAATGGAACCAGCAACAGCGAAGATCCTTTTGGAAACAAACAAACTCAACAATTTGACCAAAGCTATACCGTCAAACTGAAGGAGGCGAAACTGTCCGAGCAAACCCTCACCTCCAGTCAGACCGAGAACAAGGACGGTTCATTCTCGCAGTTGTTGTCGCCCAACTATACCGAGTTCACCTACAACGATATAGGCCAGTTGATTGATCAACATGGTGTATCCAATGTGAAAAATGACGACGGCTTTGGAAATTACACCGAATCCCATACCCAAAGCTTTTTCCAGATTATCCAGGGCGTCGGGAAAGTTTCGAAGACGGTCACGGAAACCCATGGCCGCACCAACGACGATTACGTAACGACATCTTTGCAACCAACCGAAACGGATTATTCCTACGACGACGTGGGCAATTTGCTGGAGGCGACGTCAAACGGATCGGTGACTTCCACGTCCGGACCCGGGAGAGATGAGACCACCACAACCAGCGTCGAATATAGAAACTTTGTTGGACAGGCGCGAGCCTACCGCTCGGAGTCGGAAACCCATACCCGGAATTTGGACGGGTCCTGGCGGATTTCCAACGTCACGACTTTGAACCATTACAACTCTCTCTCGGGACTCGCCGGCAATCCCACCCCGGACACGGATTTCAAATCGCCAATTTCAAAAGGCCACGTCATCACCGCGACTTCAGCGGGAACTTACCTGGCTGACGACGGCTACGGCAACCAGACCAACGGGAAAAGCTATAGCTTCGCCAAAAACATCGAAGGTTTCTCCAAACAGGCGGAAAATTACAGTTACGGGTTGACCGAATTTTTCGATTTCTCCTGGAATAAGAGCCACAGCTGGGTGAGAAACGATTACACGGCCAACGGCGTGATCCTCGGCGCCACAGGCTGGAGATCCGGCAATTCCGACGATGGCTATGGGAATACGGCCACATCGACGGGTAAAGACACCTACCTGGCGCTTCTCGGCCTGGTTAAGATCATGGTTGCGGACACCACCTCCAATTCAACTCCTCTCGATACCTCGGTTTCGTGGAGCGAGGTCGTCGTCAAATATAAGTATGCAGGGGCTAGGCTTTTTGAAGCCGAAGGCAAAGGCGATTCCAAATCCAACGACGGCTGGGGAAATATCGGGCGGGGCAAAATTGAGCAGAAGTTCGAAGTCTACGGGGACAACGCTTCGGTCGTTGAGAATACAAGCAAGAATAAAACCGAATATGTGAGCGGAACGGTCTCCGATTCCGAGATGAAGACAACCACGCTGCGGGACGGCACCGGCCGGGCCTACTATCAATCCGCGGAAGGCTCAAGCTCCAGCGACGACAGCTTTGGAAACCTCAATTGGGAGTCGGATATCAAACAGGAATTTGAGTTCCGCCGCGGTTTGTTCAAAGTGTCGAAAGGAGAAAGCTGGGGTGGGTTTTCGAAAAGGGATTATTCCCACGGGAACACTTACAGCATCACCAATTACCAGTACGACGGTAATTTCAGGATTGCCAATACAACGGGGCATGGAGAGGACAAGGGGTGGGATCGCTACGGAAATTACACCTATAACTATACCGATAACCAATATGGCCATTTCGCCGGGAAATCCCTCGTCACTTTGTCGGACAGAACCACGAGAACGGACAACATCGATGACTCCTGGAGAATCCAGGAAACTCTGCAAGGGTTCAGTTACACCGGCGGCGGGAGGTTGACGGGTTCCTCCAGCGGCTTCTCCTATTATGGAGCCCAGAGGGCCAACGGCGTCAACGTTGTCTGGCTGGCTGGGAGCGGGTCCTCCAACTACATCATCTATTTCGGCCAGGCCAGGGAAAATGTCACGACCACGGATTCTTATTCAAACAATATTTACCGCGACGGCTGGTCGAGTTCCCATGAGGTGAGCACCAATTATTACACCTATGATTCCGGAGGACGCCCGGAGCTGGACGCCCAAGACCTCGGATTCTTTATCAAGGATATCTTTAACGACGCGGGAGTGAAGCTCGCCAAGTTCCTTTCCACCCAAAGCATCGGGAACTACAATTCAACGTCCTTCACCCCAACCGGCAGATTTGTCAATGAGTACAACGGCGTGCGGGTAAGTCAAATCATTGGAAACACCAACCTCATGCGCGAGGTTTCTTCTGCCTCTTCCGTTTCGGAAATTGGAGTGACGGGTTGGTATCAGTGGGATGGGGCCTCGGGTTCAAAGAGCGTAAGTTTGAACTACAACCCGAATGACGCCGAATTTACTTGGGGAGTATCGAACAATAACATGGTTTCGGAAAAGATTGAGTATACCCATACGTGGGTGGATGTCCGCGGATATTCCAGCTCGACGAGTATTTTAGTGAACGTGGCCGGGAAGCGGGCGGATGTGGAATGCACCACTGGTTCCGGGCAGAGCGTTTATTACGGCGGGAGGCTGGTATCGACATCTCAAACCCGATCGGTCACCGTCACGAATTACAATTCGGTCGGGAATTCGGTGAATAGCCAGACTTCGTCGGTGACCAATTCGTGGGGCGAAGGACGGAGCCGGTCCACCACCGTCAGTTCCAGCTATGCCTTCAACATGTACGGCTTTCTGGATTCTTTGCAGACTTCAACTTACAGCAAATCTCTTGGCAAATGGGAGTCCTCTTACACTGAATCCGGGAGCGTCACCAACCGTTTTTGGAATTTGCGGGGGGAAGTGGCCGCCACCGGCAGTTGGTGGAATAATACTGTGAATTTTGTTTATAACAACCCCAAGGGAGTTCTGGGCGGGCAAAGAGATTACCATCCCAGTGAGATGATTAGCAGCTCGGGATACAATGTGTATGGAATTTATCGCTTCGTCGGCGAGCAGGTGTTGCTGGATGAAGGGTGGAGCAGCGACGGATCTCACACATTTACCCAATACGCCAGGATGGCGAACGGCCGGGCCAACTATGCCGTCACGGATTATTACAAGGAGGACGGCGGCTATTACAAGGCGACGCGAACCTGGAAATCGCGCGAGTGGGAAGACCATTTCCGGGAGGACATGACCTACCTCCAGGAAATCAAGCCGGAGAGTGTGGCAGGGCTGGACAAGCCCCTCGCCATCCAGGTCTTCGGCATGCGGTATTACTTTTACAACGACGGCGGAAACGGGATGCTCAACAACGTTTTCTTCGTTGCTGACCCGATGAATTGCAAGCTGGTTTTCGGAATCGCCGGAGCCGGAATGAACAGGGCTGTTATGGCTATGGCGCCAGGAGGAGGCGGGGGAAGCAGCGCCACTTATGAAAACGTGCATGACTTGGCCAAAGCCATCAAAGGTCCCATAGGTCAACAGGAGAATGACCCCTCGAACATTTATTTCAACACCCTTCCCAACGGCGACGTCATGGTGGCTTACTACGAGAGTTGGTACGCCTATGACAACGATCCCTACCTTGATACCACCGTTTTTGAATTCGGATACCGCGGGTTTCAGAATAATTTGAGCAGTTCATCTCCTTCCTGGTCTGGCGACTCCATACAAGTGGAGGTCAGGAAAAAGAATTACTACGACTTTGGCGGAGCGGATCACCGGGTCCTCGCGCACGTCCAGACCCTTCAGCGCAAAGAACGGATTGACATGAAACAGACAATGCTCGATGCCAACCATATGGAGCGGGCGGATACGGGCGAAGTTTATGTCCTTAGCCAGTTGGAGTGGATGGGAATTATACTCACCGATGGAAAAGAGACCGCCGAATATTCCAAACCGAGTACGGGCAACAGATGGGAGCTGTACAACGAAGAGAGACTCCGCTTCAAACACAAATACAATTCCTCCACGCAAGAGACAGATGCCTGGCTTTCATGGAAGGGTATTTACACTCCTCAGAGCCGATGGACGCAGGTCCGAGAGGATGGCAGCCAACGGACGAAGGCTTCCACCCAGGGGAGCGGTGATGGGAGCGTGGATATCGGGCCGAATGCCTACTGGAGCGATCTGGCTTTGTGGGGACGCCCGACAGGGTTTACCACCGATGGCAATGTCATCGGAGCCATGATTTGCAAGTTTTACGGTCTTTACGCGATGGCGGTTGGCCTTCCCCTGGATCCATTCGCCGGGTCTTTCCCGGCTTTTGACGGTCCCGCTTGGAAGCCGCTTTATTATCGTCCCTGGGAAGAAGCCACCAGGGTTTTAAGCAATTATAACCCTCAGGAAGGCTCCGCTCCTCCGTCGAACTTGATTGGTGTTTCGGAGAAGCCGCTTGGGGAGGAACTTGATGAGACACAAGTGGCAGTAGACCAAGGAGGGTCAGAGGGGGTGATTGGGGATGAAGGGCCAGCCAATCCGGGAGAAAGGCCGGGAAGAACCCAGGTGGCGATTGCGGAACGGAGAAACGAACAAACACCTTCGCAATCGCCCGGAGGAAACACCGGAACGAATTTGGCTCAAGCGAGCCGAAGAGAAAAACCGGCCGAGGGATCCTCAAGGCGACCGGAAGATGTTGCCAGACCAGAACCGCTCAGGAATCAAGAGGGCTTGGGAGGGGTTATAGCCCAAGGGCATGGTCCGATGATTCAAAGCCCAGAAAATACCAGACTTCTCCCCCTGCCCGGCCAGCAGGGGACGGCGCTTATGTCTGGGGCACCCGAAACACCGGGCCAACCAATAGTAGGTCGGGGACCTCAGGAAGAATCGCGCGGGTTCGGCGAGGAAATCAGTGCGGGGACTCCTCAAATACCCGGGGAAGGTGGGGTGGTTTCAAGTGGGGGTGTGGTACCAAATCCTCAAGGCATTGAAAGCTTCCCGCGCGTAGCCCCGAATTTGGAGCGGAATCAATTGCCTCCAGTTTCGTCGAGCCCTGGGCTTGCTCGAAATGGATTGGTCGGCACCCCTCTTGTAGAAAGGCCGCCAGGGATGGGCGGTGCCGGCACAGAGGTATCCCCTGGCGAGCGGATGGTTTCAGCTTCACCAACGCAGAGAAATGTCACCCAACCTAGCGGGCAGGGGCAAGAAATTCAACAACCAGGGCAGCAGCCAGGCCGTGTTGAGGGAGGAGGACTCGCTCCTCGACAAGGGCAAGGAATTGCTCCAGGCGCGGCGGCAGTTGCTGGGGTAGAAGAACCTACTCAACCGGCTGCACCAGAGGAGGCACCCCCTGTTGGACCCCAAGCTCCCGCAGCTGGTCAGGTAACAGGAATTCAGGGCCTTTTGGCATCGGCCATATCGGCTTTGGCCCCGTTTTTTCCTCTCTCATCTTCTGCTTCGAACGGAGTCGTTCCGATTTCCGGTCCGCAAGTCGGGGCTGGGGCAACTGCGGAAGGTACGCAAGTCGAGGCGTCGACATTAACTGAACAGTTGTTGTCATCCGTTCTTGGTAATTTTGGTCTTTCTCCATTAGATTTAAATACAAACCTGGAAAATTATATCCCGGTTCCTACCACAAAACCCATAAGCATGCCTGAAGCAGAAAGGCTCGTTTCACAAACTGCTGAGGGCGCCGGACTTCAGGCGCAGAAAGAGGGGGAACCCGAATCGGCTCAAGTTCCGCCGTCGGTAAGGCCAGTAAGTCAAGCGTTGACGCAAAGAGCCGGGAGAAATCGATCGGCAGATCAGCAGGGAGGAGCGCAAGGGGAAGTGATTGAAGGCTTCCAGGGACAGCAAGGGGGTCGGGGCCAACAAGTCAGACAAGGGTTTCAAAATATGTCGGGGTTGAGAGGGGTGTTCGTGGGGCTGAACGGCCGGCGCCAGGCGGGAAGATTCCAAATCGGAGTTGACGCCGCCGGCCAGATGGTTCTCACCGCCAACGGAGAAAAACTCACCGGCGTGGTCCTCTTGAGACTCAGCAGCGGGATGGTTGTTCCCGTCGAAATTAAAGAAGGCGTCATTCAGATCCGCCGGGACATGGCTCAAAGGTTGGGTGCGATCCTTCTTTCCGATTTGAGGAGAGATCCTCGCTATGCGAACGCGGTTTTAATTCCAGGTCAGGGCAGAGGGGCCTGGGTCACCATGCAAGTGGCGGAATTCCGGATGGAGGGGGGCCAGCTCAAACTTTTTGATCTCGGCACCAAACAGGAGCTGCCCATGTTGTCCTCACCCCGCCAGAGACTGTTCGTCATCACGCCGGCGGGCGGTGTCGTTCTCGCGGGCCCGCGGCGGAGTTCTGAAAATATGGTTTTCCGGATATTGGCCTCCGCATCTCCCGCCGCTTACTACCAATTTTTAGGAAGCCTCTCCCGGGGAACCTCGGCTCTCGGGCCCAATGACAACGGAGGAACCGTTCTCTTTGTCGATCGGAAAGGGAGCGTTTTCAAAGTTGACATGAGGAAGGATGGAGAAAATTTTGTGAGCGAAGGGAAAATTAAGGGGGCCGCGCGGGGCGCGGTATTAATTATAGCCCAAGGAGGATTGAAGGCTGGCAGCATCGATTCGCGGGGCCTCACTCGGTCGATGGTGAGGGTGGCGGCTTCCGCGCCTTTGATGACGGTGCCCAGAGGCCAGCTCCCCATGGGGCGTTTTGCGGGGATGATGGCCCCGCAATTCAGGAATCTCTTCGCGCGCATGCCCGCCATGCCCGGTTTTGGGTTTCAAGGACAGGGTCCCAGGTTTGCCTTCTTCCAGCCGGCGCTCCTGAGCCGCTTGCTCCTTACCATGCCCTTTAATTTGTCGGCCATGCTGATGAACATCAATAAATTCTACGTCGGGGAAATCGCCCGCCGGGCGGGCCGCGACATGAATTTCCCTCAGAATGTTTTCTTCGCGGGCATGGAGATATTTTTGGAGAGCAAAAGAGCGGTTAAACCGATTGGCGATCTTGACGCCCGCGCCAAAGCGAATCCCAAAACGAATATGGTCTACGCCAGAGCCGTTCAGGGTGAGGATTTGCATCGGACCGGCATGAAACTTTGGCAGCTTTTCAATAGAAATCCCATCGGATTAAAACGGGAATTGGAGAAAGCTGTTAGGCGATTGGGGCTGGATTTGAACCAGCCGGCTCTTGGGGAGCTGTCGCGGGTGGTGGTACAAGTTTTCTTTGATAAATTCCCCGCCGCCTATCAGCAGAACAAGGAATGGTTTGACAAAAGTTATGTGGCCATCGTCATGGAGCCTTTGTCCCATACTCCGCAGATTGCCTTCATAAATCCCAATGACAACAAAATGTGGACTCCTATCACCAATAGCTGGACCCTGCTCAAAACGTTTGAGGTACCCCAGCAGCAGAACGGACAAGTCCAGATGGCTCCCGGTAATGGCGTGGTTGCGAACGACAATCACGCCTTTGGGGTGGTCAGACCTCAACCGAATACCACTCTGCAACATTCTTTTACTCTCGAAGAAAGGTCTTCACTTCAGATTGGAGCGATATCCAACAACTTGGCCCGCTTTGGGGTCCCGGTTGGAAATCTCGGGGTTGATTTGTCTTCCCTTTCCTCTGAAGTGGAATCAGCTGGGGTGCTTGAAATCAAGGAAGCCGACGGGAGAATGATCATTAAGGGAATGAGAGTGTTTGGAAAAGGCGAAGCGACAGCCGGGGGAGAATCTGTTTCGATATCGAACCGGGCCTATGAGGGCGCAAAGGGTGAATTCATTCCCTTCCACACTCACTTGGGTCATCCGGCTTCGTTTATTGGCATCGCCCGCTTCGCTCCCACCGCCCAGGATGTCTTCGCTCACCGGGAATTGATGCGGCGATTGAATGCGACCCACGGAACTTCGCTCCGAATCCCCGGCGCGATAATTCATTCATCCGGCGAAATTACCTTCTTCTGGGTGGGGGAGAGAGATTCCGATCCGGTGTGGGTGAGAGTCGAGTCGCCGTCGGGAAGGAGTGAGATGGGGGCCGTTTACGTTTCGAAGCTCGAAGAGGCGGAAGTGACGGGGAGGCTCGTTTTGGGATTCGGGCCCGGAAATTGGGTCAGTTCCCCGATTCAAAATGTTTTTTCAGATTTCCAGCCAACTTTCCTCTGGGATCCAAAAAAATTTACCCGGCCTATCCGTCATTCCTGCGAAAGCAGGAATCCATACCAATCGTCATCCCCGAATGTCTCTATCGGGGATCTATAGATTCCCGCTTTCGCAGGAATGACGGAGCCCGCGGGAATGTTGGTTCAGGTTTTTTCGGGAAGGTATCGGTAGCCAATCCGCTCCACGGTTTCAATCCTGTTTTCGTACTGGCCCAGTTTTTTCCTTAAGCGGCCGACGTGAACGTCGACGGTCCTCGTATTCTGGTAGAGCTCATGTCCCCAGACGGATTCACAAAGGACATCACGCGTCAGGACGCTGTTTTTCGAGCGCATGAGCGCCGCGAGGAGCTCAAATTCCTTGGGGGAAAGATCCACCGGCTGATTGTTGATTTCCAGGCGGTGCTGATCCAGATAAAGTTTAACGGGCCCGTCTTCGATGATGCCGGTGATTTCTTCTTTGGGTTTTGATCTTCTCAGGACCGCCCGGATGCGGGCGATGAGTTCCCCTTGGTTGAAGGGTTTGACGATATAGTCATCCGCGCCGATTTCCAGTCCCGCGATCTTGTAGGAGTCCACCGATTGCACCGTCAGCATGACCACGGGAATGTTCGAAGTCGCCGGGTTATTTTTCAGCTTTTTAATGACGCCGAAACCGTCCTCATCCGGCAATTGAAGATCCAGGACGAGGAGATCCGGTTTGAACTGGGGAAGTTTTTTGAAAAAGTCGCCGGCGGTGGGAGCGGAGTCGACGATGAATCCGTCCCTTTCCAGAACCGTCTCCACCAGCCGCCTGATGTCCGGATCGTCGTCAACAACGAAAACCTTATGCTTGATGTTCCCTACCATTTAAATCCTCCCCTTCATATCTGGAGTTTTGTTTTCAATTCCTCCGTCAATTTTGGAATTGTGAAATAAAAAACCGTTCCTTGGCCCGAAGGCGACGGGCTTTCTATCCAAATCTTCCCGCCGTGCGCTTCAATTATGCCTTTGGCGATGGTCAAACCCAGTCCTGTTCCTTTTTGCTGGCGGGCCAGGCCCTTGGTGGTTTTGACTTGCTCGAATTTATTAAAGAGCTTGCCGATCATGTCTTTGGGAATTCCCACCCCTGAGTCCTGAACAAACATTTCGAGGTAGGAGGGATATTCCTTCAGACCTATTTTTACCTCCCCGCCTTCGGGAGTGAATTTTATCGCATTTGATGTAAGGTTAATCAATACCTCGGCCAGTTTATCTTTGTCGACAAAACCCTGCGGGGAATTTTTCGGGACGGCGTTTACGATTTTTATTCTTTTGTCTTCAGCCTGCGGTTTGAAAAGGACGTCCATTTCATGCGCGAGATCGAACAGGGTGAGCGGCTCGGGCGTCAATTTCAGCTTTTGGGCCTCGATTTTGGCCACATCCAGCAGGTTGTCGATGAAACGGCCCAGCCTAACAGCACTGTTTTTTATGATGGACAGGTAATCCCTTTGCAAGTCGGTCACCGGCCCGCCGTCCCCTTTTAAGAGTAAGTCCAAATAACCCCGGATAGATGTGATGGGAGATCGGAGCTCGTGAGTGACGTTCGAGACAAAATCCTGTTTCATCCGATCCAATTCGCCGAGCTTTTCCGCCATGAGATTGAATTCACTGGCCAGTTCCTGCAGTTCGTCCTTCGTGTTTACATTTATCCGGTGGGACAGCTTCCCTTCGCCAATTGTCCGGGCGCCTTTCTTCAAGGTATCGATCGTTCTGGTTAAAATCCACGCCAGAAAAAAGGCCAGAACAATTCCCAATAGGAGCGATATCGCCAAAGCGGACCCAATTTGTCTCCGGGCTTCTTTCAGCTTTTCTTCCAAAACGAGATCGCTATTCTTTTTGTCAAACCCGATCCGCACCACCCCCCGGAACTCCGCGGGGTTTATGCCGATCATAATGGGAAGCGAGAGATCAATCACTTCCTTCCCGTCGGCTTGAGTCAGTTTTTGGGGGAGGGGGGTTTGCCTCGCCCGGTAGGCGAGGGCCTTTTTGCTCGATTCATCATCCAAGATTTTGTTGATGAGGAGGGGGTCGGTATGGACGATTATTTTTCCTTCGGGAGTGAGGACCATCGCGTAATCGATGTCGGGGGACCGTTTGAACAGGCCGACATAATTGATCATGTCCGTATCGTCGTTCATGAGGATGGCTTCCCGGGCCACTTGGGAAAAGGATTGGACCCTCCCCTCGCGATAATCCTCCTGTTGTTCCACGTACGTCTTGGTCTGGAACCGGAGCATAATGACGCTGAGGCTCAAGGCGACCGCTGCCACCATGAAGGTGGCAAATATGGCCAGCTTAATCTTAAAGGACATAATTGCCGTTGATGTTACAAGAAAGGTTGTTCCGACCAAAAGACGTTTGCCAGGAGTTTTTTCTGAAATTTGATGAATATTATTTTCTACTCTGGTATCCTTCTTTCAGTTTATGGAACCAAAACCGACCCCTTCTCAAATTTTGGTGATAGAAGACGATAAATCCGTCGGGACCATGCTGGAGGACCTGCTGATGGAGGAAGGATACCGGGTCAAAGTGGTTCAGGACGGGCAGGAAGCGATGGGGCTCCTGGCCGAAGTTTCTCCCGATTTGGTACTCCTCGATTTAAACCTGCCCCATTTGTCCGGACATCAAATTCTCGAGGAAATTAGAAAAAGAGACCAGGAATTTAATCTTTTCATACCGGTCATCATATTGACCGGGGTTTATACCTCCCGGAACGACAAAATCCTCTGCCTGAATTTGGGAGCCGATGATTTCCTGCCCAAGCCTTTTGACATGGTCGAACTTCTAGCCAGAGTCAAATCGCTTATCCGGCTTCGGGAAATGCACAAAAGGTCGCAATACCTGGCCACCCACGATCACCTCACCCGCTGTTATAACCGCCGGTATCTGGTTGAGTTTGTGGACCATCAGCTGGCCCGCTTCAGACGATATAAGGTTCCCTTCGCGTTCCTTTTGATTGATTTGGACCATTTCAAGAAAGTGAACGATACATACGGCCACGACAAGGGGGATCAGGTTCTTATTCACCTGGGGTTCCGCCTGCAGGATTTTTTTCGGGCGGTGGATTGTCTGGCGCGTCTCGGGGGCGATGAGTTCGCGGCGGTTCTTCCCGAATGCAATCTGGAAAATGCCAAAAAAGTCGGATTCCGCCTGATGGAATATGTGGGGAATTCCAAGTTCAAGGAGGGTTTGCCAGCAGAGCTTTCATCCCATGTGAACATCAGCGTGGGGGCGGCGTCTGTTCCGGAACATTCAGAGGATAGAGAGGAGCTCATTCGGCTGGCTGACCTGGCCCTGTATGCCTCCAAAAAGGGCGGCCGAAACCGGTTTTCAGTTTATTCCAAAACTTAAAATTCGCATTGATCATTCGATTTCCATCTGTATACTTGAAGAGATTTAGGCCGTCATTCCCGCGAGTGGCCGTCATTCCCGAAGGTCTTAATCGGGAATCCATGGATTCCTGCTTTCGCAGGAATGACGGAGTTCGCGGGAATGACGAGGGAAAAAATTTATGGCTGCTAATCCATCACCTTTAAGCAGAAAAACCATCGGGGAAATATTCCTCGAGAATAAAATTATTGACGAAGCCTCTCTCGAGAAGGCCACTCAAGAGGCCAAGAAAACCCAAAAGCCCATCCAGCAGATCGTCGTCGACATGAAATTGGTGGAGCGGGTGGACGTCCTTCAGGTTCTTTCCAAAGAATGGCGCGTCAGAGCCGTTGACTTGGATGAAATTGAGGTCGACCCGGAGGTCGTCAAAATCGTGTCGGAACAAAATGCCCGAAGGCATTTGGCCATTCCCTTCGCCAAAGAGGAGGGAGTGCTCCTGGTGGCCATGGCTGACCCCAGAGACTTTTTTATCGCCGAGGATATCCATTTGAGAACAGGATTTGAGATTCAAAGTTATCTGGCGTTACCTGAAGATATCCTCCGCGAACTTGATGTTGTTTATGGCGTGGGGGCCGGATTTAAAGCCGAAGAAATGGTGAAGGGCATCACTGATGCTCTTCCGGACGACACCGGAATAGATCTTCAGAAAATCGAAGAAGTTACCGACGTTACCGAGGTGGACGCCTCCGCTCCGGAAGTCGAAAGAATCGTGAACGCGGTCATTGTGAGTGCTTTGCAATTAAAAGCGTCGGATATTCACATCGAACCATTTGAACACAAGCTCATTGTCCGCTTCCGGGTGGATGGAATCCTCCGTGAGGCCAATTTTCAGATTCCCATGTCCTACAAGAACGCCGTCATCGCCAAAATTAAAATTATGACCAACCAGATGGACATTACCGAGCGGAGAAAACCTCAGGATGGCCGGATTCAGGTTGCGGCGAGGGGGAATCCCATTGAGTTCCGCGTCAATATGATTCCCACCGTTTTCGGGGAGTCGTGCGTCATGAGAGTTTTGGACCGGTCCAACGTCCGGGTTGATTTAAATGTCCTCGGGTTTCATCCGGATGTCATGAAGAAATTTCTGGCCACTGTCGAGAAGCCTTATGGCCTAATGCTCGTGTGCGGCCCGACGGGGTCCGGCAAATCCACCACCCTTTATGCCGCTTTGAATCACATCAATAAACCTGACACCAAGATTTTAACCGCCGAAAATCCCGTGGAATACAACTTGGAAGGAATCATTCAAACCAACATCAACACGGACGTCGGCTATAATTTTCCGGACGCTCTACGCGCCTTTTTGAGGCAGGATCCGGACATCATCATGGTGGGGGAAATCCGCGATAGAGAAACCGCGCAAATCGGCATGGAAGCCGCCATGACCGGCCACTTTGTGTTTTCGACCATCCACACCAATGACGCGCCCTCCGCCGTCGCTCGGCTCCATGAGATGGGAGTGCCCACATTTCTTATTACCGGGACGGTGGAGGCGGTGCTCGCGCAAAGGCTATTGCGCCGGGTGTGCAAAGATTGCGGAAAGCCCATGAAAACCTCGGATGAATACAAGAAAATTTTTGATAAAGCCAAGGTGGACATTTCCAAGGGCAAATTTATGAAAGGGACGGGGTGCCCAACCTGCAATCAAACAGGGTTCAAAGGCCGGTGCGGGATACATGAAATTTTGGTTATGGATGATGACGTCCGGAGACTTCTTTTGACGGAAGTGTCCGCCGGTCCAATTCGGGAGCTGGCCGTAAAGAATGGGATGATGTTGATGCTCCAGGACGGCCTCATCAAGGCGGCGCAGGGGATCACCTCGGTTGAGGAAGTTTTGGCCACAACCATGTAAAGCGGATAGAGTGAGAAAAAATGGCGGATAACGACAACACGAGAAATGAATCGGAAATTTTTGAGATGGCGAGGAATTTCGCTTCCATCAAGGATGTGGACGCCCTCCTCTCCCAGATTAGCCGCGCCGTTGAGAAATTAACCTCTTCCGAAGCGGCCTCGATTTTATTGTTGGATGAAACGGGGGAGAAACTGGTGTTCAGGATTGCCACCGGGGAGAAAGGAGCCATGGTCAAGAAATTATTTGTGCCGGTGGGTAAAGGGGTGGCGGGCTGGGTCGCCCAGAACGCCGAGGCGGTGATTATTAATGATGTGGACAAGGATACCCGTTTCACCGGCCAGATCGACAAGTCCAGCGGATTTTCCACCCGATCGATTTTGGCTATTCCGATGAAAGTGGGCGACCAGCTCATCGGGGTATGCGAGGCGCTTAACAAGACGGGGAATGCCGGGTACACAAAAGACGACCAGGCAACCCTTGAGAATCTCGCTTCCCTGGCGGCGGCCACTATCAACAACGCCAAATTCGCCGAAGACCACCGCAATTTCTTTACCCATATGCTCGAGATAATCACCATGGCGATAGAGGGCGGCGACAACCGGCTGACCGGCCATTGTGGCCGGGTGGCGGAGCTGGCCTGCCGGGTGGGCCGGCAAATGGGGTTTGAGGGAGACAGCTACAGGCAGATTTATTATTCGGCCCTTCTTCATGATCTGGGGATGATTGCCGTAAATGATTTGCGGTACCTGCCGAAGGTGGTGACCCGGACGATGGAACGGACTCCGGACAAACTTCATCCTCTTTTAGGGGCGGAGCTGGTGAAAAACATCAAGCTTCTCTCCAATATCGCCCCCATAATTCTTCACCACCATGAATTTTTTGATGGCTCGGGCCATCCGGACGGACTGGTGGGGGGAGATATCCCTCTCGGCGCTCGAATAGTCGGCCTGGCCGAGCAAATTGATGAAATTTATATGAGGGGATTAATTGGAGAACAATTTGTTCAGGAGGCCATTAAAGTCGCCCAAGATGGGTCGGGAACGAAATTTGATCCCGAAGTGGTTAAAGTTTTCTTAGCCGTTTATCAGCCTTAGTTCGTTAGAAACTGTTTTATTGCCTCATTAATTTCCCGCTGGTCGCATTTCATTAATTCGGTTATTTCTTTTTCCCGTTCCGCCAGCCGCTTTTCCATCACTCCCATGATATGCTTGGCCAGTTTTTCATTGCCTTTTACCATGGATAGAAAATATTCGGGATCGAGAAAGAAAACCTTGGTGGAGACATTGGCCACGACGTCGGCGGTGGTGGGAATCCCCGAAAGGAGTGATATTTCCCCAAAATATTGGCCGTTTTTTAAAGTGGCAATTTTGGATTGCTTCCCGTTTCGATTGATCCAGACGGAAACCATGCCGTTGAATATCAGGAAAAACGCTTTTCCTTTCTCGCCCTCCTGGATTACCTTCTCATTTCCTTGAAAGACTCGCGGCGAAACTTGATTAATCAGTTGAATAATTTGCGACGGCGTCAATACGCTTAAAAATTCTATTTTTCCAATGCTATCGGAGAGCCATTTGGATTCAATTTCGGTAATATTCATGGAAAGTGAATTATATATAATGAAACAAATTGACGCTTTTCTCCCAAAGGAGATTCCTACCATGAAAAAGATCAAAGATAGACGAAAGAATAAAAGGTGGAAAGTAGCCGTGCTGGTTCGCTGTTCGCTTCCCCAGGTTTCCAAAGATATCCTGGAAATGGAAATGTGGGCGCGGGATGTGAATGAAAAAGGGATGAAATTGGAGTGGACGAGGGGATTGGGTGTATCGCGGCTGAGCGGCCCCGAAAAGGTGACCAAAGAGCCGCTTCGTTATGAGGACATCAAATTTTTAAAAGGGGCGAACGTCCTGGTCCAAGATCTCTTTTACGATGATGATGGGACGCCATTTATGGAAGGCAAAATTATTTGGGCTCGCCAATCATCAACTTCGGGACATTGGGCGTTGGGGCTAACTTTTGTCAAAAGCGAGAAACACACCAAAGAAGTATTAGGGGCGTTCAGTGATTTTCTTAAAATCGTAAAGAATCCCACCTTTGCCCTGGAAAAGGCGTCGAAAAAAAGTCTCTAACATAATTCCGGAATGAATCCAGATCGAAATTTTTCCCCAAGCGGTCGGCCGGATCTTGATGAGTTTTTGCTGACGCTGGGAGGATTTTTAGAGCAGAAAACTTCTCCGGGACATCCCGATAATCTTCGGTTTCTTTCCACGTTTTGCCGCTCCATTGGAGCCGGCGAAGGCCACCTCCTGCAATTGTCTTCAGACGGGAATTTAAATTCGATGGCCTCCGTTGGCTTGGGTAATGATTTCGACGCTGAATTTAACTCCTTGCGCGCCAAAAACCCCGCCTTTCCCTCTCCACCCGACGAAGCTCTCCGGCACAAAGAAGTCATCGCCATCGTCGACCTTGAGAAAGAGAAATCTCTGGCGCCCTGGTTTAAGGATCTCATGGAAAAACATGAGTTGAAATCGATGGTTGCGGTTCCCTTGTTGGGAAGTGAAAATCCTGTGGGAGTCATTACCGCCTATTACGATGACGTTTGCTTATTTGATCAAACCACTCTTCACCATTTGACCATGGTTGGACGGATGATTGGTTCAGCCATGGACCGTCAAAATGGCGCAAATGGATCCGAGGCCTCAAGCCCTTTATGGCGTATCGTTGATGAATTTCTTCGGGATGTTGCGACAAAAGTTCGGGAGAAGGCGCCAATTTACCAGCTCCTGGCCGAATCCGCAGGAAGGGGATTGGCAGTGGGAGGCGTGATCGCCGGCCCGGTCCAGGGCGCCCAAAACAACTTGGTTATCAAGATAACGGGAAGTTATGGAATATCCCCGACAGAAACCCACCAAGTGCATAAGCTCCCGGACTTTCTGGAAAAAAAATTAAAACAGGAAGATTTTGAAGGGGACGCCGGAATCGTCGAGGCGGGGGTTTGGGGAAGCCTTAATCATTTAGTTGGCGAAGGGGGCGTTAAATATCTATTTTATCCGTTGGTTTTGCGTAGGAAAAGGATTGGAGCTATTATTGGATGGGTCCCTTTGGAAAAGGATTTGTCGAAGGACATGGGCGCGTTTTTCAGCCGCTTGTCTCAAATCGCGTCCATTGCCTTGGCTAATTGTTGAATTTAATAAGGAGGAAACTTTGATGAGCAAGTCAAAAGTGTGGTTATTGCTTCCCGTTATTATGGCGTTTTCAAACGTTTGGGCCGAGGAACCGGCGCAATCGGCGGGAAGTAAAATAAGCGTGGAAATAAAAATCGGCACCGGCATCGAAAAATTTGATCCCACCGGAATCGCTGCGACTTTCCCGGCGAGCGTTCCGCAATTAGTGGGTTGGACCCGGGTCACGGGGGCCTTGGCTCCGGTAGTAATTACCCATGTTTGGATTTTAAACGGTGAAGAGAAGGCCGCCATTGAGCTGCCGGTAAAATCCTCCACTTACCGAACATGGAGCAGAAAGAGCATCAATGGCCAGACGGGAAAATGGCGGCTTGATGTGAAAGGGCCCGATGGAACTGTGATTGGATCCCAGGAATTTGAAGTGGTTAAGGAGGGGGCCGCTCCAGCACAAAAGCCCGCGGAATCGCCCACCGGGACAGGAGGGACTACTCAGAAATAGATTTTTTCGTTTAAGGTTTCGATAGCCTCATAGATGGCTTCGCCGAAGGTTCCAAACGGGAAGTGATTCCGCTCGTTAAATTCGCTTAAGGGGATCCTGGCGCGGAGAACCAAATCAAAAAATAAAATTATTTCCTCGGCGTGAGGGGCGAAAACCTGAGCCCCAAGAAGTTCGGCGCCTCTCCTCTTCCCAAGGAGCTTTATCCAACCGTTTTCCTTGTCCTGAATAATGGCGCCAGGACTTTTCTTCAGGGGATAAATGGCTGAAACCAACCCTTTCTTGTAATTTATTTTGGCCTCTTCTTCTCCTGGGCCAAGCCGGGCAAAGGGGGGATCGGTTGGAATGACGAAAGGGATGGGGTCGGAATCCATTTTAATTTTGGAAAAAAAATAGCCGTCGATGTTGTCCAAAATTATTTCCGCCTGCCTTTTCTCAAGGGAGAATTCGAAAGGTTCTCCCGTCACTGCGCCGACAGCCCATATTCGAGGAGCGGAGGTTCGGCACTCCTCGTTTATTACAATGGCCCTATCGGCGTTAATAGTAACCCCGCACGCTTCCAGGTTCATATTGCTTGAGTTTGGAACGAGAGGTTTCGCCGCGCAATAGACTTCGTCTTGGATTCCCGGATGACTATCGGAGATTATTTTCACCCCCTCCTTTTCGAGAAGGGATACAAAACTTTCCTCCACTTCGGGGTCCTCCCCGGGAAGGAGGTTTTTCCCATCAAGGGCAAGGTAAACCCGGCATCCCTTTTGAGCTAGTTTCTGGGAAAGGACCAATGCGGCCGGTCCTGGGCCCAAAACCGTCACTGACTTGGAGGGGTTGGGATCAGTGAGAATTTCGAGCGGGGTTTTAATTGGTAAGCCCGCCGAAGAGTTTAATTTTGGAAGGTCATAGATTGCGCCAGAATTGATAATGAATTTTGGGGCTTTGAGATTTTCGTTTCCGATTTGAAAAGTGTCTCGGGAGATGAACTGGCCGGGCCCCATAAATTTGTCGGAATTTGAGGAGTTCCCGGAATTGCCCAATTCAGAAAGCTTGGAAAAGTTTTCCTTGGTTAAGGGAATTTCCGCCCTGAGAGCAAGAGCCTGTTTGAAGAGATTGCTTTCCGGGTCGCCGGGCAGCCCGACAACAGCCACTCTTTTTTTCCTTTCCCTGAGCCGGGCCGCCAAAAAATCGCCCGTTGGACCCGCTCCTATTATAATTACGTCGTAAATTTTCATTTTTAAGCCTAAAAAAGCCGTCATTCCCGTCCCACTCCATAATATTTTAATAATGTCGGGACGGTACCGGCATTATAGATTCATATGGAGCGGTACCGAATGTCTCTATCGGGAATCCATTCCCTCCGACGGAAGCTTTACAAACTGGATTCCCGCTTTCGTTCCATCAATGCTTTAGGACGTCCCGTCCATAATAAATTTATTGAAGCGGGACGCGGGAATGACGACGTTTTGAACTGTCGCATTCTACAAGCTCGCTCCCCGTTCGCCAAATGGTTTAAGTTGAAAAAAAATGGTATCTTCCACCTTTCCTTCTATGGCGAATTTCCATATGAATTTGATGAAACGTCATCCCAAAAAAATCGTTCTCGCTTACTCCGGAGGTCTGGACACTTCGGTTATTTTGAAGTGGCTTAAAGAGACTTTCGGAGCGGAGGTTGTTGCCTGCTACGTCAATATCGGCCAGCGGGAAGACTATGCCGCCATTCGAAAGAAAGCCTTCTCTACCGGGGCATCCGGTTTCTTCGCTCCGGAAGTCAAAGAGGAATTTGTCACCGGTTATTTGTGGCCGGCATTGAAGGCCAGGGCTATTTATGAGGGGAAATACCTGCTGGGGACTTCCCTCGCTCGCCCGCTGATTGCCGAGAAGGTTGTGGAGGTGGCCCGGAAGGTCAAGGCGGACGCCGTCGCCCATGGCGCCACGGGAAAAGGAAACGACCAGGTCCGGTTTGAGCTGACTTTCGCGGCCCTGGCTCCCCACCTTCAGGTTATCGCTCCCTGGCGGATTTGGGATTTCAAGGGCCGGGAAGATTTGGTTCAGTTTGCCCATGCTCACGGGATTCCCGTGCCGGTCACGAAAAAACGGCCCTATTCGAGCGATGAAAACCTGTGGCATATATCCCATGAGGGAGGAATTTTGGAGGAGCTGGAAAAGGAAGTTCCCGAAGATGTGTTCACCTGGACGGTTTCTCCTCAAAAGGCTCCCGCCGCCGGCCTTGATTTTACGCTCGGATTTCAGAAAGGGGTTCCGGTTTCCTTGAACGGACGGCGAATGTCTCCCGTCCAAATGGTTTTGAAATTAAACGAGTGGGGAGGGAAACATGCCATCGGGCGGGTGGACATGGTTGAAAACCGGCTTGTGGGGCTAAAATCCAGGGGGGTATACGAGTGCCCCGCCGCCACAATTCTTTATTTTGCGCACCATGAGCTTGAGTCTCTGGTCCTTGATCGGGAGACCGTCCATTACAAAGAAATGGTCGGGGCCCGCCTTGGCGAGATGATTTACTACGGACTTTGGTTTGCTCCGTTGCGGAAAGCCCTCCAGGCCTTTGTGGAGGAAACTCAAAAATATGTGACGGGCGAAGTCAAACTGCGGTTGCTCAAGGGAAACCTCGTGGTTTTATCCCGGCATTCCCAAAAGTCCCTTTATTCCCAGGATTGGGTCACTTTTGAAAAGGACGCCCTATATAACCAGGCGGACGCCACCGGTTTCATCAACCTTTTCGGGCTTCCGCTAAAAATGGAATCCTTGTTGAGGAAACAATGAAGAAAATATCGCCTCAAGATTTTATCGGTTCTTTTTCCTTTGATAACCGCCTGGCCCCGTACGATATTTTGGGGTCCATCGCGCATGCCACAATGCTCGCCCGGCGAAAAATTATCCCCGCCAAGGATTCCAAACGCATCATTAAAGGACTCAATTCCATTTTGAGGGATTTAGAGAGGGGCCGGACTCTCCCCGCCGATGAGGACATTCATTTTGCCCTGGAGCGGGAGTTGATTCGGCGGATCGGTGAGCCGGCGAAACGGCTTCATACCGGCCGCAGCCGCAACGATCAGGTGATCACCGACATTCTTCTTTTCTTGAAAGATCACGTTCGCGCCATCGAAAAGGAGATTTCCCGGGTTCAGAAGTCGATCGTGGATGTGGCGGAGCGGAACCAGGAAGTCATCATGCCCGGATTCACCCACCTCCAGCATGCCCAGCCGATTTTGTTTGCTCATCACATTTTGGCCTATGCCTGGATGCTGGAAAGGGATAAAGAAAGGTTACGGGACTTGTTGAAAAGGGCGGATATCATGCCCCTTGGGTCCGCCGCCCTGGCGGGAACGTCGTTTCATTTGGATCGGCATCTGGTCGCGCGCCTGTTGAATTTCTCGCGCGTCAGTGAAAATTCAATCGACGCCACCGCGAGCCGCGACGTGATTCTGGAATTTTTGGCGGATGCCGCCATTTTGATGTCCAATCTATCGCGGTTCGCCGAAGAGTTGGTCATCTGGTCCAGCGAGGAGTTTTCATTTATCGATCTGGCTGAGGAATTCACATCGGGATCATCGATCATGCCGCAGAAAAGGAATCCGGACGTGGCGGAAATAATCCGGGGTGAAACTGGCCGGGCCTACGGAGCCCTTATGTCTCTGCTCACCGTCATAAAGGGGCTCCCTCTCGCTTATAACCGCGACCTTCAGGAGGATAAACCTCCCCTTTTTGACGCCATCGACACCGTCATGGGATGCCTTTCCGTTTTGGCTCCGATGATCGACTCCATGGTAATTGATTCCATGCGCATGCGCGTGGCCTGTGATTCCGGCTTCCTTGAAGCCACTGAACTGGCCGATTTTCTCGCCGAACGGGGGGTTCCCTTCCGCGTCGCCCATGCGGTGGTTCGCCGGATTGTCTTGTTCTGCCAGCAGAAGGGAGTGCGGTTGGTGGAGTTATCCCTCGCCCAGCTTAAAAATTTTCATCCCAAATTCAATGAGGATGCCCTTGAGATCTTAACTCCGGAGCGCGTCGTTAGCGCCAAAAAGTCTTATGGCGGGACATCTCCCGCCAGCGTCAAACACCAAATTCGAACGTTGCGCCGCCTCTTGAAATAGGGGGTCCGTTTCATCGTGAAAAAAGCCGCCTTAAACTTTTTTCTTCTTATTCTTGGCGTTTATCTTTCCGGGTTCTTGCTCGCCCAGGAATTTGAAATGTCCCCGGAATCAAAGATGCTTTTGAATCTCCAGCAGAGTCTGGAACGAGCGCTCGCCAATAATCCCCGCATTCTTCAAGCCAAACAGGAAATGAATATTGCCCAGACGAACGTTTCCCAGGCCAGATCGCTATTCTTCCCGCACATGGATTTCAGTCTCAATTATGCCCGTTACCGGAATGAAACCCTGGGCGTCACTAGCCCCGACCTTGGTTTGGCGGTGCTTGAGCCTTCCCCCGCTCCCAGCGGAAGCCGGGACGATTTTTCACAGGCGAATTTGTATTTGGGCCGCCTTGGTTTCAAGCAGACCCTTTACGCCGGAGGAAGGTTGGATTCCACTTTTGAGTTATCTAAAGCGAACCTCGAACGGTCCGAAATTTATTATGAGTCCCTAAAAAGGGAGGTCGAGTATAAAGTTAAGGAAAGTTTTTATTCCCTTCTATCCAGCAAACTCAAGAAAGATTTGATGGATGCGGCCTTGGCCGACCTGAAAGGGATTGCCGACAAGGTTCAAGGGATTAGGGACCGGATGGCTCTGATTCGGGCCAAATCTGAAATCCGCGAACGGACGGCCGACTTAAGCAAAGAGGAGAAACAGCAAAGATTCAATTATTTGCAGGTGGTGGGCCTGGAGCTTTTTTCCGACGCGGAGATTACGGGAAATGTGGAGGCGTCTGTTCCGGAACTTAAACTTGAACAGGCACTCGCCTGGGCCAAACAAAACCGGAATGAGCTGAAAGAAACTTTATTGGCCGAAGAGGTGGATCGATTGAGCGTCAACCTGGCCATGTCCGAAAAATATCCCGTCGTTCTTTTAGGGGGGGCTTATGAGCTCCGCGATCAAGACCTCACCATGGGCCAAAGAAATTGGAACGCCGTTTTGAGCATGAACATCCCCGTTTTCGACGGATTCTCAGGTCTCGCTCGCATCAAGGAAAGCCGGTTCAAGGCGAAAGAAGGCCGGTACAGGCGGGTCCAGCTGGAGGATCAGATTGAAAAGGAAGTCCGCTCCGCCTTCGATGATTTGGTCTATTGGCAGGAAGAGCTAATAAACCGGAAGGATGATCTGGCGTCCTTGTCGGCCGCAATGAATAAATCGCCGGGCGTCGTTCCCGCTTATGACCGGATTGATTTTGTTAAATGGAAGCTGGATTCCTCCCTCAAAGTGGCGGATGCGAAATTGAGTTTGATCCTGGCCCAAAGCAGGCTGGAATATGCCGTCGGGCGCGCCGTTTCGCCATGAAAAGACTAAATTCTCTCGCCCTGATTCTCGCCTTTTTAAGTTCCTTCCCGGACCCCGCTTTTTCTTCTTCCTCCGACCTGATAATGCCCACGGGTGTTTCCTCAGATCGGTTCGCCACCGAAATCATGTGGATGGCGGTAAAAAAACTGCCCGTGCCGGATCGCCCCAAAATAGTCCTCGTTCTTGGAGGGGGAGGGGCTAGGGGTTTGTGTCATATCGGAGTTTTGCGGGTCATGGAAGAGGAGGGAATTCCGATTGACGAGATAGTGGGAGTATCGGTTGGAGCTTTGATCGGAGGACTTTACGCCGCGGGGGTTTCAGTCAACGACATTGAAAAAATGGCGGGAGAAGTAGGCTGGAATAAACTGACCGATTTTTCCAAAGTTCGCCTTGTGAATTTAATATTGACGGAAGATTTGCTTTCCACGGAGCGGATGGAAACGTATTTGAAAGCTCATATCGGAGAAAAATTTTTCAGCGAATTAAAAATCCCCTTTTCCTGCGTGGCCACCGATTTAAAAACGGGTGAAAAAGTTGTTTTCAAAGAAGGGCCAGTGGCGATAGCCGCCCGGGCTAGTTCCACCGTGCCGGGTCTCTTTAAACCGGTGGCCTACCGGCAGAGGTATTTGGTGGACGGCGGGATTGTCGACAATTTGCCGACTGATTTGGTCTCCCGGGAAGAGAACACTTTTGTGATTGCGGTTTTGCCCCGGTACGTTTCGGAGCCCGAGGAAATTCCCAACGCCCTTCTCACCCTGCTTCGTTCCATGGAAATTCAGGGTACCGTCATTGTCCAGCAGAATAGAAACAAGGCGGATTTTCTTATTGACCCTTTTGTGGGAGATGTGTCGCTGGTTCAGCTGTCCCGGTATAAGGAGTGTGTTCAGGCCGGAGTTTTGGCCGGACGGGAAAACGTTCCCAAATTGAAAATGGAAATAATCAGGAAAGTTTTGGATAAATTAAAAATGAAAAGCTCGAAATGAAGAAAAATCTTCTCCTTTTCGGATTTTGTTTCCTTTTCGCCGGGAGAATCTTTGGCTACCTTTTTTTCGGCAATTACACCGTGCCAGAACTAAAGGAAAAGATTTCCAAATTGCCGGAATCCGGCCGGGAGTCGACCAAGGCCATGCTTCTGACGGAACTCGGAATTGGTTTGTACCGGGAGGGGAAATTGGATGAGGCCATTCAGGTGCTGGTAGAAGCCGAGGGGCTTTCTCCCCGGGCGGGGGTATGCCGGCAATTGTACCGTTACCTGGGGAAATGTTATGAGTCTTCAGGGCGATTGGATAAAGCGATCGGGGCTTACGAATCGTCAGTAAAGTACGACCGGAAAAATTGGAAACGGCACCGGGATTTGGCCCGCCTTTACCGGCAGGCAAAACTCTATTGGAAAGCGGAGGAGTCTTATTCCATCGCCGCCAAGCTGAATCCCGACAAGGCCGAGCTCTTCTTTGCTCTGGGAAAAACCTGGGCCGATTTGGGTTTTTATAGCTATGCCGAAGAGAATTTAATCAAGGCGTTGGAATTGGGGCATGGCCACAGGGAAGTTTTCTTTGAATTGTCCGGGGTTTTCGAAGGGATGGGCCGTTATAGTGAGGCCGCGGGGAGCTGGAAGGAGGTCATAAGCGATTCCTCCCCCGATCCGGATTGGGCGCGCCTAATCTACCTGGCTGTTTTGGCCGGGGACAAGGATTTGGCGGAAATGGGTTTAAATAAATTGATTTCCCGTGATGCCCCTAAAGAAACCATCGAATTTTATGGCGATCTCGTTCGCCTTATTAGTACAGATCCTCACCGAGTTCTTGAAAAAAAGGGTTTGACCCCCGCCCTAAAAGGGTTTCTGACCCGCCTTGAGTAGGTGCCGTTGTTCACAGTTCACACTTTGGACGGGCGATTTGGGCTGCATTATGAGGATTTAGGACAAAGTGTGAACTGTGAACAACGGCACCTTTTTGCTAAATTCACTCCCATGAATTCCCCGTACTTGAGATATAAAGGTTCTGAATTTTATATGGAAGGCGTTCCTTTGGCCCGCCTGGCGAAGGAGGTCGGAACGCCTTTTTACGCCTATTCCCGGGCGGATATCGAGGCCCGTTTTGGCGATTACGCGCGGGCTTTTAAGGATGTTCCCCACCTTATCTGCTTTGCGGTCAAAGCTTGCTCCAATTTGGCTATCGGGCGAGTCATTTCGAGGTTGGGGGGAGGAGCCGACATCGTCTCAGGTGGAGAGCTGCGGCGGGTTTTAAGGGCCGGATTCCCTGCCTCCAAAGTCATTTTCTCAGGGGTCGGAAAAACAAGAGAGGAATTGGCGCTTGCTTTAAGATCTCGGGTGAGGTTAATCAACGTCGAATCCGCCGAGGAACTATCGATATTGAACGGATTGGCGAAGGAATTGGGGATTCAGGCCGCCATTTCCTTGCGAGTCAACCCGGACGTAAGGGCCGGAAGCCACCCCCATATCCGGACGGGGACCCCCGAAAACAAATTCGGGGTTTATTATAAGGATATTTTTCCCTTATATATGTGGGCTAAAACTCAGCGGTATTTAAATCCCGTAGGAATTCAATGCCACATCGGATCCCAAATTTTAAGGGTGGGCCCTTATGTGAGAGCGCTGCAGGTCCTCCTGGGGATTGTCAAAGACCTTTGGAGAAAAGGGATTTTTATTGAAGTCCTCGATCTTGGGGGGGGACTCGGAGTGAAATATGATCATTCTGACCCGGATTCGCCTCGCCAGTTGGCCGAGGCGATCCTCCCTTATGTTAGGGGGACGGGTTTAACCCTATTCCTTGAGCCCGGCCGGTCTTTAGTGGCACAGTCCGGGGTTTTGGTTACCAGGGTTTTGTACCGGAAAGAGGCGGGACCGAAGCACTTTGTCATTGTTGATGCCGCCATGAATGATCTGGCGAGGCCGGCTCTATATGATGCCTTTCATGAAATTGTTCCGGTCAGAAAAATCAGCGGGAAAAAGGTTCCTGTGGATGTGGTGGGACCCGTTTGTGAATCGGGGGATTATCTGGCGCGGGGGCGCCTCATGAGGTTACCGGAAAGAGATTCGCTTCTCGCCGTATTAACCGCCGGCGCTTACGGGTTTTCCATGAGCTCCCAGTACAACTCAAGGCCCCGGATTCCGGAGGTGCTGGTGTCCGGGAACCGGTTTCACATCATTCGGCGCCGCGAAAAAGTTGATGATTTGATGCGCGGCGAAACAATACCCAAAGAGTTGAAATAGCCATGAACAAAACCCGAAGAATTCCTTTTTATAAATTGCAGGGGGCCGGAAATGATTTTGTTTTTTTGGACCGGAGCGAGACCAAAATCCCCGTTTCAAAGGAGATTGCCCGGCGAATGCTGGACCGGCATTTCGGGGTGGGCGGCGATCAACTCGTCGTCTTGACCCCGGGAACTTCGGTGACCCCGGCCCGGTTGGAATTTTTTAATTCTGATGGTTCCAAAGCCGAAATGTGCGGCAACGGTACCCGGGCGGCCGCCCTTTATCTTCGTGAATTCAAGGGCGTGAGAAACGATTTCGAATTTAAGACTGCGGCCAGGTTGATTCCTGTCAAATTTCGGGGCGGGCGGATTGAAGTGGACATGGGGGAACCCATTTGGGATGGGCCCAAAATCCCGGTCAAAGCCAGAGGGGAAGTTATCGGCCGGCCGACATCTGTCAGGGGCAATAAATTCTTGATGAATTGCGTATCCATGGGAAATCCGCATTGCGTCATTTTTGTTAAAAACGTCAAATTTTTTCCTGTGCGGGAAATCGGACAAATCATTGAAAATCAACCATTTTTCCCACAACGGGTCAATGTGGAGTTTGTTCAGGTCCTTAATTCGTCTAATTTGAAGGTCAGGGTTTGGGAACGGGGGGCGGGCGAAACTTTGGCTTGCGGGTCCGGAGCCTGTGCCGTCGCCGCCGTCGGAGCTAAGATTGGCAGGACGGGGAAGCGCCTCAGGTTGGAACTTCCGGGGGGTGTTTTGGAAACGCGCATTTCGGCTGACAATCACGTGCATTTGACCGGCCCCGCCGAAATCGTTTTCCGGGGAACCTTTCTTATTTAAGCTGGGAAGGAAGGTTCAGGTTTTTGGTATATTCCTACCCTTCCGCCTACTTCCCCCCGCCCCCTCCCCCGCATCGCGGGGGAGGGGGCGGGGGGACAGCGGAAGAAGAAAGTTAGGGAAGTCGCAATCGCAAATGTTTTTTGGAGGCAAAATTAATGTTTAAAGGTTCGTTTGTCGCCATCGTCACGCCGTTTAAAGACGGGAAAATTGACGAAAAAAAATTAAAAGAATTGGTGGAGTGGCATATCGCCGAAGGAACCAACGGATTTGTTCCCTCCGGAACCACCGGGGAATCCGCCACCCTCTCTCACCTGGAGCACGAAAAAGTGGTCGAAATTGTCGTCAAAGCGGTGAGGAAAAGGGTTCCCGTCATCGCGGGAGCCGGCTCCAATTCCACGGCGGAGGCCATCAGCCTTTCCCGCAGGGCGGAAGAATTGGGGGCCGACGCCGTCCTTTCCGTGAGCCCCTACTATAACCGGCCCACGCCGGAAGGTTTGATTGCGCATTTCACCACCATAGCCAAATCCGTCCGGATCCCGATGGTCCTATACAATATTCCTTCCCGAACCGGAGTGAATATTGCTCCCGATACCATGGTTTTGATGGTCGAAAAAGCCAAAAATATTATTGGAGTCAAAGAATCCGCGGGAAGCGTGGATCAGGCGACGGAGATAAGGTGCAAACTGGGGGATAAATTTTTGATCCTTTCCGGCGATGATTCCCTGACCCTCCCTTTGATGTCGGTAGGGGCGAGCGGCGTCATTTCCGTGGCCGCGAATATTGTTCCCCAAGACGTCAGCAGGCTTTGCTCGCTGATTTCTGAGGGAAAATTCGGAGAGGCGAGGGAGCTTCATCTTAAACTTTTTCCCCTGGTGAAAGCCCTGTTTCTGGAAACGAATCCCGCCCCCGTGAAGGCGGCTATGAAGGAATTGGGGTTGATTGACGAGGAATACTTGAGGCTTCCGCTCGTCCAAGTTAAGGATGACACGCGGGCCAAAATCAAGGCGGCGATAAGAAATTTCGGGGTTCAAGTTCCGGCGGAGAAGGCCTGATGGTTCAAAACCGGAAAAAAGTTCGAATCGTCGTCTCGGGTGCGGCCGGCCAAATGGGGACCCGGATCCTTTCTCTCGCGGATAAGGATCGCCGTTTTCAAATTATTGGCGGAGTCGAATCTCCTCGGAACCCTTTGGTGGGCCGTATTATGGAGCCGGGCCAGGCGCCGGTCGTCGCCAATATCGCCGAACTTTTGCCTAAAGCGGACGTGGTGATTGACTTTTCCGTGAGGGAGGCGGTTTTGCGGAACGCTCCGCTGGCCGCGAGGGAAAAACGCGCTCTCGTCATCGGAACGACGGGTTTTTCGCCGGCGGATTTGAAGAAACTGAAAGCTTTGTCGGGAAGGATTCCGATTGTTTTGTCACCCAACATGAGCAAGGGGGTGAACGTCCTTTTTAAATTGGTGGAGCGGGCCGCGCGGGCCCTCGCCGACTACGACATCGAAATTGTGGAGGCGCACCACAGCAGGAAGAAGGACTCCCCCTCCGGCACCGCTTTGCGCCTGGCCGAGATCGCGGCCCGGGCATCGGGCCGGTCTCCGAGGGATTTTGTGTTTGGCCGCAAAGGCGCTTCGGGCCCGAGGTCCAAAAGGGAAATTGGAATTTTGGCCATTCGGGCCGGGGATATCGTCGGAGATCACACCGTCTTTTTTGGCGCGGGGGGCGAGAGGCTGGAGCTGACCCACCGCGCCCAGTCGCGCGACGCTTTGGCCTCCGGAGCCCTTGAAGCCGCCGCTTGGGTTCAGGGGAGAAAGCCCGGCTTCTACAGCATGGCCGACGTCCTCAAAATTTAATTTTCAGGAGTCCACCCCCCCTATCCCCCCCTCCGCTAGCGGAGGGGGGGATAGGGGGGTGATGACGGGAAAAATATATGCAGGTACGCACGTCTTTAAATCAGCGCCTCCAAAAATTGCCCCCCTATCTATTTGCCGAGATCGACCGGCGGAAAAAAGCTCTCTTGGCCGAAGGGGTAGATTTGATTTCGCTCGGCGTCGGGGATCCCGATCAGCCGACCCCGCCGCACATCATCGCAGCCGCCAAAAAGGCCCTGGATGATCCCAGGCACCATCAATATCCCTTTGGCAGCGGCCTCCTTGAATTCAGGAGGGCCGTTTCCAAATTTATGGAGGGGCGCTTCAAAGTTACCGTCGACCCCGAAACGGAAATCCACGCGCTCATCGGGTCCAAAGAAGGAATCGGACATTTGCCGCTCGCGATTATCGACGCGACCGACCTCGTCCTTGTGCCGGATCCCGGCTACCCGGTCTATCAGGGGTCCACGCTCCTCGCGGGAGGAGAGGTGTTCCATATGCCGCTTCTTGAGGAAAATAAATTCCTTCCCGATTTGGAAGCCATCCCCGCGCATGTCTTGGAGCGCGCGAGCCTGATGTTTTTAGGGTATCCCAATAATCCCACGGCTGCCGTTGCCCCCCTCGAGTTTTTTGAAAAAGCGGTTTGGTTTGCCAAAAAACATTCTCTCATCGTCGCGCATGACAACGCCTATTCCGAAATTTACTATGAAAAGGCTCCGCCGAGTTTTCTCCAAATCAAAGGGGCCAAAGAGGTCGGCGTGGAATTTCATTCTCTCTCCAAAACCTACAACATGACGGGCTGGCGGCTGGGGTGGGTGTGCGGCCATAAAGAAATCGTCAAAAAGCTCGGCACCATAAAAGAAAATTATGACTCGGGGGTTTTTGAGGTCGTGCAGATGGCCGGAATCGCGGCCTTGACCGGCCCGCAAGATTGCACGGTTCAAATGCGAAAACTTTATAAGGAAAGAAGGGACCTGTTTGTCCCCGCCTTAAAGAAGATGGGTTGGGAGGTCGCTAGTCCCGCGGCGACTTTTTACGTTTGGGCCAAAACTCCGAAAGGGTTGAGCTCCATCGAGACGGTCAACCATATTTTGGACAACGCCCACGTCCTGGCGACGCCCGGAAATGGCTTCGGTCCGTCGGGAGAAGGCTACGTCAGATTTTCTCTCACCATTGATACGCCGCGGCTTGAAGAGGCCATTCGGCGTCTCGCCAAACTGAATTGGTAGGTTTGCTTTAAGCTTGCAGCAGTATTTTTCTGAAGGTTTCAAAGGCGTCCAGGTTGGATGAATCAATGCGAACGGCCTGCAGCGCATTGATGATCAGGATAACGTCAAAACTTTTCTGGAGCGCTTCCTTGGTCGCTTGATCCAACCCGCTATCGGCCAGCTTGAAGAAATCGGGTGGAAGTGCAATGTCGTTCCGGACGCGGAAGCGGTGAACGCGCCCGGTCAGCACCTTGGCCAGCGCTTCGTTGGTCATGGCGGGCCCGTTCACTGCCCGGAGTAAATTCCACACCGACCGGTGGTTCTGTCCATCGACGATTTGGATCTGTTCACCGTTCAAGGCTGTCCCATATAATTTGGCCACTTCCTGTTTAAGCTTTTCTATGTCGATTTTCTGTCCGTCGGCAACCAAAATGAGGCGCCCCGCATTTTTCCCGGCCGTCGCCTCTTCACGCCTTCCCGAGATGGCCTTGCCGGCTTGTTCAACCGCATCGTCCATGTTTCCGGCTAGCCATTCAAAATTGTCCAGCGTTTGGTCTATTTCGGCGGAGTAACTGACGTTGTCAATTGAGACAAGGAACCTTTGCACCTCCGCTTTTGATAGCGCCAACGACAAAATAGCCGCAAGAATTGGCGCGAGGCGCTCTACGTCCTGGGGCTTCAATTCTCTGTCAGCGACTTTCTTTCGAATCTCATCCCGAAGGGCCTTGGCCAATTCCGTTCCCGGGATTAAAGGATCATTCGGCGCGGAAGCCAATCTCTCGCCGATATTAAGTGACTGAACTCTTTCCTGAGCCATGAAAAGTTCGAGCGCCTTGATCAACATCTGAGCCCGGTTGTGCCAGTTTTGCTGAACGATTTTGATTAGAATCGAGGCAAGGACGGAAGCCCGAACCATGGCATCACCAACGCCGCGCTCTATGTCAGGCCTCGGCTCTAAAAATTTAAGTGGTTTATGCGTGGTGTCGAAAACGGAAGACAATAATGCTTCCGTTCGATCGTCGATAAAAGGGGAAAATTTGGCGAAGTCTGCAACCGAGTAGGCGTTGCCCGTTTCAATATCGACCACCAAACTCTGAATAATCGATTTTCTTGCATGGTTATTAGTATTCGTAATTCCCCAATCTCTAAAAAAGTTCTCCAGCATCGGTAATAGATCTTTACTTATTGGGATTTCCCCATCCTCCAGAGGACTCTGAATATTCGATTTTCTAGTACAACTTTGAACATCCGTAATTCCCAAATCTCTTATTAAGTCTTCTAGCATCGATAGTAAATCTTCACTCATGGTGTCGTCCCCTCCAACAACAAAGGCTTTTAAGCCGCTCAAGTTTGCTCCGCTTGCAGAGAGGGCCTGTTTAATACTGGGAATGAGTGAATTCATAACAGCCATACCGCCATCGATGTGCGCTAGAAAACCAGTCCGAGTGGTTCTATCCCATAAACAGAGCGCCACACATGGTCCAAGGCCGTCCGTTTGTAAATACTTTATGCCGTTCACTCCGAATTTCGCCACAGTATACTCACCCTGTAAGACGGTGACTGTTTGGGCAGGTGGCGCGTCTAAGGGCGTCAGCGGATTTAAGGTATCTTCGGCAAAAGGTATTTTTAGATTTACTTCCTGAGCGTTTCCGAGACTCATGGAAGGCTTACCTGGTGATTGAATATAACCAATCAGAAAATCTCTGGCGGCAGCAGAAAGCTCTGGGACTATGGGTCCTCTTTCAGCTTGAAGAATTGCGCGCGCAAATTCGGTGAGATCAATTTGCAGAGGAAAACCGTCCTGATCATAGGCGTTTATAGATGGCTTTTTCAGGTCAAAGATGCATCTGATGCCGGCTATTTTGACCGTGATTAGAGTTGAAGAAGATAAATTTTCTAATTTCAATACAATATTTTGAGCTTCTGGCTTCCCATTAGGTTGGTTCTCTTCTTGAGGTAACCTCTCTCCGGAAGCTCTTTCTAAAGGAAAATTGTCCAGCGGAGCCTTCTCTCGGACAGTCTGGATGGTATTGAGGGCAGGGTGGAATAGGAGAGGTAATAAACTCAGCCAAATCGGGAAGCCGGCGAAGGGCAGAATGACAGCAATAGAGTCAACAATAGACACCAAAATCGGAGGCGCTCTCTCTCCCCTTTCATGTCGAGCGATAAATAGAAGGCCCGTGATGGTGCTGGCCAGGATAACTCCGACAAGAGCGGCGATTGGAGAAATCAATAACAGGCTCGAACCAATCGCTAGAGGTAATCCGCGGTATCCCAAGAATAAAGTTTTTCGTCCTAATATTAACGAGCGATTTACCGTTCCGAATCGTCTATTGATCGCTCTAAAATCCTTCGCCGAGATAACTCTAAAAACGAACAGAAGGAAAATAAGGGGATAAGCCAACAAACCAAATTCTTCTAACAACGACCCCACGACCCGCCGATACGTTAAAGTCTGTCCAAATCGCCCAAAGTATCTTTGAAGGTCTTTTAGATTGGCGGTCGGTTTCTTCCCATCGGGATAGGTCAAGTCGGCGCGTCCCAAGGTGGTCTCATCGGAACCGGCAACGTGAGGATGATTGAGAGATCGCCGGACTGTGGCGAGCGAGTGTTCGTACCATTTGAAAGTGCCTTGGTCGTTGTCGCTTTCGCCTTCGGTTGAACGCCTTGGATGGGTATGGGCGAGCTGCTTGGCAATTTTGGATAAAATCGGGGGTGCCGAAGTATCCCTTTTATTCCCCCTTAGCACAAGGAGGATTCCTTCGCCGCCAAGGAGGCCGCTTCCTTTTAAAAATTCGTCCGCCATTGCGCCGGTTATCGGCCATGTTCGCCCATTTGATCTTATCGGGCCATTGCCATCGTAAGGACCTATCGCCACACCGTTTTCCACCGGTTGCATATAAAACTCGTATTGATGTTCAGGGAAATCCCATAATTCGGGCATCGGTATGAAGGCGAATCCCAGTTCATCTTTTATATCTATATATTGGATTAGCTCATCCAAGTCGGAAAAAGTGGCGTGAGCAACCATTTCACCTTCATTTGCAGGTCTAACTTTTTTATTCAGCCGGATATTCAAAAAGAAATCCTTCACTGCTTGTTTGGTTGATTCCGGAATTGCCTTCCTGAATTGAGTCTCCAAGAACAAAATAGAGAAAAGAGCGGAAAATTGGTGATGCAAGGGGGCGTTCGAATCCCGCAGTTCTTGTTCAAGAACAGGCAAGACAAGGCCCAGATTTCTTTCAGTGGTGACTTCCGCCAGCGCCTGCAGGGCCGCCGCCCTTGGGTCCGCCTCTTTATTTTGAAACAGGATTTCCAAGAGAAAAGGAACGCTGCCGGCGTTCCTCAAATGTCCGATGGATTGCAAAATGTTGGCTCGCAAGTCCGGATGTGAGGCGCGAGGGTAGGCTTCCCGAAGAAGTGGCTCTGATAAAGGATTTCCAATGAGTCCCAGAACCTCGATGATAGGTTCGTGAACTTTCTGGACCCAGAATCGTTCATGCAACAGCTTAAGGGCTTCATCGCCAAAGGAGCCCAAAGCACGGACGGCAGCCAGGACAATGCCGAACTCTTTTTCCGCTGAGAGGTCGATGAGAGGAGGGATGGCTCGAGGATCACCCATTTCTCCTAGCAGTTCCGCTAAAGCGGCGGTGAGGTAATAAGAACTCGTTCGGTAACGCCGATCCAGAAGCAGTTTAATCACATAAGGAGTCGCGTCTCTGTGGGCCCGCGTAATAGGAATTAACTCCCAGATCAGACGTATTGCCGGGTTTCCTGGCCTTTCGGAGAGAGTTTTCCAAACCTCGACCAGCCCTGCGGGGTCATTGATCGCGGCGGCTTGCAATCTTTCAATGAATTTTTTTTGTTGGGGGGAGCCCGACGGCATAAAAGTATGGCGGTACTCCTCAGCAAGCATTCCCATTTCCCCGTCGCCGAATTCGGCCGGGAGCTTCGCTCCAGGACCTGAAAGAGATGCTTTCTTCAATTGGAATTTTCGCCCTATTTTCTTTAAAAACCAATTAACGCCATCGGTGTTCAAATTCCCAAGCGAATGAATACCCCAAGCGGCGAGCGATTGGATGGAAATAGTGACAGCAGAGAGTAAATTAGGATCGAAGTGAGTGGCGATGCTAAGGCTGGATATGACGGCCAGCGAAACAAGAGCGGGGACCAAAAGGTGTTGCGCGAAATAGCTCTTCCAGCTCTGCCCGGGCGCCCGCGGCCGGCCGACGAGATGGAGAATGACGAACGCCAGACGTATCGCCGCGTAGTTCCAGAACGCGAAGCCCCAAAGGATCGCGGGGAATAGAATTGTCCCGCTCCCCAACGCCAAGGGGATAAAGAGCACGGCAAGGGCGGGATAAATCACGCTCGGGACGGAGATTTTCTGCCCGGATAATTTCAATTGGATGAGGCGAGCCACAAGGACAACCAGGGGAATCGTAAACCCAAACCACCCCATGGCCAGGACAAGGGTTGTGAAAAGGAATTCTTCACCGCCGGGCATCCACAGGTTGTCCCACAACCTGTTGACGGTTTCGCCGAAGAGGAGGCCTTTGCCGGGTGCGGGAGATCGGCGAACCGTGGTGGGGAGATTCATCGGTTTTTCGTTTCCTTTATTTCCCAGAACTTTGATCAACTTGGAAATCCCTCCTAAAATCAGGGCCGGGAAGTTGGGCATGTTCATGACGGGTGCAAGGATGGCGCCGGCCATTTGAAATCCTGCTTGGATCATTCCCAATATTAATTTTGTTAAGTTGCGTGTTTGGGGCAGCTCATTCTGGGCGGGCTTATTGGGTGCGGCCTCTTTCGCCGCATTTGCTTTGGCTTGGCGGAAACGGTCTGCCGCTTCCGGCAACTGTGCCGCGAAATCGGAGGCGTTATCTGGTCTCTCCATTCCCTGAAGGAGATCACGGATATCGGACGCGGTGAATCTTTGAAGGGTTTGGGCAAGATTCTGCCAACCGCGAGCGAGTAAAGCGTCGAATACAGCGCGGATGTCCATGTCTTTGGATTTTATACCGTTGATGAAAGCCTTCAAGAGCTCCACGGCTAATGCCAGGTCGCCTTTGGCAATCGCAACGAACGCTTTTGCCGCGTTTTTCATCACCGGTTTCTGTAGCCGAAGCTCGCCAACGGTTTTGACCAGCTCTTGCTCATGTTTTTTTCGCTCGGCGATTTTTTCGGTGTTGAGGCGCTTCACTTCGCTTTCCACCCGGCGCATTGCCTCCTCGAATTGGCCCTTCGTTTCCGGTGCGACAGGCTCGCCGGCCTGCTTCGGGAACGGACGATGGCTATTATCCGCTTTGATACCGTGGCCTTCCTCATCAAAAAGTTGGACGTCTTCGAGGATCATTATTTCGATCACGACCGCGTCATTTTGCAGGATCGCCCTTAGCCTCCCCTGAATCATTTCGGCATGCCTGTTTAAATCGCGCCGGATTTTTTCTTTTTCCGCGGCAGTTTCGCCTACATCCCTCACGGCGAAAACAAATTTCGCAATCTTCCGCTCGGCGATTTTCCTTTTCTCCGTCAGATGGATGCTTCCGTTTATGCCGACGGCGCCGGTGAGGTTTTCAATTTCTTTTTCCAAATCTCGCTTCCGGTTTTTGATCCAATCGTCGATGGCCTGTTCCCGGCGGCCATGGTTTTTCACCTCGGCAAGGACATACACCGAGCTTGTTTCCGAACCGCCCGGTTTGGCGAACCAATTATCGATATCTCCCACGTCGCGGCTTTTTCCGTCGGATCCTTTTCCCCGGATCGGTTCTCCGAAAGCTCTCACCACGGCCTGGCTTTTCCCGCCGTTTCGATCCACGTATTGCTCAGCCGCCAACAGCTCTCCCATCGCCCCCACGAATTGAATCCTGCCCGCGGCCGCGCGCCTCAGGAGGCCGCCCATTCCCTTCCGATCGATGAACCGTTCGATGAGATCAATAGCCTGATCGTCCACACGAGGATCCGCCACCAGTTGCACTAAAGCTTTTACTTCTTCCACACGGAGGTTCGGAGCCCTGGCCAGCAACCGGGCAAGAAAAAGGAAAAAAGGTTTCTTTTGGGGGCCGTCGGGCCAGCTGCTATGAAGCCGGGAAAGCAAATTCCGGTGGTCTTCTTGAAGCAATGCCAGAGCACCTTCAATGTCTGTCGCGCCGGTCAAAACAGATGGGGCCGCGGAGGACGCCTTTCGCCAAGGAGAAAGGGACGATATCCTTGGGTTAAGTGTCCAATGCGTCGTCCTTTTCTCGCCCTCGTTCCCATTCTCAAAAAAATGGACGGCATGCAGGCGGCCTTCTCTGAATGCTTCCAAGGCCTGGTCAAAGGTATTGATTTCGCCTTCGCTCTTTTTCTTTACCCATGCCAGCGCCTCTTCGTCAAAGTACTCGCCGAATAAAGCGATCAATTGGTCTTCCGAAGTCGGGCGGCCGGTTAAAAATTTGCGTATTCGTTCAAAGGCTCTAAGGAAGAGATTTCGTCGGTGGAAAGCGAAGAACTCCATTCGTGGAATTCCAATTCGCAGATTACGAACGGTAGGCTTAATCAAGATTTCGAATTTTTCAGGTTTTCGAAATTTTAGATTCCAATCGATATTCTTAAACTCTTTTTTTCCTTTATCGATCTCGATCTGGATCCTCTGGCCTTGCTCCGAAGGAATTTCTCGTCTCAATTGTACGAGGGTTCGTTCGGTCTCGGCCCTCAGCCACTTGTTGATTCTTGCATTTAACGCTGTTCTTGCTTCCGCCGCCGCATTCCCGGCGAGATTCCACGCTTCCATGAAAGCGTTCATCATTCCACCGGAAAAATTCGGAGCGCCCGCGCGGATTTTAAAAAGCTTAAAAATGAAACTGATTAAGCGAACTCTGAGAGTGAAAAGGAATTGAAAGGGATTTATTTTAAGTAAAACGGGAGCCGCCTTCTTTTCCGCCTCCATCGTCGACAGGAATTCCTCGAAAGAGGAGAACTTGACAGAGCTCCCGGTCTTTAGAGATCTGCCAAACAACCGTCCCGCCCTTCGCCAATCGCCGCCTTGGCTGTCGAGAAAATGCTGGGCAAGCCAGCATCCAAGGAGGTGATTGCCTGAAAATGGCGCCACTCCGCACCCGGAACGAGTGACAAAAAGGTCCCGGGCAATGGAGGCGAGGCGGATCATAAGGTCGTCATGCGTTAGGCCGGGATTCGCAGCAAGAAGCCGAACCGCGATTGCCGAGAGAATTTGATGCGATTGCCCCGATTTTCCTCCTCTTACCCCTTCGACGGAAATCCACCCCTCTTCCCCGATGGTTTTTGTTTGGTCAATGGTAATTCTGGTGTCGAAGGGAATGCCAAGGGACTTAAGGGCGTCTTTAAACAGGGCGCCTTCTTGAGCGCGTTCGCGAAGCTGGTTGAGTTCAGCCTCGCCCGCTTTTTGGCTGATCGCAAATGCCGCGGCCACCCGTCCGAGGGCGTCGAACGCCTCGGCGACGGTTCCGGTGAACGCCTTCCCCTGGTTTTTTTCGGCAAGGATCTGATGGCAACGGTGCGCCATCTCAGAAGCGATGGTTAACAGCATCTGTGTCGAAAAATTATGGGCGGCCAAATCAATATTGATTCCCTTTCCACCGGCGAAGGCCTGGGTCCCATCATTTGAAACAGTTACGGTGGTCTCACGGATGATTTGGCCAACTTCTCTCCGGCTCAATCCAAAAAAATTGCCCAGGACTTTTCCAATAAAACGCGCGCGCCGCTCAATCTGCCTCTGGGGTCGGCGCAAATCTTGTTGAGGGCCGGTTTTCTTTTGACCATTGCCAAGTTCTTTTATCCCAAGATTCGCTTTCCCTAAGCGAAATTCCCATCCACCTTTTTCCAAGGACCAGTTGATTCCGTCGGTTGCCCAATTGAACACGGCGTGAATTCCCCACGCGGCGAGCGATTGGACGGCAATGACGACGCCAGAGAGTAATTTCAAATCGAAGTGGGTGGCGAGGCCAAGGCTGGAGACGACGGCGAGAGAAACAAGAGCGGGGACGAGGAGGTGCTGTGCATAATAATTTATCCAAGTTTGGTCCGGCGCCCGCGCGCGGCCGACAAGGTGAGCGAGGATAAACGCCAACCGAAAGATTCCATAGATCCAAAAAGAACCGGTCGCAAGCGACAAGAGAAGTGGGATCGTCGTGAAAAGGAATTCTTCAGCGCCCGGCGTTAGAAAATTGTCCAACCATTTTTTGCCTGTCTCTCCGAAAAGAAGACCTTTGCCGAAAGATACGGGCTTGGCCCATTCATCTGTGAGTGTATCCCAACGAAAAGGATTCAAAGGCTTTGCTGTCTGCTTTAAATGAGCGTTCCTCCTCCCGTCTTTAACTGTTAAGAACTCAACATTGATATCGGTCATTGACGCAAGGAGGTCGATAACAATGTCGACGTCCTCATCCAATTTCTCCGCTATTTCTTCGGGTGTGAAAACCGATGCATCCTTCGGCACTTGATCGAGTATTCGACTCCCGCGCGCAACCCCCTCAATTTGCTGGGATAAATATTCACGTTTCGCCACGTCGGTAATTGCCAGTCTCGAAACCCAAAGCATTTTCATCTCATTATCGAGAGGATCAAGAATTGAAGTAGGAATCGTGCGCGTCGTAAATCTGTCGATCGGGCTATTTCCGATGTAATAGTAAGCTACGTTACCGTCTAGGCCAAAGACAAAAGTTTTTGACAACAATCCTTGATCCCGAAGAAACTCTTCGTATTCCCTGAACTTATCTCCATTCAGAAATATCCATTTAACTGTCGACCATGGCGCAATATTCTTGACGACTACCTCCTGCTTATCGTTCAGGAACGTTTGAATCGGAAGCAGTTTTCTTAACTCAGCAACTTCTTGCTGACTTGCAACCAGGCCCTGATTCTTAAGAACTTCAAAGTCAAAGTAGAGAATCACTTCGCCGGATGACCAGCCAAGCCCTCCGTACGGAAGCCGTGAGGTACTCAAGGGAAGGAATGGAATAGGCTGATCCACGCCGGCTGGGAACGAGTTCGGGGCGAGCACCCCCGACCTTTCTTTAGGGAAAAACCGGACCCCTCGAGATACCAACCCGAGTGCGATTTCCGGGCCGCGCCGCCAAAATCCGTTCACAAGGCGAAGATTATTCCTCGCCCAAGGTGTCGAGGGCGGAAAGAAACCCTTTGCCCGAGTTTCGGGATTCGGCAAACTTATCAAAGTAAGGTACCAGGACAATTCGGACGGTACCTGAACCGCTTCTTCGTTTGCCGTCGAAACTAGTTCGGACGCCTTTGGACTCTTCGATTGATTGAGAACCTGGGAAATCTCTATCACTCTCGGCGGCCGCTTGAAAGGTTTTGATTCGGCTCGCGCACCGCCTGCTTTGTCCTTTAGGTCTTCCAAGATATTGGCCAGTCTACGCGGACGAAAGTTCGGGACATTATCAAATTCGCGACCGCGTGTTTTTGCAGGCTGACTTTGCCCGCGCGCCGTCCTTTTCTTATGAAACTCCCCTATCGGGTCCCAACCGGCAAAGAATTTCAGGAGCTCAAAGAACAGAAAATACCCGAGATTGACAAGAATCGTTGCGGGGGAACGATCCATCAGTAGAGCCGTCATCAGGACGAGCGCCACGAACTTGAACGCCACCTTGAAACCGTTGCTGAGTTTCTGATTCCTCTCGCTGAACAAAAGGTCGAACGCTGTCTTCGGCTTGTGCATTTCTGCCAGATCCCAGAGGCCGATCAACCCCACAACTCTCCAGCTCCAGGCAAAAAGAGGCGGCAGGAACTGCCCACTGTACTGAGCGAGGGAGAAATAGATGGAATATTCGAAAGCTAATTGTAACCACCACCGAACGGGTAATCGTTCCGACAGTTGCAAGAAAGTCTTAACCTGCAATTTGGAGATGAAGGCAACAAAATCAGCAATCGCTTTTTTAATGCCTCCCAAATTGAGAGTCGCCCCCTGGAAGAGAGAAGGACTTTGAATGCAAAGTACTCCCTCGGTTTGTTCGCTGACCGGGACACGATCAATTACCTTATCCGCCTCGCCCGGCTTTTCTTTTCCAAAAACCGAATGTCCGTCAATTTCACCGACAACGACTGCGATTTCTCCTTGATGTTGCAATAAAGGATTTTGACTCCCGGCGAGGGCTGGAGCGGCGAGAGCTTTCATGTCAAGGGATGTCCCGTTCCCAACATTGACGACCGTTGGATTGATAAATAATTTTTCGCCGGCGAGGAGTTTGTCCAAGGGCGTTTTCTCGCGCGCGAAAACGGAGAGATATGAGGTTCCCGAACCGCTTTCAACTTTCGTGATCTTGGGAGAAACTATGACGAAGGAAATTTTTTGGTCTCGAAGAAGCTGTGCGATTTGAGGAGTGTGAAATCCGCCGATGACGAAAGCTCGATTCCCTTGAGTTGAATTGCCTAAAAGATTTCCCACCAGTTTATGACTGCGTACATCGGCTTCTTCGTAAAATTTTTCGTAAGGAGTGAAATTTTCGTTATTCCCGTCTTCACGGGAATGACGTCCTTTTTTGTATTCATCCCATTCATTGGGCGTGAGTGAGAATTCCACCAGTTTTTGTGTCAAAGAAAAATGTTCGCTCCGTGAGGCCAGGCTCCGCTCATTTTCAGACGCGGCCAGTTTTCCGAGAACGCGGTTTTCTAGGGCCTTGACGCTGGCGAAAAGCTGGTCGGCTTTAATTCCATCGGAAAGGAGAACGTAGCGGACATATTCATCGAACGCCGGGGTTTTGCGAAGGGAAATGCCGTGGGATTCGCAAAGGCTCTTCAGCTCCTGGTAATAATCTCCAAAGCCGATTCGTCCCATTCGATAGGCGAGGCTCTGCGCCAAAAGACCGGAAATTTCTTCTTCCTTCAATACCTTGGTTAAATTTTCAAGAACCGTGTGACGCTCCCGGTCAACTTCATTGAAGTCGAGGCTTTGTTCCATCCCGTAGGCTTCCAGGAACTGATCAATTGCGAAGTCGCTTTCGAACCCGTATTTCGAAAGCTTCTTCACATAAGCTCCAATTCCCACATCTCCCTTGGCGTAGGCGGCACGGAGATCATCAAACCGTTTGAGTTCGGGGGAGAATACTGTCGCCTTGGCTTTAGCCAGCTCCCTTTCTGTTTGCGAAAGCTCGTTGGAGATTCGTTTTTTCGAAGTCAGGGAATCGAGGTAAGCTTTGACGTTGGCATCGTAATGGGGTTTATCGTCGATTCCCAGGAAAAGCGGCGGCTCGGCGGGACTGGTGATTCCGACGTAAGAAGGCGCGGCCATTAAATTTTTGTTCACGAAAAGGTCCATCACCTCTTTGAGAATTTTCTTGCTTTCAAACGCCCGGAACTTCGTGAAATCGATGGGGCCGAAGGCTCCTTCGACGCCCACGACGCCGATTTGCTTTTGGTCAATCAGCTCTTGAAGGATGCCGGCTATATTTGATTGGGCCTCCGAGTTGAGGTGAACATCCTGCAGGAGGAGAACGGGGGGCTCATGGCGGGCACCGGAATCATAAACCTCCTGGATGGAACCGTAAATGAGCGGGATTGAATTGATCAGACGGGAAAAAACGGGCGACAAATCTTTAGCTTCTTTCCGGTGAAAGCGCCCCCACTTTTGGATGTTTGAAATGGCCGGGCTGAGGGACGGCAGATCGCGGGCCAGGGAGGCCGGATCAAGGCGGCCGGGGCCGGCCAGGGATTGGGGGAGCGAGGCCAATTGCGGAGACGCCTGGGCGGTGTTCGGTTTTTCAATTTTTCGCCGACGATCCGCCCAAAATGATGATTCAGCCTGAAAGCCCAGGGCCGTCTGGCTGAAAAATAAAAGGGATACCCCCACCGCAAGCGGCTTTTTAATGGCTAGGAACATAGATGCCTAATTGTACCGGGGTGGGGATTAAAAACGCCTTTAGAAATGGTTAAGAAACGGTGAAATTCAGGTATGAAAAATGAGCTGATTTTGAGGGAGGAATTTAAATTTTTGTGATGAAGGGTTCTTTGGGGTGGCCGAAACAGGCTTCCATGGTGGTCGAAAGGCCGCCTCTGGAAGCAAACTCTCCACGAACCACGCACCACTTGGGCCGGCAAGCCCTGACCACATCGCGCAAGATCCGGTTAACGGCGTTTTCCTGAAATATTCCCAGATTCCGGTAGGCGTGGATGTACATTTTTAGGCTTTTCAGTTCCACGCAGAGTTTATCGGGGCAGTAGGTGATGGTGACGGTCCCGAAATCGGGGAGGCCCGTTTTGGGGCAGATGGAGGTGAATTCGGGGATCGTCACCGTGTTGGTGTAGTTCGGATATTGATTGGGCCAGCACTCAATTTCGGGAAGTTTCACTTTTGTCCCCGCGGCGGCGTGCCGGTCGGAATATCCGAATTTTGTTTTCATTGAATTTTCTCCTGCGGTAAGCGCTCTTCGGCGCCGCCGCTTTTATTTTGGTAATTTTACCTGAATTTATGTCGAAGCAGAAAAAAACAACGTTTGGCGATCTCGTTAAAATCATGGCCCGCCTGCGGGCGCCCGGAGGCTGTCCCTGGGACCGGGTGCAAACCCACCGGTCGCTACTCAAATATTTGAAGGAGGAATCCCGCGAAGTTTATGAGGCCGTTGCCAAAAAAGATTTTCCCAATTTGAAAGAGGAGCTGGGCGACATCCTTCTTCAGGTTCTTTTTCACTCCGAAATCGCCGCCGAAGAAGGCCACTTCACCGTCGACGACGTCCTCGCCACGCTTAAGCGCAAGCTAATCGGCCGCCATCCCCACGTCTTCGCCAAAGGAAAAAAGGAAAAACTGACGCCCGAGGAAGTGAAAAACAGATGGGGAAAAATCAAAGCGAGAGAAAAGAAGCGGCGCGAAACCGATTAGCCGTCATTCCCGGTTTTTCCGACGGAGGGTTTACGAATGGATTCCCGCTTGCGCGGGATTGACGACGCTAAAAATTTCTTAAGGGTATTGAAATCCGCCTTTCCTTCCAAAATAATGTTTCCCTGGTAAAGAATCGTTTTCTTAGTCAAGCGGAGGGCTCCTCCGACGATTTTTCGGCCTTCCCGCATCACGTCGTTGCAAACGGGGGTATCGAAACAAATCGAGAAATTGGAGGCGGCAGGGCTCGTGTTTGAATAGGCCGCGGCGCAGTCCCCTTCCGTTCCTCCGCCCCTTCCCGCCTTTTCCGTCCGCGCATAGAGGGAAAACTTCCCATTGGGATTGAATTTTTCAAGGGCGCCCTTAATTCTGGAATGAATTTCGGCGTAACATTTTCTGGGATTTTCAGGAAATATCTTTTTCCCGCGGGGCCAGAGAACCGCGAGGCTCAAATCGGTCGTTTGATGAAGAACGGCGCCTCCCGCGGTGGGGCGCTGAACGAAATCCACCCGGCCCAGGGATAAAGCCCACTCCCTCACCTTGGTTTGATCCATGAGGGTGCCGAAGCTGACGGTAGGTTTATCCCATTGGAAAAAGCGGATTTTGGGGTTTTGGTTCGCCCCCGAATCCATTTCCTCAAGGGCCCATTTGTCGATGGTCATGTTTTCATGGCCGGGCAGAGTGCCGGAATCAAGGACTTGCCAGGAGATTTTTGGGGCAATGAGGGTGCTTCTCTTACTTTTTAAGCGAGGTTTTGAAGGGCACTTTTTCATTGGTCGCGTCAAATTGTTCATTCTGGGACGGCCATTTGAGGATGGGTTCGCGGGCGGCCTGGACTTCATCTAATCTCCGGACGGGCGTGGTGTATGGGGCGTGCTTCACCATTTCCGGATCTTTTTCAATTTCCGCCGCGATTTTTTCCATGGTTTGACAGAAATCCTCCAGCGTCTCCGGTGTCTCCGTTTCGGTGGGCTCAATCATCAGGCATTCAGGGACAATCAATGGAAAATAAATCGTCGGGGCGTAGAAACCGTAATCAAGAAGCCTTTTCGCGACATCCAGAGTCTTTGTTCCGTTTTTAAGAATCGGCAGGCCGGAAAAAACCGCCTCGTGCATGCAGGGCTCGTCCGCCGGAGGCTTCAGAAGTTTGGAAAGCCTCACCCGGATGAAATTGGCGTTTAGTATCGCTCTCCGGCTCATTTCCTTAAGGCCGTCTTCACCGAGGGCGAGCATGTAGGCGTAGGCGCGGATGAGGATCCCGGTGCTCCCGAAGAAACTTCTCATTTGTCCGATGGATTGCGGGTAATGATGTTTGGATTCCCTCAGGTGGAAAATGTTCCCTTCCCTGGTGATTCTGGGGACCGGCAGGAAGGGTTCCAGCGCCCCTTTGACTCCGACGGGTCCCGCTCCCGGTCCTCCGCCGCCGTGAGGGGTGGAAAAAGTCTTATGCAAATTGATGTGGCAAATATCAAACCCCAGATCGCCCGGTTTCAAAACCCCGGCCAGCGCGTTGAAATTCGCCCCGTCCAGATAAACGAGAGCCCCTTTGGCGTGGGCCTCACGGATGATGGTTTCGATTTGTTCCTCGAAAATCCCCAGGGTGTTCGGGAGGGTCATCATCAAGAGCGCCACTTCGTCCGTCAGTTTAGACCGGAAATCATTCAGATCGAGTTGGCCGTCCTTCAGGGATTTCACCTGAATGACGTTGTAAGAGGCGAAGGCGGCGCTCGCGGGGTTCGTCCCATGAGCCGAATCGGGAATCAGCACCGTCGATTTTTTATTTCCTTTCGCGCGATGGTAAGCCTCGGCAATTAATATCCCCGTCAACTCCCCGTGGGCTCCCGCCGCCGGCTGGAGCGTGAAGGCGTCAAATCCCGTCATTTTAACGAGCCATTGTTCGAGGTTGTAAAGGAGTTCGAGAACCCCTTGAGTCATCGATTCAGGAGCCAGCGGATGGATATTTTTCATTCCGGGGAGATTCGCCATAGCCTCGTTCACTTTGGGGTTATATTTCATGGTGCAACTTCCCAGGGGATAGAAATTGGTGTCGATGGAATAGTTGAGCTGTGAGAGCCGCGTGAAATGGCGAACGACCTGAAATTCCGTCACTTCGGGCAGGCGGGGCTTGATTTTCCGGATAAATTTCGACGGGACCAATTGGTCGAGGGGCTGGGAAACGGGGCAGCGGTCAAAGCGCGCGGCGCGTCGGCCCGGCACCGATTGATCAATGAGCAAAGGTTCAAGCCGGCTCATTTTACGCTCCTCAGAACACTCACCAGTCGGTCTATATCTTCAACCGATTTTTTCTCGGTGACATTGATGAGGAGATGGTGATCCAGCGCGGGGAAATAATTCTTGAGAGGAAATCCCGCCAGGATTCCCATATTCAATACCTTTTGATGAAAGCTTTCGGCCGGGGCGGGAGTTTCGACGACGAATTCGTTGAAAAACGGGTTGGGGAAGGAAAGTTTAAATCCCGGGATTTTCGCGATTTGACCGGCGGCGTAGTGGGCCAGTTGCAAGTTCAGTTCGGCGAGCTCTTTCAAACCTTCGGGTCCGAGACACGAAGTTTGCAAAGTGAAGCCCAGAGCCATCAGGTTTTGATTGGAGCAAATGTTGGAGTTGGCTTTTTCCCGGCGGATGTGTTGCTCTCGTGCCTGGAGCGTGAGGACATATCCTGTTTTCCCGTCGGCGTCGAGGGTTTTTCCGCACAGCCGGCCCGGCATCTTCCGCATTAATTCTTTTTTGCAGCCGAAGAGCCCCACATACGGTCCGCCGAATGATAACGGAATTCCCAGCGGTTGCCCGTCGCCCACGGCGATGTCGGCTCCGTATTCTCCGGGGGGGGTGAGAAGCCCAAGCGCGAGCGGATTGGCCGAAACTATTGAAATGGCCCCGGCCGCGTGCGCGATTCGGGTGAGTTTCTCCCCGTCTTCCAGGCAGCCGAAAAAATTGGGCGACTGAATGACGAGAGCCGCGATTTTTCCCTGATAATTTTTCACCTTGGAATCGAGATCGTGTTCCTCGATTATTCCTTTGGGGCAGCCCAGGGTGACCAGCTGGACCCCGTGAGTGGCCGCGAAATAAGTTTCCAGGGTCCGGCGGTAATGAGGGTGAAGGGCGTCGGGAAGGAGAGCCACTTTTTTCCCGGTTTGGCGAACCGCCACGATGACCGCTTCGGCCAGCGCCGTCGCGCCGTCGTAAAGGGAAGCGTTCGCGACGTCCATCCCATAAATTTCCGCCACCATGCTTTGGAATTCGAAAATTGATTGGAGGGTTCCCTGGCTCGCTTCCGCCTGGTAGGGGGTGTAGGCTGTGGCGAATTCGCCGCGGGATTGGATGGCGGGGACGACGGCGGAAATGAAATGATCATAAGCGCCCGCTCCGAGGAAGCTTAAGGGGTCGCCGTTTTTCCGGGCCAGGGATTCGATAACTCTGGAGAATTCCAATTCCGAAACGCTTTTCGGAAGACCGAGGCCCGGGTTTAAATGGTTTTTGGGCAGGCGCCTGGTGAGGTCCTCAAAGGAGGAAACGCCTATGGATTTAAGTAGCTTTTCTTCGTCTTTTTCAGAATTGGCGCGATACATGGGGTTTAGTGGCCGTTTGTCTCATCCTCGATGAATTTTTCGTAGTCGGAATGGCTCATAAGAGCCATTTCTTCGGCGGGATTCGCTTTTTCCATGACGAAAATCCACCCGTTTTCATAGGGTGATTGGTTCAGGAGCGCGGGTTTCTTGGAGACCGCGTGGTTAACCTTGGTGATCTTGCCGGACACGGGAGCATAAATGTCAAAAGCGGCTTTGACCGATTCGACGACGGCGCAGGCCTCTCCAATTTTCACCTCCAGACCCATCTTGGGCAGTTCCACAAAGACGACGTCCGTCATCTCTCTTTGGGCGTGGTCTGAAATCCCGACGGTGCCGTCAGGAGAAATCCATTCGTGGGTTTTGGCGAAGCGATACTGTTCCAGGTTAGACATTTTATCCTCCTACTTTAGAACTTCTTTGGTTTCTGGAAATTTGGGCTTGACATAAAAAGGCATCTTGACGGTTTTAGCGGTAAGTTCCCGGGCTCCTTGAAGTATTTTCAACCTGGTTCCCTCGGCGGGAGTCACCGCAGGGAGATAGGCCATTCCGATGGGATAACCCAAAGTGGGGGAGAATGTTCCGCTGGTTACCACGCCTGCTTCCACACCGTCTTTGATTATTTTGGCCCCGGGCCGGGCAATTCCGCCCCCCTCGACTTTGAATCCCAATAACCGCGTTTTAAATCCTTCTGATTTCTTTTTAATCAAGGCGTCCCGGCCGATGAATTTTCCCTTATCCAGTTTGACCACCCAACCGAAGCCCGCTTCAAAGGGAGTGTGATCCTTGTCCAATTCGTGGCCGTAAAGAGGATAAGCCACTTCAGTTCGCAAAGTGTCACGGGCCCCAAGGCCGCAGGGTTTGAGCCCCAGTTCCTTCCCCGCCTCGAACAGCCAATCCCAAATTTGAACCAAATCTTCCGGGTGACCGAAAATCTCGAGGCCGTCCTCACCGGTGTAGCCGGTTCGGGAAACGAGGGGAAACCGGTTCTTGACCTCGAGTTTTGCGATTTCAAATCTTTCCAATTGAATGGGCTCATCCAGCAAACTGTTAAAAAGGGAAATTGATTCGGGTCCCTGGATGGCGAGACCGGCGGCCTGGAGATCTTCGTTAATTTTTACGTTTAGGTTCTCCTTGTGTTCGGCGATCCATTGAAGATCCTCATCTCTCCTGGAAGCGTTATCGATGACGAGATAACGATTCTCTTCAAGGCAATAAACAAAAATGTCATCGACGACCCCGCCGGAATCATTCAGGATGTGGGAGTAGATTCCCTCGCCGGCGTTTGCTTTATCCAAGTCGTTGGTGAGAATATATTGAAGGAAAGTTTTGGCGTCGGGACCGGTTACGTAAACCTGGCCCATGTGAGAAATATCGAAAATTCCGGCCGCGTTGCGGACGGCATTATGCTCCTCGGTTATGGAGGTGTATTGGATGGGCATCTCCCACCCGGAAAAATCCACCATTTTGGCTCCGAGGCTTTTGTTTTTTTCGAAAAATACAGTTCGTTTCATTTTAATACGGCGGCTTCGTCTGCATGATAGGAACTTCTTACCAACGGGCCGGAGGCGACGTCAATAAAACCAAATTTTAAAGCCTCTGTCTTTAAAGAGTTGAATTCATCGGGGGTGTAAATCCTTTGCAATGGGAGGTGATGAGGAGAGGGGGGAAGATATTGTCCGATGGTCAGCATTTGGCATCCGGCGCCTAAAAGATCTTTCATCGTTTCCCTGAGCTCTGCCCGGTCCTCGCCGTGTCCCACCATGAAACCTGATTTTACTGTCAATCCAAACGCGGCGGCTTTTTCCAAAACAAAGAGGGTCCGATTGTATAAGGCTTTGGACCTGACTTTGGGGGCGAGTCTCCGGACCGTCTCCACATTATGGTTGAAAATATCCGGCCTGCTTTCAAAAACGATTTGGAGAGAATCGATGTTGCCCCCAAAATCGGGCGTGAGAATTTCAATCGTGACTTGCGGAAGTTCCTTTCGAAACAATTTCACGATTTGGGCAAATTGGCGGGCTCCGCCATCGGCCAAATCGTCGCGGGCGGGGGAAGTGATGACGGCATGGCGAAGTTTCAGTTTTTCAGCCGCGGCGACTATTTTTTGGGCTTCCCCGGGGTTTGGCGGTAAGGGTCTGCCGAATTTTTCGGCGCAGAATCCGCAAGACCTTGTGCAAACCGACCCGAGGATTTGGAAAGTCAAGGTTCCCCGCTCAAAACAATGGGTCCGGTTGGGACATTTGGCTTCCGCGCAGACGGTGCTCAGCTCGTATTCTTTGATGGCGCTTTTGGCGGAGTTAAAGAGGGGACCTTGGGGGACTTTTTGCTTCAGAAAATCCGGGAGTCGCGGCCGGAAAGGGTGCCACCCATTCATTTGGAGGCGGCTTCCTTGATGCTTTCGGCGAGGGTGGGATGGGCGAACATCACGGAGGCGAGTTCCCGAGTGGTCATTTGTTTTTTGAGGGCGACGGCGAACACATGAATGAGCTCCGTGGCGTGGGGGCCGATGATTTGCGCCCCGAGAATGGTTCCCGAACCGGGATCGCTTACGATTTGAACGAAACCCACGGTGTCTCCGGCGGCAATTGCCTTGGAGGATCCCTTGAAATAAGCGCGGGTTGTTTTGACAGGAACGCCTTTTTCCTCCAGTTCCCACTTTTCGCGGCCGATGCTCGCCACCTCGGGCCAGCTGTAAAGGCATCGGGGGACAAAATCCCCGTCGTATTTTTCCTTCCCGCCGAGGGCGTTTGCGGCGGCGATTTCTCCCTGTCGCGCGGCCGCGTGGGCGAGCCTCGTCGCCATCGTAATATCGCCGGCGGCGAATACGTCGGAGTTGGTGGTCTGCAGGAACTCATCAATAATTAGCCCGCCTTTAACTGTGACTATTCCCGCCTTTTCGAGGTGTAGATTGTCGAGTTGGGGAGACCTTCCTACGCACACCAGAACCTGTTCCGAAGAAATATGTTCGCCCTTGGCCAGCCGGAGGCTCCAGCCGTTTTTTTCCTTCGCCATGTCGGTCACATTATTTTCCGTTAAAACTTTTATCCCGTTGGCCTCAAAGGATCGGGCCAGCGTGGCTGTCACAAGAGTGTCTTCACCGGGTATGAGATTGGCCTGGAGTTCAATGATGGTGACCTTTACTCCGGCAGCATTGAGCAGACAGGCGAACTCGCAACCAACCGCGCCCCCTCCGATAATGACGATGGATTTCGGCGTTTTGGAAATTTCCAGCATTTTGTCCGAGTCCCAGAGCTTGTCCCTGAACTGGTCGCAGGGTGGAGGGAAAACGCTTTCGGTGCCGGCGGTGATGATGGCTTTGTCAAAGTTGATTTCCTTCGTTCCCTCCTTGCTTTCAACGGAAATAGATTTCGTGGTGAGGAACCGGGCCGTCCCGCGGACCAGATTGATGTTCCGCCTTTTAATCGAGGCTTCGAGGCCCGCGCGAATCTCAGCGATGATTTTATTTTTGGTCTGCTGGATTTCGTCCCAATTAATCGACTCCCCCGATTTGATTTTCTTGCGAATTTGCTCTAGAAGCGTTTTGGAAGGGATGCAGCCACGATTTAAGCAAAGGCCTCCCGCTTCAGCTTTTTCAACCAAAGTGATTTCGGCCAAGGGGCCCAAATTCCGCGCGGTTCTCGCCGCGGCTTCTCCGGCGGGGCCTGCGCCAATGATGACGATGTGAGTATTCATGTAAACTTTTTGTAACAGATTTCTTGGGTTTTCCGGCGGGAAATTTTTCCTCTTCCGTGAATTATCTCAAAACATTGACGAAAAAAGAAGGTAAAATATTTACTGTTTTCTAATCCTTTCCTAACCGAGGACTAGAATTGAAAAGACCGGCCGTTAAAATATTGGGCCTGGTTTTTTGGGCCCTGTGCATTTCGCCGAATCCGAAAGCGAAAGTTTCGGATTCAGCGTCCTCACCTAATCTTCCCAGCCGCCTCATCGATATTCATTTCTTTGTCGACAACGAAAATTTGTTGGAGAAAAAATTTCTTGAGCTCGCCGTCCGGGAAGACAAATTCCGGAGACGATTGATAAAAATCCTGCCGCGGGAAAATAAATCCGGAGAGGGGCTGGCGGAAATTCCCGTTCCCGAGGGTCCCATCAATGTGGTCGTGTGCGGATTTGTCAATTGCGGGGGAGCCGCCCCAAGCGAAATGTTTTGCGGCGAAAGCGAGATCCCATCTTACCTGGAAGTGGACAAAATCCACGAAATTCATTTTTCCACCAAATGGGCCTGCGAGCAGGCCGTGGTTTCCAAAGGAATTCCGCCCAATTTGGGTTTCGCCAAAGCTAAATAGGTGCCGTTGTTCACAGTTCACACTTTGGAAAAACGTCTTTCACCGTTTAAATCGGAGAGTGGAAAAAGTGTGAACTGTGAACAACGGCACCTATTTTTCTTCGGAGAAAATTTGGGCTTCGAAAGTGAAAAATTGGGCGTCAGATTTCCAGTCATCCGGACCAAGCCCCGCTTTTTCCGCCAAATTGGACAGCATTTCATCTCTATCCCATCCCACCTCCAACGGGACTTGGGGCAAATAAACAGCCTGGTAAGGGCCTTTCTGTAAAACGACTCCTGTCCACCCGGGAAGAATCCTTTCTGCGCTTTCGGCCTTTTTAAGCGGGCTCAAAACAGATATTTCAATGTGGATATCATTCAGCTCTTTCGCTTGCACCGGGTTGAACCGCGTGTCCCTGGCGCAGGAATTCACGGCGTTATTGATGACGCCTTGATAAAGGGGTTCGCGCCCTTGGATTGATCCGATGCAGCCCCGCAACTGGCCGTGTTCCTGAAGAGTGACGAATACGCCGAGATTTTTTTGGAGGCCTCCGGAATATTTTGAGGCCAGAGCTGCTGAATCGGGAACCTTATTATCGCGGACGAAAGATTCAATGGTTTGTCTTGCCAGATTAATAAGCGCTTTTTGCTCCGGGACGGTGAGCATTTCTTTTTGGCGCAGCTCATTTTCAGAATTGATGAATCGAATCGGGGGTCCCTCTTTTTTACCGGCGGGAACGGTGAACAAGAACGAGGCGTAGCTGACGGAATTATCCCAATCGCCGGTGATGTCTCCGGACCGGTAATACCGCAGCAGCGTCCCTTGAGATTCCGGGGGCAAAATTTTAAGAAGGACGGCAATCGGGTTTCGGCCGCAAATGGTGGCCCCCGTTTTTTCACAGTGGTCGATGAAGCCCGCGGAATCTTTTTTCAGAATTTGGTCGATGGCGCCCCGGTCTATTTTTTCGATGGTGGAAGGGATATTTTTTAGGGACGGGACGTAATCAAAACGAGGCCCGTAGTGAACGAAATCGGAGCTGGCCACAATGAGGGTCCGTGGACCCATAATTTTTTTGATTTCCTGACCGAGGAGGGCGAAATCGCCGGGTTTAAGGGATCCCACGGCGATGGGGACGATTTTAAATCCTTTCTTTAAAACCATTTGGAGAAAAGGGATTTGGATTTCCAGGGAATGTTCTCTCTCGTGAGAAAGAGCGTCCTTTTTAAAAAGAGGGCTGGTAATAAGTTTTTTTATCGATTCCTTGTCTACCGGAACAAGGCCGAGCGGCGTTTCAAAAAAATCGGCCTCCGGCAAGGCGGCCCCGATGAGCGGATAATAATGGCTGATGCCCAGGATAATCACCTGGCCAATATCGGAATTTTCCAGAGCCTTGTAGGCGTACGCGGCCGCTTGGGCGGAATACATGTATCCCGCGTGGGGCACGATGATGGCGAAAGGTTTGGCGTTTAAATCCGGTTGCCCCACCCGTTCCAGATAAAGGGCCAGCCGGTTTTTTAATTTTCCCGGGTCCGCGGGATACCAGCTTCCGGCCAAAGCGCTTTTTCTTATTGATTGGGGTTCTACTGCCGGCCCCGAATGAGGCTGGAAAAACAGGGCCGCCAATGGCGCCCACTTGGCGAATTTGGCGAACTTATTTTTTTTCATGGTTGGCCAAGGGAGATTTTACCAGAAAGAGGAAGAGGGAAGGTGCCGTTGTTCACAGTTCACACTTTTAATCTCCAATCCTAACCTGCCAAAGGCCTTTGCCCAAAGTGTGAACTGTGAACAACGGCACCTTCCCTCTAGGCGTTGGAGAGGGCGGTCAGTAAAGCTTTGAAGGTTGTTGAAGTCCGAGGCCCGATCTCTTTGAGAACGGGCCCGAGGGCATCAAGAATTAGTTGGTAAAGGTGAATTCTCTGAATGTCTTTCTCCGTCAATCCGGAGAGAAATCCTTGCGGGACCGGGAATCCATCGGGAAGGAAAACGTAGAAATCCGCCTGGTTCAGGAAGGAATTAAAGGCGGGGCCTTTAATCTTTAGGGTCTCCGTTTCCAGATCCTTCAGGCTCGTTTCCGGCGGGGCCAAAATTGCGTGAACACGTCCCTTTAATCCGCGGGGGATGCGCGCCTCTAAAGCCCGGACCACTTCTGGATCATCAGAAACAAGGGCCCACTCAAAAAGGCCGGCCCCTTCCTTTGCCATTTGGGCCAGTCCGCCTTTTTTCACCTGGTTCCAAATTTGATTCAGGTCATTTCCCTGGAGACGTTGATAGATGATGGCCGGTTTATTTAATTCTCTCGACTGTTTCGCAATCTGGCGGACGAGCCTTGAAGGAGATGAAAAGAAGGCTTCCCAGGGAAATACCTTGTGCGCAGCGTAATACCAGACTACCCATCCGGCGAAAAGAACGGCTCCGACGATAAACGCGATCGGACCGAAAGGAATCAAAAGAGCACAGGCCGCAGCCAAATTCGCTCCTAATCCTGCCGCGTTTGGAGAAGTTGAGGGAGTTGCCTTGGGATAAATCGTCACTCCATCCCAGTCGGGAGGATGGACCCAATTGAAATTTTCTTTGGGAAGGATTTGATATTCCATGAGAACCCGGAATACTTCCGCCACGCTCCAGGCTTGGGATGACGTCCCTCCGGGATGACGCTGTCCGTCTTCCCTGGGTTCGCCGTCATAAACTTGATGAAGTGTCCCCTGGTTTATCAGCGCCTGAGTCAAAGGCTCAAGGGTTTCTCTCATTTCACCGCGGATGTCTTCCAGGGATTTCTTCTGGTAGTTTCGAACCCGGAAAAGGGAATCCACATAGATTCCCATTAGGCCGGGCCACACCGTTCCTTGATCGGCAGCGAAGTCTTTGTGGTGCTTGAAGATGTCCGGTCCTTGATCTGGATTTGGCTGGCTTTCAGTGTAATATCGGGGCTTGTAATTAGAGTCTCTTGGATCAAGCGATCTCGGGCCGTAGGGAGTTATAAGATGTTGTCGAGCCTGTTCAAAAACCTTTATTTGCCGCTCTTCGCTCAATAGATCCAAACCATGGCTAATTGCGACCAGCCCGTTGGGCCGATGAGCTCCCTGGTGCAGATCTCCTTCAATAACATCAAAAAGAGTTTGATCGCGCTCACTCCAGAACTTCTCGTTGAATTTCCCTTTCACTTTATCAGCCAACTCCCGGTAGTGCTTTCTCTCTTCCTCGGTTCGGGATCGGTCGGGTTCGGGGGAGTAATTTAGAAGCTCGTGCATAAACCGCAGGTTGGCGTACCAAAGAGCGTTAATCTCCACGGCTTTTCCATTCCGGGGCGTGACGAACCCTTTCAGATGCGGATTGGCATTCATCCAGGTCGCCCCCGCCGGGTTGGCGATGAGCCCGTCTTCCTTATCCATGAAGTTGCGATTAATATTTTTACTTGGCTCGTCGTTGATATGTTTTTGGTCGTCATACCCCGTGCCGTTCTCGTAGGCGCTCATGATATTTCGCACGGTCGGGAGCATTTTAGCGGCGAAGTCCAGATCGCCCGTGTAATCCACGTATTTTTTCACGGCCTGGATGAACCACATCGAAACATCCGCGTTGTCGTATTCATTGGCTTGAGGGTTTTTACGGTCGCCTATCCGGTTGGGAATGATGCCGTTTCTCTCCAGACTCGCGAAGCTCTCCATTAATTTCCGGGCTTCTTCAAATCGTCCGGTGACGAGGAGCAGGCCCGGCATCGAGATAAGAGCGTCCCGTCCCCACTGTTGGGTGAACCAATCGCGGGAAGATCTCCAAAGTTCGACGATCCCATCGAAAATTTTGACGAAGAGGCGGGTGGCCGCTAGGAAGCAGCTCCTTATTCTCAAACCGGGGCCCCAGAAGGAGTCGCTCAGTTCGGGCTGGGGAATTTTTCGGATGAGGAAAACGTTGAGGGTGTCAGCCTCTTTCAGCTTGAGCTTGACGCGGTAGGGAGTGGCGCCGTCCCCCTTGTCGATGAACAAGTCAAAATCGGTCCTCTCTCCGGTGGCCGCATCAATCACTTCGTAGCCGCCCCACGCTTTTCTAAGGAGGGCCTCCGCGTTTTCCGGAACGGGACGGGTCAGCCCGGCCTCTTTGAGGAATTCGTCGGGCAAACCCACCCATATTTCCTCTCCCCGTTTGGCGGCGGTCCAGAAATCATTTACGGCGATGACCAAGTCGCCCTTGGTGGACTTTGCCGAGGCGGAGATGTAGCGGTTTTGAGCGCTGGTGTTGAGGATGGTGGCCGGCGTGCCAGGGGCTAATTCTGGAAGTACATCCAAATCTTTGACCACGTGGGAGTCATTTACCAATTGAAGCAGGTTCTTTTCTCTTCTTTCCTTAAGTTCAGCGTTGTTGACGACGGGATGAGCGGGGCCGACAATGGGGATCAACGGCCCGGAGTGATCAATCAGTTCCCGGAAATCGACCATGACGGAGAGCCCCGCCCGGCCGAGGAAAAGAAGCAGGGAGATAAACCCATACCGGGCGCCGCCTGTGTTTTTAAGGGATTGTTCGTCAAAATTCGACCCAAAAACAACCAGACCGGTATTCAGTAGCGCATGAACGAGGGCATCCCGAAGGGATTGAACGGTTCCGGCCACATAGTGGTCAAACACCGGTTTGTAGTAAACGAAATCCACCAAACCTTCCCAATTTTTCCGGAACATTTCCGGATAGTCTTGGTTTCCGTTTGTATAAGTCTCACCGAGGACTGTGAAATTGACGCGTTTCTCCCTGGCGTAAGATTTCACCTCGTACAGAATGCGCCGCAGAGGTTCATAGAGTTCATCGTGCGGCGGGACAAATCCAAGTGAAACCTTGTTTCTGAAACCTTCTTGGTGTCCTCTCAGGAGGAGATGGATCAAGTCGATTCGGACGCCGGCCACCCCCATATCGATCAGGGCCTTAAGCTCCGCAATATAATCATCCTGCACTTCTTTCAGGAAGATGTTGGGAATCACTTGATCCTTGTGGGGAAACGAGAGGGAGGGGTGGAGGACAAGGATGGGTTCTTTATCACCGGTTTCATTAGTGACTAATTTGACCGCGTATTCCGGATTCTTTTGCAATAGTTTGAAAATAAATTCGGCTCTCGCCATCATTCCTTTTTTATGGTCGATTTTCCATTTTTCAAGTTCGTCTTGGGAAAGTCTTCTGTGGTGGAATTTATGATAGTTTTCCGCCGTAACGGCGTCAGGGGCGCGCCAGGGGATCCAATCCGTCATAACATCCATTCCGTGCGCCCGGGCCACGCGGATTAGTTCATCAAGGTCCTGCTGGATATCCCCGTCGGAAAGTTGAGGGTTGAGGCTTCTCATATCGGACGGCGAAAATGAATTCCCGTGGTTGTCCAGGATGATGAGGCCGTTTTCCATCGTGACTTTTCGGGTGGCGTAATTTTCCATTCGCACGATAACGGTTTCGTCTTTGGATTCGACGGAATGGACTTCTGGATCCCTAACACAGTGGAGCTCTTTCGAAATAATTCCCATGGCGAATAGGCCGCCGTACAGATAGAGAATCTTAAATCCCCTTTGGGCCAGGTTAGGAATGATTTTTGTAATTTTCTTCAAACTTTCCCCGTAAGTTACCTCACCATCCACTTTTGCGCCGGCGTCCATCACATTAATCGCTAGGACGGGTCCGGGCATGCGGCGCGTATTTTCAGTGGCGACGGGACCTGAAGAAGCGGGGAGCAGTCCCGGAATGAGGTTGTGTCCGCTGTGGAGGAGGAGGCCGCTCGTTTGCCCCGCAAAGAATGCAGCCGCCTGCCCCATGGCGATGTTGATATAGAGTAAAGTCAGGGATAATGTGGCCAAACCCAAAAGCCAGAATTTCATATCAATTTTCCGGCGGTATTTATCGGGGGACATCTCGAACAATTCGGGGAACAATTCAGGGGCTCGCGGAGCGATGTGCTCGTGCCTCTGTTGAAATTTGCCCGCAAAAGGAATGAGGGCGGTGAGGCCGAAGAGGAGGGAGATGATGTTTGCATCCAGAACCGGGCAACCCAGGGCCGTTAAGATAAATCGGGCCGAAACCAGGACAAGTCCGGCGGCAGCGAAAAGATATTGTTCGGGCAGGACCTGCCTTAGCCGCCAGGATAAGGAGCGGACGAGAAACTCGTCATTCCCGCGTCCCACTCCATAATGATCATAATGATGGGACGTCCCCAAGTCTTGATGGGGACGAACGCGGGAATCCATGTTATTGACCTCGGTTCTCCAGCGTGGCCAATTGAAACCCATCTTTATGAGATCGTTGGGCAACCGGTCCTGCTCCACCGATTTCAAAAGGGAGACCGCCTTGTCTTTCAGTTTAGAAGCCGGACTTCCCTGGGAATTCCGAAATTGATGAAAGAGAGTGGCCCCGGCGTAAGCGGCCAGAAAGGGGAGGGATTTCCATCCGCAGGCAAAATAGAGGAGAGCCTGAATAAAGGTGAGCAGGGCCAACTCCCAAAAGACCGGGCTGCGGAAGGACACCCAGTCTCGACTTATGGAATGGCCATAGAAGATGCGATCAAAAATGAAAAAGAGGGCTTTGACAACGGCGTGAATCAAACCAAACAGGGCTGCGACCGCCAGAGCTTTTTCAGAGAAAGACCATTGCGCCACTGCGGGGAAGAAGGAAGCCGATAAAAAGAACGCCCCGATAGAGGTCCAAAGCTCAGACCAGCTGGCCGCATTAAGTCTGTACCAAGTGAATGGGAGAATCCAGCCGCCATCTGAAGCTCGGGGGGCTTGTTTTTGTTCCGCCCGGCGATAAAGGTCAATCAGGAAAGTGTAGCCGCTTTGAACGGCGCTTTTACGAGACGGATCGACAAGAGAAACCGAAGTTCTAAAATAACTCTCAGCCCCACTGAAATTGCCTTCCAGGAGAGCATCCACTCCTTCGGTGAATCCTGCGGCGAACGGAATCAACCAAGAGTCGACCCGATCATTCTCACCCCGCTGAACAGAATTAAGTTTTCCAACTTTTAATTTTAACTTGGCCCAAAAGCCAGCCCAGACTAACTTTGCTTTTTCAGATAGGGCGGAGAATTCCTTTAAACTTCCAGAAAGACTCCCAAAAAGGACATTGAACCAATTCTTTAATTGAAACTGGTTTCTTAGCCAAACAAAGTCCCCCGAAGGAAATTTTCCTTCATCTTTTGCTTCCGGAATTTCACCTTCCACAAAATCAACGAAAGCCTGCAATGGCAAAGGAGTTCTCGGGCCGGTTGAGGGCGCGCCTCCAGTTCCCGTCCGCTTCGCCACAAATGAATCTGCCCCCGCCTGGCCTGACCCAGGGAGTTCGGCCCTCTTCGAAGCTCGCTCCGCCAAACCCAGAATGAAAGCCCAGGCTTCTCTGATGCGGGTTCTACGGTTTGGATTCAAAGTGTCCTCGCCCATTTCAACCTGTTGTATAAAAATGGATTCAGCCTTAATTCCCTTCCCCTCAAGTAAAGAGTCTAATGCTTGGATAAAACCTCTGTACCAGGAATGGGATCCAAAACTACCGAGGAGAGAAGCCAATGGCGCTTTGCCCTTGAGCCTGGCCCACAAAAGAGCAAACCATAATTTTCTGAACTGCCCCAAGCCATGGAAATCTTGAATGGCATAAAATAAATAATCAAGGGTATCCTTTAGGTCTTGCGTTCGTAGGGCTGATTCCGCATTATCCACATTATCACGGCGAGCTTCCTTTACCCCCGAAAATGTCCTGATTTCTTCTTCAACCTGGTCAATGAAGGCGTCAAGGAAAGCCGCCCCTCCAACGGCGGTTGCCCCAAAAACTTTTTCATTAGCGCGGTCGATCTGGAATTCCAAACCCATCTTCCTCGGAAGGACGGCATATTGGGCGACATCTCGCGCCAGACTTCCGTCTCCCAAGAGGCTTTCCAGGGCTTGAATTATTTCCGCCTCATTTCCAAACCCCCATTTCTGTCTCACGAAGGGACAGTTGACACGATAAAGCCACGCCGTCGCCAAAACTTGGATATTGTTCGCTCTTTCGGCTCCAATCCCGGGAAGCCCTTGCGCTACGAGGTCCACCGCCTGAGCCAATTTGAGCAAGTAAGGCGTTGAATCTGATTCCGACACGGGCTGCCCCATGTGGAACATCATCGCAATCGCTAAGGCCCTTCGAACAAATTCTTGCTCAATTCCTAGATTAACCAGGCTGATTGCTTTCTTATGCGCTCGACGGATTGCATCGAAACCAGCACCGATGATTGGGTAGAAAACATCCGGACCGGTTCGAAGATATTGATCGAATTCGTCCAGAAACCAAGTATGGTTGGATAATAACTTCTCCGAATAGGCTACTTCCTGTCGGAGTTTCCCCAATTTCCCAAAATCGATTTTTGAAGGAAGTCGGAAGGATGCGGGAGGCGGGGCCAGTTCAGGTCTTTTTGGTTCCGTCCTCGGCGGTTCCGGCCTCGCCGGCTCTGGCTTCGCCGGCTCCGGCTTGGGGAAAGGTTCGCGCGGGGTCACCCTTGTGACGCCTCTTAGAAAATCCGTTTTCCCTTCCGATAAAATTTGATGTCCTGTCATTTCATCAAAACCGGATTGATTTTGATCTCGGGTCAATTCTCCCCTTGCGCTAAGCCTGTCCAGTTCGATCAAGCCGGTGTTTCCGGAGCCCCGGTATCCATGTGCAAGGACTTCTATGGCTCTATGAAAAGCGGATTGAATAGGGCCGTTGTATCGGGACCTATTGGTCACTTTCTGCATTTGGATTTGGAGAGCCTTCCTCAAACGTTGATATTCATCCTCGACGCCCCGCATTAATCGGATCAATTCCTGACGTTGGCTTTTGTCCCTTTCCTGGCTAACCAAAATTCTCAATTGACCAAACGCCTTGTGAAATTTCGGAGCGATTACCCCGACATGCTCACCTTCGCCCCCCATCCAATTTCCTGTCCGCATGGCCACAACCAATGCGTCTCTCGTGTCCTCGTATTCCTGCAACGCACGGGCAAAGGCCGAAGGGCCTGGTTTCGGTTGAGAGGATGCAACTCCCTGAGTGGTGGGGGGAACTGGCGCAGCGGGAATTCCCGCCTGAGTCGCGGCGGCGGTCGGGCCAGTGGGTTTCGCCGGTGTCATTGCAGCAGGTTTTGCGGGGGCGGGAGGGGCCGCGCTCCCAGCCGGAGGGGTTTGAACCCCGGAGGTCCCTTGAGGAGTTGAAGCAATCGGTTGCTGGAGTGCTCGGGTTGCCATTAGGTTTCCCAATTCATGTTGGAAGGACGATATCTGTTTCAGTTCCTCTTGCCTCAAAACTCCTGAATTTTGTTTCAAGAATTCCAATGCAGACCGCAAAGCTGCCGGATCACGTTTTTTCACACCTCTAAGGCAATCAGCAATGGCCCCTTGAATTTGTAGGGTCAGGTTTTGATCCCGCCCACCAGGATACCGTCCAGGCCCCGATCCCCGGCCAGGCCCTCGAAATTGGCCCATGGCGTAAAGCTTCTTTTCTTGGTCTGTTTCAAAAGGGACCCAAAGCCGGTTCACCCCGTGAACCGACATTCCGACGATATGGCCCGCCGCGAAAGAAATTATCGAAACCGCGAGGCCCGCCAAATACCGAAGCCCAAACTCCTCCGGCCCGGGCCCAGCGAAGAGGAAACTATTCAAGATCGAAGCGAAGGCGTAACTGGATATGATCCCGGAAAGGCCGTAGCCAAAAAACCATCGGAGAAGATACTTTTTGAATTTTCCGAGGCGGGCGCGCAATTGTTCGTCCGGCCAGAGGCGGCTCACCTCTTCAGGGTAATTATGAACCAGCAAGTACTTGCGAAATTCGTTAATGCCCGGTTCATACCAGTCATGATGGGCTAAAAAGTAAAAGGAAAGCGGCGCCGCCCTTCCGCCAAAGGTCATAAACCCCAGAATCAAAATCCCCAGAGCGGTCCCCGCGAGGGATAAACTCAGCGAGCAAATCACATAACCCAACCAACTTTGAAAAGTGAATAAGGGAGGCAGGATGCCGAGGAAAAAAATCGGCAAAGTGGCCAAAGCAGGGAAGAGCTCTTCCTTCAATAGGGAAGAGTAGCGAGCGCGGAGAACTTGCCCCGGTTCCTTAAGAAATAAGCCCAAAGCGGCCGCATAGGGGAATGGATTCCAATAAGGATAATTATGGCCTAAAAATTCACTCTGCAAAGCGCGGGCCGGTTCGGAGTTATCGTTCAATATTAAATCATCGATCGCCGCCCAAAAACTTTCCTCTCCGGGTGTCATTCGGTCTTCACTTTGGAAACCGCGAGCCAACTCGGCCAGAGGCCGATGGGTTTGGACTCGTCGGATGCAAGCGGCGTATTCGGAAGCCCATCTGGCCCTGTTTTCAAACCGGTTGGCCAGGCGCACCAAAGAGCCAAACGCCGCCGTCAAGTTGGGCTGTGGTTGACTCAGGGCCCCATTGACATCCTCAATTAACTCATAGGGGCGGTTAAACTTAGTTCGCAATTCGTTAAACAGGGAACTGTAATTTCGGACGTCACCCACCTTAAAGCGATTTCTAGGCTCCCACAAGGGTTCTAAGTGCCTGTGTACGCGAGTTTCCTTATAATATTTGTACAAAGCTCGAACGAGGGGCCCTTCATTCTCAAATTTTCCCAGAGCCTCGTTAAACCCGGTTTCAAAGGGCTCAAACGTGGGGGGGGTGTCCAGTTCACTCCACGGAATGGAGCTGTCCAGCACCAGCGGAATCTTGGCGAGAGCAAACACCTTCCTCATCCTTTCCGCGGGCAAAGATCTCAGTAGCAGTTGGTAAAAGCCATGCGGGTCAAATTGGTTTATTAGAGGAGCGATGAGGCGGGCTTGTTCTTCGGGAGTTTTCATGGCCCTAAATTCGGCCATCATTTGAAGATCAGTGACAAATTCTTCCGCCAGTATTTCTTTAAAATTGGGGCTCCGATCTTCAACTTCCCTCAGGAGCCAACGGAACAGGAGGCACCGAAACTCTTTGACGAGCGTCGCCTTCAATAGTTCGGGATGATCCAAAAGGCCAATTTCAACCCAAATTTTCCCGTCTCTCGCATTGGAGGAGGCGACCATCCGGGTTCCCTGGGTCAGAACAAAATGAATGGGTTTGCCGATTCTTGAAAATTCAGGAAAGAGCGCCATCGATTCTTTATATGACTGCTCCCAATTTCTCTGCCTTCTCGCCAAACTCTCCTCTTCTTCTTCCCACCTGGTCCCACTGGGTAGGACTGCAAAATATCCCAGGTGTTGTTTCATTTTGACGTTGATTTCTTCAAAAGTTCCTTCATAGTGACGGTTCCAACTTTGGAAGATTTTCGCCGGAAGGTTCATTATGCTTGAAAACGCCCGGTGTCCCCGTCCCCTCGCGGCAGGCAGGCGTTCGAATTCTTTGATTAAAAATTCCAGGGCCGCAATGTTGGATCGAATGAAATGATCCATGACCGGAGTGTTTCCCCGCTGCGGTAGCCTCTCTTCGTATTTCCTCTTAATACGCGTCGCCTGCGAGGCATCACCGGTTCTGACGAGGACTTTAACGGCCATGAAAAAATCAAGCCGCGAAATGCGGTTTACGGGATTGTCATAATGTTTCAGGATGGCCGCTGCGACATCAGAGTCTTCAACTTGACTCAATTCCGTCAGTCGCTTTCCGTACGCTCTTTTCCCTTGCCGAGATAAATCCAGGAAGCTCCCCGCGAGGGCGGAAAGGCCCTTCACAGCTTCCCCTAATTCGGGAGGTGACTTTCCAAGGGCTTCGCGAATATTTCGAAACAGACGTCGGATTAACTTCGCCAAGGATGCCCTATCTTCTTCCTCGAGAGCGGTCATCATGTATTGCAGGATTTCGATGAGAGAGAAACTTTCCCCCAGGAACCCGATATCACATGTTTTTTGAAATCGATGTAAAGTCTCGACTGCTTTCTCCGCCGGCTGCGGATTTCCATTTAGCAATGCTTCCAGGGACTCCACAAAAGCGGCCCGCGCCCTTTTTTCTTCATCATCAGGGCCCCAACCATTCCTTAAAAAGGGTTGCCGCCGCGCATCTTCGAGGATCGCTGTTGCGAGGCGGGCGTATATGATTTTCTCCCGGCCAGTCATCTTGGGGAAGGAAACCGTCAAAAATTTAAAAGTATTTGTTACGGAGTCGGGATATTTTGAAGGTGAAGCCAGATATCGCTCGGCCAATTTGATCGAACCTCGGATTTTGGCCCGCTCGGCTTTTGTCGCTTTCTTGGCTCGCACACGCTCAAATTCCGTCGCAAACAGTCGGATGCGCGCCAAATCCTCCGGTGTTAAGGAGCCTCCCGTTTCAATCTGCGCGACTGAATACAATCCTGCGGCCTTATCCCATTGACGACTTTTCACCGCCGCTTTAATTTTCCCTTGAAGCTTTTTGAATTCTTTCATGGTCAATGAAGGACCGGAGGTCTCCCCTCTCGGTGAATTAAAACTCAGGAGCTTTTGCAGATTGAAACGCAGAGGGAAAACACCAGCGAAACCCAGGGCCAGGAAATGGTATCTCAGGGAAGGATGGCCAAGGGCGAGGAGAAACAGGCAGGCACAACCAACCAGCACCACTGCGGGTTTAATAAGGGAGCCAATTGCAAAATGACCGTCATCCCCGCGTAAGCGGGAATGACGACTTTTCAACGCGGCGAGAAATGAAGTTCCGGAATGATTCCCGCGGGGGCGGCTTATTATCCTGACAAAATAATGATCCGATGGGCCTTCCAAGGCCACTTCGACCCCGTCTCCTTTTAATAAAGGAGGGATTTCCCGTCCCAATTGCGCCACTTCCATAACGTGAGGAGGATTCTCCTCAGTTTCAGAATAATAACCCTTCGCTTCGGCCCGCGGAATTAAACCCCATAATTCGGGCGCGAATGTCCTTACTGCCACGGATCGGGAATCGGGAAAAAGGGGCTTTAAACTCAAGGTATCGGCCAGTGAGATTTTAGCGGAGTCAAAGAGTTTATCCAAAGGAGTCTTGTCGCGGGTAAAAACGGAGAGGTATTCGTTGGCTTCTTTTGAATCGACCTTGATGAGCTTGGGAGCCACCATGATGAGGGTAATGTTTTTGGGAATCAAATCTTTGAGACCCTCGCCGTGAAACCCTCCGGCCACAAGAATCGTCACCGAAGGATGAGAAGGCTTTCCCGGGAGGATGGTGAGAAGATTTTCAACCATGGCGCGGTTCCGGGCTTGGGCGGCTTCGTAAAATTCCTCAAAAGGCAGAAGCCTTGCAGGCTGAAGCTTTGCCTTCTCACCGGGTGAGAAGAAACCGTGAATCTCGCCGATCCTGGCTTCAACTTTCTCCCATTCATCCGTCGTCAGATTTAACCGAACCAGTTTCTCGATGAGGTCCAAGCCGGATGATTCTTTCACCAACTTTTTCTGGAGAGCCGTTTGGCACAGGGTTTGCCAGGTCCGCTCCTCAAATGCGTCCGCTTCTTTTAACAAAGTCTCGGGAACGATGGCATCGGCCTGGAGAGTGTATTGGATGAATTTGGCAAATTGTGGAAATTTCGAGAGTTCAAGGCCCGCTTTCAAGCCGCATCCTTTCAGATAATTGTAGAAATCCGCAAAAGTCACCGTGCCGGATTTAAACCCCGCACTCCTTTCCACCAGGCGCCTCAATTCCGTTTCCTCCAGCTTATTGATCAGATGAGAGAGGAACCGGTCCCTTTCGAGATCGGCCTCTGGAAAGTTAATGGAGCGCTCCAATTCCCAGGTTTTTAGGAAAAGGGAAATCGTTGGGAAATTCTCCAGTGGCGAAAACGGTTTCAGGGAAGTCAAATAGGCGAGATAATCTCCCAGAAATAAAGATCCCGCCAGATATGCCTCTCTTTTGTGGTCCACTTCGAGCATCGCCGGGGTGTAAAAAGAGCGCTTCTTTTCCGCCAAGTCTGCTTTCAATTTCTCAGCGAGCGCGATCATTTGTTTCTGTTCAAAAAGGGCGCTGCGAACGGCTTTCACGTTTTTCAAATAAAGATCGCTATTTTCAACACCCCAAAGCCGCGGGGACTTCAAGGCAGCCAAGGCGGCATATTCCGGCCCGGCCACCAGCCCCGTGTTGAGGAAGAAGGAAGCGACTTCTTTGTTCAAGGATTGAGAAGGGCTCCGGAAGGGCGCGGCATCGATTGCCCCGGATGCTCCCTCCAGCCCCATCGCGGCGTCGGGAAAAAGATCCCATAACCCGAGGATCATGGAGGCGATGTTTTTTTGGGCATCTTTCTGGCCGTGGACGTCCTGAATGTAAATAACGACGGGAGAAAGATTTTCCCGGGAAGAATTTAACTTCTGCGCATTCCGGATGTCCCGCACGACTCCGTTGGCGGAAAGCGAGGACACCAATCTCGAAAGAAGCTCAGACTGCGGGGATGATTGGTCAAAGGGAATGTCCGCCTTTTTCAGAATCGACGGGAGAATAATTTCCGGAGCGGGCAAATTCCGGGGATAAACAGGGTTTCCCGATTGAGGCAACCCGCCGGCTTGGGATAAAAGAATACGGGACTTTCTTCTTTCTTCCCAAAAGTTTTTTTCCGGAGAATAGGCGAAAAGGCTTTGGGTGAAAAAAAGGACGAGAGCGAGGATTGCGGAGATAATAGATCGCGGGGTCAAAGGCGCTTTTTTAATTATGTAAGGTTTCATAGGTAAGAGCTTTAGGATGGAAGAATTTTAGGAAAGGCGTCTTAATTTTGTCTTAAGAAGTTGTAAAGGTTTGGTATCAGGGTTGTAAAAGATTTGTAACGGAAAAGCCGTCATTCCTGCGTCCCGCTTCAATAAATTTATTATGGACGGGACGTCCCAAAGTCTTGATGGGACGAAAGCGGGAATCCCGTTTCTATAATTAAAATTATTGACGGGACCGTTCCGTCCCATCAAAGCTTTTGGGACGGTACCAGCATAATAAGGCATTATGGAATGGTACCGTGACACGGTCCATGGATTCCCGATTAAGGCATTCGGGAATGACGGAGCAGTTTGAAAATTTCGGATCGGGCTTTCGCGTGGTAATAGGAAACCCGTTCGTCGGCCAGAATCGATTTCCAGATGGCGATGGCTTCCGGGTATCGTTTTTGTTCCTCATAGCTTCTGGCCACAATGCCTTTCACGGTGACCGGGCAATCGGGGTCCAATATCGCGTTCGCAAGCATTTCCAGCATTTTGCCCATTTCGTTTTTTTTCTTGAATCCGAGGCCGGCGACATACATGTGAAGGGGCCAGAATTTGGGGTTATATTTAAGCCCTTCATCTAAAACATCCAGGGCTTCATCAGGCCGGTTGATGACCTTAATCCAGCCCAGGATGCTCGCCCCGAAAATATAGGCTTGTCTAAAGTAGGGATCAATCCTGGTGGTGCGGAGGGTTAGATATTCGACGAGTTCGAACTTTTTCTTGGAAACTTCGTCAAATACCGACGGTCCGCCCACATATTGGAGGAGTTGGACCCACGCCACATCGGCGCCGAGATCGCGAAACCCGAAAACAATGAAGGAAATATCCTGCATCCCGGTATATTTAACGAGGAGTTCCCGGAAGGGGGGAAAGGGAAGGGTGTAGAGCCGGTTGATTTCCCGGTGGGAAAACAGGACTCCGGCAAAAAGTATGAGAGAGGCGACCAGGGCTTTATTTTTTCGGCAAAGTTCGGCCATTAAAATTCCCGCTTGGAAAAAAGCCAACTCGATAGCAGGAGGGCGGTGCCGATATAACAAAGCGTGTAAACCGTCATCCAGGCGAACCATCCCGGCGGGGGAGTTTGCACCGCCTGCCAGAAATCCCGGTAATTAAAATAGCTGAAATTGGGAGCCACTTCCTGTACCACCCAAAGCAAAAATTTGGTGATGGGATTGGCGGATTTTTCGGCCATGAAGCGCAATTCACCCGTGAAATGCCCCAGAATCCAGAGAAATGCCGTGAAAGACATGGCGGAAGCGCTCGATGTTGTGCACAAGGAGAGGAAAAGGGCGAGCGATCCAATCACCGCGATTTTCGCCATCGAAGCCCCCAGGGAAACCAAGTAGGAAATGTTCCAGGCCCAGCCTTCCAAAAAAAGCGTCCCCAAATGGAAGATGGCCATGGCGAGCATTCCCAAAAGGAGGGCGATTATCGTGCCCAGATAGCGGCCCAATATGTACTGCCACCTTTCGATGGGGTGGCTCAAAATAAGGTAGATGCTCCGTGTTTCCATTTCGACCAGCACAAGGTTCACCGTGATGAAGATGACGGTCATGAGGGCGATAAATTCTATGCCGGCGAGGCCAATATCGAGGATCATCCGGACTTGCTGATCGAGGGCGAGGGATGAAACGATCAGAGCGCTCCCGATTAAAATCCCGCCGAAAAGAACCAGTATTAAATAAACCCGGTTGCGGATGTGTTCTTTTAATGTGTAATGGATGACCGCGAATAAACCTTCCAAATCCATCCTCCTTAGGAAAATTTCAAAGGGCCGATGTTCTCGGTCCTTTTAACTGTCGAGGTAAAAATTTCTTCCAGCCGGCCTTCTTTGTCCCGCCAGTCCTGGTTCGAGACAACGCTGGCCAGGCGGCCGTTGGTGAGAATAGCAATCCGGTCGCAGACTTTTTCCACTTCGGATATGTTGTGCGAGGAAAGAAATACGGTTTTTCCCTGAGATTTCAACCACATAATCAGTTGGCGGACCTCCAGGATCGCGAGGGGGTCCAGCCCCGTGATCGGCTCATCCATAATTAAGATGTCGGGATTGTGAATCAGCGCTTGGGCCATGCTGATTCGTTGAACCATTCCCTTGGAATATTCTCCGATCTTTTTGTCGGCGCCCGCCGTCATTCCGACTTTCTCCAAAATGTCTCCCACCGCCTTTTTCCGAATTTGAGCGGGCATTTTGGAGAGCTTCGCGAAAATATTGACCGCTTCCCTGCCCGTGAGATACTTATTTATGTAGGCGGCTTCGGGAAGATACCCGATTTTCCGCAAAATGTTCAGATTCGGCATGGCTTCCCCTCTGATCGAGACCTTCCCTTTGGTGGGAAAAAGAAGGCCGAGGAGGAGTTTTATGGTGGTGGTTTTTCCCGCGCCGTTTAACCCCAGGAGCCCGAACACTTCGCCCTGGTCAATTTCGAGGCTCAAGTTTTCGACGCCGACGGAAACTTTCACCCTTCCCAGATGCGACTTGCGGAAGATCTTCGTGGCATTCTCAAGCTGAATAATTTTCAATGCTTACCTCGCGGTTAATAGCCGCCCCATCTCCAATAGCGACAAAACCAATAGAAAAATGGCCGCAAACCTTGCGTGAGTTCGGCAGATGGTGGGCGCCATGGATTCTGACAAAAAAGATTGTCTCTTGCGATAGGCCCAAAACACTCCCCCAATGAAGGCCCCGGCGATAACCCCGAATAAAATTTTTCCTGAAAGGAAGATGATTTTTGGTAAAAGCCAAGCGGGAAAATTGGCTGACAATGTTGAATATTCTCCCTGCCAAAGAATTCCCCACAAGGCCCCTCCGGCAGATAGGGCGGCCAGCCATAACCCCGGCTGAAAGCTAAACGCGCTTATGACCCCCATGAGAAAGAGGAGGACTAACGGGGCGAAAGTTGGGAAAGCCGTTCCCGAGGGAATTTTCAGAAAGAAAGTTGTTAGAGACATAAACGTGAAAAGACCAATTCCATACTGGAGGGTTGCCTCTTTAGGCAAAAATAAAAGAGCCGCGAGAAGAAAAATGGCCAGCCAAATCCCCGATTCTTTGGAAACCATGGCGTCTGCAAAGCTTTCTTTCAAAAATTCTGACCGGGGAAGGAGATTGGGGGCGATGGGAATGGAAAAATTCGGATTATCAATGGGAACGGAAAGTTTGAAGTCTTTATGTCCCGCTATAGAAATATTGGTGACGAAAAGCTTTTCCGGCTCGCCCTTCAATGTCCCCAGATTTACTCGCTGGCCATGAGCCGCTCTTTCTTCCTGCCAGTATTCTTTGAAAAACTCGGCACCACCCGAAATATTCTTGGTTCCGGAGGGGAGTTTATAGGTTACCCGGAAAAGAATGTAGGTGTCATCGGGGTGAAACGGCTCCTCGATCAAGCGGGAATTTAGGAGAGAGCCCTTGATCGGGACTCCCTCGGAGAAAATTTGCAAATAGGAATTAATTAGTTCTTCCGCTTTGGCGCTGGCTTTTTCCGGCCAATGGGCGCCCAGGTTTCCGGCGCCCTTGAGGAGTTCCTCGGTCCAGTAAATTGAATTGGTTTTTAATGTTGCATAAATCTCGCCGGGTTCGATTTTGAGTTTTAGTTCTACGGGGGTCATCGGATAATCATGGGCGGAAAGAGTTGCCGGAATCAAAGAAAAGAATGAGATTAGAAAGATGGAAACGGGAATTTTCATAACCAGCCATGAATATTATAAAAAAAGCCTCCCTTCTATGGGGAAGAAGGGAGGCGAGCCTGGGGTCAGGAAAAAAGCGGCTTTACGATTTGAGCCTTTTCGAGACAATATCCCAGTTGATTGTTTTGAAAAAGTTCTCAATGTATTTGCCGCGGTCGAGACCGTAGTCGGTGATGAAGGCGTGTTCAAACACGTCCATCACCAGAAGCGGAGTTCCGCCGGCCATATGATTGGCCTGGTGTTCCTCGATCCAGAAATTGAACAGCCTGCCGCTGACGGGATCGTGATAGAGAATGACCCACCCAATTCCCCGCATGGAGCCGGTGGAAACAAACTCCTTTTGCCAGCGGTCGAAGCCGCCGAAATTTTCGGCGATCAGCTTGGTGAGGGGGCTCGTGGAATCAAGGGGATCTTTCCCGCCCATATTGTCGAAGTAGTATTCGTGAAGCCGCATCCCGTTGAATTCCCACCCGAGGCGCCTTTTGAGTTCGTTGAATTCAGGGGTCCTGTCCTTGGCTTCCTTCACCAAATTCCCGATTTTTTCAAGAACCAAGTTGGTGTTGGTGACGTATCCCTGGTAAAGTTTGAAATGATTTCTTAAAAGCGTATCGCTGAACCCCGGCGTTCCGATCAAATTTTCATAGTTTTTCGGCGAGTAAACGGCTGTTTGTGCTTCCATCGGTGCGGCTCCCACTTTGGTTGGCATAAGCATCCCTCCTATTGGATAAAACCCCATAAAAACACTGTCACCAGCAACAATATTAATCTTACCAGCTCCATACAACCTTTAAAACAGGTGTCCTTTTGAAAAGGTTCCAGAAATTCCAAAAATATTTTCGGGAGACCAAACCCGGCTATGGACAGGGGGCTCACCTTCCGCTAATATCCAGGCCATTCAAAGGAGGTAGGATTTATGGCATTTTGGTCCATGTTTATTCCCAAGGAAGAGGAGTTTTTCGGCCTTCTGGACAAGGGGGCATCAAACGCTTTCCGGTCCATAACCAAATTTAACGAGCTGATGCTCAAATGGAACGAGAAATCTCCCCTGTTTCAGGAAATCCGGGATATCGAATCGGAGGGGGACATGATCACTCACCAGGTCATCGATAAACTGAACCGGACGTTCGTGACGCCCATCGACCGGGAGGACATCCACAAATTGGCGGGACAGATCGACGACGTCTGCGACATTATTCAGGCGCTCTCCGACCGCATGCAGCTTTACGATTTGGGCACGAAAATCCCCGAGACGATGCTGGAAATGTCGGAACTCCTGGTGAAAGGGGGAAAGATTGTGGAGGCGGTGGTGAAAGAATTTCATAATTTCCGGGCCAACAGCCGCGTGACCGATCACTGCATAAAAATCAAACACATCGAGAACGAAGCGGACGATCTCCTGAAGAATGCTCTGGCAGGACTCTTCAAGATAAACGAACCACTGACCATTATGAAGTGGAAGGAAATCTACGAATCCATCGAGCGCGCTCACGACAAGCTGTCTGAAATCGCCAACACCCTCGAAGGGATTTTGGTTAAGAACGCCTAAACTCCGGAAAAATGATTAGTCTTCCCGCCATTATTGCGATCGTCGGTGTCGCCCTGATATTTGATTTCATCAACGGGTTTCACGATTCCGCCAATTCCATCGCCACCGTCGTTTCCACGCGCGTTTTGTCACCGCACCTCGCGGTTATTTGGGCGGCCTTTTTCAATTTCGTCGCGGCCTTTATGTTTGAGGTGAAGGTGGCCGCAACGATTGGCAAAGGCGTCATTCAAACTAATGTCCCCGACGCGAGGGTCATTTTGGCGGGGCTAATTGCGGCGATTATCTGGAATCTTCTGACGTGGTATTACGGTTTGCCGTCGAGTTCATCCCACACTCTGATTGGCGGGTTTGCGGGAGCCGCCGTCCTCAAAGCGGGATGGGGGGCGATCATACTTCCGGGATTATTAAAAATCGCCGCCTTCATCGTTATTTCCCCTGTCCTGGGATTTGTGTTTGGATTCATTTTGATGGTTATTGTGTTGAATATTTTTAAAAAAAGTTCACCAGACCGCGTGGACCGCTATTTCCGCCGGGGACAATTGTTCTCCGCCGCCTTATATAGTTTGGGCCATGGCACCAACGACGCCCAAAAAACCATGGGCATCATTTATATCCTTTTAATTTCTTCCGGTTACCTTTCAATGCGTTCCTCCGTTCCTATTTGGGTTATTTTAGCCTGTCACGCGGCAATGGGATTTGGAACTCTTTTTGGCGGGTGGAGGATCGTTAAGACGATGGGACAGAGAATGGTCAAACTTCGACCGGTGGATGGTTTCTGCGCCGAAACCGGGGGGGCTATAATGTTACTTGGAACTGCCTTGGCGGGAATTCCGGTCAGCACAACCCATACAATTACGGGGGCCATCATGGGAGTGGGCTCCACGCAGAGGGCGTCGGCGGTGAAATGGGGAGTGGCCGCCAAAATTGTTTGGGCCTGGGTTCTCACCATCCCCGTTTCTTTTTTGGTCGGCGCGTTTTGTTATAAATTATTGACTTGGTTTTAATTTGGAGGTTGATTTATGTCCCATCGCAGCAAAAGTGGTTGGAAACAAGTGGTTCATCAAATTAAGCAAAGGCACAAACGGCGCGCGAAACGAAAAAAAGCCGCGCTGATCGCTCAGGGCGTTGTTCAAAAAGGCCAACCACCCGCTCCTTCCAAACAATAAAGACGGTCTTAGTTCAGAGAAAAGGGCGTTCTTGGTTCGAAGAATAGACGTATTAAGAACGCCTTTTTATTTTGGAACTAAGAACGTCTCTGTTTTCTTTTTTATTCTGTTGAAATCCGGCCGAAAACCCCTTACCCTTAGCCCAAAGCAAGTTTGACGCGATTTCATTACTCAAACCTGCATTTTTAAAGTCGACTTCAAGTTTTTGGGATTATCAATGATTGGGTTTGATTTTAGGTTCAGCCGTTCAAAATCAAAAATGAAGCCGGTCTCCCGACTTCAATCCTTCACTCTTCCCCGATCCTATATCCGCCTCCCCCGGCGGGAACAATGTTCGATTTATGCCCCCAAAAGCCGCGCCCGCACTTGGGGACCGGTCGTATTTATTCTGATGGCAATCCTTTTGGCCTACCTTTCTTTAAGCCATGCCTCTCCCCCCAGAAGCCGGGGCGCCAGGCCCATCGCGCTGGGTAATAGCTATGTCGCTGAAGCGGGCGATCCCTATTCACTTTTTTATAATCCCGCGGGCCTCGCCGAAATAAATCAAAAAGAATTCGTGGTTGATTACGGAAGATGGAAAAGCGAAGGGGAGGCGTTTTCCTCAGACTTCAATGGATTGCTGGCCTTTCCCTACCGGTACAAAGATCAATTTTTTCCAGTTGCGGTGGGCCTCTATGGGGAACAACCCGCTCCCGGAGCTTCCCTAATTGATTTCACCGTTGGGTCGGGAGGCGACGCCCCCGTGGAAAAATGGACCAAAAGTTTTATTACTTTCCCGGTGCGGCTCGGTGGAGCCGTGACCGTCCGCCATCAAATAGGGGCCAAAAAATCGGACCGGATCGGTTCCTCGGCGATGAGCCTTGGGTTGACCGGGGGCGCATTCATTCCCTGGAGCCGGGTTCTGCAGTTCGGGTTTGCGATTAAAAATCTATTTGTCGGGGAAGGCGACTCGAGGGGCCCCTCTATCAACACCGGCTTGCTTTACCGGCATAAAGGAATTTTAAATATGTTTGCGGAGCTGGAGTTGGCGAGCGGCGGCGTTTTGAGGCTTAGGCCGGGATTGGAATGGCTCCTGGCCCGCGGCGTATTACGGCCGCGGTTGGGCTATGCGGGAACGGATAACGGCGGAATTCACAATTTGTCCACCGGCGTCGGCTTTTATTTGTCTCCCTACCAAATTGACATTGCCTACATCATCCCCACCAAAACTCTGAACGATGACGCCGACCAATTCAGGGCTTCCTTCAGCTACCGGTTCGGGCAGCCCCAGTTTTCGGAAATTTATTATGACCGGGCCCTTGAGCAAGCGAGCCGCCTGGACAGTTCCGTCCTGACTCTTTCCGTCAAAGAAGCGGAAATAAAAGAGTCTTTGGCCGAGGTCGAGCAGAAAAAACGGATTTCCAACGAGGAACTGCAGAATATCAAGTCCCGGATCGAGGCCCTCAAGGAGAAAGACCTTCTCGGTGAAAAAGACTCCGAGATCCGGGATTTGCGCAACCAAGTGAACGGTTTGAAGGGGCAGCTCCATAATCAAAGACAGGAGACGGAAAATCTCCGGGAGAAAAAGGCCACCGTCCGAATCCATGTCGTCAAACCCGGTGAGACCCTGCAGAGCATCGCCAGGGATTATTACGGGGACCCCAACCAGTGGAAGAAAATTTACAACCAAAACCCCGATCAGATTGACCGCGGCCTTCCCAAAGTGGGAGCCAAACTGGTCATCCCATGAGTCCGCAAAAAGAAACCTCCATCGCTCAGCAAGTCATTAAGGACTGGCAGACGCTTCTCCGCAATTTTAAAGAGGCTCTCGCCAAGCGCCTCTGGTCACTTCCCGGGGTATCCGAACCCGAAAAGGAAATGGTCTACAAAGAATATCTGACCGATTTGGACGGTTTGGAGAGCGCTGTCGCCCGGTTTCACGACAATGTGGCCTCCCAGGCCGAGGTTTTAAGGGAGGAGAACGATCTCTTGCGGTCCCTTCTCGGTGTCCCGGTGGATGAAATCCGCACCCGGGTGGTCGCCCTCAATCAGGAGCTCCAAGGCGCCCAAGCGGAGATTGCGGATTTAAATAGGGCCACCGAAGATCTGAACAGGAAACTTTTGGGGTCGGAAGAGGAAAATGAAAATTTGAGGAAGCGCGTCCGGGAATATGAAGACCGGGCAGAGCGGTTCCGGGCCGAGCAGCTTCGGCTCCGGGAAGACGACGTGAAATATTTCTCCGAATCCCAGGAGAAGTTGAAATTGAACCTCAAGGATTTGGAAACGCGCCTTTCCAATCTGAAATCGCTTTTCACCGAAACGAATTCGGATCTGGTCAAGGAAAAACAGGAAGAGATCACCCTTCTCCAGAAACAGCTGGTAGGGGAAATGGAGGAGGCGTTGAAGAAGAAACAGGAGCTGGTTTGGCGGGAGGAGGAAATGTTCGCGAAAGGCGTGGCGAACCGCGTCCGCACCGCGCTGGTCTCGCTCCAGGGGCAGCTGTTGCTGACCCTGGAAAGGCTGGGGCTCCTCGACCCCGAATCGAGCGATGAGAAATTCTGGCAGGCCCGGATCCACCTTTTCATCAAAGGGGCGGGGGAGCTCACCGAAAATTTCCAATCCATTCAGTCTCAGCTGCAGGAAATCACCATGACCCTGGATGATTATCTTCATCTCACCAGGCAGGGGTCTCTGGCCAATGAATCCGTTTCCCTGAAGGAGCTGGTGCAAAAGGAGATGGCGGAGTTTTATTCCGATCGGCGCCCGACCTTGCAGTTCGAATTTGTTCCGGACAGTCTGGTGCCTTTCGTGAAGGGCGACCGGGAGCTTTTGCAGTTTGTGGTGAGCACTTTGATTCGAAACGCCGTGGAGGCCATTCCTGACCAAAAGGGGCGCGTGACGATAATTCTGAAGAACCGGAGCGACGTGGCGGTGGTGCAGATGACGGTCCAGGACACCGGCCCCGGAATCCCCGAAAACCTGCGGCCCCGGCTATTTGAACCTTTCTTTTCCACCAAGGCCGGCCGGAAAGGGCTGAACCTTTGCCGGGCGAAAAAATACATGGAGCTTCACGGCGGGAAGCTTGAGCTCCTGCATACCGCGCCGGAAGGGAGCACGTTTCAAATTGAAGTTCCGATTGAAGGGGAGAAAAAATAATGTCGCGGGTGCTTTTGGCTGGATTGACCGGGAAAGATAACGACAGGCTTCAGAAAATTTATGAGGCGGTGGGGACGCCGTGCGAGGTAGTTCCCACCGTGGATGGAGCCATGGAAAGGATCCCGGCCAACCCTCCGGCTTTGGTCGTGGTGAAATACGACGGCCACCTTGAGCCAATCCATGGAGTCGCCGAAGTATTGAGGACGAGCGCGCCGGTGACGGCGATGATCGCGATTTTGCCGGACCCCAAATTGGAGGTCGCCGTCCGCGTCATGCGGGCGGGCGCTTATGATTGCCTGGCCCCGACTTTAAAGCCGTTTGACGTGCTGGCCGCTTCCAAGCGGGCGGCCTCTCAAAAAGGGCGGGCCCTTTTTGTGGCCAAGGTGGAGCGCCCGAAAAAGCGCTGGGTTCCGGTGACCGGAATTTTGATTTCCCTGATAGTGGCCGGGAATTTATTCTTGCGCGTTTTTTACGGGCCGCCGCTGGATCAAATATCCCTCGCTTCGGCTCATCTCACCGGCCTCCAGTGGGAGGACCGGTTGTTGTGGGTGGGGGACTGGTTTGAATCGAATATCCTCTGCTACCGGGTGAAGCCGGGGGTTTTAAAGAGATTCCGGGAGCTGGAAGCCACGGCGCTCTATAAAATGGCGGACGGCCAGCCCATGCTTTTGTGCAACACCCCCTCGGCTCTGGTCACCATTGGGACAGATTTAAAAATGAGGAGCCACCAGCGCATGGTGGGGCTTCCGACTGTTCAGACCTCCTCCATTCCCGGGACCCGGCCGACGGGCCTGGTTTGGGACGGGAAAAATGTCTGGACCAGCGACGGCGACGAGAATTCCATCTACCGCTACGGCGAAGATTTCAAAGTTATTGAGACCGTCAAAAGCATCATCCCGAATCCCATGGGGCTCGCTTATGACAAGAACGCTCTTTGGGTGTTGGGGGGGACGCCGCTCCGCCTGGCGAAACTGGAAAAGATGGCCTATGGCTTCGTTTGGCGGGGGCCGTATGACGTCAAAAATCTTCTCATCGAGGGGGTCACTCCGTCGGGGATGGCGATCGGTTTCAACCGGCTGTGGCTTATTTCCGGGGGGTACCCGATAATGGCTTCCTCCTCTTTGGCGGAACTGACCAGAAAGGCGTCAGGCTGGTTCCAAAAAGAAAGTTCCAAGAGGGCCGGCTAATATGGAATTGGAACGCCGCCGGTTTCCCCGGTTTTCCACCAGCATCCCCGTCGGGATTCGGTTTCCCAAAGGCCCCTTCCTTGAAGGGTGGGGAAGAACGGTCGATGTGAGCGCTGAGGGGCTTCTCCTGGAATCCCGCTTTCCGCTTAAGGTGGCGGATGTCATTTACGTGACCTTCACTCTTTACGACGGCGCCTGCTTTGAAAATTTGCGGGCGCGGGTCGTCAGAATATCCTACCAGGAAGGTTATCATCTCGCCGGAATCGCTTTCGATGACGTCGTGGACAAGCAAACAATGCGGGATGTCATCGCCGCTCTGGCCGTCGAAGGCCACGTCCCGTTAAGCTAGCATTAGCATTAGGGGTCAAGTCTACAGTATTCAGTTTTCATTGGAGCGGAGAAGTCCAAAGGGCAACCGTCAGTTGAAATACTGAATACTGTAGACTTGACCCCTAATCCTCCCCCAGCACGGATTTAAAAAATAAGTTGTAAACTTAAACGGAAATGTTGAGGCGAATTGTTCGAGCGAAAATTCATCGGGCCGCCGTAACGGAAAGCCGCCTGGATTACGAGGGGAGCATTCAAGTGGATGAGGCTCTCCTTGAGGCAGCGGGGATTCTGGAGCATGAACTTGTCCAAGTGGCCAATATCAGTAACGGCGAGCGTTTTGAAACCTATGTGATAAAAGGCCCGCGCAATTCCGGAGCCGTTGGTCTTCGAGGGGCGGCGGCGCGCCTCGGGGCTCCCGGCGATTTGATAATTATTTTTTCAGTCGCCCTGATGGAAGAAGAGGAAGCCAAAAAATTGAAGGTCCGGTTCGTTTATGTGGATGATAAAAACCGGGTGACGCAGGCTCATTGAACCGGCCCCATGCAAGTCGAAATCATAAAAAATAAAGAAGAACCCTCCAGTAAGAGAATCCTGGTGGTGGATGATGACGAAACGATCCGACAGCTTATGGATGCGACCCTAACCTCCGAAGGATTCAAAGTAAAAACAGCCCGCGACGGAAGAGGTATCCTGCAAATTGTCGGATCTTTTCCTCCTCATTTGATTATTACCGACCTCATGATGCCCGGGGGCGGTGGTTATGAATTACTCAGAGTTTTGCAGGCCGACCCAGCCACGAGCAAAACTCCGGTTTTGATTATTTCCGGGGCCAACCTCGACAACTCCACAAAAGCCATGATGCAACAGGAACCCAACGTAAAAGGGTTCATAGAAAAGCCTTTACATCCGTATAGCCTCATGGTCAAAATCCACCAGCTATTAAACACCAAGACAAAAGAAGAAAAAATGATTGAAGAGCATCTGGAAGATATGAAAAAATTCGAACCTAGAAAGTTTGATTTTTAACACATGAAAACGGAAAACCCCATCCCGAAACCCGCAACGCCTCTATATAAGAAAGGCTGGTTTATAAATTTTCTTTTCGTTCTGGCCGGAGTGGCCGGAGTTTATGTTTTGATTTATGTCGACGTTGTCTCCAGGGCCAAGGATGCCTACCTGGAGGGCGAGAAATATCTGAGCTGGTATCAGAACCCCGATTTAAAAACCCAGTATTTTCAAAAACAATATAATGAAGAGAAAGCGAAATTGGACGGGCGCCTGGCCAAGAAGGAAATTTCCGCCGAAGAATACGGCGAATGGCTTGATTCTTTGAAATTTGATCAGGAATTCAGCGTGGCTGAGTCCCCTCTTAAATACGCCTACCAGTGGTATAAGGACGCATATGAGCTTTTTACTCCGCCCGAATCAAAGTGGGTCCGTATGGCCCGGGAAAAAGCTCCCCAGGTCCTTATAATGTGGAAACAGGAATTGCGCGATAAAAAAATTCCGTTCGAAGATTACATGTTCGAGTAGGATTTAGTTGTTAAATTGTCCCCTCTTATAAAAGCATTCAAACGCATCTGCCGTTGGCTCATCGCCCTTTCGCTCTTTCCTCTCCTAATTGCCGCGGTCCATAACCTGGGTTTAATGCTCCCGCTTCTAGGACAGGAAGGATGGCGATCCTGGTGGATTTATTTGGCGGGGATGGGGGCTTACCTACTCGTTGAATTGGTTTTTCACAGGCCCATTTGGGTTTACGTTTTCGGCCATGAGCTGACCCACGCCATCTCCGGTCTTTTAAGCGGGGCGAGGATTCTGAAATTCCGGGCCACTTCCCGAGGCGGGGAGGTTCATCTTTCTAAAAGCAATGTCCTTATTGTTCTTTCACCCTATGTGGTCCCGATTTATATGGTGATGGTTTTGATTTTATACTCGATTCTCAGAATTTGGTTTCAGGCTCCTTGGTTAAATTACGGTTTTCAGTTTTTGATGGGGGCGACCTTGGCGTTTCATTTTTCGCTGACATTTGTCGCCCTTCACCGCCATCAACCCGATTTGAAAGTTCTCGGCTACTTTCTTTCCTCCACTCTCATTTGGTTGGGAAATGCCTTGATTTTGGCTGCATTATGCATATCCTTATTCAGGAAGACCCCAACCTTTTCCCAATACGGCCGGGCTTTGGCGAGCGAGGCGGTTTTTCTTTGGAAGGTTGGCTGGGAGAAGGGAAGCTGGGCCGCTTTGACGTCGGCCACATATATAAGGAATATGAATTGGAAAGTTTGAAATGGATCCACTGACACATTCATTGATCGGCGGTTTATCCGCCCAAACTGCCGGAGTCTCCAGGCGACGTTTCTGGATTATGTTCGGCCTGGGCAGCGTGATGGATTTGGATATCGTCACCAACTGGTGCGGCGACTGGGCGTCCTTTCTTCAGCACCGCGGGATCAGCCACTCCATCCTCGGGGTAGTTTTGCAGGTGGTTTTTTTCGCCTTTATTTTCAAGCGAATCGATCGGGGAACCTTCCGGGAAAGAGCTTTTTATTACTCCATTCCTTTGAGTCTTCACCTTTTGTGCGATTACCTGACCAGTTTCGGAATTCCCCTGTTTTTGCCCTTCAGCCTGAAGAGCTATTCACTGGGAGTTATAGGCTGCGTGAATTTAATTCCGATGGCCATTGCCGGGGGAACGCTGATTTACATGTATTTGAAAGACAGGAGCGGCTGGCGGGCCGCGGGTTGGGCCTGGATAACCTGGGGAATTTATCTGGGGCTGGTATCATTCGGCAAAGTGTATGCCGCCAATATTGCCGAGGGAGGCCCTTCCCTAACTCCCATTCCCACCCTCATGAACCCCTTTAAATGGCAGGCCATCAGCGCCGATTCGAAAAATCACGCCTACCATCGCTACCTCATCGATATTTGGCGCCGGCAAACGACGCACCTGAACGACATTCCCATGCCGAACGGCGATTTCCCGGTTCGCTCGTCAATGGCTTCGCCACTCGTTCGGGAATATTTAAAAAACAGCGTCTGGCCGGTGGTTCGGATGCAGAAAAAAAACGGCGGGTGGGAGGTCGAATGGGGGCGGCTCATTTTCGGGATGAGGGGCCTGGTGCGCGGAAATATTTTGATTGAAATGGACGAAAGTGGGAAAATAAGGGAGGAGAAAAAAGTCGTTAGTTTTTGGAACCCTGAAACCCACTCATGAAATTTCTTTCCTTTCTGGCCTTATTATTTGCCGCTGCCCTTCTTTTAGCCGGCCCTCTTCCCGGCGATTTTTTCGCCCAGGGTCCGGCCAATTCCAAAAAGATAGCCCTCACCTTTGATGACGGCCCGGGAAGGCACACGGAGAAGTTTTTGGACCTCCTTGATAAATACCACGTTAAAGCCACCTTTTTCATGCTGGGCGACCAGGTCCAAACCCGCCCGAAACTCGCGCGGGAGGTGGCGGCCCGCGGCCATGAGATCGGAAATCACACTTCGAGCCACATCAATTATTTGCAGCGCCTGAAAGAATTGAAAAAGGAATTTGCCTCTCAAGGCCTCAGTGATAAAGAAGCCGTTTCCAAAGCGAAGGAAGAACTGCTTGCGGACATGGGGAAATCCCGGCGTCTGATTGAAAAGACTTCGGGGAAAAAAGTCCGGATTTGCCGGATGCCTCACGGGATTGACCGGCCCTGGATTAAAGAGGTGGCCAAAGAAGACGGCGTCATATTGGTCAATTGGTCTTATGGCGCGGACTGGACCAAAACGCCGATTGAAAAACTGGAGAAAGGATACCTGGCGGCCATAAAACCCGGCGCCATATTCCTTTTCCATGACGATGGGAAAAACTGGACCAATTCCCTCCGCATCGCCGAGGTAGTCATCAAAACCGCCAAGGAAAAAGGCTTTTCCGTCATCCCCGTCGGTAAGCTTCTCCACATCAATTAAATTTTGGGATGAAGTTCGGAAGCGTTAGCGGCTTGATTATGTGGGCGGGGAGTGAGTTTTCTCTTCGTCGTCTTTGTCGATGACGGTTTTCTTGCCGAGTATTCCCACCACGGTTGTGTTCGGCGGAACGTCCTGAAGAACCAAGGCTCCCGCTCCGATTTTGGCGCCTTCACCGATGTGAATGGGACCAAGCAGGATGGCGCTCGCGCCCACCACCACGTTTTTTCCGAGAGTGGGATGCCTTTTTCCCTTCGAGAGCGAAGTCCCGCCCAGAACGCAGCCCTGATAAAGGAGGCAGCCGTCTCCGACCTCCGCTGTTTCTCCAATGACAATTCCCATCCCGTGATCAATGGCCACACCCCTTCCGAATTTCGCGCCGGGGTGAATTTCAATCCCGGTGAGAAACCGGCCGATGTGGGAAATAATCCGGGCCAGGAGATACAACTTCCGTTTATAGAGAAAATGGCTCGGGCGGTGAATCCAGATCGCGTGGAGGCCCGGATAGCAAAGGAGGACTTCCAGCCACGAACGGGCGGCCGGATCCTTGGCCAGGAGGGCTTTAATATCTTCGCGTGCGGTTTTCAGAAACATTGTTGAATGATAGTTTTTTTTGAATTGAAATTACCGGCGAAAGGACTTGAACCTTCACGAGCCTAAGCTCACAAGATTTTGAGTCTTGCGCGTCTGCCATTCCGCCACGCCGGCGGGAAAGAACGAATAATATCATACTTTGAATAAGTGATAATATCGCTGAAAGTGACCGTACAATTCAAATGAAAATCATTCTCACCGGCGCCAACGGTTTCATCGGCAGCTGTTTCTTGTGGAAGCTCAATTCCGCGGGAATTGACGACGTTATTATTGTCGACACGCCTGAGGTCGTCACTAAAAGCCGGAACCTCTCCGGAAAAAAGTTCAAGGATTACCTCAGCCGGGAAACCCTGATCAACCGCCTGGAAGAAGGAAATTTTCACGAAATTGAATTCGTCGTCCATTTGGGGGCGTGCACGGACACGACTGAACGGGACGCTGCCTATCTAAAAAGGAACAATCTGGAATATAGCCAGTACCTGCTGAAATGGTGTCTTCAAAATCACAAGCAATTTCATTACGCCTCCAGCGCCTCCATATATGGCAACGGCAAGCAGGGATATTCCGACGACCTGTCAAAACTGAATTCCTACCAGGCCCTCAATTTTTACGGCGATTCCAAATTGTCCTTTGACAAATGGCTTGTCGCGGAGAAATTGGCGGATAATGTCGTCGGCTACCGTTACTTTAACGTCTTCGGTCCGAATGAATATCACAAGGGGGAGATGCGGAGCATGGTGGGCAAGGCGTACGAGCAAATTGCGAAAGGCGGGGCCGTCAACCTGTTTGCCTCGACCCGCCCCGGGTACCCCAACGGATCCGAGGAGCGGGATTTCGTTTACGTGAAAGATGTGTGCGAGGTGATGTTTTTCTTCCTCGAGCATCCCGAATTAAGAGGAATTTTCAACGTGGGATCGGGGAAGGCTCGTTCCTTCAAGGATTTGATCGAGGCCGTTTTTAAAGCTTTGAAGAAACCTCCCCAAATTAATTACATCCCCATGCCGGAGAATTTGAAAGGACAATACCAATACTATACCCAGGCGGATTTGACCAACCTCCGCGCGGCGGGGTGTCCGGTCCCGTTCCGTTCCCTTGAGGACTCTGTCGCCGATTACGTTCTCAATCACCTCTCCAAACCCAACCCTTATCTATAGTTTTAGGTTGCTCTTCGTCACAGGAATCCATCCCAACCAATCTGAAAGAAATTCCCGACCGGTTTAAATCTCTAACCCCACTTTCCCCTTTTCTCTCCAAAATACCCTCTAAATTGCGTTATTTTTGAAAACGCACCCAAAATCCTCAATATCTTGAGTTTTTCCGTCGGGGCGGTTCCGTTGCACCAAGGTAGGGGAAGGAAGCCTTAGCGTGACAAATAAATGGCAAGGATGTGACAAAAGTTATGTTGAGAAACCCCGAAATCAGAGTTACACCGATGATAAGTAATAAGGAGATGAAAATGGCCAGCAAGCCCAGCACCGACCTAAAGTTGCATGTAAAGACCCTCGTGGAAGGATTTGTATTTCTCGGCTTGCTTATTTTGGCAACCTCCGGTTTCGCCGCCTCTCCGACCTCCCATTTTGAGATTGGCCTTCCGGACAAGGCTGTCGTTGGTGAAGAGGTTGAAATCAAAATTTCCGCCGTGGATAAAGACGGGGTTGTCATCCCCGATGCCCACCATGAAGTTGATGTTGTTTTTTCCGCTCCGGAAGAAACAATAAATAAAGAACTGGACATTGTGAATGGGGTGGGGATTCTGAATATCAAATTTGAGAAGGTCACCTTTTATTTGGTGAATGTTGCGGATAAATTGGACCCGCAGCTAACCCGTTGTGGAAGTATTCGAATAATTAAAAGCAAGGCGGCTCGGCCGTGAAAAAAATCAATTTCCTTTCAATCTTTGGTTTATTTTTCCTGGCCGCGGTTTGGTCGGAAGCCAGCTATACAATCACTCCTTTGGAAGTGGCATCGGATACATCTCCGGTGGTCCAGGGTCGATACTATCGATATTCGATTAAAAACAATGGCACTCCTCCTTCAAGCTTGAACGATTTTAAACTCACAGTTCCCGGATTGACTCGAGACGTTGGGTATGGGATTTTTGCGCAGGGTTTTGAAACTGGCCCCAACTCATTTTCAGTTGATGGGACGGCGGAAAGAATATTATCCATCCGTTTTTACGGGACCGGAAGTTTTTCAATTCATGTTGAAAATACAGGAGATTCTGCCGATTTTGGAGACACTCATATTTTTTCAGTTCAACATTATCCCACCAGTTTTGCCCTGCAAACTCCGCTCCCCACATTCGGTGCCAACCAGCCAGCCAGTGTTACCGTCCAGGCTTTTTATGGGGCCAATATTATTGACGCATTTGATGACCCGGTTGAAATTTATTTGCTTAATCCGGCCTTGGGTAATCCCCGTGTCGGGACAATTGATCTGGGCCAATTCTCAAATGGAGAAGCCTCCACCGACATTGCGATCCAGGCGGGGAATCTTTCCAATCAATTCCAATTGAGGATTCAACAAACTGGAACCCCATACACATTGCCGTCGGGCGATTTGCCACTGCCGTTTTCTATTTCTCCTGTTTATAACTTAGTACCTGGTCCGTTTAGCAAAGTCGTCATGCTGTTCCCTGGACAAACCCTGAGTCCTGGCCAAGGGAAAATTGGAGCGGCCACCAGCGTGAATATGATGCAGGAAATAAGTCTGGTGGAAATTCGATGCGTCGATCAATACTACAACCCGATTTTAACTCCGCCCCCGGCCCCAATCAGCTTGAACTTTACCTCAAGCGCTAACTTGATAGATACCACCTTTCCAGCTACCAGAATAATGAACTCGGCCATCCGCACTATCGTCGCCGGAGATGGATTGATGATTTTCCAGAGCGCCGGAACCCGCGTTGTAACTGTAATTCCGGATGGGGATGGCAGCAAGTTGGATACGGTGTCCATCGATATCAATTCTGGCCCGGCCACTCAATACACCATTGAAACTGTCCCGGCAAATCTAGGGACTGTTACCACCGACGATACTCTTCATGTTGTCATTAAAGCGTATAACCCGCAGGGGGATTTAATGACGGGAATGAATGAGTGTTTGCCAGGAGCGGAGCTGCGGGCGCACATTGCCGACGGGTCGGAAAATAGATTGTGGATCGATACCGACCCCAGCGACCTGGTTCCCCAAAATAATATTTGTTTTACCGCTGGTAAAAGCGAATTGGATTTGACGGTGACCAAACAGTCCTCCGACGTTTTTATCAAGTTTTATCCGCCGGGGGCCCCAACCACCAATCTTCAAACCTCTAGTTTCCGGGTCAATGCCGGGAGCAGGGATCATGTCGAATTCGTCATAAATGGCACGGCGGCGAATCCGAATACAGGGGAATCGTTAACGGAAGGAACGTATCCCGGAAAAACCGGGATGCCCCCCACCAATATTTCTGTTGGGACAGATTTAATAGTTGAAGCTTTCATTGTGGATAGAAGGTGGAATCTTGTGTCCAATGCAGATAACACAAATGTGTTAGTTAGATTTAAAGATGTCACACCCGCCAATCCCGCTCAACCACATATTTATACCGATTGGTTTTGGCCCAAAGATCCTTCTGCAACCGTTGTTCTTTTCCCGTTTACGAATGGAAAATTAGCCTATAGTTCTGACCCCAACTGGGACTATTCATTCCGAGTCAAGTTTCGAACCGCCGGCCCCAATCAATTAATCCCAGCTCCCCCCTATATTACTGGTGAGATAACAAACCGGTCTTTTCTTTCCGGGTCGGAATTTAATAGCTCCACGATGACAATTCTGGCGGGGGCCTTCAATAGAGTTGTCTTAGTTGTTCCCGGAGAAACCCCTCGGCCTGGGATAAAGAATAGTTCCACAGGGAAAACGGGGAGTCCGGATTATTCTGCAGCGGCCGGTATTCAGTCATTTCCTGCTGGAGCCACCTTTCATGTGAGTGCCTATGCCACAGATTCCTATTTCAACCCGGTGTCCGCCGGCAACCGCAGCGTCAATTTTGATTTCAATCCTGTCCGTCCTTACAGTTTTGTGGTGGGGGGAAATCCCAAAACGGTTTCCAACGGTTCATTGAACACTTCCATTGCTTGCCAGGAAACTTCCACGGTGACGCTACGGGACATAAATTCCGGGGCAAGCCAGGATGTGGCCATTCCGGTTAGTGCGGGGGCACTCCAACATTTCACAATGATTTTAAATAGTGTCCCTCCATTCCTTGCCGGATCTCCCTTTAACGTGACCATTGAAGCCCGGGACCGGTTTGAAAACGTCGTTGCGGGCGCCATCCCCGTAACTCTTCTCCCTAACACGGGGGTCGGCACGATGAGCCCCACATCTATCACACTTGGTGCAGACGGCCGATATACCGGAGACCTGAGGGTTTTTACAGCGACCACGACGGCCCAAATCAAAGTGGTTTACCAAAGTTATCCAACCGACGCGCCAGTTTTTGAGGTGGATCAAGGGTCGTATGCAAAACTTCTCCTTTTGGGCCCGGACGAAACATATATGCCGGGGACCGCCCTCGGAAAGTCAGGATCAAATTTAGATAGGGCTGTTGGAAACGGAATTACACTCCGAGTTTATGCTACCGATGCATATTTCAATTTGGTGAATACATCGGGTCAAACCATCATGTTTACCGACAGCAATTCCGACCGGGTTTTTGCCCCGGAAACCGGAATGCTGGGGGCCGGAAAATTTACCACCACATTTATTATGAAGGAAGCCACCACTCATATTGTCCGGGTCGACGATATGACCACGGGTGGAATTGCGGGTTCAACCTCAGCAATAAGAGGCTACGCGGGAGATCCCGCCCTTATTCAATTGGTTCTGCCCGGGGAAGTTCTCAATCCCGGCGACGAGGTTCATGGCGGAAAAGATCCCAATTTTAGCGCCAGTGCTCAAATTGTCAGCGTTCCTTTCAGTGTTTCCATCCGCGCAGTCGACCAGTTCTATAATTTGATCACCAATTTCAACGGTGGCGATTCTTTCTTGGCGGCGAATACCCCCAACGCCCAATTTATTCCTCCCAACAATATTCCCAATGGTCCGACTCCCAGGAGATTCGTAAACGGCATTTCCACGCGGACCGTCATTATCGGCCAGGATGGTTTGTTCCTGATCAATGCCAAAGATCAACTCAATTTGGCAATGTCCGGGCAAAACGTGGAGGTTCGGGTTAATCCCGGCCCGGAGTACGCATTCATTACTCCAAATTCCGTAATTGCCGGCGCGCCGCCCGTGGGCGGATTTGCCGCCACAATAAGATTAATGAAAGATGGATCGCCTGTGAGTAGCGGCGGAGTTCCGCAAAACATCTATTTGACCGCTGTAAACCCCAATGACACTGGAATTCCGGCGTCAGGATCTTTAACGACGAATGGAAGTCCCTACCACGCTTTGATGACCGATGGAGTTGTCACTATTCCTAATCTTCAATATTCATACGTTGAAACAATCAAGATCCAAATTACCGATGACTTTAACCGGGTGGCCTTTTCCAGTGCCATCGTAGTTAATCCGAGCGGTTTAAAGTATCAGATTGTGCTTCCCGCCGACGCCGTTGTCGGTCCCCCCAACACTTTCCCGGTTCGGATTGAGTTGCATGATTTAAATACCGATACTCTGGTAAGAAACTCTGCTTACAATCACACCATAAATATTTCAGTGATGCCTCTATTGCCTATGGCGGGTTTGCCTGCGGCAACCTTCTCCGCGCCCTCGATCAGTCTGGTCAATGGGGTGGCCACTTTCGATGCCTGGTACTCCAGGGCGGAGCAAATTAAGTTGCATGTCGTGGAGCAGGGAGGAGCTTTAGGAGTCATTCCCAGTGACAGCGACCAGGCCATGACGGTGAACCCGGATTCCTACATAAAGTTGTTGATTTTGGCCCCCGGCGAAACTCAGGTGCCCGGCGTTTACCAGCATCTCACCGGGAAAACCGGAACTCCCTCCGAACTGGATAAAACAGTCGGCCATGACTTCGTGGTTCTCGCAGTCGACAAAAATTGGAATACCGTCAAAACATATTCAGGCGGTCAGATTTTCTTTGAATCACTATTGTCCGACGGGACAAATGAAGGCTCTACCAATCTAAGTAACCCCGTTCAACAAAATTCCCCGCTTAGTAACGGAAAATTGGGCGCCAACATCAAACTATTTACGACTGGAGCAATCACACTCAAGGTCCAGGATAAAATCAATTCCATTATTGTTCCGGCGTCAGTGGTTGTCCCTGTGAAGGGGAGCTATTTCGTCATCAGTGCCCCCCAACAAACAAACACATGTGCTTCTTTCACCATGAACATCCAACTGGTGGACACGAGCAGCCAAACAATTGATGTTTCTGGTCCTATATCTATTGAAGCCCTCAAAATGGACGGTTCCCCGGCTCAAGGAGCCTTAGATAAAAATTCAGACGCTTTATCCCACGGTTTGGTCACTATAAGCCAGGGTTACACCATTGCTGAGGATATTCGCATTCGGGTTACCGGCCACGACACCATCACCCTCAGTAATAAAATTCATTTTGTCCCCCGTGCGGTTTACTATGTATTCCAAGGGGTTCCCCAAGAAGTGGGCGTCCATGAAACTTTCAATTTCAAAATTCAAGCCATGGATGCCGATTGCACCACTCCCATTCAAAATATGACCAGGCTTGATTTACCTCTAAATGCCGTAGCGGTAGATCCCACTGTTCCTTTGGGAATTTTCAGCCCTGCCACCGTGAAAATTGAAAACGGAGTGGCCAATGTTTCCGCTCAATATAACAAGGCGATGAGCATTTTCCTGCAATTGAATGATCCGACTGACGAAAATTTTGGGACTCCTCCCGTTCCCTCCGGTCACAATTTCCTTTCCACGCCCATTAGGGTTAAACCAGGGGCCTTGGCCAAGATAGGGCTGACCGATTTCTCATTGCAATCCAATCAAACGACGACCTATATTTTGGTGGCTCAGGACTCCTATAACAATCTCATCCCTGGGCAATTGATTCAAATGGACGTGACTTCAATCGATCCCCCCGGGCGTATGCTTTTAAATGGAGAAGCAAATCACCTGCTTCAGAGGACCGACGCCAATGGCCGGTTACCAATTCAATTCCAACCTTCGGTTGACACCAACGGCCAGGTTTCGATCTTAATCAAAGACGGGGACCACCCTGATGGATTCAGCCAAAACCTGACAGTGACGGTTCTGGGTTATCCCTACACGCCTGCCAGAGCCCTCGACTGGGGTGAAAACAAAATCCCGGTCCACTCGACAGTGATTTTGAAGGATGAAGATTATGTCGGAGCCAGCGACCTTAAGGCCGTGAACGGAATCACCCCCGTTGTGAGGGTTTATTACAAGTTGGATAACGGACCCAAAACCGTTTATAACCCCGCCGCGGGAATTACCGGATTTGACCAGACAAAAACTTATGAACTCGAATGGTGGTCGGAAATCTGTTACGACGGCGGCGCCTGTTCAGATCCAATCATTGTGCCTTCTCAATTTAGAACCCTGGACGCTATCACAGTGGCTTCCAAACTGGCTGGATTTCCCAGCCCGTTCAATCCCAAAAAGGACGGAGCTATCACGCTTCAATATCCGCTTACCGTTATCTCGAGCGTGGAGATTGATATCTATGACCTCTTTGGGCAAAAAGTTTACCACCTCGATATTCCCGCGGGCGCCGAAGGAGGCCAGGCCAAACCAAACAACATGGTGCCCTGGCCGGGGAAGAATCAGGACGGCAACACTGTCGGGAATGGCGGATATATTGTGAGAGTGAAGGTGGGCGCCACAGGACAAACAATGAAAACGAAGATTTTGGTGGTGAAATAACATGGATACGAGAGAGAAATCCATCTTCAATTACCTCTACCGAAAATGGGCGGAAATAATATTCCGGATTGTGTGCCTGTTGAGCTTGACCTTGGTCTTCGGATTGGGGGGCAGGGTTTCGGCCAATGATTCCTTCGGCCAGGCCTCCGATATTTTCCATGTGGGTGCGGGAGCGCGGGCCATGGGGATGGGCGGCGCTTTCGGCGGTTTGGCGGATGACGCTTCAGCTCCTTATTATAATCCGTCCGGGTTGGCCTATCTTGACGAACACCAGCTCATGGCCATGCACGCGCCCCTGATGATGGATTCCAATTTGAATTATCTCGCCACGGCTAATCCTTTCGGAGACAAATGGGGAACCGTCGCTTTGTCCGACATTCTTCTATTGTCCAACAAGTTCGAAGTCCGCGATCAATACAACAATGTGATGGATTCAAACGGGGACACCAGGCACAACGTGATCATGGGTTCCTACGCGCATAAACTGCCCATGAATTTCGCGGGGGGCATTAATTTGAAATTGATACAGCAAAAGGTAGTTGGGTTTTCCGATCGGGCTTTGGGAATGGATTTGGGCTTCATGTTCCGGCCGTCCGCTCGATTAAGTGTCGGATATACCATGGAGAACATTAATTCCCCTTCATTGACGCTTGATTCGAGCCCCGATAAGTACCGGGCCATGAACCGGCTTGGCTTCGCCTCGGAGGTTTTCAAGGATAAATTGACCTTGACCGTGGATGCCATTAAAGTGTCACAGGAGAAGGCCATATATGCCGCCGGCCTCGAATTTTCGCCCACAAAATTATTTCAGATTAGAACTGGATATAACGCCAATCGTAGTTATACTTTTGGATTGGGTATAAAAATCAATGCGTTTCGTGTAGACTATGCATTTAGCGATACGGATTTGGGAGCATTTAACAAGGTTTCCTTCACTTGGGCGTGGCACAACATTTATAAGACTGAGCTTGAGCCGCCCATGAAAGAGGGCCGGGCCGTGTACCCGTTGACCGGGTTTGAGAACCAGGTGGCCTTTAAAACCGTGGTCCCAAGCCAAACCGTGGCGAGATGGACCTTGACGATTAAGAATTCCGAAGGCCAGGAGGTCCGGAAGCTGGAAGCCGATTTGAGGCCGCCCGAAGTAATTGCTTGGGATGCCAAGAATGCCGTGGGTGAGCCGTTGGTGGGTGGGAAATATACTTACACTTTCGACGTGAAGTATAAGAACGGCAAGGAATGGGTTGTGAACGGCGACGTCAGTTTGGACATGCCGGACAACAAAATGAAGGAAGTCATCGACATGAATTTAGACATTAACGGCGCAAGGGCATCGGAGGAAGAATTGAAATGAGGCTTCAAACATATTTACGCTCGGTACTCATCTGGGGGGCGTTCATCGCCCCTGTTTTTTGTTTATCCCAAGACCCGCTGACGCAATTCAATCTGGCCAGCCAGGCTTATGAAAACGGCCGGCTGGATTCAGCCGAACAGGAATTCCAGGGCTTCGTGGATCATTACGGAGGCCACAAACTGGCTCCGCAGGCGTACCTCGCCCTCGGGGAGATAAAGTTCGCCCAGAAAAAATACCCGGACGCCGCGGAATACTATTCCAAAGTCATCAAGAAATACGGCGGATCTTACGTCGGCCTGAATGCCCAGCTTCGCTTTGGCCATTGCGAATTCAACATGAAAAAGTATCTGAACTCCATCGACTATTTTGAGAAGGTGAAGCAGAAAGGATCCAAAGTTCTCAGGTCTGAGGCCATAGTGGCGGAAGCTCTGGCCTACATGGCGCTCAAAAATCATGAAAAGGCCGAAACGATTCTGACCGATCTCCTCCAGTCGTATCCCAAATACAAGGGGAACCCCCTGGCGGTCGTGCCTTTGGGCCTTATTTATTTGGAGCGAAATCGGTTTCAAGAGGCCCTGGAACTTTTCTCCTTCATTCCCGATGATTTGGGAGCTCAATATTATAAGGGCGTCACTCTCCGGAAGCTGGGGCAGACCATCGCCGCATCGCAAATGTTTAAAGACGTGGTGGACTCCGAGCCCACGGGCTATTGGGCGGATAAAGCCCAGCTCCAGATGGCGGAAGCCTACTACCAGGTGGATGAACTTAATCTCGCCTATGACGCCTACCGGCGGGTTTTCGACAAATTTATGATGAGTCCCTTCCGTCCCTATGCCCTGCACCGAATGGCCTGCATCCAGTTTCAGCTGGGGCGGTTTCAGGAAGCGGGCCTCAAATGGGAACAACTGGTCAGGACCTTTACCGACGACGTCAATTTGCCCAACGGAATTTACATGCTTGGGGAGATGGCCCTCCGGCAGGGTGAGCTGGGCAAGGCCATCTCCTTCTTCAGCCAGATCACCGAAGCGCATGAGCTGCGCATGGACGCCCAGTTCAAAATAATTTGGTGCATGGCGCAGCAAAAGCAGGATGAAACCGCGGTGGCGAGGGCCGAGCAATTTTTGAAGGATTATCCTTGGGGGGAACTGGCCGCGAAAACCCACCTCCTCAAAGGAATTTGTCTCCAGAGGATGAAGAAATACCGGGAAGCCAACCAGGAATACCAGCTGGTCATCGATCAGTTCGGCAATTCCGTTTATTCCGAAAAAGCCATTTATCTCATGGCGACTTCGCTGTTTCAGAACGGGCAGCTCGCGGAAATTGTCACCTCCTTGAATTCCCAGTTGAAACTTTCTCCCGTAAGTCCCAGCCGCTGGCAGGCGGAAAGTTACCTGTGGGTGGCCGAATCCTATTTCGCCCTTGACCAATATGACGCCGCGAGCCGGACTTTTCAGCTCGTGGTGGACAATTATAAGGACTCGCCCAAATACGCCTACGCCCTTCTGGGAATAGCGGCTTCTCTGGCTAAGGCAGGCCAAAACGACGAGGCCGGAGTGGCCTATGAAAGGGCCATGGCGGCCGCTACCGAGATAAAGAGCAAGGAAGTTGAAAAAGGGGTGTTGCTGGATACCGCGCAGGTTCTTTTTTCACAAAAGAAATATGAAAAAGCCATGGGTTATTTCGACGAATTTACGAACCGCTACCCGGATGACCCGATAGTTCCGCAGGCTCTCTTCCAGGCGGGGATGTGCTATTACCGGCTGGAATATTACACTGAGGCGATTAAACGGTGGAACCGGATTGCCTCGGGGTACGCCAACAATGAAATGGCGCCGACGGCCCTCTTTCAGATTGCCAAAACGAGTTTTGGCCTGGCCGATTATGAAAACTCGGCGAACCAATTTCAGTTGCTTTTGGAGAAATACCCCCAGTATGAAAACGCCAAGGAAGCCCGCATCATGATCGCTCAAAGCTACTACAATGAAGGCCGATTTGATCTGGCTGCCACAAAACTTCAGGAATTTTTAAACAATTACCCGAAAGACCCCAAAGCCAAGGACGTGATGGAGCTGCTCCAGATGGCACATTATCGCCAGGGCAAAATGCAGGGCGACCTCATGGCGCTCACGAAAAAGTTTCCGAACAGCAAACTCAATGCCGATATTTACTGGCAGCTTGGCGCCGACGCTTACAATCAAAAACAATATAAACAGGCGCTTCTCTATTTCCAGAAATTAGTGGGTGAATTTCCCTCGGCCAAACAGGTGGAAGACGCCTATTATTACATGGCTGAATCCCATTTCAATTTGGAAGAGTTTCCCAAAGCCGTAACGGCCTACAAAAATTTCGTGCTCAACTTTCCGAAATCGCCAAACCGGACCCAGAGCCTGTTCCGCCTGGGCGTGAGCCACTTCCAGACGGGCGCGTTCAATGAGGCGATTATCGCTTTCAACGATTTGGTTGAAGCTGAGCCGGACGGATCTCTCACCCGGGATGCCTTGATGAATATCGCCCTGAGCTATAAAAAGATGAAGCAAACCAACGAAGCCCTGGGGGCCTATGAAAAATTTTTGAATCACTATCCCACCGATCCGGGGCTTTCCAAAGTTTATATTCAGATGGGACAATTAAGCGAAGAAGCCAAGGAATATGAGAAAGCTCTGAAATACTATGACATGATTCCGGATAGCGCCGTGGAATCGTTCGACGCCTTGAGCGCCAAAGCCCAGATCTACCGGCTTTTAAAGTATCCGTCCAGGGAACAGCAGGCTTATGAGAAGATCCGCGGCAAGGAGCCCAAGAATAACGAGGTGCGGCTCACCAGCTTGGTGACGCTGGCTGAAATTTATCAGGAAGCGGGCAAGATTGACGATTCCATAGCGGTTTATGAGGACATCGCCAAAAACGCCCAAAATCAAGAGTGGCGGCAGGCGGCCATTGACCGGGCCAAAGCTTTAAGATCGGAAGTTAAGTGACGCAAAAACAGGAGGCACACACATGTTAATGGAAATGGGTTTCATGGGGATTATCAAGGTTAATCCGGCAATCATTATTACGCTGCTCATTTTTTCGGTGATAATGCTGACCTTCCTTATTGAGCGGACCTGGGTCTTTGCGCGGTTCGGATCCTGGAATAACAGATTTTGGGAAAAATTGCGCAATTCGGTTCAAGCCGGAAGGCTTCATGAAGCCAGGGCCATGTGCTCCCAGAGCGAGAACGTTTTCGCCAGGGTCTTTTATACGGCCATCAGCAACACTCATCTGACGAGAGCCGATAACGAAGATTTGGTGCAGATTGCCAAGGAGCAGGGGCAGGAGACGCTGAGAAAGCGCCTCGGAATTTTCGCCACCTTCTCCTTCGTGTCACCATTGGTGGGACTCTTGGGAACAGTAACCGGAATCATGCAGGCTTTCCATGATTTGGCCAAGTCCGGATCAGGCGGCGCCAATATTGTGGCGGCCGGTATTTCCGAAGCCTTGATTGCCACGGCGATGGGTATCATCGTGGCCGTGCCGTCGGCCGTTTTCTACAACATCTTTACGTATAAACTTCGGGCTGTTGTCGCCAAGATGAACAACTACGCGCAGGAGTTGGTCATCCTGATTTACGGGGGAGAACCCGCCGGCGATAAACCGGCCCAGCCCAAAGCGAGCGACATCCATGCCAAAACGTCACATTAAAGAAGGCGACCAGGAAAATCTGGCCGAAGTCAACATCATCCCTTTGGCGGATGTGTGTTTGACTTTGGTCATTATTATCATGGTCATCTCGCCCATGATCATGCAATCCATGCTCCAGGTCCAGCCCTCTCAGGCCGTGGAAGCGCCTTCGTCGGTGACCCCCGGAGAGAAGCCCATTTTTGTGGACATCACTCGGGCGGGTTTCAGGGTGAACGGCAATCCAATCTCCAGCGAATATGATCTCTATCGGACATTGCAGAAGAATCTGGCGGGCCTGAAGGATCGAACGGTGTTAATCAGTTCGGCGGCGGACGTGGTGTACCAGGATGTCATCAAAGTTTTGGATATCGCCAAACAAAGCGGAGCGCGGAGTTTGTCCCTGGTTCCGCGGAAAAAAGAGGGATGAAATAAACCATGAAGCGGCTTAAGGCGACAGAAGAAGCGGTAACCGGAGTGAATATTATTCCGATTATTGACGTCACGCTGGTGCTCCTGGTGATTTTATTGGTGATGAGCCCCATCGTGAACCTTCCCAGTTTGCCGGTGGATCTCCCGGAGGCCATGACCAAGGAAACGAAAGATCAAAATGTGAGCGTGACCTTGACGGCGGAGGGCTTCATCGCGGTCGATAACGACAAAGTTGAATTTAAGGATCTCCCCGCGAAACTCCGGCAGGTTTTGAAAGACAGGGAAGACATTGTGGTCATCGTCCGGGCCGAGAAGAGTTTGCCGTACGGTGTTGTCGACAACCTCCTTAAAGTTGTCAATAGAAACGCCGGCAAATTTCCCGTGGCGGTGGGGACAAAGCAGCGTTCCACGCCTCTCCAAACTGCGGGAGGCCAGAAATGACCGAGGCCTTAATTCAAACCAGGCTATTTGAAATCAACCGGCGGGAAACCGTTTGTTTCGCCATCGCCTTCGCCTTCCATTGCCTCTTGTTTTTTTGGAAGGGAGGTGTTTTGGATTTATTGAGCAGTAAACCGGGAGACATCGGGGAGGCGTTGATTGTGGTGGGATACCAGACGGAGGTTCCCTCTTACCCGGAGCCGGGCGCTCCCGGGCCGGCCGGGGCGAAACCGGGAATAATGAAGCGGGTGGTCCAGTTTTTCACGAAAGTGTCCAAGCCGGCACAAAACAAGAACGACGAAATTTCCATGAGCAAGGCGGAAGATAAAATCGCCGCCCAAGGGCCCGCCTGGAACAAAGTTGTGGGCGATAACCTCGTCAACAAACAATTTACGAAGAAAAGCGAATTCACGGCCGCTCAAAATAAAAAAGACGCGCTTCTTGCTCAGGCCGATTTGGCCAAATCTCCGATAAACAAATCCTCTTCCCTGGGGACGGAATCCCAGGCCCAGCCCAACTTGAAAGAAAAAGTTTACCAGGTGGCCAAGAAAGATATGCCCTTTCAGATTGCCCGGGCGAAAGACGTAGATCAACTTTCGAACGTCAACATGGTCCCTATGGCCGTTGGAGAAAGGACCGACAAAACCGTTAAATCTTTGGATCTTCCGGCATCCGGCGGCGGAAATGCCGCGCCTTTGTTGCAGGAAAAAAAGTTAGCCAGCGCCAAGGGCATGAGCGGCAGTTTCGGCGGGAGTTCCCGTAAAGGGGGCGGCGGGGGGGGAGATGAATTGTCGACCGGCGGCCTCGGTGGAGGTTCGGCCGGGCCTATCGGCGGAGGCGGAATTGGCACAGGATTGGCCGGTTCGGGGACCGGCGGGGGAGGTGGTATTCCTGGATCCCAGGGCCAGGGGAATCGGGGTGGCTATGGAACCGGAGGCGGAGGGGGAGGCGGTCCCGGTTTTGGTTTTGGCGGGAATGTGGGATCAGGGACTGGCGGGTCCACCGCCATGTTGCCTCGCCGTTCAGTTGCAGCTGAGCCGGAGGTGTCAAAGGAAGCGGGCGGACAGATGAATGGAGCCGGATTTCAGATTTTGGGTGCCCTCGCGCACAGGCCCATAATTAAAAAGACGCTGCCGGCCTATGAGACGGACGCAAGAGTGGCCTTGCGGTTCCGGGTGGATTCGCAGGGCAACGTTTTGGACGGAATTTTGGTGGAGACGGGGTCCGGCAATCCCAGTTTCGACAGGAAAGTCATCGCGGCGCTGCAACAATGGATTTTCAACAAATTGCCACCTGAGAGAGCCAAGGAAGTTCAGGAAGGCGTTATTATTTTTAACTTTAAAGGGGTGTGATCTTCATGCGTTTACATAGGAATTTCAATATCTTCGCGTTGGTGGTGCTGGGAGGGGTGGTGGCGTGGGGGGCTCAGGGAAAAAAGAAAGCAGAACCCGCCAAAGCACCGGCCCAGTCCAACAAAGCTCCAGCTCAAGGCGAATCAAATGCGCCCCTGTCTGAAACCATCAAAGGGGAAGTCAAGGAAAAGCTGGAAATTCAAAAGCCGCCTCCTTCAATCGACCTGGATGTAAAAGAAATTATTGAAAGCGGCACCGCGCAGACGGATCATGTCCTTCAGGAGACGCGCCCCATCCCCAGCGATGAGGATTTCGCCCATTACGCCAATCTTGATTCCAATCAAATTATCAGGCCCTGGAAACCCGTCATTCCTGAGCCGCCGCTGGTCACCTTTAAGCCGGGGCTCTCCAACATCGCTTCCAAGAAGTGGGAATTCCAGGTGTCGGATCAATCCGGAGAAAAGGTGAAAGTGATCCAGGGGAAGGGCGTTCCACCCCATGAAATTAGCTGGGACGGGCGAAATGAAAGAGGGGAGTATATCGCCGTTGGGACGCTTTATTCCTATCAATTTTTGACCTTTGATGAGCACGGGAACGTCCACACTTTTCCCGGCGAGCCATTCCAACTGGACGCTCTGATGTATAAGCAGAAAAACAGGCTTTGCATCGAATTCGGGAACGATAAATTGTTCCAGGAAGGGACCGCCGACCTCAAACCGTCCATTCAGGGGCTATGGGACAGGGCGATTGATGTCATCAGGGAGAATTCCAACCAGCCCCTCACGGTGGAAATTTACGCCGAAAACACCAAAGCCCCCGTGGCGGAGGAAAGAAGGCAGAAAATAATCAATTTAATTTCCGATGCCACCAATATTCCTTCCGTCGACATCCGGCACGAGGTGGACAAAATCTCCGACCGGGGCAATGTGACGCGCCTGGTAATGAACCAGAAATAATTTACCAGTCGTTTACAACATCTTAAGGAGAAGTTAATCCCCGAAGTCTATCCTTAGGGCATGAACTCCCTAAGTTCATGTCGAAAAGTAAAGCTTTTTAAATTCCTCGACCTCGCGCTGACCTTTACCCTTTTTCTCACTCAAACTCTTTTCGCCAACCAGCCGGAAAATTCCTTTTGGAAAGAACGCGCCAGGCAAATGGCTTGTTTTTCAACTGCTTCAAATAAAATTTATGAATTGCCCCCGGTGGGAGGAAAAAGTCTTTCTCTTTTAGGCACTTCCGGACCTTTTTCGGATATTAATAAGAACCCCACAAAGGAAAAATCTCACCCCTTATCTCATTTTGTTGTTCGCGATAATTTCGACGGTGACCCCTCCCATCAAAAAATCCTTCTCATTCAGGACGTTCATCTCAATCTCGAAGCCCAAAGGAATGTCGCCCAGGGCTTACTGAATCTTTTTGAAGCAAAGAAAGTGGAATTGGTCGCCCTGGAGGGCGCGTCCGGTAAATTTGATTTCAGGCCATATCGGAATTCGCCCGATAAAGAGTTGACCGGGAATATTGCCGACGCCTTTTTAAGGGAAGGCTGGATCGGCGGGCCTTCTTATGCGGGAGTGACCTCTGAAGTCGAACCTCCCGTATATATGGGAGTGGATGATATGGACCACTATCAGCGCAACGTGTCCGCCATCCTCCTTGCCGAGAAAGAAAGGAAGAGGGCCCGGACCATTCTCTTTGAAGAAGGAAAAAGGTTGGCCCGGCAAAAACTCCAATCGTATCACCCGAAGCTTATTGAATTGGATTCCCTCTATTCACGATATTTGGACGGGCGTCTTGATATGGGGGAGTATTTAACCGCTCTCCTGGACCGAACTTCTGATTCCGAAGAAACAAGCAAGTTAAAACAAAACGGGGACGTCGCGAATTTTCTAAAAGCCTACCGGTTGGAAAAATCGATCAACTTTGCCTTGGCTGAGAAGGAGCGAAGAGATGTGTTCAAAAAGTTGGCACAGAAATTGGATAACAAAGGGGGCGCAGAGTTAATTGAATTGACATCTCTTCTCCGTGGGGGGGAATTGACCGTCGCCGAGTTTTACCGGAAGCTTGTTTCAATTCTTTCTCAATATGGATTCAGTTTGGATGAGAACCCCGCCTTCAAGGAATACACCTCTTACGTTCTAGCGAGTGACGCTATAAAAGCGGATGACCTGCTTTCCAAGGTGGAAGAATTTTCCATTGACATACTTTTGAGTAGGGCAGATTCCCCGGAAGAAAAGAGGTTGATTAGAGAATCCCGCAGGCTTTATCTTGTAAAGCGCTTGATCGAATTTACTCTGACGCCGGATGAGTGGGATGAGTACAAAACGACCGTTCCTAGTTCCTCGTTCCTAGTACCTGGACCAAATTCCTTGAATTCTAGGAACCAGGAACCAGGAACCAGGAACGTTTTTAATCTAGGGGCTTTTGAATCCTTCTACCGCGAGGCAGAGGTCCGCAGCGAACGGATGGCGGAAAATTTATTTTCTGTCATGCCTACTCGCCAGGACAAAATGGCCGTCCTATTCACCGGCGGGTTTCATACGCCGCAAATAACCCGGATTTTGCGGGAGCGCGGGATGTCCTATATGGTCGTCTCTCCCAAAATAACCAAAATAGAAGATCAAAATGGGACCGCTTATTTGTCCGCCTTCACCGAGGAAAAGTCTCCGCTGGAGAAACTTTTTGAGGGGGAGAAATTGTCGGTCCTTTCGGCCCGGACCCTCCTTGGAGCGCAAGGCCGTGCTTCTTCTTTTGTGAGAAGATTTTTTGCATTTCTCCAATCAATTATCCCTCAAATCCCCGCGCAGACCGGCCGAATGGAATTTAGATTAAGAGGGCGGGAAATTCTGGTCAAGCTGGGCCTTACCAAGGAGACAGGATTTGTTCTTTTGAAGCCTCTTCAGATTGGGTCGCAAATCGTATCAATCTTCGCGAAGGAAGATAACGGATATATGTGGCGCCGGTTCGGATTGGCCGTTTGTGGCTGCCTTATGGTTTTGGGCGCTATCCATGGCGACCTGCCTCGAATATTGGCCGTCGGCAGTTTGGTGGCGATGGTTTGGTTTAATGCCTCGACAAATAAGTCCGTGCGAGATTTACTTGGGAAAGAAGTCAATCCAGACAAACCAGATTCATGGTTGGATCCTAGAGACCTCCGAGCATATGAGGTGAAGCCAGAATTGGATATGGACGCCAGCCACCCAGGGAACCAACCAGAAATTTCTGATAAAGAATTCATGACAATTCGAGATCACAACCGCCAAGAAGCCCTCCGCATGATTCGTGAGAGGGTCAGGCAGCAATACCAGGAAAGATTCCAGTCATTGATTCAGAGACATGAAAAGGGCCTTTGGACGAAATATAACGAGGAAATCATCTATAAGAGATTGCGCCTGGATTGGGAATCTTTTACCGGCGAGGTCCTTCCTGAAAGAATAATCGACCTTCCCCCTTTAATGCCCAAAATTTCAGAAGCCGTCTTGAAAAATCTTTTGAACCCCAAAACTTTCACTATTTTTTGGGAAGGCGACATCGGAGCAAGGGATAGGATGTTACTGGCGGTTTTCGGGCAGGAATATTACGAATTGAAAGGGAAGGTAAGAGGATTTGTGGATAATGAAGCAAATTTTGATCACAGTGACGCGGAAGCTAGAATCCCGTATTCAATCCTGCTTAGACATTACCTTCAGAAGATAGTTAGCGAATCTCCTGCGGTGTATCAGCTCAGCCGGTTTAAAGATTTGATCTATGGCCCAGAGGGCGACGCGCAATTAATCTTTGTGGGAAACGCCTGGGATGATTTGGGAGAAGCGATGATTGAACTTTTGGATGTGTCGCTGGAGGAAATCTCCCGCCGTTATTCCCGGCCAAATATTAAAAGGAATGTTGTCCAGGTCTGGCCCGATATGGCCCTTCTTGAGGCGTTGGGTTACGGCGCTGATGTAATGCTGGATATTCCCAGCCCGGGAGCTCGAGATTTGGCCCCCTTGATGCATAGTGGTATCGCCTTCCCTGTAAGTTCTCGCCCTGGCTCAGGAATAATTGATTCCAGAGAGAGGGGGTTGGCCTTGAGCGGAATTTCTCTTGTTCCCCCGTCGGGTGACGTATATTCCAATAGATTTTTTGACACAGAAGCGGGGATGATTTATCGAATCCTATCGGAATTGCGAGAGGAGGCGGTGGTGGATCCATTGAAGTGGCGCCAAGCGTTGCGGCGCGCCTTTGCCAATAATTTATCTTACTCCCAAAGAATGGAAGCCATGCTAATCCACCGAAAAGCGGAATTGGCTCAATCTTTGAGGCCAAGTGCAATAAAGGGAGAAGTCAAAGGAGACAAATTAGTCATCGAGTCAAAGGTTGATGGGGATGAGGCACTTTTAAAGAAGGCAGTTTTTTCCGTTTACTGGGGAAATATGGAAAACGGTGAAAGATGGAAAGTCATCCAAATGGGATGGAATGCAAGAGAGGAAAATACACTTGTTGCGGAAGTTGAGTTGGGTGGTGAATTGCCTCCCGGTCACTATGGGGCGACAATTTTTGCTCTGCCTTCGGAATTCGAATACCTTGATTTAAATGAACCGGCCCAATTTCCCCAATGTCACAAATTCATGTCTTGGTGGGGTGAAAAAGGCGTTCCCAATTTCGAATGGGACTGGAAAGGGAATGAGCCAAAGGAACCAGAAAATGTGAAGTCAGGCGCGATGGGATTATGGCGGATGCTGGGCTTGAATTTGTCCACGCCATTAATTGGAATCCTTGAGGGGGGACTGACCGCAGGTCTTCCGAATCTCCTTCCTTTTTCAATTTACTGGGCCGTCTTAATCGTGTTTTCCGCCCTCCTTCTGGGTCACAAATTCACCGGCATCGTCAATCCTGACGGCACCTGGAACAGGCATCCAACTTGGACGGAGGCTTTGATCGCCACGGTCTTGGCTTCCTCCGGTTTCCTGGGTTTACCTTTGGTCAATTGGGGATTTTCGTCGGCCCCAAGTCTCGCTTCAAATCTTTTGATATTGGCGGGAGTTGCGGTCGGGAGTTTGGCGCACGGCGGGATAAACTTCTGGTTTCATCGCCGGGATTTGTTTAACCGCCGCCTTGAAATCGCCAACAAGATTATCGGCGAGGTAAAAGAGGGAAAATTGCAGGGCGGGATGGAGGAACTCCTGGATAGAATTGAAAAGATGGCTCCGATGAGACCTTTAGGTGTGGGACAGCTGAATTTTCCGAGGAAAATCGATCTTCAAAAGGAATGGCAATCCAATCCCCGGGGACTGTTCGATTCGTTGTACTTAATCCTCTTTGAAATTCTCCCCAATAGCGGGAGGGTGGAAAAAGTTAAAACTGTGGAGGCGCTCTCCAATGAAATTCCAGAATCAGGAAAAATGACCTTCGTCGTTCGCTCCGATAATGCGGATGAAGCCCAAAAGGAACTCGCCTCTTTAAGAGCGATGCCGATTCTGGCTCAGGCGCTTGAGAAAAAGATTGACGTTGACATCGTATTTTCCGGGCTTTCCCGGTCGGCCGGGACGCACCTGACTCCGGAGACTAGCGGAATTCCCGGCCGGTTTTGTTTTAAAGAAAATTTGAATTCCTATGAGAAAGCCAGATCATTATTGCTGTCCACCCCAAGCGGGTTAGAAGCTCAGGATATTAGTGTTCTTATCCCCACCGGCGGAGCGGATTTGCCCCTGCCGTTCCTCCAGGCGTTATCCGATCTCCAGAACTCGAAAGGATACAAAGGTCGGTTTCAAATATTTATGCTCGAAGCTCTTGTCTCGGGAGCTTGGGCAGTTCGCCTCGGGACTGACATTCTCAAGATGAAACTCTTCGGCGACAAACTCACCCTCTCCAACGCGTAAAACGCGAAATACATTGATTTCCAATCAATTTGTTACAGTAAATTTACCAAACCTTAAGGAAATCTTAACCCCGCGCCGTTAACATATGAGGAGTCGCAAGGTTAAGCGATGCACTTCAGAAGGAAAAGTTTTAACCATTTCTTAACCCAATCTTAACCGAATCTTAATCTCGATATTTGTAGCCTCAAGATAGTTTCACTGCAAGAAAGGGGGATTTTATGTGGTCGAAAGTCTCTGCAATGTTTCTCTCCGCCTTTTCCGTCGGCAGGGAGGAATCGGGTTGTAAGCCGGTTGTAGTCAAAAATGAACACCTCTTCTTTAAACGCACTCACCCTCTTTGCCGTTGGCAGTTGTGCCAATCAATAGATCCTCAATCTTCCCGCCTCTATTTTCACTGGATTAAGAGGAGGGCGCAGGCGAGTTAAGAAAACGTCCTTCGTCAAACGTCCCTCGTACTTCGTCCCTCGTAGCCCGGCTAAAGTCCCTCGTCCCTAGTCCCTCGTCCTTCGTTCATAGGCGCCCCCGCGCTCGACTGACAATTTCCGTTTGAAGTGTTAAACTTCCGCCATGTCCGCCCCATCTATCCTTAAAAAATTCGATTCCATTTTGACTCATCGGCCGCTCGTTGTTGGCACGCTCACCGGCAATATCAGCCTGGCCGGACAGGTTCGGGAAGCTCACGCCGCTCCGGTTGATATCATCGAAATTCGCCTGGACACCTTTGATTTCAATAAAACCAGGGCGCCGGAATTTCTAGCAACGGTTCGGCGAATGACCAAAAAACCTCTCCTCCTCACATTGCGGAGCGGGAAGGAAGGAGGTGACAAGCGTTTTCAGAAGTTCATCGGCAATAAGGATAAAGAGAAGTTCTTTCGGGCCATCCTTCCTTTTGGCGATTTGATCGATTTGGAAATTCGCGACAAATCCCTCCTGAAGCGAATCACCCAACGAGCCCGCTCCAAAGGAATTTCCGTCATTCATTCCCTTCACGATTTTAAAAAAATGCCTCCGCGCGGGATTCTCAACCAATCGGCCCGCGAATCAATAAGGTTAAAGGGGGATTTTTTCAAAGTGGCCGTCGCGGTTAAAAATCCGGAGGACCTCCGAAAATTTTTTGATTGGGGTCTTGATTGCCCGCATCCGCGTCCCGTTTTAATTGCCATGGGCCGGGCCGGAGAGGTTTCGAGAATTCTCGGCTATTGCTTCGGTTCGCCCCTGACCTTTGGCCATTTAGGGAGGAGCGCTGCTCCGGGTCAGCTCAAGGCGAGAGACCTCACCCAAGCCATCGGGAACATTTTCCCGAAGGATTTTTGAGAATTATGTTTGAGCATAAACTCCTTCGGCAATTGGATTACTACGTCATCGACACCGAGACCACCGGCGGAAGCCCGACGCAGGATAAAATAATTGAAATTGCCGTCATTCACTGGAGAGACGGTATAATTTACGATCGGTTCTCCACCCTGGTGAACCCTGGAATTAGGATCCCGGCCTGGATTACCGCACTGACGGGGATAGATGATTCCATGGTGGATGCCGCCCCCGCGTTTTCTGAAATCGCCAAACCGCTGAGGGAATTGCTGGACAAAGGAATTTTTGCCGCCCACAACGCTCCTTTTGATTTCGGCTTCATTCAGGGGGAATTTGCCAGGCTCAATGAAAATTTCATTCGCCCCCAAATCTGCACCCTGAAATTGGCCCGGCGGCTCCTTCCGCACCTCAAGTCCCGGAGCCTCGGCGCCCTCTGCGAGCATCTCCTGATCGATGTCTACGATCGCCACCGGGCTTTCGGCGACGCCGAAGCCACGGTTTATGTGTTAAAAAATCTCCTCCATAAGCTGGAATCCGAGCGGCGAATCTCCACTTGGGGAGAGCTGCAAGCTTTTTTCTCCCTATCTCATAGATCGTCCCTAGTCCCTCGTCCCTAGTCCCTCGTTCCTAGTAAATCGGCCTATCACTTTTAAATGGGAATTATTTGAATCCGACCATGTTCCATAATTTAGGAATTGCCGAATTTTAATAGGGGGGCGAGCGTGAGAACGGTATATCCGGCGGTAAAGAATTGGGCTTCGACTATTCGGGGGGCGTCTAAAAACGCTTCTATTATAGGGGTGGGAACGGCTGTCCCGCCGCGGCGCTTTACCCAGGAAGAGGCCCTTCAATATATCCTGAATAATTTCACCTTGCGGGACGGCACCCGCCGTCTTTACGAACGGGTTTTTTCCAATAAATCAGTTCGCACGCGGTATTTTGCCGGGGAATCGTTTGACGAAGCCAAAACCATGAACCGCGACGAGATAATCGAAAGATTTACCCGCTGGGCAGTCCGGCTATCCGCCGAATCTGTGGAGAAGGCCCTTAAAGACGCCGCCGTTTTGCCCTCTGAAGTTGATTTTATCGCCGCGACGACCTGCACCGGTTACTTGTGTCCTGGCATCAGTTCTTACCTGGTTGAAACGCTGGGTCTGCGGAAAGATGTGCACCAGGCTGATATTGTCGGCATGGGGTGCGGAGCCGCCATCCCGGCGATGGAGCAAGCCAGCAATTTCGTGAAATCCAATCCGGGCGCGACGGCGGTTGTCGTCTCCACGGAAATTTGTTCAGCCGCTTTTATATCCAAGGAGTCTCCCGACATCGTCGTTTCCAACGCTCTCTTCGGAGACGGATCCGGCGCGATGGTCTTGCGAGGCGGAATTTCACCGCATACCCAAAACGGATACGGTCCCTATCCGGTGGCGATGGCCTTTGAATCGCGGATTTATCCGGAGTGGCGGGAAGGCCTGCGTTTTAAAACGGAAGACGGCTATTTAAGGAACGTTTTGGACAAGGAAGTTCCCCAGCGGGCCGCCTTGGGAATGAGGGAGCTCGCGGAATCTCTTCTGGGGAAAGCCCGTCTTAAGAAAGAAGATATTTCTCACTGGATAGTTCACGCCGGCGGCCAGAAAATTTTGGACGGCTTGGCTGCTTCCCTTGAAATCCCGCCTGAAACGCTCAAACCCTCCTATTCCGTTTTGGAAAATTACGGCAATTTGTCTTCGCCTTCCGTGATATTTGTGCTCGATGCATCGCGGAAAACTCGGACCCCCCGGCCCGGCGAGTGGGGCGTCATGGCCTCCTTCGGGGCGGGTTTTTCCGCCTTCGGGGCGCTCCTCCGGTTTTGACGCCGCCAATTTATGCAGAGGATTGAACGACTGGAGTTGATGGATTCAATCTACCTTACGGATTCACTGGCCGAGGGAATCGCCCGCTTTTTTGAAATCGTCAATAAATATTTCGGCGGTTACGCCCTCATCATTAGATATTTGGAACGGTGGTCGAAAAGGTGGGATTCCCGAAGCACCATCACCATCTTGGATGTGGGCACGGGCGGCGGGGATTTGCCGGTTTGTCTCGCCTTGTGGGCGAGAAAAAAAGGGGTCCTGATCCATTTGACCGGGATCGACATCGTCCCGGAGCTCGTGCAGATAGCCCGAAGAAAAACAGCGGATTTCCCTGAAATCGAAATCAAACAAATTGACTTTCTGGATATGGATTCCGGAGGCCGGAAGTATGATTACGTGATAAGCACGCTCCTTTTGCACCACGTTTATTCCCGGTGGGGGATCGATTTTTTAAAGAGCATGGACAAAATCGCCGCCAGAGGGATCATCGTGAATGATTTGATCCGCTCGAGGCTTGCCTATTGGGCCGTGGGGCTGGCGAGCGTAATTTTTGGAAACGCCATCGTCCGCCATGACGGCCCCCTGTCGGTGCAGCGGGCCCTTTCGCCGGTGGAGCTGAACGACTTGGCCGGAAAGGCCGGGACTTCTTATCTTCACGTTCAAAGAGAGCCCTGGTTTCGGCTGAGCCTGGCGGGGGAGAAAGTATGAACACCGGCAAGAGCGTGGTTGTCATCGGCGGGGGACCCGCGGGGGCGAGCGCCGCCATCGGTTTGCTGCGGTCGGGATTTTCGGTCACTCTTTTGGAACAGAGAACCGTTTGGGCGGGACGGGTGTGCGGAGCTTTTTTGAGCGCCGAAGCGGTTGATCATTTGAAATGGCTGGATCTGTATCAGCGGGCGAAAGTTGCGGGCGCGGTGCCGGTTAAATCCGTGTTTTTATCCACCTCATCCCGAAGAAAGGGAACCCTTTACCAGTTTTCCGAGCAAGGCTTCGGCTTAAGCCTTTCCCGCCATAAACTGGAGGATCTTCTACTAAATGCCGTGGGGGAAAATGGCGGAGATGTCCGCATGGGGCGGAAGGTTTTGAGCGCGAGGAGAGAGGGAAATAAGTGGGCCGTGGAGGCGATCGTCCTCGTTCACAATGGGAAGAATCCGGTTCCCGAAAGGGAATTTTTTAACCCTGAAAATGTCGTTTTCGCCGACGGGCGCTTCACGATGGGAATGGAAAGGCAAATTGATAAAAGAACCGGGTGGTTCGGCTGGAATTCCACGTTCAGCGGAGTGGGTCAAAAAGCGGGCGATTTATCCCTCCATTTTTATCCCGGCGGGTATGTGGGCATGCTCACTTTTCAAAACGGTGAAAGCAATGTCTGCGGCCTCAAATTCAAATCTCGTAATCAAAATGTCATTGCGAGCGACCAAAGGGGGCGAAGCAATCTAATGAATAACGAGATTGCTTCGTCGCTGAACAACGCTCCTCGCAATGACACTAATCTCACCGCCCGCGATAATGTTTCCCACTGGGAGCAGGTTTTGGAGGAAGTGAAAAGTTACTCCTCCCATTTAAAAACTATTTTATCCGGCGCCAAACGCCTCTCCCCTTTTCTCGGAGTGGGCCCCTTGCCTTATTCCAAGGCCATGAATAAAAATCCCGAGGCGCCTTTAGCGGGGGACGCCGCGGCTGTGGGAGACCCCTTTATGGGGGAAGGAATCGGCCGCGCGCTTAGCTCCGGTTTTTTAATTTACCAGGCTTTGAACACAACGGGTGAATCCGAATTGGGGATGAGGTTTTTGAATAATTACGAGGCCGATTGGAATAAATATTATACCCCTCGACTGCGCACGAATTCCTTCCTCCGGAAATTCCTGCGTTATCCTCCTTTCGTGAATATTATGCTGGACCCGCTCTTCAAACAGAATTGGGCTCTCGATTTGCTGACCGCCAAATCCCACTCCAACGCACCGTCATTCCCGCTTCCGCGGGAATGACGAATCGCCACTCAGCACCCAGCACTATTTATTATTTAAAATGACCTCCAACCTTATGGGGAATCCCGCCTCTCATCCAAAGAAATTTAATCTCGCCGCTTCAACCGTCGCTCTGCTCTTTGTCTTGGCGGTAAGTGGCGGGGCTTTTTGGTGGTGGTTTGTGAACCGGCCTTCCTATATTCTTTACCAGTTGAATTCGAGTCTCGGGAAAGGATCCGAAGCCGCGGCGATAACCGAATATGAAAGGCTGCTGTCCCGAAAAAATCTTTCCAAAGAAGAAGAAATTCGGGTGAGAACCGCCCTCGGCGAATTCTATTGGAAAGCCGGCTCCCAGCAAGGAACGGTTTTTTTCTCCAATTTAAGTGAACCGACCTATGAGGTCGGGCGTCCCTTTTTGGATAAGGCGAAAAATGAATTTAACCGGATTTTGGAGCTGGACCCCAACAACTCCGCCGCTCACATGTACAAGGGACTCATGCACCTGGTTCAGGGGACGGATGTTTACGCCCAGCAAGAGCTGGATTTGAGCCGGAAGCTTGATCCCCGCTCGCCCTGGCCCATGTACTATCTTTCTCTAATCAACCGGGAAAGGGGAAATCCCGCGAAGGCCCGGGAGTTTGCCCTTGAAGCCTTGGCGGTTAAACCCGATTTTGACGAAGCCCGAATAGCATTGGTGACCGCTTACTCCGATCTCGGCGAAATGGAGAAAGCCAACAAAGAATTCAACCGGTTGTCTGACGAATTCAAAGCGAACCCTCAGATCCACGGGGAATTCGCGCTGATTTTAGCCAAACAAAATTATTGGGAAGCCGCCGCCCGGGAGATGGATCTCGCTCTCAAGGCCGGGGCCACCGACGGTTGGGTTAAAATTGATTATGGATTGGTGTTGCTGGAGAAGGGTCTATTTGACGAAGCCTCCGGCGAATTTTCGCAGGCCTCCAATCTCATGCCCAAATCCGCTTGGCCGGTGGTATGGCTGGCGAAATCGTTGTTTTTACGGAGAAATTGCGCCGATGCAGGAAGGATAGCTCAACTTTTGAACGACGCGCTCCCGCGCTGGCCTTACACTCATATGGTGCGCGGCTGGACGTATCTTTGCGAGGGGAAAGACAGCCTGGCCGTCTCCGCCTTTTCCGAGGTATTGAGGCTCGCTCCTGATTTCAGCGAAGCGGCCCTCAATCTGGCGGATATTTATTTGGACCGGGGGCAGTTTGATCAAGCCGGCTCCGTATTAAGGCCGCTCCTCGACAAAAAAATCAGCGAGGCCGAGGCGTATTCTCTTTTAACGCGTAGTTTTTATTTGCAGGGAGAATGGGCTCTGGCCCGCGAAACCGCGGAGTGCGCCCTCAAAGCGAGCGATAGAATTCCTTGGCCCTACGTTTGGCTGGGGCTCCTCGAAGCCGAGAGAGGGAATTATGCCAATGGCGAAACTGCTTTGCGGAGGGCTTTGAATTTGGGAGACAATCCTTTGGCGAAAGGATATTTCGGTTGGTTCAAGGCCCGGGCCGGCGACCCGGCCAAGGGAGAGGAATTAATTCAGGATGCTATTGCCCGCCGCTCCGAATCCGCGGAGCTTTGGCTTTTAAAAGGGCAGGTTTATCTTTTAGAAAAAAGCAATTTGGATGCTGTTCAGTCCTTCAAGCGGGCGATAGAAATCAAGCCCTATTTGATTTGGGGGCATCTGGGTTTGGTGAAAGCTTATGCCGCCGACGGTTCGATGGATTTGGCCAAAGAATCGTTGCGGGTCGCCAGGCGAATCAATCCCCAAAACAAGGAGGTTGTGGCGTGGGGAAGAAAATTGAAAATATCCTGACGAGTTTTAGATTTCCTTGGGTCACTCTTCTTCTTATCGGGTTGAACCTCGCCGTGTTTTTATGGCAGAGGGGGGGAGAGAATTTGGGGCTCGCTTATTATTTGCACGAAGATTATTCCTTTGAATGGAACCGTTTCTTAAAAGCCCCCTTCGACCAGTTCCCGACATTGTTCAGCAACACCTTTTTTCATTCCGATTGGTTCCATTATGGGGGGAACATGGTTTTCTTTCTTTTATTTGGGCCTGCGCTCGAACTGACGGTGGGGGCGCTTCCTTTTTTTCTCATTTACTTTTTAAGCGGAGCGGCGGCGACCCTCACCCAGGCTTTCTTTTCTCCCCTGGGATCTCTCGTGGGAAGTTCCGGGGCGATTTCCGGAGCGGCGGGGGCCGTTTTTGTTCTCTATCCCTTGAAAATGCCCGAGGGCCTTTTCCGCCGGCATTTTCCCTGGATCAGCCGGATTCCCGTTTCCTTATATATCGGGGCCTGGTTTTTGTGGAACCTCCGGATGGGATTCAAATCTTTGTTCCCGTCCTATCTTAATCTCTCCGCGCCCGGCGGGATTGCCTATTGGGCCCACGTCGGCGGTTTCGCCGCTGGCGCTTTGTTAATCCTTCCCTTCCTATTCCTTCGCCACGAACCCTCGAATTAATTCGGTGAGATGTCGTTGCGAACCTGGTCGCCAACGGCGACCAGGCGAAGCAATCTCCTGTATCATGAGATTGCTTCGCTCCCTCGCCCGCCTTTGGCGGGCAAGGTCGCTCGCAATGACAGCTTCCACCGACTAACACCGTCCTTGACAGATGTGTTAATATATCCGCCTATCCAGATATATGAACGGTAAAAATCTTCATCGCGCTTTTAAAGCGTTCGCCGATCCGAATCGGCTGAGAATCCTTCACATCCTCACCCACGGCGAGCGCTGTGTGTGCGACCTCATGGCCGTTTTGAAGATGGGCCAATCCAAGGTCTCCCGGCATTTGGCTTATTTGAAGCAGGGAGGGTTGGTCAGGGGACGCCGCGACGGCCTGTGGATTCATTATTCATTGATTCAGCCGAAAAGCGATCTTCAGAAGAAATTATTCGAATGCCTCGGAACTTGTCTGAACGAAGCGCCGGTATTTGATCTCGACATTGCCTTCCTGAAAGCAATCGAAAAAAAAAGACAACAGAGACTGGTGCAAAACGCGTCATTCCCGCGAAAAAAGAAAACTTAATGAAACCAAGGGTTCTATTTGTTTGCGTTGAAAACTCCTGCCGTAGCCAAATGGCGGAGGGGTTTGCGCGTTGGCACGGGGAAGGCGTCATTGAAGCCTGGAGCGCCGGTTCCAGCCCTTCGGGAGAAATTAACCCGACGGCAGTCCAAACCATGAAAGAAAATGGAATCGATTTAAATCAGCAGGCCTCCAAGGGATTGAAGGATCTCCCCGACGTCAAATGGGACTATGTTTTCACGATGGGCTGCCGGGACGCCTGTCCGTTTGTCCCGTCAACATTAAAGGAAGATTGGAACATCCCTGAGCCGAAGGATCTTCCCGTGGAAGAATTTCGAAAAGTGCGCGATCTGATCGAGGAAAAAGTTGTCGCGCTGATCAATCAAATTAAAAGAGGAAATTCTCATGTCAAAACCGTCAAAGGAAGAAATTAAAAAGTTCGTTCGCAACCGATACGCCCAAATTGCCGGAGAAAAAAATGGATCCTGCGGCCAAGGAGGAGGTTCATGCTGCGGCGGCCATCGGACGGATACCAGCCGCGCGGATTCCCAATCTTTGGGCTACTCCGCCTCGGAATTGAAGTCCGCTCCGGAAGGGGCCGATTTGGGTCTGGGGTGCGGCAATCCCCAGGCCATCGCGGACCTTAAAGTCGGCGAAGTTGTTTTGGATTTGGGAAGCGGGGCGGGAATTGACTGTTTCCTGGCCGCCAAGCAGGTCGGCGAAAAGGGGCGCGTGATCGGAGTCGATATGACGCATGAGATGCTCGCCAAATCCCGCGAGAACGCCAAAAAAGGCCGCTTTCAAAACACCGAATTCCGGTTGGGGGAAATCGAGCACCTCCCCGTCGCCGACAATTCGGTCGACGTCATCATTTCCAATTGCGTGATCAACCTTTCCCCCGACAAACCCCAGGTTTTTAAGGAAGCTTTCCGGGTCCTAAAGTCCGGAGGCCGCCTTGCCGTTTCGGACGTGGTAGCCACGGCGCCTTTACCGGAGGAGGCCAAAAGAGATCTGGCCCTTTATGCCGGGTGCGTGGCCGGGGCAGAGTCCATAAAGAATCTTGAGGCGATTATGACCTCCGCCGGATTTGAAAAGATCCTAATTGAACCGAAAAACTCAAGCCGTAAATTCATCCGTGAATGGGCGCCGGGACTGAAGGTTGAAGATTTCATAGCGTCCGCCAATATCACGGCGCGAAAGCCGTGATCAAAAGGCTCTCCTTCCTCGACCGTTATCTCACCGCCTGGATTTTCGGGGCGATGCTTCTGGGGGTGGGCCTGGGGTATTTCATCCCCGGGGTGCCGTCCTTTGTGAACCGCTTCCAGGCGGGCACCACGAACGTCCCGATTGCGATCGGTTTGATCCTCATGATGTATCCGCCGCTCGCCAAAGTGAAGTATGAAGAGCTGGGAGACGTTTTTCGAAACAAGAAGGTTTTGGGGCTTTCCCTTCTGCAGAATTGGGTCATCGGCCCGCTGCTCATGTTCGCGCTGGCCGTTATTTTCCTCAAAAATTATCCGGCGTACATGGTGGGGCTCATCATGATCGGCCTCGCCCGCTGCATCGCGATGGTGATTGTGTGGAACGATCTGGCGAAAGGGGACACGGAATATGCGGCGGGGCTCGTCGCCTTTAACAGCATCTTTCAAGTTCTCTTCTACAGTTTCTACGCCTACCTTTTCATCACGGTGATGCTGCCCATGGTCGGGCTTTCCGGTTCGGTTGTTCGGGTAAGCATGGGGCAGATTGCGCGGAGCGTCTTCATTTATCTCGGGATCCCCTTCCTCGCCGGGATGTTCACCCGATTTAGCCTGATCAAATCGAAGGGAAAAGACTGGTACGAAAAATCATTTATCCCGCGAATCAGCCCCGTCACGCTCATCTCGCTTTTATTCACCATCGTGGTGATGTTCAGTTTGAAGGGTGATCTGATCGTGAGGATCCCGCTGGACGTCATCCGCATCGCCGTCCCCTTGCTCATTTATTTCATTCTCATGTTTCTGGCGAGCTTCTATATTGGAAAAAAGGCGGGCGCCGATTACAAAAAGACGGCCACGCTTTCCTTCACTGCCGCGTCCAATAACTTTGAGTTGGCGATTGCTGTGGCGGTGGCGGTTTTCGGGATCAACTCCGGTCAGGCCTTCGCGGCGGTGATAGGCCCGCTCGTTGAAGTTCCAGTCCTGATTGGTTTGGTGAACGTTTCGCTTTACTTCGAGCGGCGATTTTTCGCCCGGCCTGAATTATTGAAAGACTCGTCCGATTTTATTTAATAGCGGCGATCTTTCTAATTTCTTTGTCGATGTCGTTTGGATTCGCGCTATTGTATTTCTTCGAGAAAATCACCACGTATATTCCCGACGAGACCGTGTTTCCATGGTCGTTTCTGCCGTCCCAGTTGACCGTTTGTTCTCCGGATGTCCGGCTGTCCTCAATGAGGGCTCGAATCAATCGGCCCTGCATGTCGTAAATTTTCCCTTCCACCACCCCGGCTTGAATCATCGTGAAGAATACGTCGATTGTTTCTTGATTGGGATTAAAGACGGTTTTATAAACATCGGGGGTCCCCGCCGGCTCCGCTTCAACGGTAATGGTTACCCTGCCGAAGCTCTTGGCGAGGCCCTTGGCCGCCTCCAAGCGCAAGGTGTAAGTTCCCGGCTCAGTGAAACGGGCCTGGGTGCGCAGGTTCCGGTCGTCACTGAAATTGGCCTGGCCCGGGCCCCTGTCCATTACCCACTGGACATCGTAGCTGGAGTTGAGGGACGTGGGAAGAGTTTCGGCAAGGATTTTCCCTTCGAGCTGGGCAGATTGGTTGATGCGGATCCGTTGGTCCTGTCCCGCGTAAACATCCGGCATTTTATAAGCGTAAACAATCATTTCATCGGCTGACTCCTTCTCGCCGTCAAAAGCTTTAAGGAGGAGATGATATTCTCCCGTTTTCTCAAACTGCACCCGGGTGTGGGGAGAGCTTGCGTCGTCAAAACGTGCGGTGCCCGGCCCGCTCGCCAACTCCCAATTAATTTTCAGGGTGGGCGAGGGCCGTCCATCATCCGTCGCCGTCCCGGTCAGTTCGAGGGGATTGGGCCAGATGATGAAGCTATCCATTCCCGCGTCGACTGTCGGCGGTACGTTAGTCGCCGGGTTGGAGTTGACGGTGATCTTCACGGTGTCGGAGGAAGTCTTGTCGGAGTCGCTGGCGGACAGGAGGAGGACGTACACGCCGGCTTGAGAGAATTGGGCGGTGGTGTTCGCCTGGGAGACGTTGCCGAAGGTGACGGTGCCGGGGCCGGAGACTTTCTCCCAGGTTGTGGTGACAGTACCGGGGGGCATGGGGAGGCCGTCGTCGGCGGCGGTGGCGATTAAAGTCACGAAATTGGTCGGCAAAGTGATGGTTTGATCCGGGCCGGCATTGACCACCGGCGGGTTGTTGACCGTGCCGGCGGGGAGGACCCTGATGGTGACGGTATCAGTGACGACATACTGTCCGTCATCGGCCTTGAGGTAAAGGTCAAAGTTTCCGGTGCCGGGGAAGGTGGCTTTGGCCGTGGGGCTGGCGGTGTTGTCAAACGCCACCCCGGCATCTGAAGCCGACCAGGAGATGAGGGGCGAGCCGTGGAGCAGGCCGTCGTCAGTGACGGTGCCGCGCAAATTGTAAGTGTTCACGGGCAGGATGATGGCATCATCAGCGCCCGCATTGACCACCGGCGGGTTGTTGACGGTGCCGGCGGGGAGGACTCTGATGGTGACGGTGTCCACCACCACAAACTGGCCGTCATCGGCTTTGAGGTAAAGGTCAAAGTTTCCGGTGCCGGGGAAGGTGGCTT
>Ga0315279_10000089_pt1 | contig 190942 bp, 236 predicted proteins | sample YL17G06_20_MG_FD_203694 | JGI IMG/M metagenome (GOLD analysis project Ga0315279, IMG submission 203694) | Sediment microbial communities from Yellowstone Lake, YNP, Wyoming, USA - YL17G06_20 | ecosystem: Environmental > Aquatic > Freshwater > Lake > Sediment | place: USA: Wyoming | collected...
AATCGACGCCTGTGGACACAAAGACCTCTATCGAGATGCTGGAATACTTCAATAGTATTTCTGGCGTCTCGGCAAGTCCTGTGGTAGAAGCAGGAAGCCACCCGACTTTCAGTCGGTGGTAACTCACTATCCCCAAAGCAACCCAAGCAGCAACTCTTACAGAAAAAAGAAGAACTCCATCACATAACCATTTACAGTCACCCGCAAGGAGACGTGAAGATTGCAACTTACAATTGGGGATCCGGTGAATCTCACGGCCTTGTTTATCTCGAACTGAACAAAGCCGACGGGTATTATGAAACCAGTAGAACCATGCCTCCCCGAGAGGCCATAATGTTTGGACGCGAACTCATCAGACGGGCCAGACTTGTAGAAAAACAAGTGCTGGAGGAAAATGAAAAACTCATCAACTCTTTTCCCAATAAATGGTACGGGTCTCCTTGAGGTGGTTTTGATGATAAAACTGAACGTGGATCTTGTGCAACTACCAAAGCGCTCTGAGAGTCGAGTCCTGCTTTCCGATGTCATGCTTTACTTCTTCGCCAAAATGGCGGGAAAGAAAGAATGCAGATTGCCCCTGAGCAGCATCTATGCGGTAATGTCGGAGCTTGAATCTGAACTCGAGGACCTAAACATTCCAGTTATCTTCGAGAAGACTGGCACGTACCTGTACTCACAACAAATAGACAAAGCCGTACATCATCTTATACCCTTCGATATTCAAATAGTCAATCCGGGCGTTAGCATAGCAATTGGAAAGGAAGCGGCGAATCGTCGGCTTAAGCATCTGAATCGACGTCTACCTGATGCGGTAAGAGAAAAATTGGACCTAATGTTCGACAAATTTGACAACGCCATGATACGGCGTGGGTCTCCTTGAGGCGATTTTTATGAAACCCGTACACGTGCATGAGGTAAAAGGTTTGCTGCAGGCAACGGTTCACGTTTCAATACGTGGCACGATCGAACAAACTGTTGAGCTGACTCCTGGCCTGACAAAGCAACAGCTCCTTGATGGACTGCAAAAGGGAACATACCACGTCGATTTTGACGAGTCAGGAATAATTGACGCAAACACGAAAAAGCACGTAACAAAGTGCCTCAGTCAAATACGAACCACTGAATATCTTAACCCTAGAGTTGAATGAGCAGTAAAGGAAGGTGGAACACGATTGAATAGATGCTCCCGAAAGCGTTTTGAAAGAATTTACACAAAGCGTGCACAGGCCGGGTTTCCTCCAGTATCACGGGCCATCCTTCACAAAGACGGTACAGTTGAAGACAGACTCCCCCGTAACAGCGCCTCTCCCTTCATGCTTCAGTTACAAAAACACGCTACGCGCCCCCCACAAACATTAACCACTCAGTCTGTGACTAATTATCCAAACCGTGTGCTAGAGCCAACACCCTTACGAAGCAACGAGGGAAGAGGCTGGCGGAATAGACTGCTTCAATTTCTCAAGTCTCTAGTCAGGTAAGGTGAAACACATGAAGACGCTCCCGTTTGCTTTGAAACAGCTCAAGCTTGTGCTGGAACTCAGCCATATTGTTGAGTTTGACGAAGTAACCGGGGACTATGTTTGCAGGTGTGGAAAGTGGTTCGGAACTCCAGCCGCAAAGTCAACGTACAACCGAATTTACACTCACCTGAAAGCCATGGAAGTCCCAATGATAGACGCGCCTTGGTTATCGGATATGCCTTTACCAGCATCATCCATTCACCGGCCACAGGCCCCAAACAGGGGTAAACATTTTGGTGAGCGTTGACAGCGTAGTTACGTGTCCTCTGTGTGACGGAGAGGCCACAGAGGACTTCGATTGCAGAAGCGAATATGCTAGCTACTTCTGTTACAGCTGCGGCTATACCTCGAACAGTGACGCAATTGAGAAACCAAAAACTACCCTGAGAAGACTGCCAAAGGTAATCAAACCCTTCGTGAAACGAGGCAACTTTGATGACGACAGTGGCGCTGTGTATAGAGGTGAGATGCTGTGGTGGCCCGGCGGAATGGTACTGGCCGGCGAGTACAGCATAACACCCGTCATCATAAAAGCCAAACTGATGTGGCGCCGAGCAGACATTGAAGAAATACCGGAAGAAGAACAAAAAAACTACCCCATCCCTGAAAGTAACCAGTTCTACAAGTGCAGGGAGTCTGAATCCTTTGCAGACTACGAAAGCTTTCAAGACGCCAGAGAAGCAAGCCGAGAAGACAACCTTGCACGAAGCATGCTCCAAAAGAATCCACCAAAAATTCTCCTCCTTTGCACAGACAAAAAGCAAACACCCTCTACCCAACACAGAAACGAAAAGTGAGACCCCTGTTACGACGAACACGATTTAACGAACCGTTGATTCACAACCACGACCAACTAAACCCCAATCACCAAGGGAACAGGAGGAAAACATGTTGAAAAAACTACCTATCCGAGTAATCCAGGACCTCGGCGATGACGCTGCACTGATACAGATCATGAACCGCGCCGTGGTAGTGTCAAAGAAAAACCGCTTCTACGCTCTCGCAAAAACGTTCACAGATAAGAAGAAGAGTACAGAAACCACTGATGACAAAGAACAAACAGAAAACAAAAATCCGGAGAAATCATGAAAGCGCTACACATTGATCAAAAAACGCTAGACGCACTAGCACGCACAACAAAAATGCGCAGCCAGACAGGCATCATTCCAACAGAGATCAACAACATCATGTTAAAACTTGAACAGATCACACGGATGCTTGAGAGAATAGAAACAGACCTTAACGAGACTGTCCCGTGTGAAGAAGAACCTCATCGTCAGTCATCTCTCAGCGCCTTGAATCCGCTGCATCATCTTCGCCAAAACTACGAAGCATCACTCGCCAAATTACGGGACAGGATGATCACCTACCTTGTCAGACGGTACACCCGCTGCCTACCTAACATGAACCTGCAGGTAAATGACTTCACAGACGCGATGAACCAGACCGTGGGAGATAAAGGGTTCAACGCTGAAGCGCTAGAGAACAAGATTCGTGAACTGATGAGCCGGGACAGAGAACTATCGCTTGACCATCTTCAGGAAGAAGCACGATTCCTCGTGCCCGACGCTTTCTATAATTCCACCACACACAAAGACATACTCGACGATAACGAACTCAACCTCATCCTCAGGGTACGCACAATCGTCACCGTGTGTGCACGAGGAGAAGTGGGAATAACTAGCACAGATAACGATCGCATAGTGGCCTTGGCCAAGCTGAGCAAAGTTACCCTGAACAATGATGATCCCGTTACTGCACAGAGCAGCATAGGCAACATATTTTATCCTGGCTGGATTGATGAACAGACACTTGAACACAAAATTCCCGTAGAACCCCCAATGAAAACTATCTCCCTCAACGCGCAGGGAAAGCTCGTTATCGAATACCAAACTCCGGAACAGGCCGGCAGGATGGCGGAGCTACTGTTCAAGTTAAGCCATTTTCCCAAAGTGCGATGAAACAGAACAAAAGGCGATGCTAATGAATGTGAAAATAGAAGTACCCTCTGAAAAAAGATCATGCAACCTCTGCGAGAAAGAGTTCAAATTTGACGAATATAACAGCCTCTATGAAAACACCTGTGACGGCTGCGCAAAAAAGGTGTACCCCCTCACTTATGCTGTCAGACAGAAAGTGCAAGAGTACCACGGCATTGACGCTGCTCGTGACATTTTCGGCCCGAAACATGACGGCTGCATTCCAGACTCATTACTCGGCGAGGATTGTGCACTGAGCATCATCTCACTATTCAAAGTCATAGGACACACAATAGCTGAAGCCGCTGGCCTTCCAGAAGGAGAGCACACTGTGATCGTTGAACCAAGCTATGATGACTCCACATGGTGGCTGATAACAAAAAACAAGGATGGCGGAATCCCATACCCCATAGATTCACAAGTGATTTTCTTCAACTACTGGAAAGCATGGCACCTCGGCGATCAAACGAACGACAAAATAGAGAAACTACTGCACTCCTGGAAAGATGAGATAGAGCTCAGCATCAGACAAATAGAAGCCAACACCAAGCAGGCAGAACAAACGAAAAACCTAGCCGAACTGGCAAAGACCATCAAAACAAAGACCCTTGCTCAGAAAAATGCAAGGTGTCAAAGGAAAAAAGGAGGATCCTGAAATGCACAAACTCCCACTCAAGATGACGCCCGCAGCCCTAACGTTTAGTATACAACTAACGAACTTGATAAAGTCCTGCGAAGACACAGAAGACGAAAACTGCACAAAGACCGCCCTGCAACTATTCAAACAAACCCAAGGCATCATCATGGACCCATTCAATTACACACTAGCGTTGAACCTCTGCGTGAAACAAACAGGCCTCTTCGGATGCTGCGTGCTAACAAAAGTACTCGATCACAAAGAAATGTTAAACCCAATTGCCTTCGAAGGCATCACTCAAACCGTTACAACCACCCTCACACAAACGCTGAAGACAAAACAGAACAGAACCTGGACAACCAAAGAATTCACACGACACTTCCTGCACATTGCCGACGAAAAACTCAAAAAACTCACACCACCAGAAAACGCGGCCGGCATGGACAAAGAAATAGTGGAAAGAATCAACGCCACACTTAGCAAGCTCAATCGCAAGATAAACCCCCCCAATTCATCCAAGACAAACCCCTCCAAAATAATTTCAATCTAAAATCATAGGTGAAAGACAATGATCAAAGCAGACCATTCGGGACCGTCCTACAACTTCAGCGGCGTCGTCTCACCAGAGTTCAAGGCAAGCTTCATAAAATGGGTGAGATCACAGGAATGGACGCGGGAGGGCTCTGACGACTTCAACATGACGAAGGACAACTCATCCAAGATACACTATACCTGTGGTGAGGACACGTCCGTTACAGTTTACGAAGAAAAAGATAAAACAGGAATCATCATGAACGGCGACTGCCAAGAGGCTGCACCCCCACCGAGCTCCTTATTTGAAGAAGCCACCTATTCAGACGGCGATGGCGAAGCTTTTGCAGTGTACCAGGGGAAGACTTACGATTTGGAGGAACTTCTTGACTTTGTTAAAAAAATCAAAACAAAAAAGAAAATGCCAAGGCACCCTTAGACTAGTAACAAGCTATCAGTGCCCGTTCAGCTGTGAGGCCTGTTATGCACCACACAACAAAACCATCACACCCCCCAAACTCATCAGAGCCGTCATCCGGAATGCACGAGAGGAAAACTTCGAAACTGTCGCAATAGGCGGCGGCGAACCTCTCTACACCCTCTCACACACCCTGCAGACCATAAAGGTGGCCACAAGAACAGACTTACCTGTTGCAGTCACAACAAGCGGGTACGGATTAACTCCCCAATCACTTAAACAACTAGAAAAAGCAGGCCTGTCTCACCTTCAACTCTCGCTCGGTGACTCACGCACAAACCTCACAGGCGCATACGAACTCATGACCACCTCTGAACACAACTGCACATTCGGCATTAACCTACTGCTCAGCCCACAAATCATTCAGCTTCTCCCAAAATTCATAAACCTGTTCGACCAAGACAAAATTGACCAAACCACACTACTCCTGCCCAAGGGCAACCATGTTCCAAGACTGTCCAAGAACGAATTCATGAGATACTACTCAGTGCTAAGAAATGTCAATACAAAACATACCGCGATCCTGATTGACTGCGCAACGCAACAAGCACTAAACGGTCGATGCAATTCCGACGGGTGCTCATTCTTCCCTGACGGCACCACATCAAAATGTGCCTTCGGCTGCAGCCCAAGAAAACCATGGAACGGAAGCCTCACAAAAGCAATGTCAGACGCCTCCCAAGAGTGCCAAGAGGGAAAAATCATTCTCACAAGATAAGAGGTGGCTAAAATGAAAGCACTTCCCCTACACATCGCAAACCTTCCCTGCCCAGACCCCACAGCCATGGCAGAGTTGCTAAAAATCATCCTCCCAGGAAGGGTGTCACACAACCTCAGGGACACAATTGAATATGCCCTGCTGTCATCAGAACATCAAGGGTTAGCAGACGAGACGGGTGAAACGGCTGCCGCCTTCTTAGACGATGAGGTCCGTTACCACTTGACCTGTGATCACGAACAAGCGATAATTTCATTGATCGAGTACAAGCGTCAAAGCTCAGAGCTGAACAGGCTCATACAGAAAACTCGAAAGCTTGTTCTGAAACATTGCTATCAAAAGGGAGGAAAAAGAACATGAACCGCATAACGTTAATCAAAAACAGCTTGCTCGCTTTGCTCATCGTGTCACTCATAATCACTTGGTTCGTAGCATGGCCTGCCTGCATAGCCGCCCTCCTTCTGATAGCCATCAGTGAAGACGGGATGCCGTGAATATGACTGGCCAAACGATCTCTCCCTCCACGTGTTACCCTGATCACTCCCGTCAATCACACCTCATAAAAGGCCCCGACAGGTTCAAATACTAGAAAAGGAGGGGATAAGAACATGAGACAATATACCACTCAAGACATTACGACCGCGGTTGCAGGCATGGTAACAGAAGGCATAGCGGATAAAGCCCTTGCAGACAAGATCATGAAACATTTCCAAGACTACATGTCGGAAAGCAAAACGCAAACTCTGCGCCACACAGTGGCGTGCGCACTGTTACTTGAGGCTTTTCAAACCTATGATGTCTAGCAAAAACGCATCATACCTGAATGCCCATCCAAACTCGTTTATCTTTTCCCTGCGTGTTTGAGAAACAGGAGTTGGTTAAAAGTGAAGACGTATCACTGGATAGCAAACTCGTTTGCAGCCCCAATCTGTTCCGACACAAGCTTCGGTTTCATTGACGCTGAAACCGCCATGGAGGCACTGATGAGACTCGTTACACGATACAGACACCCATACGGCTTGTACGCAGCCATCATTGAAACCTGCGAGCCGAAACCAAGAACAGTTGCACGGTACCTCTCAAGTGAGGCCGCGACAATCGAAGGCATGACAGGCAATTGCCGGCGGGAATACGACATCCTCTACGTGAATGGCATAGCTGTTAAACCAAAACCTGAAAAATGGGAGGACCTTGAAGAAGCCCCGTTTGACGCTTGCGTCCTCCAGAATTTTTCTTAACGTGTATTTGAAGGAGAGTGATTTGTTTGGAAGAACCATCATTAGAAACTTCAACCCATGTTGACAGGATCGATACTACAAAGATCACAACATGCCCTCACAACCTTGCAGTCAAGAGAGTGCGAAAACTTGGCGTAATCATATTCCTTCACCCCGACAATACGCCATGCACCTTCCTGAACAGTTTCAAGCTCACAGGCGACATCCTAAATGCAGAGGACGCCTTACTAAACGAAGCAAAAGCGACAACAAAGGATCCCCTAGAATGGCTGAACAACCCGATCACATACTCAAGACTCGGTACTGACAAGACACTGATGAAACGCCTAGCACACGACCTCGACCACGAAACAAGCTCAGCCAAAGTTGAAAAAGCCTTTCTAAGCATAGCGAGAGGCAAGAATGCATGCGACATCATCAGAGCAATGATCAAAGCCTTACCTGACAAGGAAACAATAATACTCAACAACACCGCAGCGATCTACGCAAACTACTCACAAACCGAAGACGTATCACACATCTACCCCATCGTACTAGAATACCAAAGAAAAATCCTCGACGAAAGCAAAGCAAAGAAGGACAAGGAGGCAGAGTGACATGAAAAGCGATGTATTAACGTGTCTCAACGACCCGGCCATGCGCTTAAAACTCAGCACAGATTACACACTTGTGAAGCGCCTAGCGCACGAGTTGGACAACGAACCCAGTACAGTCAAAGTTGAAAAAGCTTTCCTTAGCATAGCAAAAGACAGGAACGCGCGCAACATCATCAGAGCATTAATCAGAGCCTTACCGAATCAGGAAATGACAATACTCAACAACGCCTCAGCGGTCTTTGCAAACCACGCCTCATTAAAGGCCGTGGGCCCTATCTTTCCAATAGTGGTAGAATACGAACGAAAAATTCTCAGAATACCAAAGAAAGATCCTTGACGAAAGCAAAGAAGAACAAGGAGACGGAGCGACATGAAAAGTGATACTTTAACGTGGCTTGACGACCCCGCTGTGTTCTCAAGACTCACCACAGACGATACCCTCATGAAGCGCCTAGCGCACGAGCTAGACAGCGAACCTCGCACAGCCAGAGTTGAAAAAGCTTTCCTGACCATAGCAAAAAACAAGAACGCGTGTAAAATCATCAGAGCACTTGTCAGAGCCTTACCGGACAAGGCACCGGTCATCTTCAGCAACGCCTCAGCAGTCTTTGCAAAACACTCCTTGCCAAAGGCTGGGTCCTACATCTACCCAATAGTGCTAGAATACCAAAGAAAGATCCTTAACAAAAGTAAAGCAAAGAAAGGCAAGGAGGCGGAGTGAAATGAAAACTGATGCATGTTTAGCGTGGCTTGACGATGCGGCCATGCGCTCAAGACTCGGCACAGACGAAGCCCTCATGAAACGCTTAACACACGATCTTATGGAAGAACCCAGCGCAGCCAAAGTTGAAAAAGCGTTTCTAACCATGGCAAAAGAAAAAAACGCTTGCGACATCTTTAGAGCCCTTATCAGAGCCCTGCCTGACAAGAAAAGGATAATACTCAACAACACCGCAGCAGTCTTTGCAAAATACTCCCCTGCAGAAGACGTATCACACATCTACCCAATAGTGCTAGAATACCGACAAACAATCGAAACGGAGACCTGCAAAACATGAACACGAAGACACGTTTAACATACCCCATCATCACTCAACTCAAAAAGAGGAGGTGAATAGGTCATGCCAATGGCACCATGGCAACTTGAAAAGATCAGAAGCACCGTTGGAAATGAGACCGGAGACCTTCGCATCAAAATCTACACCAAAACCAACGAAACGTACAAGATTTTCTACAACGACAAGGATAATGTTCCCCTCTACGGAAGAGAAATATTCGATGACGTGAAGAAGAGAGAGCGCGCCGTTAAAGCGTGGCGTGAAGAGATACTCCGCGCCATAAACGCTGAAGGCACCAAAATCGTCGTGGAATACAAGGGACGGTCAACCTGGTTCGGCCCCGAACCAGACATGACACCCCTCAACGACCTCTACGACCACATAAATAACCTCACAAAGACCGAAGACGAACTTGACCACGCCCTGAAGCACGTGGCCAACACCACCAGACACCGCTCGTTCCTCATATTCTCATTGCCCTTCTCCGACGGAACCGCACGAATCAACATAGCCAAGAAAACGAAAAGCAGAGACACGGGCGCAGACATACTGCGAATCTTCAAGGCAGCACGAGACCGCTCAACGAAGGCACATCCAACGGAAAACGCAATGGAACTCCACCTCTGCATACCAATGGAAAACGCAAAAATCCACGAAGTATCCTCAAAAACAAAGAAACACACAATCCACAACGGCACCCGAAAGAACAATACCCCCTCTTCCAACCCGTAAAAACAAAAAAGGAGGAAAGATAAACATGGGATTAACAGACCGCGAAATAGACTTGCTCGTTAAAGCGGGCACCCACTACGCCGGCGAGATCAAAGAAAACGGCGAACGCCGTCTCCACCTCAGCCATACTCGAAAAGACCACCGCATAGGACGAATGCTGGTGAATGAAGCAACAGTACTTGAGAGCGCTGTCGAAAAAATCAGCAAACTCAAGTAACCCTCTTCACCTCATCAAGAGGTATTGCACATGAGAAAACTACCAGTGTACCAGAGAAGAGTTAAAGCCGCGATTGAAAAACAAAGGGCCGCAATGTACCAGGAAACGTTGGGGCACCTGTCATTCCGAGATCGCAGAGAACTAGCTGAAGGAAACCTCGATCGGGACACCATGAAAGCGCTCCGAGACACATCAGTCGCAGAAGCCACCGCCCTCCTAGTGTACGACCCCCTCGCATACGTCAGGTTTGGGCTAACAATCAACGACAAAGCGCCCGCTTGTGTCATAGAACGGCTGATACGCGATGATGACCCTGCGGTAAGGTTCGCTGCGCTTCAAAACCCAAACGCTCTTCCATCAGTCGCAGAAAGCCTCAGCACAGACCCCGACCGCCAAGTCCGCAAACTTGCAAAACTCGTAGTCTCATTAAGAACACAACAGACCCCCCACAAACTCCTAACCGGAAAACCTTGAACACAATGTTTTCTACACGAGGATGCTGTCCTTGAAGAAGCTTAAAGGCGCAGAAAAACTCGGCAAACTCATCTTCCACCCCTTCCCAAACCAGAAAATAACAGTCACTGTGTCAGGCAAAACAAACCTGTTCGTCGGCATAGAACACAACCCTCCATTCAGACCCTGCTTGATTCTATTCACAAAGAATGGAAAAGGCATAACTTCCATGGACACCCTCTACTTCTTCGGCGGACACGAAAAGGACAGAAGAAGAAGAGCGTTCTGGTGGAGCACACAAAAACAAGGCTCAACACGCGAGATGGCAAAAACGTACCTTAAAACTCTTGGCTTCAACCCAAGCATCATCGACCACACATTTCCCCTCGAAACAAAGAACATGAGGTGAAACTAATCATGAAGATATCTGAACTAAGGCCGGGAATGAAACGAGTAGAAGTGGAAGGCAGGATCACCGAGAAGGGAGACCCCCGACAGGTCCAAACCCGTTTCGGTGACACCAGTAGAGTTGCAGATGCAGTCCTAACCGACGACTCCGCCTCCATCAAGATGTCCCTCTGGAACGAACAGATAGATCAAGTCAACGTGAACGACGAAGTGCACGTTGAAAACGGCTACATCACAAGCTTCAGAGACGAAACACAACTAAACGTGGGAAAGTACGGCCGCCTCACCCTGAAACAACCATAACAACAATTCTCCTAACCCTACAAACTCCGAACCATATTAACCACACATTCCCCCGAAACCAAAAAATGAGGTGAAACACGATGAAACTAACCCTCGGAATAAACCCAAACTGCAGCGAAGCAATTTTCAGGTTCTTTACGCGCGACCCAAAAGTGATCGAACAAATCTTAAAAACGTATGCACAATGTTCAGCCAGCTACGAGGACAGCACGGATCCAGAGAGCATACACGTAACCAAACCCGAAGACGTAAACAGCATCACCTGGCCCGCCTGCAACGAAAATGCTGAATGCTTCTGGGAACCCCACCTCAACGCGTTCGTTCTAAGAGTCGGCAACAATGACCTTACAGAGAACGAGAACAAGGACACCATAGCAGACATCGTGAAATCACTAGGCATATTCGTTGAAGAAGCAGACACATCACCAGCCCTCCACGACAAGTATGCCCGTGACTGCACATGCGGAATCCGATTTTTTGACGGATACCCAAAGCGCATCAAATCACCCCCAGAACCCCAACCACCCAAAACAGAGTAGCCGAGGTGAAGACCATGGAAAAAACAAGCGACCTCTCAAACTTCACCGTCACATGCCGAAACTGCAACAGAGAAATGATCCCGAACCCCCTGTGGGACGAGTCGACCGAAATATCAACCCGCCGACTCGTCTGCACCGGGTGCAGCGTACATGTGCGCATAATCGTCAACGGCTGAAAAAAGGCCCCTGTTCAAACGCTGGGATGGAGATGAGGAGAGATGAGCAGCCTAAACCCGTTCACGCACGAGCTTGACAAATTCTGCCCAGCATGCATCTCATCCAGCATACATTTGATGAAAGCCGGCGGCTACCAGTGTGACACATGTGGCTTTGGTTGGTACTACGGAGACGATGGTAGAATGAAGGTTTGGTTCCACGTCAAACCCGAGCTCCAAGTACGCCCCCTAGCAAACAGCCCATCGAAACCACCCCACACAGAACAAAACTCCACATCCAATGAAGACCACGAATAATGACTAATGATCAAACGTGCAATTGTGCCTAAAACAAGCACAATGATGCGAGTGAGGTGAAATGTAATGTCCAAACCAAATAAAATATTCGTCCACGACCACTCGCCGTTAGCTGCTGACTGCAATGAAGGCTGTGGCTGGTATGAATTAGGAAAACAAATCACTAGCTACGACCCACAAACCAAAAAACAAATCAACATTCCCCCATAGTCATCCTCAAGGAGGCCTCTCTGTGAAAAAAATCAAGATAAACCTGCGTGCGTTGAAAGCCGCCCTGAAACAAGCCATGATAAGAAATATTCCAGACCCTGACTCTTATTAGGCCAAGAGCGTCAAGAAATGCAAAAGGACAGGCCTCCATTTAACATCCTGCGACAACGATGGCTACTGCAACTATTGCGGATATCAAGAGGAGTGAGAATGTTGACACGAAGGCATCAACGAAAACCCAACATAACCGTAGCCAAGCTCCAGGTCATGCTGCCACGAATACGGGGCCGCCTAGTTCAAGCCCAATTCTACTTAAGAAACGGGGACTGCGCAAACTTCGCCATAGCATTGGGCAGAGTGCTCGGAAGCAAAGCCTACTACGCAGTTTACGGGGATCGACAGGATTGGTTTGAAGGCGCCGCATCACACTGTACACTGAGATGGAAAAGAAAGCTTTGGGACGGGAACGGCGTAACAAGCGTGAAAAAGCTGAAGCAAAGGCACTTGAAACTTAACCGTTCAGTTCCAACCGCTGAACAAGACATGATCCTGAGCAAAGCAACCCTGCGCAGGCTAGAATTCATCGTTGACGATGAACGCGTTGACATAATTGAACAACTGATCCGCCCAATAGTTGAAAGGTGATCATGAATGGACCATTTGGCAATCTTAAAAGATGAACAGTGGCTCGAGTGGATACTGACCGGCAAAAAAACAGTGGAGTCCAGGTGGTCAAAGTTCAAGAGACCACCCTATGGTAACATCACCAAGGACGACGTCGTGTACTTCAAAGTTTCTGGAAAGCTGGTAACCGCAAAAGCCACTGTTGCAAAAGTGTTGTTCTTCTGTCAACTTGACAGCGCCCAAATAAAGGGCATACTGGCCAAGTATGGTGAACAGATATGCATCACGAGCCACTGGGCTGCGGAACTGGCCGGAAAGAAATACTGCACACTAGTCTTCCTGAAGGATGCACAACGAGTTAACCCGTTCAGCGTCGATAAGACAGGCTACGGATCAATGACCGCTTGGATATCCATCGCAAACATCACCGCCATAAAAAAGGATGACTTGAAAGCATGATCACGTTACCGTTGTCAAAACAAGTCTTAGCAATGACGATTGAATTGGCCGACAAGTTTGTAACTGTACGAATGACCCTGGCGAACAGCCCACAGACCTCGCGTGAGTTATTACTGCTACTGTCTAATGATGATGAGCCCTATGTAAGGTGGTTCGTGGCGAGGAACGGGGCAACGCCTCAGAATGCTCTTGAAAAGCTAACGCATGATGAGGATCCTGTGATAAGCCGAACAGCAATCGAAAATCCTAACCTTGACCTGGATTACATCAAAGCGCTCTCAACAGGCTGTGGAAGCATTGTGAAAATTGCTGAACGTGAGGTTGCACGTAGAAAATCGCTGAGATCCAAAATTCATCAGATGTCCAAACTCGTTAAAAAGTTCAAAACTACCAATCGTAAGATGGGAGTGAAAACATGATCACGTTACCGGTGTCGAAACAATTCATCGCAATGATGATCGGACTGACCAGTAAGGGAACACATGCACGAATAACCTTAGCGAGCAGCCCACAGATCTCACATGGATTACTGCTACTGCTGTCTAACGATAGCCAGGCCTCTGTGAGATGGGGAGTAGCGATGAATGAGACAACGCCTCAGAGTGTTCTTGAAAAGTTAGCGCACGACGCTGACCTTGTGGTTAGCCAATCCGCCATCAAAAACCCTAACCTTGGCCTAGACTACATCAAAGCGCTCTCAACAGGTTGCGGAAACATTGCGGAAATCGCTGAATGCGAGATCGCGCACAGGAAATTACTGAAATCCAAAACTCATCAAATATCCCAACTCGTGAAGAAGTTCAAACTGCACACAAAATGGGCCTTGCGTGAGAAACTTCACCTTCTGCAACGAACCCTTGGACTCTGTCCAGTCTGCAACGGGCATGACGCGTCAAATAATTATATGGGAGACTTTGAATGATACCTCTGCAAGTGCCGAAACGGTTCATAGAAATGCAAGCTAAAGATTCCGCCCGCCTCTGGTCTAATGATAATGAGTGGTGTCGCGAAGCTGAACATCAACTGGCCATTCACGGCATACTTGTGAAAATAATGCCATTCCCTCCAGGCTACCATGATTATCAACCACTGCTCTTCGTTGATCGGGCCACCTACAAGGGAGTGGATGAGATCCGCTACTACTGTGAAGCCGTCAACGCAAACCCCAACCTTGCAGGCCACCAGATCGGATATGATGTTGCAGAACCACTAGGCATAAAGCGAAAACGTGCGTGGGAACGACCATGAACCCCCCCATGACCATTCAGCCGATTTTCTGTAGACACAATAAGGAGTGAAAGGTTATGCTGAAACTCCCTCAACCCAAGTTGAACTCACAGATAGTTGAAGCCGTCACGCTTCGCGCACGCACAAGCCGGGGAGGTGTTTTTCCGTCCCCCACTACAGCAATTTGTCAGGCGGTACCGGATACGATACAGGACCTAAAATTCGTAAAGGTAGTTATAATGGGCTGCAGAGGCCCCCCGTTCGGACCGCGCGCTGTACTGTTAGAAGACTGGCTGTCCAACAAGACAGATCTCGCAGTTTGGGTTTGTCCGTCAAGTGACTTGGTGGACAAATATGATGTTGACCGAACAGCGGGCCTTATGGTACAACGTAAGAACCTATTCCCTGTTCCGGCAAGAACGATAGCAGAAGACGTGAAACGCGTGAGCAACATCGTTCTAGAAAGCAGTAAAGCACACGCTCTTCGCGAACAAATAGCAAAGCTCGAGCAAAAGCAAATAGCACTTGAAGCAACAAGCCAAGAGTATATCACAAACTGGACCCTCGCTCTGCTCACCGGACGCTTGCCCTCCATCAAACTTGCCTCTGAACGGAAATGTTACCATGATCAAACTTCTTCCACTCCCACGATTAGACCCGTCAACCATTGATACCATAACATTTCGCACCCTGCGCGCCACAGGCGCAGCCATACAAGAACAAGAATTCGTCAAAGTCATCTTCACAGGCACTACGTTACTATTCATCACCACAGCAAAGCAACCCATACTCGAGACCGTTGTGGAACTTGAACCAAAAAGAGGCGAAAAAACGTGTTGAAACTCTCTCAGCCTTCCTTGAATCCTTGGGTGATTGAACCCGTCACACTCCGCGCCCTCACTTCCATTTTCACAGTTCAAGAACGAGAATTCATAAAAGTGGTAGTGTTGGGCACAGGTACCCCCCATGGCCCTCGCACCATAAAGATGAAAGATTGGGAATCCGGCAAAGGAATGATCACAGCACATGATCGTTCAGGATTAACGGGTGGGACCCCCACAAACTATGATGTTGACCTAAACGCTGGCCTTGTGTTTCCGCGTAAAAACGTGTTTCCTGTTCCTGCAAGAACGACAAGAGATGACGTGCAGCGTGCAGGCAACGAGGTCATAAGAAGCAGCATCATTATGCAACACAATGAAAAAATCAGTGGCCTCTACAGACAGCTCCACAACCTCATTTCGGTACAAACAAAAATCACCTCAAACCGTTCACCGTCCTTCTTATTAACTCCCCCACAAATTGGCCAATACACAGACCTTCTGCGTGAAATCATAAAACTCGAACAAGAACTAAGCAGTGAGGAAAAGGCAAGACAAAACGCCATCACAAACTGGACCCTGGCCCTGCTCACCGGCCGTTCACCCTCCCGTCAAACCTGCCTCTGAATGAGAAGATCGTTATGATCAAACTTCTGTCCCCCCAACGATTGGATCTACAAGCCATTGAGCCCATAACGTTTCGCACAGCAGACTTCACAGACAGAGCTATACGACAAAAACAAGACTTCTTCAAAGCAGTCTTGCTCGGCACTCTGCCGTTTGGGCCATACTTGGTGTTAGTTAAAGACTGGAAAACGGAAGAAAACGTTCTTGCCATGTACCTTTCCGCAGCCAGCGCAAAGAGGGTTGACGTTCACATGGTCGTGTCTCGACGGATGGCCTGGCCACGCAAACGTATAGTACCCGTTCCTGCGAAGACAACACAAGCGGACGTAGAACGCGCATGTGAAAAAGCCCAAAAGACCCTACACATAGAAAAACAGGTGCACGAATTGGATGCGGAACAATTCAAAGCAATCACCAGCCACGTAATATTGCAACTCACCGGCCACCTACCCCCCTCAGAACCACCGAAACAATCGCCCCTCAAATCGTTGAACTGACGGATTACAGATAAAAAAAAGGTGACGATAGAATGGAACGAATCATAACCCGCATTGAACCGTTTGGCGCTCTACTCTACGACCGTAAAACCACTGCACTCATCGAACTGGATAGAACAGAAACAAGAGAACATCTTAACTACTCTGGACCATTTCCTCACGACATTACGGCCCCTCGCTTTGTTCACCTAGAGATCAGTAACCGCTGCAATAAGAATCCTCCCTGCCCATACTGCTACGTTCCAACCATGACTGAGAAAGAGATGACGCTTGAGCAATTGTGTGAGCTACAGCGACAACTTGCCGAAATGAAAGTCTTCTCCGTAACCTACGGCGGCAAGGAACCGTTTCTTCGCCAGGACCTCTTCACTCTTGCAAAGAATGCGTGCTCATTAGGATTGGACGTGGCGATCACCACAAACGGTATCCTGCTCAACGATGACGCACATCTTGGATTGTTCAGGCAGATCAACATCAGCCTGCACGACAACCTGCAACACGTAACGAAAGCAGCAATCATTGCCAGGAAACACACGATGGTTGGCATCAACTTCATAATGAAGAGAGACATGTTAACTAACATAGCACCAATCGCTGACCTGTGCAAAAAACACAACCTAGAATTACTCTTGCTCCGCTACAAGCCCATTCACGGCGACACGGAACAGGCAATTGACTCAAGACAGATTCGTGACATTGCAACTCAATTAACATGCCAGGGCGTCAGAGTTGCTGCGGATTCAGCAAGCTGCGGACTGAACGTTGACGGAAACTGGTTTGTAGATGTGGCAAACAACGGAGACGTGTACCAGTGTTCATTCCACAGACGAAGCATCGGAAACATTCTACAACAGCCCTTCTCAGAAGTGTGGCACAACAGGCCCAGAGACCACACGTGTCCCCTACATAACACCCCCCGCCTGACCCCTGCAATTGAGGAGGATGGTACATTTGCTAAAACTGTTCTTTGATCCCTCTCAAGCACTCCTGATCCCTTGGCAATCGATCGACAAACCCACCATCAAAGACGTTCCCGCATTAAGCGCCCTGTTTGAACGCACCAGCAACTGCTTCACAGTCACACGGTACGGATTAGAACCATGGGAAATGCCCGCAAAGCCAGTGCTTCAGGTACCTGTACCTCTCGGGTCAAGAGATGTTGAGTGGGAAAGTTCTCCGAATGGTATAGCCGCCGGAAAACAAGTCATGACTCTCCTAAGGCATGCGGGAGCAAAACCATTTGACGCCTACATGGCCGATAACACTTTTGGTCTTCGGGGCTTTCGTTTTGTCTTCAACATATCATCCGCTACCGCACATGCCCTCTACGAGGTTTGGTTAGGAACAGTGATTGGGAATAATGGTTTCAGCCTTCGCTTAGACGTGTACGCCCAAACGATCGATGATACAGTCCTGCAGAACGTAACGATCTTAACCCGTCTGCTCTCCGCAATAATTGACAGCGTAGAATTGCCAAGATACAGATACAAGTAGCCTTACCTTTCGCCCTTAACAGTTAACGTTCACTAAAAAGCCGGAGGTTCTTCCTTGAAGCGAACAGCAACATGTCACATAGTATCAATTAAACAACACTATGACCCATCCGAACCAACAAGAGTCGTCGAGATCAAAATCAGGTGTGAACGTACGGGCCTCGTTCGTGCCTTCGTCGAACCTGATTATGGAGTGCTGCGCCACTTTGAGGTTGAACCCACAGGGAAAGACTTTGGAAAAGTAGCGTACTCACTCGTAGAAGCATATCTTGCCAAACAGGGTTGCCAAGAAGTATCACTCACCGCAATTTCACCCCGCGTTGAACACTTCTGGCGAACACTCGGCTTTATTGGCCATGTTGAAATGCGAAAAAACATCACCCACAAAAAAGGAGCATGATTACCTGTGAAGAAGCTAAACGTTAAATCAAAGACGTTGAAGAAGATCATGGAGAATGAGGACCTTGCACATCTCGGAGATCTCTGCGAGACCTGTGGAGAACCAATTGATGCTTGTGGGTGCAACCTGTGCCAAGTGTGCGGAAAAGATTCTGACAACTGCTCATGCACATGCCCTGCCTGTGGAGAACCCTGCTTTGATGATGTAACAATAGCAGACCACGGCAAATGCTATGACTGCCATCATGCTTCGTAACAAGAGAAAACAAGTTGGAGGACTGATGCTTTGATAAAACTACCGCCACCTCCTTTGCCGCATAAGACTATACGTCAGTTTGCACTTTCATACCTGTCCGCAAAAGGAAGGAACCATGCGGCGCAGGAGAGAATTGAGAATAAGATTGAACGCGCCAACATGAGAATGGAAGCATGGCGTAGACAACAGCGCATTGCATTCAACAGGAGGAGAGCAACTATCAGTAAACTGTGCAATGAAAAAGCTCGAATCTCAGTGGCAGCACCATCATGGATCAACAAAATTCTCAGTCCGCTCGCTGAAGAGATGCTTAAACATCTCCCCCCGGGTTATGAGATCAGCATTTCAGGTCCCTTTGGGCTTCCGAGCAACACGTTCATCTGGTTTACCAAGAAGGGCGTACCCGCATCAGAACAGTATAAGGGTGAAAATACGATGTTCGTTGGCTTTCGACCGCTGGCCCTGGACAGTGCTGACAGGATGCTTGGGTTAATTGACTGTGCTACAAACACTGGTGAGTACAAGCCGGGATCGATAGGCGCAATGAATGACCTCAACCATCCCACTTGTCCACTACCCTCAGATGCCACCGCAATGGACCTGATCATATGGATGCACGATCAACACGCAAAACTCAAGTAATGGGGACATCACATGATCAAGCTGAAGTTCAACCAAGATAAAGAAATGGTCGTTAGGGAATCTGTGATTCCGTTTCAGTACGAGTGTTTGAGGTGTCACCAAAGATTCCGTCCTAGCCCCCGTGCTTATGGTTTGCCGTATGCGGGACTACAATATATCATCTGTCGTGACTGCAATAGACATAATAGGTAAAAGTACAGGAGGGATAAGAGATTATGAAAAAGAAAACTATTGCGATGGATATGGATGGTGTACTAGCCAATGTGACCCCTGCTCTTCTCGGACAGATAAGCCTTGATGTGGGTAAACCAGTAACCGTAGCTAACGTGACGGCCTGGGACTGGTTGACTCCTCTTGGACTGCCGGAAGACTATTTCACAAAGACTTATTGCAATTTATGGGAAGCTTATCCTCTAGCAGCTTTTGAGCCATGCGAACGGCGCGTGGCCGAGTACATGATGGAACTGTGTGAGAACTGTCAGGTCGACATAGTGACCGGACACAACGAGTCGTCACGACAAGCGGTTGCCGCTTGGCTTGAACACTATCAGATACCCTACCATAGGCTCATCATGCACGGCTGCTTCGTATCAAAATCCGGTTTGGCGTACGACATCTTCGTTGACGACAGTCCCTCATTCGCAAAGAAGATTGCTGTAGACCCGCGCGGACGAAAGTTGTTCCTGTTCGATTGGCCATACAACCGTGATGTACCCCCCTCAAATGCAGTGACACGAATAAGATCACTACACAACATACTTCCCCACATAGAGTGATAGAAGCACCGCAGAGGCAAACCGAATGAAGAAATTGCGGACACAAAAAACCGGGTTTAAGATCAAACCAAAGACACTGAATATGCTGGCCAAGTTGTCCCCGATGCTTTGTTTACAGCCAAAACACCGGGTCATGGCTGCAACATTTGAGTCAGATAATGTTGAACTGAAATTTAGGGAGAGCAGTGATGACCCCGCTACGCAACAAAGCACCCTGTACTTAATAGCCACACTGTGCTACCCGGGAACGTTCGCTGAGGAACTTCAGAACGCAGCAATCAGAGACAGCGAAGCGTCCGGTGTTGAACATTACATGAACTTCATAACCCATGTTGAACGCCGCGGGTACCATGTCAGCGAATACTTTGAACAAGCCTCCGACGATTACAGCACATACTCATGGGGCAACGGGTTCAACATCTCAAAAAAGGTAACTGACCTCGAACAAGTGTTAGCGTTTCTGTCGGATCTTCAAGAGATCGTGCGAGAGTTCAAAGCCAACCTCTAAACAACTACTAACAAGGGTGATCGTGATGAAAAGGTTACGGGTCTCCAAACAAAAACTGAACCAGCTTGCCATTGTTTACAAGTACGAAACCGACCCGCACGCGTACGGGTACTGTTCAAAATGCAATGCGATACATGACTACTGGAAGTATGGGAAAGTGGATTACATGTGCCCCAACGATTGCGGCACAAAACTCAGAACGTTGTCTCTTTCAGAGCTTGCTGAAACCTTAGACGGATGTGAAAAAGCAGGCTGCTTCAACGACACTTTTTTACAAGTCCTGCCCCTGATGCCTAAACTGAAAGGAAGTGAAGATTCATGAGAAAGCTCAAGATGCCAAAAAACCCGTTTTCAGTAAAAACCAAAACGACTGCTCTGCTGTCAACACTCCCTTTACTGCCCGCACTGCAATTAACTGCGTGGAGCTTTGAAGTAAAGCTCAACTGGAATGGCATTGCCCTGAAGCTGAATGAAGATAAAGAGCCGGAAGAAAAGACAGGACCCGTGCTATTAGTCACCGCGGAACTAGATTACCCAGAGGCGCTTGCAACACACCTTCATGACAACGCTGATCCAGATGGGGATGAGGGATCCGGGATGGACGTGTATGTATTTTTTGTTTCTGAGCTTGAGCGTCGAGGATATGCCGTAAAAGAAATATTCACGCAAGACAACGAAGATTTTGGCACCGTCGCATGGGGCACCGGGCTTGGTATCTCAATAAAGGATCCTACACGCGAGAAATTCCTCGCATTTCTAAATGACCTTCCCTCAATAGTAAAGGAATTCAATGCCGCATATATGTAGAAGAAGGTGAATGAACATGTCACATGAACATCGCGTCCATGCCACTATTCTAGCCCCGGAACAGATACGCAAAGGGCTAGAAAGAAGAAACGTTGAAATCCTGCTCGTTCTTGGTTCAGCATTGAATCCTTCAAAGTTTGCAACAAAAGTGGACGCTGATGCTGCAACACCGGTTAACCCCACAGACGCTGACTATGTCATATTTCGAGTTCGAGAGAGCGGTAACGCTTATGCGATCCATAAAAAAACGATCCTTTCGTACGCAATGGAGATCAGCACTAAAACCGGAAGAGTGTGCGAAATCCTTTCAAATAAACCCCCCACACCTTACATAGGATAGGAGGAAAAAACATGATAGGTGCATTTGGCGACTTGCACGGCAATTTGGTTCGATGGAAAAAAGTGCACGAACTTATCGCAGAAACTCCAGTAAACGTGCTGGTCTGTGCAGGAGACGTAACTCCCCTCATAGGCCCCTTCAATGTTCCCCTCCTCATCATCCATGGCAATCATGATGACTTGGAAGAAGTCAAAGCTCAAAGGTTATGGTTAAAGGATGGCGTGAACAAGCAGTATGGTTACACGCTTTATGCAATAAACGGAAACTACGCAAAGACAGCAAAACAACCACATCACAAGGACAGCCACATTCTGAACGCCCTGTTCAGAACCTGCAAAGAAACAACCGTTGATATAGTGGTGACACATGAACCTCCAGAGGGTGTGCTGTGGCGTGGCGGAAAAAAGTTTCGAAGCATATGCAGTGAAATGGTCACAGACTTCATCAAACAGCTCAAACCGAAAGTGTGGATCTATGGACACTGCTACATGGAAGAACCTGTCCAGATGCTGGATGGGATCACAACAATAAACGTTGACTGCCGATTCGCGGTAATAGGCCAAAAGAACAAAACCTGGACCGTTGAAAGGATGGTGAACCTTAAATGAATGGATCAAACGAAAGACGACACGATGCTCCTGAACCCTCTCAAAACAACCCACAACAAAACCATGCTGGAATAAGCCCACATGACTCGATTGAAAAGACAGCACAAGACGTACTCAAAATTGCTCAGACCATTCTACAAAACAGAGGCAAGATACATCCCCATGCAATGATCCTGGATTCGGTTAACGAAACCGCATACTACCTCGCTCTTGCAGTGGACAAGGTGCTGTGGGCCCCACTGATCCTGAAGATGTTGCAGCGCATCAACGCTGACCGATACTTCCTCGTTGATGAAGTTTGGATTGTTAGTTCCGAGAACTGGATCCCAACACGAGCAGTGTCTGAAAACCCCGCCGCAGTTGAAGCCATCATCGTGGTAGTGTGCGATAGAGCACAGGGAAAAGTGATGATCACGCAACAGTTTCTACGCGACAAGGACGAAATAAAATTCATGGAACCAACAACCTCAAACACCTTTGAAACTCGCCTTGGCCCAGAAAAATGGTAACGGGGTGAACCTAATGAAACAGATAATAATTCTCCACGATAAAAGACATGCGATAGTCACGTTCGATCAGTCACTCGGCAGGGTTGACCTCATCGTTAATGGCGAGAGCCTAGACGGGACAAACATCGCAAACGATGACTTCCCCTCTGGAGAAAAACTCGAGAGTCGACTAGAAGGGTGGGGAAAAGAACAACTTAAAAACTTCCACGACTGCGACGTCTGTCACAAGCGAGACACGTACGCACCACCCCTGCACGACTACGACATCAAAGAATTCCCTGACCTCGCAGGAAAAACCGTGTGCCGTTCCTGTCGGTCCAACCGCTACAACGAAATAATAGGGGACGCCCTTCGACAAGAAAAAGCCAGTTGGCTGTCCTGCTTCCCGAACAAAGGCCCAATAAAAGTCACAAACATCAACCTGTGCACCATCCCCACCTGTTCTTGCGGATGGAACATCACCTTGCATGTTAGCAATGACAATGCACTAAAACAGCTACAACTAACAGGCCTGCACATCCGAAAAACAAAGAAAGACACCGTAATGATCGGCGGCACATCAGAACAATGGCCACAACTACAAAAAATATGCAAACTCGTAGGCGGCAAAATGCCGCCCGACTACCCTCCAACACCAACAGTTTAGGAGACAATTGACTATGAGAAAGATCGCATTCAACGATGCTCTGCTCAAAACACTTTTATGTCAAGCCGAAACCACGCGAGTGCTGGAGATGGCGGGGGCCAAAAACATGTGGGCTCACACGAGAACCGAAGGGGTATTGGACGGCGTCCAATTTCAGCTACGCCAAACTCTGTCCCCCATCTACAATGAGATTACGAATAAGATTGATGCATCCTTCATCCTAGTCTTGGACAAAGCCATCACGACCGCATTAGAAAAAGAAGAGGAAATGACTCAGCGCATATTTAGCATACGCTTCGATGACTTGCTCAAAGGTCTGGCCGAGGCTGTTAAAGCAATGGGGTATGGGTCAGTTGAAATGGAGTTCGGCGCGAATCTACGTTTCAACCTGCGCAACTTTGATTTGAACGAAAAGCCTCTGCAGGATCCGGCGACTGCACTTAAAAAGATGCGCACAGACGTTCCAAAGATTCGACAACTGTTCGACACCATGAACACTGAAGTGATTCACCGAATTCAATCCAGAAAGTAGTGGAGATTAAACAAATGCCTTTCTCCAATTACGTTGTGCCGCGAATCACCTGTAACGTTTGGTACTGTGAACACCACGTTTGTGGTTCAAACACGTGTGAGATCCCAGAGGCACTAAGACAGACAAAGGATTGTACCCAAGGACGCGCTTGGTATGAAAAGTTGGAACAAGAAGAAATGAGACGGCAGGCAAGGCAGCCTGCCCTTACTTCATCCAGCAATTGAAAACAAACTAGTAAGTGGAGGTGATTAGTATGTCAATTAGATTACATCCCAAACATGGTTTAAATCCAACGATCAGCAGGTGTTTCTGGTGTGGTGCGGATACGAACGAAATAGTTCTGCTGGGAGCCGCATACAAAGAAGAGGCCCCAATGCACATGGTTACATCATATGCGCCGTGCGAGGAGTGCGCTAAGAAGTTTCACCTAGGCATCGCGCTGGTTGAAGTATCAATATCTCCAAAACATGAAAACCAGCTGCCCATTCAAAAGAACCCACACCTGTACCCGACCGGGAGAATGATGGTGATCAGACACGAGGCAGTAACAAAAATCTTCAACGCCCACGTTGACGAAATCCTAGCGAAACGCAAAGCATTCATAGAAGAACAAGGGTACACTAAAATCTTAGAAATGCTGCAAACCCCTGAAGATAAACATCATGCCGAAACTGATCTGATTCAACGTGGAGAAACCTAGAAAAAGCATAATACAAAGACTGCCCACCGTAACAATGCGCACAAACAACATCGAACGAAGCTGTAAAGAACGGCCAGGTCAAACCTGAATGGCCGGTGTGGCTTGCTTCAGACGAAGAAGAAAACAGTTTCTCCCATCTAGCAACGAAAGGAATATCCATTGACAAGCAATCACGACGGCTGATCCTTTACCCCCACGAGATGAAAGAACTTTAGGGAAAGCGGACCGGAAGTGAAACTGATTTGCCTTATCGTGTAGTAGTTGCAAGGAAGCCCCACAAGTGTGCGTGCGGCCGACGCATCTATTTTGGCGCCAGGTGCTATCAGTACGGCTGGGTGATTCTTTGCATGAACTGTGCTCGGAACCAAAAACTACCAAACGTCTGAACATCATATAATAGGATCGGGTGATCCCTTTGCAACTTATCATGAGAACGATGTCTGCTAATGCAGGGTGTCCGTAGTGAAAATTAAGAGCAGGGCGTCCCGCTTTCTTTGAGGTGTGTCAGGTTGAAGCATAATCATAGCCGTTTGGAACCTGCACCTGCAGATGACTCGTTGTCTTTGCACGAGCTGCTGGTGCTGGCACGGAAGCTTGCAAGTGGAGCGCTTGGTGTTGACCGACGGCGTATGCGAATTATTGTCGGGCCGTGCCCGGAGTGCAAAGCATACATGGCACACATACACACTCCCGAAGTGAGCCCAGAAGTGATTCTTAAACTGTCAGGTCTTGAAAAGCGCTTTAAGCAGATTCTGTACCGCACATTGATTGTGGTCGAATGCTACACGCTCTTCCTCCCCCGCCGCCTTCAAGAGTGGGTGATAGCACACGAAGTAGCTCACCTTCACTGCGTGAAAGACTCACACAACTCGAAAAAGTTTGTGACCATCGAACACAAATTGATGCCGGATATCAATGAGCGCTACCACGAATACTACAAATATCTCAAGAACCACCGAAGCCAGCTGAGTAGTCTCGTTCAAGAACTTTCTCACATACGCGCACCCCCCTCAACCACGGTTTTCCTGCTACGACAACGAAGAAAGCAAAGGGCAAAACATGTTGTGAGGTGAAAAACACTTTGAAAGACAGACGAATGATTATTGTACTACTGATGCTATTGGCGCCGTGCCTCCTCGCGTTAGGCACATGTACCAGTGCATTCACTAGCCCATCCACGTTCTTTGAGTTCACCGTGACACGAACGTTCTTGCTCGTGGCGGGAACCCATTACGAGTTTAACGCAACCATTTACTGCCTTAAACTGCCGGACGATTGCCTGCTTGCCATTCCAGAATCAGCAGCGGTAAAGGAACCCTTCATAGTATCCCTTCAACCCGACCAAGCTATCGCTCTCGTCAAGAACGAAGAGAATCTCAGCAAGGGATACTGGCCCAGCACAAACCACATGATCGCTTACGAGCTGGCAGTAGTCGCCGGATCTGAGAGTACTCCCCGCCTAGGATCAAAGCCGGCAATGGCATGGGACGTGCACGTGGTAGTTCACGCTGAAAACATTGTCGTGTGGACACTCATTGTAGTCACGAATCTTGTCGTCATCGCACTGTGCGCTGCGGCACTTCTAGCCACAACCATCATCATGAGAGCGAACATAAAACAGGAGAGCCAACCCCTTGAGAAAACTGCCGGTCAATGATAAACTCTTGCAGGCCCTGATGACGAGAAGGCGCGCCCCCTCTGACGTTATCATCTATGCGGTTTTGGTTGAAGCGTACGAGAAGAAACTCCAGCGTACGCATGCGGAAACCGTTAGGCGCATTGCGGCGCTGGGGGCGGCCGGGGTGGACATCACCAACGTGTCAATGGACGGCGTGTACTCTGAGGATTTGGATAGACTGATAAGCCTCTTGGGGTCGTGGGTCAAAGATACTGGTTCAATAGTTTTGAACAAATCCTGCTACGAGGCTTTGCTAGATGTACTTGAAGACTATCGCAAAGATGCGTTCTACAAGGGACAGGTTGACATGTTGCGCAGGGTTCTCGACATTTCAGGATTGAAATGTACGTGAAAAAACTCTTAATCAATAAGGCCGATTTGGATTGACAGAGATCTCGAATATGTTGAGGGAGGGATTTGAATGATCGCGCTGCCCGTTTGTCGTGACGAATTCTATCTCTTAGCGCTGATAAACGACCCGCACGATTGTGACGCGGAGGAAATCGGAAGGGTCATGGAACGCGTCTTCACCGTTCACGCCGAATATGCATCCCCCCTTCACTACTGCATTAACATAAAAGTCACTCACCTCCCGCTGACAGAAAAACAGGAGCAAACCGCTCTAACACGACTGGACGACGTCTGGAACATGTTCTTAAGACCATGGATACATGACTTTTTTCAGAGAACCAAGTGCAGAATAATTTGCGAGGGCCGGTCCGGAGGCTACTTAACAATCGACGGGTTGGGCGAGATCCTTGAGGGAAACGAACCGGACTGTGACATTGAGGACAAGGTCAAAGCGCTCATTAAACTCAAGCGTGAATGGGAACAGTACCTCTGTGAAATAAAGCGGTGGCTGAACACCGTTCACCCAAGAAGCACTACGAGACCGAAGTATGATTAAAAATTAGGAGGAGATGTTAATTGAGTGAAGGAGAAAAGAAAACCGCCTTCTATGTACCCCAGGGCGAAAGCAAACAGCCGCCCGCAATAAACAAAACCTTCACATCCTACCCGAGCAAACTTCCAGACGTCATCAAAGTTCGTTTGAAAGACTCTGCGGTAGCTCACCAGATCGCGGTTGGACTCTACAAGAACCCACTAGCGGGATCCCGTGAACTATACTCAAATGAAACCCGTGCCGCACGCACCGCACGAACCCAGTACAACGCGAACCCAAAAATCAAGATAACTTTGAACGCAAAAGAAAGAACACTCACCATAACAGGCATTGACAGTTTAGGAATCACGTCCAGCGTGTTCCTTGACGCACTCAGGTACATGGGACGAACAACGAACAACGATGAAAACACTGTTGGCCAATTCGGGTGGGGCTTCTTCGCCGCGTTCGCGCTCTCAGACGAACTGAGACTCGAAACCTACGCTCGAGAAACCGAAGAACGGTACGGTGTTACAGCAACCAGCGCAAGCGGCTTCAAGCCACTCCCTGAAAACGAAGTGCAAATCGAAGATTATGGAACCATGGTACGGTTGAAACTCAAACAGGACATAGAGCTCGCACAACTCGTTGACTGGATGGAATGGCACTGCCGATACTCTGACGTTGAAACCGTCCTGAACATTCTGGAGCCCATTCTCCCCTCCGAAAAAGCGCGCTGGTCATCATGGATCCATCGAAACGAAAAGCTACGCCAACCCGGACAGTACAAACTCAACGGAACAGTCAGAGAGCAGCTCTCCCGAAAAGCAACGTTTAATTATCCAAACCTGAAAGCAATTTACGAAACCGAAATCGATAGACCAGACTATTACTTCTATGGCATACTGATAGGCGACGATGATTGCGCCTGTGATGAAACACGAGAAGGAGACCTGCTCCTGCTCCAGGTTCCAATCGAATCGGACGAAACCAAATCGGACGACAGCGCCCTTTTTAAACACACCTTCACATATTGGACACTCAACATCAAAAACGAACGATGCTACGCCCCCACACCAGACAGGGACAGGTTCGTCAAGGATGCTCTCAAGCCCATCATAGATGACCTGCAAGAGATCGTGAAAAATAAACTGTCAAACGACTTTTGCATAACAAACTTCAAAGAGTACAGGAGATCGCTCTGGAAGGGAGTGTACGCTGACCCGAACGCAAGCTTTTGGACACACAAGCACTTCGCCAATGTGGGCGTGGATACAATTCGTGTTGTGGGCCTGCTCTCGGTACCTTGCATTGCTCCAGGACTTCTTGAAAGTGTTGAAAGAGCGTATGTGAACTACAGATGGAGCATCGTAAGGAATCACAAGAACGTGAGTGACTGTGACATAGGCCCATTGCGAAAACTGGTCGCGAGAAGTGAACACCTGTTCCTCGTACAACAACAGAAAAGAAAGGACGCAAAGCACGTGATTCCCCTTCAAAGGATGCGTGTGCTGAGGGCAATACTTCGTTCAAAATATCCGGACGCAGAAGTCTTCACATACGTCCCCCCTGACCAGAACAGCAACTACGGATACGATGCTGAGAAAATAAGTCAATACCTAGCGGCTGCTCTTACCTCTTTTAAGAGAGAGGGAGTAGTCCAAGCTGAGCAGGAAGCAGATAAAATTCGCCAACAACTCGGTAAGGACTGGCGAGCACTGTGTGGCCTAGCCCCCATATCCAAGAACAAAAACAAACACCTCACCGACTGGGCAATCCATGATAGAACAAAGGAAAACTATGGCAGACTGAAGCCTAGGCGCGTGAGCGCAAAGCAGATACCTCAAAGAGTAATACGCGTGCCTGGAAACCTTGGACCATACCTGAAAACGCTAGACCTCGTCAAAACGGATTATGGTGTCACAAAGAACCATGACGCCCTTAAAGGCGGAACCCTGCTCACAGACCTCGTCAACACAATAAAGGATAAGACTGTTCCCACAAAAACTGGAACGATCACGTTTGCGGTGCTGGCGAAAACCACCCAACCACTCACAGTCTACCTGACAAACAATCCCGACATCATTGAACACTATGATCCCCCGGAGGGCGGTCTGCTAGTCGCAACCAACAACTCAGAAGCTTTTGAGCTGATGATTTTCCTTACAGCAAACAAGAAAGCGTTCACACCCATCAAGCACCCGGATAGTTGTAACTTCGAAGAAAAAACAGGCCTGACACTGAAGACAATCACAGAGGACAACTCTAGCGATGATGACTCAGAGAGGGCCACGATTGCTTTCATCGGCGCAAGCAGAATACACACCCCCGAAATACGCCTGCTACTTCTACATGCCATCAAACAAACATACTCCTCAGAAGAAGCAGAAACCCACCTGAAACAAGCTCTTGAACTGGACACAAAACAAAGAACGATCCACAACACGATCAAACAACAGAAAAAACATCCTAAAAACTGAACCACACATCGGAGATGACCTAATTGGCTAACTATGACAGCATTATGGTAACCACCAAAAGGTTCAAGGTCAGAGACTACGAAGCATTCAAAGAGGAAATGGAAAAACTTCACGTGTATGAAAGCAATTGGGACGGTAGTGGCCTCACCTTCGACAGAGAAGACGACAACACAATCTGGATCGGCGGGTATGACGCGTACCTTGCCATAATAACAGACTGGGCCAGCGGCAAAGAGGTTGACCTAGTCCCAATAATCCAAAAACACATGACCCCTGACTCTGTAGCAATAATCAACCAAGTCGGACATGAAAAATTACGCTGCGCTGACGGCACAGTGCACGTCATAACCCCCACAGCATACATGAACAAGGACCTAGATGAAATGGGCAAAGACCTTGCAAAGAAACTGTTCATCGCCACACTGCCAAAGAAAGTAAAACTCCTATGTAACTGTACGCAGCAACCACAGGACCATCGAAATAACCGGAGGCACACCCCTTGACAGCAACAGACATCCTGCTAAAAAATGCCGAGAATGGCATCATCCCCGTTCGCCTAGAAGAAGACGCCGTTCGCTTTCGGGTAGGCCACTTGTACGCGGATCCCATGTCAGCCATACGTGAACTGTACGCCAACGAACTTCGGGCCTGCCGCCTTGCTAGAGACAAATACCAAGCAAAACCACACATAGATATCACGCTCAACCTAGAAGACCGAAGCATAATAATTCATGGCATAGACAGTCTAGGAATCACTGCAGAAAAGTTTGAGAAAGTTCTCGCCGTCCTAGGTGAAACTGACAACACTGACGCAACGGAGACAGGCCAGTTCGGCTGGGGCGTTGCAGCGTATAGCAGTTGTTCTGATAGCATCGTCTATGAATCGTACGCACGTGAAACTGATGAACGATTCAGTATGCTCGGCATCAACGGTGAACATTTCAGCAAAATCTCACAACCCTTCCTCAATGCATACGGAACCCGTGTAACGATCTTTGTTAGAGAAACCGTTCACCTTGACCTTGCAGCCGTGATGAATCACATTTGCCGCTACGCGGACATTGACACCTTCCTAACAGTCATCACTGATGGGAACAGCACACAGCAGCCTCCTCGAAACCAAATCAACGACCCGGACATCATGAATGGGTTGTCATCCGGTACAGTCATTGATGTGGACTGTCAAGACTACAGGCTGGTAGGCGTTTTTACCTCTCAACCCGCAAACAAGCAGCACACAGACGTAAGATTACTAACCCTCCCAATAAACGCAACCATGAACCTGCCCTTCGATGAATGGATCCTCTTAGTCAAGAATGAACGGAAATACCTTCCCACAGCAGACCGAGAACGCCTAACAGACGGCGCAATTGAAAAACTCTACGCCACCATAAAAACCCAACTGATAAAGAAGCTTCCGGAAATCTTGGACATAGCCTCATTCGCCGATTACCAAAACCGAGTGTGCAAGTACATATACCTTCGAGACCCCCGCTACAGTAGCTCAGAACATCTGAGACTCCTTGAGGCATTCTATAAGCCATCACCGGAAACACGCGCGATCAGCGGCCTGCTACGCCTTCACGTGGAAATGTTAGGGTACAGAACGTACGAACAATCAAGAGTTAACCGCATAAAAATCGGAGACCTCATCACCTTATCAAGAGAACTCTTCATAGTATCAAGCTTAGACAGACAACTGCAGGACACACTAAGAAGCCGCTACCCCACCGCGGCCATTTTCAAGTTCCTACCACACCGCTCACGGTACCATGACTCTTCCTTTGAAGACGTAACTGCGCTTAAAGCACAGGGAATACGAACAGACGCGCGCACAGAAGCTGAAGACATCAGACGAACACTCACAGTCAAAAGGCACCCCAGCCCTCGCAGTTCAGAGCCGGTAAATGAAGACACCTGCAGAATAATTGTTCACTCAACTCGAACAAGAGACGTCAATGAACACGGATGTTTCTACAAGAGACTAGCTGACCGCACCGACAATGCGTACCTGCGAAACGTCGACGACAAAACCGTTTTTGCTCCAAACCTAGAACAGTACCTGCCAATCCTATCACAGGTGTGGAGCGACTGGTCACTGTCAAGACTGGATAGGCTGCCTAAACAGTCACATGCAACAAAAACAACACTCGCACGATTTCTCAAACAACAAGAAAAACGTGTGCTGCCCACCAACAAGGGAGCCCTAACGTTCAAAGCCCTACTGAACGTCAGCGCCCCAATCATGATCCTAGTCTACGCTGACGCAAGAATAAACACGAACTACTCGAGCACAGCCCTTTTTACAGCACTAAGCCCCAACGACGCATTTGCTCTCGCACTTTACCTTCGCGCAAACAACAAACCATACGACATCTACGAGGTCCCCCCTGAAGAAGAATTCAAGAAGGCCACGGGAAAGTATGAGCTAGACTACGACTACTCATCAAGAAACTACGACATTGAAAGAAACGAAATTGTTAACATTGCCTTTCACGTGGGCCTCGCCGTCAAGAACGAAGAACTCAAAGCCCTCTTCCTCGCAGCGGCAAGAGACGAAAACACGTCACCCAACACACTACGCCGCCTACGCGACTATGCGCTACAGTATCCACGGGTTTCCTCGAGGTGACTTCCATGAACAACGGAACAGTCATCCATATTCGCAAGGGGCGCGAACACCCAATTAATGGCAAGAATGCAGAAAGACTACTGCGGGACCGCAAGCACACTCATTATTTCTTTTGCCTACAGCATAGTGACTCTGAATCCCTGAACTTGATTGAAGGGATCGAACGGGACTACTTCCAAAAAACACATGGATCCCTTTTCGACGTGCTAATGCTACCTAACCTCAAGCTCATCATTTTCATGTTCCCAAGAACCAACGTTCCAAGCAGCGATTCACGTCTGCAAGTTCTCCTAGCCACCCACCCACAAGAACGCGAACCCTGGCAAAAAATCCATTCGTCTCTAAAAGATGCTCTCTCATGATGAAGCCCAGCGCCATAAGCACCAGCCCGCTTGATCATCAAAAGCTTGAAAGGTGACTTTCTAGTTGAAACGATTAAAATTCACGTATGATAAACTAGTACGCACAGTCATCATTAATGCAATCAAGCGGCAAGCAAAAATATGCGAACAGCGCGGAGATCTGAGTTCGTGGCATCCAAATTTGATTGGGCGCTGCGCTAAAGAACATGCACCAATAATCCGCCGCAGCTTCAAAATTGCTGGAGTAGAAGTGAGGTTGAGACCACGAGGCAAAGGTCACGGACACGGCACCAGGTTAAGAACATCCCCGGAGTGCGCCATATACACTCACGGATGCAACGCTAGAGACGCTCTTTTGAAACTTGGACAACCCGATCTGTTTAGAAAAAACCCACACGGTTGGAAGGAGGGCTTTTGATGAACTGTTCGATCGAAGTGGAAGCAGGGGAACAAACAGACACGCAAGCATGGTTCTACGGTGCAGTAACCGTTCAACTGAATTACTACGGCACCATTGATACGGCAAGAAACGGGTGGGTCTTCGAATGGGTGAAAGACAGAAACGGAAAATCCACCTACCACGACAAAACCCTCGGACAAGCTCTGAAGACCACCATTGAGACACTGACAATTTCTCGTTTCGAGGAAGAACTGGCAAAACGCATTGGCCATCAACCGTTCCAGGTCAGACTAACCGCACAGGACCTAGGTGACCAGTGGCTGATACACGAGTACGATTGGGGCCGCTTCGATTTTCACATACCCAAGAACCCAAACAACAATGGAGTGGACTCTCATGAAACCTAAGAAACGGTACGAAACTCTTGAAGAGTTCTGCAGCGCTAACGGTTTTGGGTACGAAATTCAAAGATACATTCAACGACTGAACGGGTACGAGGAACACTACTATGGCAAAAGCAAATCCGATAAACAACTACAATACGACTGGAAAAACGGCAGCCTGTGCGTGAAGGGCATCTGGAACTGGATCATAGACCTAGCCCAGCTCGGAGCAGGGATCGCTCCCCCAACGATAAGCCCGGACGGCAGCGCGGTCATCTTCGACAACAGGGCTAGAAACAAACTACTCAAAGAAATGAACCACATCTACACAGCCATCATACACACAAGCCTACGTTTCGGTCAAAGCGTGGACGGCCGCCTTGGAAACTCTTTCGACAGGGACTCGATTGAAGAGATGACTCTCAACAGCAACAAACTGAAACTTGTCTGGGCACTACTCGGATATTCAGTATCCGAATGCAACCTCAGCATACACCTCCAAACACAACAGTACCCCATCGTAACCGCACGACTGTTACCCCTTATCAGAGCCCAAGCCGAAGCACAACATCAAACGAACATTCCACTGCGACTAGTCAAAATGAAAAAACCAAAAATACGCCCTCTTACCTCGCTCGGGAGGAAATGAGAATATGAACTGTCCGAAATGTGGACGCCCAACCGGAATCTTCTGCGGCATATTCTGGTGCAGACAGTGCAACATCTGTGCCAAACACCCGAACGCAAAACTGTACCACGAAGAAGTCATGCTCGGCAACATTCCCGGGCACATGCAATATCACCCAATGTCAGTCATGCGCTGCCCCGAATGTGACAAAACCAAAGATACATCCCCCTCGCTTAGGAAGCGATTAGAACATGCCCTGTCCAAAATGCGGATCAACCGTGTTCAACGTTCTTGAACGAGTTCGTCGGCGATGGGTACCGATCAGCATCCTCCAATGCGATGGGTGCAGCAGCGTAATGACAACTGACTTTCTCAGACAAGAAAACCTTGGCGATTTGACCAAGTGCGCAATGTAATCCCCCAATCAATCAAAACATTCGAGAAAAAGGTGAAGAGACATGACTGGAGAAGATAAAAAGAAATGGTTTGAAGTTGACGTTGAAGGAATGCGTGAGTTTCACGGCGGCAGAAAAGGCTGGCAGCTCGCAAAGGAACTTGTGGCCAACAGCTTCGACGAATCAACAACATTCTGCCGATTTCAGCTCACACACAACGGAAACGTCGCACACTTGATCGTGGAAGACGATGGCCCTGGTTTTCGTAACGCCAGTGACGCGTACACGATCCTTGGTTCAACATACAAACGCGCAAGACCAGACCTGCGAGGCCGATACAATCTCGGAGAAAAGGAGATCATAGCCATCGCAAAATCAGCCACCATAGAAACTACGGGCATACGAATCATCTTTGCAGAGAACGGAGAGCGGCGAGAGGAAACTACAAACAGAACAAAGGGCACCCTGATAAAGCTTGTTCTACCCTGGTCAGCAAAGAAAGTGGAACAAACCGTTGCGAAGATGAAACGCTTGCTACCCCCCCAGAATGTTACCTACACCGTGAACGGTGACACAGTGCCGTACCGTGAACCGTACAAGACCTTTGAGGCCACCCTCGAAACCGTCCTTCTATCAAAAGGGTACATGCGCAAGACCATGAGAAAAACCGAAGTCCACCTCTACAAGATGGGCTTCCAGGACCCCCCGATGCTATTCGAGTTGGGCATCCCCGTCCAACGAATTGACTGTGCATTCCATGTTGACGTGAGACAGAAAGCACCGCTGACACCAAACCGCGATGTAGTCAAAACAACGTACCTCAAAGACCTGTACGCAGAAGTGCTCAACCACACCATCGATGAGGTGCCTGAAGAAAAAATTTCACAGCCATGGGTGCGACAGGCAGTGGAAGACACACGAACAACCCCTGACGTGGTCAAGGCGGTTATGAAGAAAAGGTTTGGAGATAAAGCCCTCCTGTGGTCCAGTGACATACGCTCAAATGAACGAGCTGCAGAATCTGACTACGAGATCATACGCCCAAAAACTCTTAGCACCACCGAGCGTGAACGCTTCGTTTCAGTAGGCGGCCTGCAACACACATCTGACGTGTTCCCAAGCGACACAGAGGTAGACAAGCGCTCAAAGGATGTTGAACCAAACCCTAGCATGCAGGTAATAGCAGACTACGCAAAACGGCTGGCCAAAGTCCTTGTTAACCGTAACGTCACGGTCAGGTTCTACTCCCTGTTTGGCGAAGGCGTCGCTGCCTGCTACAGCAGAACGTTCGGCATACTCTCGTTCAACGTCGCAACGCTAGGCTACGAGTGGTTCGATCAAGGAATAACCGCGGACACAACCGCGATCATCCTGCACGAGATAGCACACCAAGCAAAGGACCCTGACTATGAACATGGCCGTGTCTTTAGACGAACACTAGAAGCGCTCGCTGGCAAAACGGTGATGCTCGCGCTTGAACAACCCGCCCTTTTCAAAAAATAGACTGATCACGTCTTGATGTATGGGGTGAAAATGTTTGAAAATACTACCAATCAAAGGTCCGCTCCCATCAATGAAAAGCGTTGCACCCGCAATCCGCGACGCATGGTCGACTGTTCATGAAGGACTGGGAGAACTCCCAGACTCCTACGAACAAGCCCTCAGACATGAAGTGGGAGATACCCTTGCAGACTTCTTAATCATCGAACTCTTCGAAGGCCACGAAAACAAAGACCTGACAGATGAAAGAACCATTGTAGATACTATGCAAACTGTCGTAGAAAAAACAATTGATGAACTGAAAAACTACAGCCTTGAACTTGACAAACAGCTGCATGAAAGAAAATAAGGGTGATCAGAATGGAAACCGCAAAACTTGCAAGAACCGAAACCCCCCTACGATATGGCCTCTTAGCAGACCAAGTTCTGCACATTAGCCACGTGAAAAAAAACCTAACCCCTGAAGACCAAAGAATCCTATTGCACCTCAAGACACTCGTGGAACTTTCCGAAGACGGGATGAATCAAGTGATCACGGGAAAAATAATGGCGAACGCTATTGACGCAATCGCGGCATATCAAACAATACTGGCATCCCTACCGCCCTACCCCCCAAACAAGACGGACGCCCTCTCCAAGATGCTGTCCAAAGTAAAAGCAGAAATTGAAAGCATACTCAAAGATGGACAAATATCCCCTGCCACATCAGGAAAGATAAGATGGTTATCCAAAAACATTCGAAAATCATCGATCCGCATTGTAGGAAAAGTCCTAATCTTGACCTAAAACACGATGAAAACATGGTGAGATGACCCTGTTGAAAGAAATAGAAATGAGCGATGACGTGAAGGCTGGCTTGCTGCTAAAAGTGCAGATGCGCCAAGAAACCGGCATAGACTCGACAGCCATTAATTTCAAGGTTTCAGCAATCGGACAGGTCACTAAGACTATAGAACAGATGACAATGTACCTGCGGGAGAATGGCCTTGTTGACTGTGAGTATAGTGGGCCACTGTATGAACTCAAAACCGCATGTGAAAAGGCATTACAAGCGTTTCGTGAAGAACTGACTGCCTTTCTCGTGAACCGATATCGAGAAAAGTATTTGCCAAATACGATGCTGGACATCAAGGAATTCTTAGCGGCAATGGAGAAGAAAGCGGGCAAACGCACATTCGATGCGGAAGTGATTGAAGATAGAATTCATACGCTTATGAAGGCGGGTCGTGAACTCACAATCGAACATTTGTTAGGCAAAGCGCGCAATCTGCTGCCGTTCCATAGCGAAGAAAAAATTGAGAGTATCATTGATGGCCGACGCCTGCATCTTCGTGTCTTCCTTCGTGAACTTAACCTCTCCAGGGGCCGAGAACTCTGGCTCGAAGAACCTGAAGATATTGATGCATTAGACATTCTCAGCAAGACCATCATTTTCGGCACTGACCCGGTCACTGCTCAAAGCAACATCAGGTCAGGCATCCCTACGGGTTATGTGCAGAGCGCACGCCTTCTCGGAAAACACGTCACCAATTCTAAACCCATCAAGTCCCTGCGATTCTTCGCTAACCACAAACTCACAGCAGAATACGAAAATCCCGAACAAGCACGCAAAGTCATAGAAGCGCTCATCACCAAAAAAGTGACCAGCCCAGAAGCCCTCCCAAAGAGTCTCCTACAGGAGCAAGGCAGAGAAGAGCCCCTGAATTAAAGTGTTGGATGCAAGCAATACTGCGAGGCGAATCTGTTGAAGAAAATTGAAATGAGCGATGATACAAAGGATGGCTTACTTCTAAAAGTGAAAATGCGCCAAGAAACCGGCATAGACCCGGCAGCCATTAACTCTGAAATGAAAACACTCCAGCAATTCGTACAGACCATAAGTGACATGGCCCAACGGTTTGAAGATGAACACTTGTGCCCTGAAAAGTCATGGCTCAACCCGTTCGCTGGCTTCATAAGTGTTTACCGAAAAGGACTGCACGATCTAAAGGACGAGGTGACTCGGTTTCTCGCAGCAACGTATCAAAACAAGTACTTGCCAAACCTAGGTCTCCCCTTGGATGCCTTCTTGAATTTAATGCATGAAAAGATGGGAGATGACAAGTATGATGCAGAGATGATAGGAAGTAGGATGCGGGAGATCATGAAAAAAGGCAGAGAGCTGTCCTTCGAACAAATCTTACGACAAGCACAGAACCTGCTGCCCTGGTTTGAACAAAACACTACGCCGGAAGCACGAATAGAAACAATACTCAAAGGAAAAAGACTGTACCTCCACGCCTGGCTGGAAAAGCTTAATGAAAAACTCTCAGCGACCGCCGGTGGCAATCGTACAATATTACCTCCTGAATATTACGAACGCGTCGTAGCCATCGAGAAGTTCAGCAGGATCCTTATAGACAATGAAGATCCCACAAACGTGCAAGCACGCCTCTGTGAACTTCTTCCCTCGGGTTACGTTTCAGCAGAAAACATGCTCCAAAAGAGATGCCCTGGAAAACCAATTGCGTCAATCCAGCTTCACTTCAACGGATCGTTCGTAATAGAATACGAAACTCCCGAACAGGCACGCAAAATCGCAGAAACGCTCCTGAACGATAAGGAAGCTTTAGCAAAGTACACTCAAACGGCACCGCGGAACACTCCGCGTACACTGCAAGACATGCACCTCAACCAAGAAGGAGGAGAAAGAATTGAAGAATGATAATGCTCCCTGCGGACCCGTCTCTGTATCAGTCCCTGAAACAGCAGTTCCCTCGTTAACAGAACCTCTGCCCTCAAAAAGTTCTCTTGGCAGGGCACTGAAATGGGTCAAAACACAATTCACTCCCTCAGAACATAAGAAAGGCACACTCAAGAAAAACCTCCCACAAACGATGATGCCCCTGAAAGAGATTGAACGCCTACGTGATAACATCACCAATCTCCAAGGTCAAGTGGAGATCAAAATTTTTCCACCGACCGGGCGAGACTACTACTTACTATCCTACGACAGAGCAAAGGATGTAGCACTGTACTACAAGGTTACGGCCTGCTCGGGCGACCAGAGAGAAACAATAGAAGAAGCATGGTTGAGCATCGTCTCCGACGTCGTGAACACCCCCGGAGTCTCAGCAAGAGTCGAACGATGGCACCTTGGCAAGTCGAACACCCTGTGGTTTGACACTGCTCAGGACAAACAGGCCCTATCACAAATGACAGTACGAGTCATAGACATCCTGCAGAAAGAGCAAAAAGGAATCATCCCCCAGCCCGCTCCTTATTGAACAAACAATTAGAGGCGATACAGATGTTAACTGCATTTATTGCAGCATTGATAACTACCGTGACCCCCATCATTCAGCCCCTCATTCAATTTGTTTGCCTGTTGCTCAGTTTGTAGACTAACAAAAACCACTGCCACCTTAAAGAGACGGCGAAATCAACAATGGGATACATGGGACTAGACCACGTAACAGATTCGGACACTGCCTCCGATCTTGCTGCAGACATTGGTGAAGCACTAGCAAAAGTCCTGACTGAAAAGCTAGGAAAAGCGCTGAAACGCAAATGCGGCACATTCAACACCAGCGGCCCCCTCAACGTTGCCAGGTTCTTCCAAGACTACATCATTCCCGTAAGATACATGTTTGGATCCCAAGCACTGGAAGAACTAAAAACTCTTGCACTTGCAACAATAGATGACCTCGAACATAACATTTTCGTTACAAAGAAAAACAATGACACTGCATGGCGAAGTCAACAGCGATACATTCGAGAATACCGAAAAATGATAGAGTCTCTAAACAACTTCGTTGACTAGAACGTGGAAGTGAAGGAAACAATGCTTCAATTGGACACAAACCTAGAACGCCTGCAGGAACTCGTTGAAGAACACACAGAAGAGCTCACAGCAAACCCGCCTTTACTCATTTGCACCAAATCCCCCGAATCACTAGAAGTCCAGAAATACCTGACGCAGCACGGCATTATGGTGCGTATAGCACATGAACAAACCAACCTGCCCCCCCTCCTAATAGGGCGCCTAGGCCTGTTTCTTGGACTCTTCCGAATCAAAGGGTTTGTTCAAATGGAGGAGAACGGCTTCAATAAATATGTGAACGCTCTTCTGAAGTCTACTGAGGATAGGAGGTAAAAGAGCTGCTTCGACTGACCATTGACGATGGCGGCTTGTTGCGTGTAGAGACTAGCGATGCACTAACAAAGGTCATCATAGAGAAACTGGAAACAGCCCTGAAATACAAAGCCAACGAATACAATACCAATGGCCCCGTCAACGTCGCTCTATTCTTTCGCGACTACATCATCCCGGTGAAAAAAACGTTCAGTTCCCGCGCACTAGAAGACCTGTACGACCTTGCACTTGCAACGATAAAATTACTCAAACGCGACATTGCAACTATTCGGCACAGCAGAACTTCAACATGGGCAAGCTCAAAACGAAGCGGAAAACAAAACAAACAATGGCACACCCAAAAGTACCAGAAAATGATTGAGGACTTACAAAACTTCAGGGCCGAAACAAAGCCCCAAACCTCTTCATCTCCCAAAAGAAAGAAATGAACACACCTGTCGGAGGTGAAAAACACGAAAATGACTCTGCGCAAGATCATAGGACTCATTCTGATAGTTGTTGCAGCCATATCAACGCCTCCACTGTTCTACGTCGATTCTCATTATGCAATAACGACAACCCTCACCATCACTACAACCACTAAGGCAGGACAGTACGAAGGCAACTGGGGCTGGGTGACTCTCGCCTTAAGCCTCCTTATCATCACCACCGCGCTTCTAGGCGAGCTTCTGATACTCATTAATCCAAAACCAAAAGCTCCACAGTCAACAGCCATCAAGTAACACAATAACTACTGGCTGATTGAAAGTGGTGATATTCGTCATTCATCTAGATTCTCAGAAGCAAACTGAGGATCTACAAAACTTAAGGAACAAAACAAAATCCCAAACCTTTTTATCCCTGAAAAGAAAAAGAGAAGCTTGTCCATTGGAGGTGAAAGTATGAACCAGCCTGAAAAAAAGGTGTATGGAACAACTTGGCTTGAAAGCGAACTGCTACCAATAGGTAGCGGCCCATGGGTCTACGTTGTAGGCATAATCGAAGATAACCAAAGCCACGAACGAAAAGTCCGCATCGCCAAGGGTCCCCTGAAAAGTCCCAACGATAAAATCCCCTCTCAAGTCCAACGCCTCAACATAAAAGAATTTCCAGAATGGGAGAAACTAACCCCCCTCGTGAAGAAATTCTGCAACAAACTCAAACCACCAACCTCACAAGACACAACTCCCCTCTGACATGAAAAACAATACGGAGGCGAAAAACGATGAATGATAATGATGTCTTGGTAGTCCTCATCGAGAAGAAGCGGGATCACATCAAAGTATCTGTTGGAAAGAAGTCAACAACCTGGAAATTGCCCAAAGGAAAGAACCCGAAGCAGTTCTTCCTTGAGCAAACACAAATGGCTGCGATCTACTCGTGTACGGATGACAGCCTTCAAGAGTTCATGAACATGACAACGCCATCCTACAAGAACAATAAAGAAGCGGCACGAGACTTTGCACAGTACAAGGCACAGTACACCAAACTAAAGAAACGGCTTGGATTGGACGATGAACAAATCGACAGCCTCAGCCGAAGAAAACAGAGGTGAAACGAAATGTTTAAAAATTCTTGTCGAAAGTGTGGCATACACCTAAAGTCTGAGAATAGCATCCATTGCCAGAAATGCAAAGAAAAAACTACCGTGGAGTTCCTATCAAAACACCCCCACACCACATGCTGGATACACCTACAATACCCTGTCGACAAGTACCCAATAGCGCTCGTGTCCCAACTGGAACAGATCGGCTTCGTTCGTGACGAATTTGCCTCACTGCCCCCCCTTGACGGCATTGCTGAACTAGAACTCGGCAAGGCCGGGTCAGACTTGTTCCAAGGCTGGACCACCACAGAAAAACGAAGCAACATGCGCGTTGCCCGCAAAACACTTGCGGTGGCGGGATTCTTAAAGGTTCCACATAGAAAACTCAGACCCATTGACCTGATCTGAGAAAAAGGGACGCCCCGTTTGAAACATCAACACCAAAAAATAGCATGCCAATACTGCACAGACCCTGAAATCGCAGAAGCTCCCGCATGGAAAATAACCTACAGCAGAGACAACGGAAAAACCAAAGTAACAAGCCTGACATGCCACACACATCGCGCATGCACTGAACACTGCGCAGAACAGGAAGCTCACCCTCCCACAAGCATCACCATCACCCGCATCGCCGAATAAAACCCCAACCAAAGAGGATTCGACCATGAGGAAGACACATCCAAAGTGGAAGAGCAGAGTTCACAGGGGAAGAAAACGCAAAACCCGAAACTTCGAAAGAAAAAGATACGCCCCCAACGAGGATCCAGACAAAGTGACACAACTTGACGAAAGAAACTGATCCACATTCAAGCCACCGGGAGGTGAGAAATTGTCTGATGAAATATCACCAATCATCATAATCGAACGAGTAAGCCGTGAATCTATCAAGGTTTCTGTCGGCAAGAAATCAGCAATATTTGAATTGCCTAAAGGGGTTACCCCCCGGCAAGCATTTCTTGACGCAGTAGTGATGGCTGACATTTATCAACACATGGAACATGGCCTACAGGAGCTCATGGACAATACCGTGCCACCATACAAGAGCCGAGAAGAAGCAAAACGCGATTTCAATACCTTCGGAAAGCAGTACAGAAAACTCATCCAACTAGGCCTCAATGAAAGCCATATACTGACTCTTTCCGAGATGAAAGCAAAGGAAGACAGAAAACGAAAACGAGCACGACAGATCAAGCCGGCGGGTGGACCCCGGAAGACAGCCCATAAACGGTGAGGGTCCCCTTGAGATGAATTAGACGGTAACAGAAAACCAGCGGAGGTGACATGAATGAAGATTTATCGACATGACGATCTAGCATATGGCTCAGGACCGTACTACCGCGCAAAACCACCAATGGCCGGTGAAGCGGTTAGCTTCATCAAAATCACGGAAGTAGAAATCACAGACCAAGAATTTGCCTTCCTGAAGCACTTGGGTCTGATTTGAAAACAATGGGTGAGCAGAACTCGGGCGCACCAGCGCCTAGCTCTCCCCCTTTTCGGAGGTGAAACCAATGAGTCATCAGGTAATAGTTGGAAGAAACCAGACAGAGGTTGCAGAATGGTTCGAAGAAGGAAGAACCTTTGGACGAACCGGCACATCCAACCTACATATAGAAGAACACACCCTGTGGCATTTCCACACCATCGAAGCATTCATAGATTCACAGGGAAGCATTGTAAGTAACCTCAACTGCTGGTCGCGCGGAAATGCCAAGTGCCCGAGGGTTAGGGATTGCTGTGAAGTGTCCCTGCGAATGCTCATGACAGCGCACGGTGAAAACTACAGCACCTTTGACCCCTCCAAATTTACAGTGCTTGATTACGACAATGACGCACAGGGACTGCCATCCGTCATTTTTACCTATCGCGGAAAAACGTACCAACAAACGATGCCGTGGGGTTACATCCTCAACCGTTTGAGTAAAAACGAAAGATTAACACCAAGGTGGCACTCACGACGTGGCGACTATGAACCGGACACGTACGAAAAGTATCAACAAATGCGACGAGCATCAACAATCGCAAGAAAAGCAGCACAGACACGAAAACAAACCAGACTAAAGGAGATCATGCCCCTTGAGAGCCTTGAAACAATGGGTTTCAAAATTGACGCGGCCACCCGCAACTGGGATCCACGATGGGACGAAAAAACAGGCACATTTTACGTGGGACAAGACACCCGCATGCGAATAACTGACCTTCACCTAGACGTTACGGGAATAACCACGCACCCCTTCCATGAAAACATAACAGACTACCCCAAGCTCGGCACCCTCATAAAACTCGTGGCCGTTCAAACATGGCACGACAAAGACATGGCCATCGCAACATTTCTCTGCGGCATAAACACCAACGGACAACCATGGGCGCACAAGCTACCAAGACTACCGTACGCCTACGCAAGCATAGAAGCATGCCAACGAGCATTCGAAAGGCGAAAAGGAGGAAAGCATCCATGACAGAAACTTCTTCAGACACCAACAAGGACGAAACGGTCGGGTATGTAAGAAAAATCGAGACGGTAATAGACCGAAACTATGCAAAACGATTCAAAGTCACAATCTCAACACCTCTGCCCGACCTGCTTTTGAAACACCTGAAGGAATATTTGCCGGAAGTAGAAACACAGAAAGCCAGTCTACTAGACCTCCTTGAATCTCTTTTCGATTACCAGAAGATGGACACTCCAGAAACAGAAGAATGGTTCCTCTATCCCCCCAAGGAATCAGCACCACCAAAAGATGACCGAATCCTTCGCGCTATTAACATAGTGCGAAAAAAACATCATAAATCAGAACTAACATGGACTCACCTCACCCTATTCGTTGCCAGCAAGACCGAAAACACTAACACGACAGATGTTGAACACATGATCTCCAGCTGGATTGAAGACGTAATGCCTCCTCAAAAAGACGGCGACTTAATAACATGGATCACAGCCATTCCGATCAAGCTGCTGCCCGACGAATACATTAAGAAAGGAAAACGCATCCCACTCCCGAGAAGCGTATTTGAACGAATCCTCAAAAAAATTGAAACAAACCCGGAACACAAAAAAGATGAGAGGCCTTCTGAATGAAAGCACTCAACTTTGACAAGACCCTGCTTCAAACCCGCATCATAGAAATCAATAAAGCCCTGAGAATCGTGCGCGGATACGTGAGTGTAGAGGGCGGTGGACTTGCCGCTGTATCTCTTGTATTCGTTTTGATGGTACGCCTCGGAAGCCGCCTGTACCGTGTTGGTGTTCCTGCTGCTTCAAGTTACCACTTCAAGGGTAACCGGGTAGTCGACGCGAAGGGCAGAGAAAACTCGTTCAGGTTTAACATTGCTGGCGCCACTCACCTGCGTTTCAAAGGCCGCGTTAAGATAACCCCGATTGTTCGTGACCCCAACGAACAAAAACTGCTCAAACATGGCGAAATAGTTCTATGCCCATACACTCGAGTGCAATTTCATAAGAACCAACGACCCATCCAAACCCCCATCCTCGATGACAAAAACCTTGAAGATACGGAATAGTTAGCAAAGACGTCAGGAGGAGAAAAACATTGCATGCTGTTTTGTACGTGTTGCTCCCAAAGAGAAAAGCGAACACAAGCGCCGGTGCACGGATCATGGTCAGCAACTGGTTCATCCGCAAAACTAGGCGCCTATACTGTGACTGGTTCGTTATCGGTGGACGATGGAGCGGAATGGTACCTGTCGTACGCTTACCTCAAAGAAAAGTCAAAGCGTACACGAAAGAGCTGCAACAAAACAAGTACTATCAGAGTCAAGGCCTGTCAGAGCAACAAAGAAACGTGAAGATACAGCAGTGCTTCAAAAGATACTTTCCCAACTTTTCTGGGGAAGCCCCAGATATTAGAGACACCTATCAAACCTTCGGTTACGACGACGACGCAATGCTAGTTGATGACACAATTTACAGAAGACTTGTCAAGGCCAAGTTCTCACAGAACATGTCCGGCGCTCTCGATGGCGGACTGGTTGTTTCAACCAATCGACTGAAAAAGAAAGCTGCCACGCCCAGCAACATCATAGATAGATACTGGATCGTGCCAGTAGATTTCCATTACTGATCTGTCGAGGAGGATTCGCGTTTGATTGAACTCAAAGTGAAAAAAACAACACAATTTGCTGCTAGAGGCACTATACCTGACAAAAGACTGGTCCGCACATTTCATGAAATGACCAATAGAGACCTAACAGAAGAAGGTTACAGAGGCTTCCGTGTTGGCCGTTTGGTTAAATACTCCAAAGCACCAACCGTGCTCGACCACGTGAGAAACATGATGGCTGGCGAAATTGTAGCAGTCAGAGCCACAATACACATCTCTTTCTCATTCACTACAAAAACCGTAGCAGGCAGAAAAATTAAAAGCAGCCAACTAAACCCGGACCAAGTGTTCCTGTTAGTACGCGGCGGAGACAAAACCATGCACATAGGCACAGCGAACGATTTCGTGCTCACATAAGCGGTCAATGCTTCCCATCCAAGGAAAGACACTTGACCAATTTTCGCTTGGAACATAGAAACTCGAGGTTGGCGGCGAGATCTATAAGAAAGAAATGGGAGGGCTTGAACATCATGAAAGAGAAGAAAAATAAGAGAAACAAACGTACGCTAACGATTGATTGTGAAGTCTGGACGAAGGCATTAGCAGGAGACCCAACTGCCCACCATAAGATAGAACGTGCCATTGCTCAGCAAACACGCATACAATTGAAACCACAAAAGCTCAACGTGATGCTTGTTTAGAGGTGAAGATATGATGGTCTACGCTGACGGCGCACTTGAGTGGTGCACAGTCTGTAACGACTTTCGCCGATTCTACAAAGAAGGTAGCCACATCAAATGTGGAACATGTGGGAACATACCGTGAAACGCAAAGTTAATAGTCCAGGAGCACCCTGTGGGGAGAAGGAAAGAAGCATGATACTGCCTCTCAAATGGTTTCTCGAGAATGCTCACGACGCTTTGGCGTCCTCCCACAGAGGGAAAGTTTGCGCATTCATCCGCGCATTGTTCTCAGGCAACAAATGGGCGTCAATTCCGAAAACGTGGAGAGACGAATGCGATTGATGAATAAAATGTTCGGGTCAAGGTTATGGGTTCGAACACAGCACTCTGAATTCAGAGACTGGCTGTCAAAACGACAAACCAGAACACGAAAGACCATTTGCTGCAAACCGTACCTCATATACCTCTTTGGTCGCTGGGACATCTTCCTAGTAGATTTGCACCCTATCAGATCGAACATCGCGATAGCCACTGTCCTCTACCGTGACCAAAGAAAACTCGATGCTCTCAGACACGAGATAAACCAGTACGACCCCCGCGTTGAAGTGAGACAAATCTTCAAAACATACCGTGCAAAAACCTACTCCAAGAAACGCGTGAGAGCCTTTCTCGGTATATTGGCCGCAAACTTGCTCGGCCTAATGCATGGAAAAACAATCTGCATACGCACACTGGACGGCAATCATGAACTTCGATCCTTGGCGTACGCGACATTCACAGAGATCAACAAAGGAGAACAATACGGCTGTCAATTTGACTACGACGTCTACGACCTTCGCTTAGACCTGAAAGAATACGCGAACGATTCAAGCTACTGGTTAATAGCACTCATAGACACGAAGGTTCCATTCCCAAACAGACGCGTACCTGAAGTGTGACATCCTCCCACGACTAAAGTCGTAAGTTTTTCCGCTCGCATTTGATAAGCACATGCTACCGGAGGCCTTTGTTATGAAAGAACTTAGATGGAATGATAACGCATTACTGTCATCCATGCTGAACAACGTCATTACGCAGGACCGAAGGACGAAGAAAAAGCAGAACGCTTGGTCCTCTGACCGTCGGATAGGAAGGTGCCCCAAAGAGATGGGCTACGCTCTCAAAACAAACCTGAGCAGACTAGGAGTGAGGGTGCGCCTCTACCCCTGTGGCAAAGGAAAGAAAGGTGGCCTTGAAAAGACCTCCGAATGCATTGCCTATATGGACAACTGCAATTGCAGTACCGCGGTGGCTTTGGCAGCCGTAAAATTCGAACAACCAACCTCAGACCTGGAAAAAATTGCTCACCCATTAAGACCCAACAATCTCCGAGTTTGGGCAGAAACAAAATGGCGCGTACAGTGTATCCTAGAATGGAACCAAAAACACCAGCACGAAGAACATCTAACCTACAGTGATCATGTGATCAGAAGACCTGACCTCAAAACACACAAAAGCCCAACACCGAGCGATGCACGCAGACTAGGCCAAATAAGACGCAAACTCGTTGACTGGAAAACGGGCAAAATGGAGCGCAGGCTACTGTGCCGTCAAGCCTTGTCAATACTCCACAGCGCATGGATAAGAGAACAACAGGAAAAAGGCAAAATCGAATCCGCACGTTTCGTGTTCCTGCCAACCGCTGCAAAGTTTTCGAAGCATGCACTGGGAAGATCTTACGTCACCATCATGTTGCCCGAGCCCAAAACACGTGACGATGGAGGAATAGCACATGAAAAAACTTCAAATCAAGCCTGACCGATTGTTATACGCCGTGATGTGCGGCATCATGGCAAATGACGCGTGGCAGCGACACCAACCGCCATGTTCACCAAGACGAGTGGGGCGCTGCCTCAAAGAGCTAGGCTACTACCTCAGAAAAACGTTGCGAAAACACGACATCACAGTGAGGCTGTACCCCGCCGGTAATGGATGTAAAAGCGGGTTGAAAAAAACTTCAGAGTGCATCGTTTTCACTGACAACTGTGATGCAAGACACGCACTGGCCGCGGCCTGGTTTAACGTGGACCGCACAGTCATTGAAGAACAACCGTACGGTGCCTGCGCCCATTTCGCTAAAAAAATAGAAAAGCTAAGAAAACGAGGTGACCATGTTGCCACGCATTGACTTTCTTTTCGGCGTACCCTACTCACACAAAACCCATAAGATAACCGCGGAAACCATAGAGGAGGCCCTTGAAACCTTCTGCTCCAGCATTGACGCTCCTGAAGAGCTGATCGGGCGACTGATACTGTACGAGGATGATGACTCACCGATCGGATACAACCTCAAGGGACACAAGTTTGACACAAAGCCCACACTTCCATCCACCTCATCACTGCCCGACACAGATGTGATACAGGTTTGGGTGTGGGATGAAAAGAAACCTCACTGGAACCTAGACACCCCTGGCGATTATCGTTTGGTGTTCGAACTACCATTGGCCGACCTTTGGAAGTATGATAGATGGGGTAACGTTGAACACCCGGCGTTGCCGGCACCGGAAGTAGGAAACCTGCCTGAAACAGACATAACAGCACTTGACATCTACCGTGGAAAAAAAATACGCCAACTAACACGCGCAGACATAGCACAGATCAGGCGAGAATTATCACTCAAACGAAAATCAATAGAAGAACAAGCAAACAAGCTTGCCCTCGTACAACGTGTCCTTGGCGATGAACTACAGTTCAGAACGGAACAACTAAAGTGGATCTATGTCTACTTGGGAAAGAACTTCAACTTCGTCAGAATCAAAAAAGGCAAGGACGCACCTGACACTACCAAACTCACACTGCGACAGCGCGTCCTCTACATGGCAGAGGAAGTAGGAATAATCGGCGGGTATCAAGAAATAGACTTCAGAAACATAGAAGCATTCGACGAATGGGCCTCAAAACCAGAAAACCTCGCGATCATTTGCCCTGAAGAAAAATGCGTTGTAGCACTGAAACCGCGCCGAGACGACGTCGCATATTCCGCAAATTCTATGCTGGACTTCTTCCTCAACCTAGAAAACCATCTGACATATTTCCTCATCCGAAATGGCGAAAACGTTTGGCGCGTCTTCGCCAACATCGCCGTAGGAACAAAAGTGTTCCCCGAACCTGAAACATTTCAACACATGTATCACCGAAAACTCGAAATCCACGCCGAGATTTATAACCACCCCTGGAACACCTGGGAAAGGTACCAAGAAAAAATACGCACCCGAGAAAAATGGAAACAAAAACTCGGAGTCACCGACAAAGACTTCCGCCACCCCCTAGAGTTCAAGACCAAAGCAGAATTTGAAGCAGCTCAACTCAAACAACAACACCGTGTACAAGAACCAGAGATTTACCTAAGCCAAGATGAAAAACTCCGGGTCATGCAAAGCGTATACGAAGACTACCAGCGCGAGCTCAAAGACTACTTCTTTGCGTTGGCATTCATCCAAGGCCTGATCGATCGAACACAAATCTTCGGCAACCTCGCAGGCAAGGTAAACGTCTTCACCGGAGCCGGCATAAAGGAATACTGTGAATTGATATACGATGCAACACCAGAGAAACTGCTTGAAGACAAAGCCACACCAACAGTAGAAGACTGGCTCAAAGAAGAAGCAAAGAACATCATAAAAGGTGACTACGTCGTAATTCTCACAGACGATGAACGACAAAGCACGGGCCTAGGCAAAGTAGTTAGAGTAGTAACTCCAGGAAAAATCATCGCACACACCCTCAGCAGTTGGGGACAACGCGGCCGAAATCACAACCTGCTGAACGACGAAGACCTAAACTTCTTCCCATTCAAACTTCCAGCGGACAAACTCAACTTCTACCTCGAACGACGACAGGATAGAGACAAATACTGGAAAACACTCCTCAAGCACTTATTCAAAGTCAAAATGATGAGGGAAAACAAAGAAAAGCCGGAACTCTCAAAAGCTTCTGAAAGAATAGTACAATGGACGCGAGGTGAGAAAGATGAAAAAAACTGAACCCACAACCACCCTCCGAGAGCGAATGATTCTTTCTCTGCTCGTACGCGAAGTGCAGAACAAACTTGCCGACAAGAAACTCAAATCCAGGAAAGCCCTAGCACAAGGAATTGATAAAACCCTCAACCTGTGGATTCGTGCCAATGGCCTGCACCCTGAACGCGTCAAAGTCATGAACGTGAGAGAGTTTCGACACTGGCTCCAGAAGATCGAGCGTGAAGAAGCTGAGGCCGTTCAGAAAGCCAAGAAACCCCCTCACAACTAATTTTCTCAAACCCCCTCCACAAGCGAAATCTCCATTAACCCCGCCGGCACAGGAATAGATCAAAACCCAAAGGAAGTGGTGAAACGCATGCTTCAACTCTCACTGCCAAAACCGTTGTCAGAAATAATCCTCATGAGATCAGCGCAAGAGATCAGAGAAAGAGTCAAGCAACTAGAAATAAAGAGACAAATTACCCGTTATGCCCCTTGGCAAGCCATGATTGATTGTAGAATTGATGAACTCGAATGGACCCTGAAGGAGCGTGACGTCTCACCAGCAACCATCTTGATTACACATCGTTGTAACGACCCCTCAACGGAAGTTCCCTGTTTAGAAACCGTTCCCGTGAGATCGGAGCAAGAGATCAGAGCAAGACTCAAGCAACTGGAATCGGAAAAGCAGCTCACACATTATTCTCCCTGGTTAGCTCTGACTGATTGTAGAATCAATGAGCTCAGATGGATTCTGAGAAAACAGGAGATGTAAAAAATGCAAACTCTTCCAATCCGTTTCAACAAAACATGGAAGCTAGTCATATGCACAGAAGACCCTGATGATGCCAGTGAAGAGTTACATGAATGGGTTATCGCTGACCTAGCGCGAGAAAGCGAACACTTTACCCTTGACGTTATGCGATCCAATGAAGGAAAGGGAAACGCCATAGACATCGTAAACCTTGCAGAGAGTGACGACAATGCTGCGATACTACGCACACTGAACAAGTTTCAAGACAAGTGGTTGAGGTATGCATTGGAACTTGGCATTCAATTCGAAGTTGAGGACCATGTGAAGGAATGGGCTAAAGACCTTGAGAAAACCCCCTAACACGACAACCCCCGCATGGAGGTTTGGAGAATGAAAAAGTTAACACTAAGCAAAAACGAAACGTTGTTCTTCATACTCAGAGACATGCGAAAACCTGACATCTCCCACACCAACCATGCAAAATATCTGGGAAGATGCCAAAAAGATACGGGATACCTGCTCAGAAGAATGCTCCGCAACTTTGGAATCAAAGTAAGACTATTCCCTCGGGGTAAAGGAAACTGGGGAATGACCCGTGGCACGATCCGGCTAAGAAATGCAGCAGAGTGCGCAGTCTACACAACCAACTGCACCGTGGATGAGGCTTTCGCCAAAATTTTCAGCAAGCACACAGGCATAAGATGGTCCCTCGGCGAGATACAAAATGCACTTCCCTCTAGTGCAACCTGAGAGATGAACGATGAAACGTCTTCCTGTTCCTAAAAAGTTCAAACAGCAACTATTGCAAACGTACAAGTGCGAATACTGTGAACATAGACAACCGGTCGTTGAACTAGATGACCCGCCTGAGGGTTGTGAGATATGCGGTGAACCAGTGGGCTTCGTAAATCGAGTCCCACACTTTGATGATAACACAAAAAAGCTCCGATACATGCACCAAACTTGCGCGGACAACTGGTTTGATGGACTCGAGCCGGTAAGATGCGAGAAATGTCATGAGGTCTTCTGGATAAAACTCTGAGGAGAACTGAACAATGCGAAGATTACGCGTAAACGCTAAACGACTGACGAGTATTAGTCCAATACTGAACGCAAAACTGGACGCCCGGTACACTCCCCCGCAATTGGTGCTTCTCGTCGAACGCACTCCTGACTTGGACGAATTCCGCTTTGAGAACAAGCAGGGCGTGTGGTATGCTGAAAAAGCGGGCTTCGTCAAATACTACTACTGGATCGGACCTAACAATGCGGGCGGTTTCAGCAACACCCACATTCCCATCATAACAAAGAACAACACACGAGTGATACTCAAGGGGCCTTGGTCCTCACGTGCTGGCGCCGTTAACTCTGTCGGGTTCGGGCCATGTGTGGACGTTCTGTTGGCAGAAGACCCAGAAGCGTTCTCACGCGGTTACACATACTCTTCCGGCGCAGTGACGCTAGAGATGGCGATGAGAGCATGCGTCATCATTGGAAAGATGCGAATGGTCAAGATAAGAGACGATAGCGATGTGCGCTATGACCCCTTTCGTGAAAAATAAACTGCTGGTGAGACAAAATCATGCACACTCTTAAACTGGAAAAACAAAAGCTTGAGACACTCCTGTACCCGAAGGATATTCCTGTCATTAACATACACGACAAACGCGTCATGATGCACTACGAACTATCAGACCTGTTTTCCAAATGGGGCAACGGCGATGGCGATGATGACTTCCTTTGCTCCATAGCAAGAGCAATAATAGACCGCATCGAGGCCCAAGGAGCCTCAGTGGAACCCTCAAGTGGAATTCACAACAACTACATGCTCGAAGTGATCACGTGTCAAGGCAAAAAGTGGAACCTGTACGACTTGGGCATAGCAACCTATGATGTCGACTCTGAGAGCAACTACAAAAAAATTCTTGATAGCCTCCCAGCAGTGGTGCACGATACCCTTGTCGAATTATCAATCAACGGCGTCACCACCGATGAACTGTAACAGCCAGGAGAGAAAAGTGATGATGAGAAAAAAATATAAGACCATTGAAGAGTTCTGTACTGATAACGGATTACGCTATCCTATTCCAGTATACATGCAGGAGTTAAATGCCTGCTGGATACGCAACGGCAATGACCCAAAGCGTCTTCGGAAGCACCTCCTAAACGCGTGGAGAGAAGACGATGACGATTTTGGCTTTCGATGCACCATAAAAGGTGTCTGTGAATGGATCGTCAACCTTGTCATGCCAGCAACGAAAATTCCTCCGCCCTTGCCCTCTGATGACGACACAGTTCTCATAATCAAAAGTGAAGCCAGAGACGAACTGTTGAAAATCTTGCAGGACACATACCAGGAACTAATCTTAGCAAACGTATGCGTCAGTAGCAATCATTACGTGAAAGCCCTAGTTGCAAAGATGAAACTCATATGGGCCCTGCTCGGATTCTACACCGACGACGTGAACACATGGTACTGCCTTGAAACTCATGAACCTAAAGACATGATCATTGAGGCAAGACTGCTGCCATTGTTCAAAGCACAGGCACGATCAAAAGGACGAAAAACAAAACCAGACCACCTCATAGAAATGGACCCTCCTCAAATCAAACTGCTCACCGAACAAAACCAAAGAGGTGAATGATTATGGGAAACTGTTACTACATCAAACGTTTCAAGGGCGAAAAATATGATTCAGGCCCAGAAATTGTGAAGATTCCCAGCGAAGCGGTTGGCACCGCTCACCCGGTTGCAAAGATCACAAACACCACCTTCGGCATCTGGTTCTATGAGCGAGACCTACTGTACCGCACAGAAGAACTGAAAAAAGATCTTCACGCACTTGTCGAAATGATCGACGCCATCGCTAAGACGGAAGGATGAAAACATTGTCTCAGAAAAACCATAAAACACTTGATGCCTTTTGCAGCAAAAAACACCTTGACCCCACAATTGCGGCACACATGAAAAATTGGGCTAATAGCATCACCCACCCCCCAAAAAATGCGAAACACAAAAACAAATCACCCCTGAACAGAAGACGCGTCTCCAATAACATCATCGCATTTGTTGAAGACATCATAAACGCTCCACCGCCATTGTTCATCAAGGACGGAACAATAATCTTCTTCAAAGACGAAAAAAGAGACAAACGGATAGATGAACTCCAAAAAGCCTACCAGAAAGTCATCCTTGAAACGCTAAGACACACAAGTAAGCAATCACCCCGAGAAACACAGACCTATCTTAACCAAATGAATATGCTTGCCGCACAGATCAAACTCACATGGGCCCTGTTTGGCCTTAACATACCTGACGAAGCAAAGGACCAGCTAACAACAAAAAACGTCTTCAATCTCTTAAACAGAGACGACGCGATCGTGGAAGCAAAACTGTTACCGTTGTTCCGTGTGCAAGCAAGAATGCGCCCCATAAAAGGTCGCCCCTTCCCAGAACGCCTCATAGAACTGAAACATCCCCGAATCCTCCCCTTGGCATCCCCCTGACCAAAAAAGACGGAGACCCTAAAAATGCCCTCTGAACCCATAGTTAATACGTATGAAACAGTTGACGCTTTCTGTAAAGCCCATCACCTATCCCCTCCGATCCCAAAATACATAACGGAACTGAACGACCAATGGACACTCTACTCGCTTCAAGACAACAAGCATACCCGCCGGTGGCTTCGTGACCTATGGAAAGAAGGCCGCCTTGAAGTACAGGGAATCTGCGGATGGATCATCGAGATTGTAAAATTTGCACTTGACCTCAGCCCTCCCTTCTTTGAGTCGGGCGCCGTGCTAGTACTCAAGAACAGAGCTAGAAAATGCTTGATGATAGAGCTGCAGAGAACCTACCAAGACCTGATCCTATTAAACTTGGGACAGTACAACCGCTATCTTGCCGGTTCATTGACAGCAAAGATGAAACTCATATGGGCCCTGCTCGGGTACCAGGTCAACAATGAAAAACTAAGACTTTACATTGAGGACAGCATTGTAGACGCAAAGCTACTGCCACTACTCAGAGCAAAAGCAAGGGCAGAGAAAAAACAAACTCTACCAGTACAGCTCATAGAACTCAATACTCCACAAGTTCAAACATTCACCGGAAACACGCAACGCCTTCCCGTAGGTTACACCATATGCGAAGAAACGAAATAACACCTGAGAAGGATCCCCTAGACCATAGTCCGGACTAACTAAACTGTTTGAGAGAGTGATATCTTTGAAAAAACTCAGAATCAGAATTGTTCACGAAACAGAGAAAGGAGCACTGCTCCAAATTGTGAAAACTAGACGAATCGTCTCAAAGAGTAGTGACCTCTACAAAATAGCGAAGGCCCTTGAAAACAAAGCAAAAATCCTCAAGCAGTCACTAAAAAAGAAAAGATAGAGGTCGCCCACAAAAATGCTTGCTTTGAAAATTCCAAAACTGTCACCATGGCCCTCCGATGAAGGCGTCTATGGAGATTACACAAACAAGAGTTACGCCAAACACAGAAGCAGGTGGACTCGTGATGGACTCATAACCTTGTACTATTCTTACACCACGATAGTTGCTTTCAGTGATGGCAATGGACTTCATGTCTGCCAGAACGTGTGGTCGTCCACGACCGGGAAACACCTCAACTGGTTGTCCACGAACAAAAAAAGCAGGTTGCCCCTCAAAACCTTCCAAGAGCTGCTTGACAAAGCACATGAAAGAAATGAGAAGCTCCGAATGCTTTCAGAATTATTGACAAGGCAGAAAACACATAAAAAAGTAGGTGATTGAGTTGGACTTCTACCCTTTCCGTTTCGACGTTAAGCGACTGCGCCCCCTCCTTCAAAGAGACCTCTACACAAACCCGAATGTTGCCATCCGTGAACTAACACAAAACGCCCACGACGCCATCATGCGCCGGGCAAAGATGGAAGAAACATTCAATCCTGAAAAGGATGGAGAAATCATCTTTCGAATTGACACCCTGAGCGGCACACTAAGTGTCCTAGACAACGGCGTCGGCATGTCCAGAGATACCCTCCTAAACGTCTTCCGTTACTATGGCCGAACCGACAAAGAAGCAAACGAGGAGGTGGGAACTTTCGGGTTGGGCGCAAAGAGCATCTTCGCCAGGTCAGGCTCGTTTACGATTCACACGAAAAGCCTAGAAACAGGAGAAACGCTACAGGTGTATGCAACACTCGACGGGTTGACCTTCCAGCCATCACCCCCCCTACGCGAAGCCTCAGGAACCACCATAACCGTGCCATCACAAGTAAAAGCGAACAACCTGCAAGAATACTACTGCGAGGCACTAGACGATTACTGCCGTTCCGTTAAGACCCCCATCTACGTTGAAGAAAACGGGAAGAACAACAGACGGCTCGTATCACAAAAAACGCCATGGCATGTCAAATCCACACTCATCCCCGGTGATGGCTTCGAAGTTTACGTGGCCGTCACTGACTACGATGAAAACACCGGAAGCTATGTTGGAGAAAGCACGCGAAACCTGTTCTGTGTAGACGGCTTCTTTGTCTCCCAAGCAAAAAGTGACTGCAGCTTATTCGGCATAGCAGTTAACCTGACACAAAAAAACCTAGCTAATCTAACGATGAGCCGAGACAGCTTCATTGATGATGAAAAATTCAAAGCCCTGCCTGAACTTGTCATCAACACGATCGCCACACACATTGCCAAAATGAACCTCAACTCGCTGCAGGCAATTGAGAGCCAAGCAAAATTCATCGAATGGATTGGTGAGCACGGAGAAGTTTGGCCTGTGTGGGCAAAACTGCCGAACGAAACCCGAACGACCATAAAAGCCCTAACCGACAAGATCTGCGTATGCCCCGCCCCTGAGGAAAGCTGGAGACAAAAAGATAACTACAAGACCACCTTACTGAAAACGCTCCTTAAACCAAAACCCAAATACTTCCTGTTTGGAAAACCTCGCCAAGTAGTCGAAGACCTCGCAACAAACAAGAATGCCGTCATCATCTATCATGAATGTGGCCAGGATAGACAGACCCTCAAGGCATGCCTCACCAAATATGGCGTGAGGGCCTTCACGGGCACACAATCAGGATGCTATGCTGTTTGTACACCATGCGAAACGAGCTACTATGACACATTGAAGGAAGTGGAGAACGCTCACTCGCGCGCGTCAACAAAACTGAAAGACCAGCATTTCATCTTTCCACAACAGGTACTCCAACGAAAGGTACAACAGACCACCCACCGCCTGAGCATCTATGCAATCAAACTGAAAGAAAACGAAACCCTTGATACTTGGATTGACCTAAGGAAAGCGTCAGGCAAAGACGTAATCTTCAAAGGCACCTCAATGACACTGAACCAAGTAGACGTGAATGCCTGTGATGCAGTCGTTGCGCCCCCAGAATTCTTCAAACTCGCACAAGCCGCCAAAAACAAAGCAGTCATCTTCACCCAAGATATGACCTCTCTGTGCCTGCTGGTCACTCGCGGTGCAAACACCACGGACACAAACGCCATGCACACCATATTAACGACCGCTCTTCCAAAGAAGATTTGTGAAAAACTAAACTGGTGGAAATTCCGAACTCCCGGTGACTACCGTGCACTCGCATCACTGGCCACTTCACTCGATTGGAAAAACCCATACAGCACATGGCTATTCACACTTGCAGCCAACGGCGAGTCTGCATATGCCGTTGCAACAGACCTAGACCCTAACCTGGATCCTGAAACAATCCCTTAAAGGAGGAATAAACAATTGGACTTCTACCCCTTCCGTTTCGACGTAAAACGCCTACGACCACTACTCCAACGGGACCTGTACAAGGACCCGAACGTTGTCCTGCGAGAACTGGCACAGAACGCACACGACGCAATCATTCGCCGAGCAAAACTCGACAAAAACTTCAATCCGGTCCGCGACGGAAAGATAGTGTTCAGGATCGATAAGTTTCACGGCACACTAGACGTTTTCGACAACGGTGTTGGCATGTCTAAAGCGGATGTTCTCGAAACCTTCAGGTATTATGGCCGATCGGACAAGGACGCAAACGATGAAGTGGGCACGTTCGGGTTAGGCGCAAAAAGCATCTTCGCAGCGGCCGACTCATTCTCGATACACACCAAAAGCCTCGAAACAGGCGAGGTTATTCAAGTGTACGCAAAACTCAATGGACTAGCCTTTCAACCATCCCCCCCACCACGCAACGACGTCGGAACAACAATCACCATCACAGCACAGGTGAAAGACGACGGCAGCGGCAAACAGAAGGATGATGACGAATACTCAGACGACGACGAAGAAAAACAATCTCACAAACTCAACATCGCTGCACTGCGAAAATTCTGCAGGTGCGTGAAAGTCCCCCTCTTCATCGAAAAGAAAGACAGAAGAGAACGGGTGTCACAGAAAGACCCATGGAACCAGAAAGAAAGCACATGCATACCCGCCAACAACTTCGAAATCTATCTAGGCCCAAATGACTGTGCCTGCAAATTCTACATGGAAGGCTTCCTCATCTTCGAGGAGCAAAGGAACGAATATGGCATGACGGCCTTTGCATTAAACTTCACCCAAAAGGACGCAATTAACCTAACGATGAGCCGCGACAACATCATCAGAGACAAGAAATACCAAGCAGCACTCAAAGCAGCCCGCAAAACAATTATTGATCGTGCACAAACTGCGAAATTTAACCGACACAACCTCACCAACGGCATCGAACGGGGACTTGTCAAATGGTTGAAAGACAACCTCCATTCTAACCTCTGCCACCACATTTCGGACGATGTTCAAAACGCCGTGGAGGTACTAACAAGCGACATCCTCGTTTGCTCACCAAGCAAAGACGGCAAGGGCACCACCACTACCAGAACCACCCTAGTGGATCTACTGCAATCATCCCGCCCAAAGGGTTCTCTGTTTGGAAGACGAAAGCGTGAAGTGGAAGAACTCGCGAAGGCAAAACAGATGACCATAATCTACCATCAATGTAGACTGGAAAAGTCGACACTGATGACCTGGCTCACAACACTAGGCATAAAACCAATCAAAAAGAAACGAAGCAAGATAGAGGAATACATCCTGCACTCTCCCTTCAACACTGAAAGGTTCAACAGCATTACTGCCCTTGAATCTGACTGGACAAAAGACAAAAACAAGGCACCCCTGTTTATCTTCCCTAAAAAAACTCCCCTACAAAACCTGCAACATGCATCCCGCCACCTAGGCATCTGCGCGGTCAGACTTGATGATTACCAGAACCCCACCGTGGACTGCATCGACCTTAGACAACCAGTCGGCACCCAAAGCGCCATCGTTGACGGCAAATCTCAAAACATAGAACACATAACTGCAAACAACGTCAGAGTGGTTCCCCCTGAATTCTTCAAGTTTGCACACACCACAAAGTCCACAAAGTTCGCAAAGTTGTCACAGCTAGCGTTTACGCCTAACAGAATATCCGCCTGCTTACTGATCATGCGTGGTGCCGACCCTGCAGACCTTGGAGACCTAGACGACGTGCTAGCTGAGACCCTCCCTAAAAAAATTCATGACTTATGCACATGGTGGATCGGACACGTTTCACACTATCGCAACATCGCTGCACTAGCATCCGAACTTGACTGGAACCATCCTCATACACCATGGCTTCTCTCACTCGCAACCACCGATAGGGACACGGCAGAGGAAATGGTGAAAGCGCTTATCCCTACCCAAACGACCCAGCGTTGGAATCGCTGAAAGGGGCAATGAACATGATGAAAGAACTATGCCTCGAGATCACAAACCGCTGTATACTGAACTGTCTTCACTGCTCAGGAAACGCGAACATAGATCCTCCAGCAGACCTGCCATTGCAAACCATAATCAAGGTCATCGACGACTTCGCACACCTCGGCGGCGAACTCCTAGAACTCTCCGGTGGAGAACCCCTCCTGCACGATGACCTGTACTGGACACTCTCCTACGTCAGGCCCCGAGGCCTCAACGTCCGCTTGTACACGACCGGGATAAGAGACAAAACACCACTCAGCCTCTTCGACGCAAAAATGCTCCATGACGCCGGACTGACCGGTGCAGTGTTCAGTCTCTACGGATCAAAAGCTGACACTCACGACAAAATAACTTCTGTACCAGGCAGCTTCACCAACACGTTAACCGCCATTAAGAACACCAAAACCGCTGGCCTATGGACCGGCGTACACTTCGTACCCATGAAACCCAACATGTCAGAGCTGGAGGCCCTCATCAAACACTGCACGTCACTGCACGTGGACGAAGTGGCCCTACTACGCTTCGTGCCCCAAGGGAACGGCAGACTCAACAGACAAAGCCTAGAACTCTCAAAGGACGAGTTCACGAAACTGCTCCAAGACATCCGCCGCTTAAAACAGGAACATCCAAACATAAACATCAGGGTCGGATGTCCATTCAACTTCTCACCCATCAACGACACTCCCATGGAACAGTGCAAGGCAGGAAAAACAACCTGCACCATAAAACCCAACGGCAACGTGGTACCGTGCCCCGCCTTCAAGAATGACACGAAACGAATCCTCGGAAACGTCCTACAAGAACCTCTGAGAAATATTTGGACGAATGACGCCCGATGGAAAGAATTCCGAGAATTCAGCCCCACAGAACTCGACGAACCCTGCAGATACCGCATAATGGAGGGTTAAACATTTGGACTATTACCAATTTCGCATTGACGTAGAAAAAATTCGCCCCCTGCTCCAGAGAGACCTCTACAAGGACCCGGACACCGCGCTGCGAGAGATCGTTCAGAACAGCCTCGACGCACTAAAAAGACGCGCAAAGAAAAACCCCGCCTTTGACCCTGTGAAAAATGGGCGAATAGTCGTTGACTATGATAATGCGTCAGGCACCCTTAAAGCGTTCGATAACGGCGTTGGCTTGTCAAGAACCGCACTCATCAACATCTTCAGGTACTATGGACGGTCGGACAAAGGTGAAGACGAGATAGGCACCTTTGGGCTTGGCGCAAAGAGCATCTTTGCAATAGCAGACTCATTCACGATACACACCCGCAGCATAGAGGACAACGAAACAAACCTAATATACGTCACCCTTGACGGCTTGTCCTTCCAGTCAAACCCCCCACCACGAGAGGATTATGGAACAACTCTCACGATACCCACAGAAAAACTAAAGGACGCATCACTGATAGAATGCAGTTTACAAAAATTCTGCAAGTGCGTACGACTACCCATCTACATCAAACGTAATGACGAAGAAAAGCTAATCTCACAGGAGTCCCCCTTCATCCCTTCCTCTTGCATTCGAGGCGACGGCATTGAGGTGTACCTGTCGACCAGTGACAGGGGATGGCATACCCGCAAAAATGATCTGTACATTGATGGCATCTTTGTCTGTCAGTTCATCAATGACAACGTGACGCGCATTGCAGTGAATGTCACCCGAAAATCCCTCGTAAACCTCACCATGAGTCGAGACAGCGCCATCGAAGATGAAACATACAAGGCCCTGCTCGCGAAAGTTGAAGACACCATCGTTGATTTCGTGAACACAAAACTGAAACTAAAACGAGGAAGCCTAGAGCACGGTGAATGGCCCGCGGTCAAGTGGGTGCACGAGTCATGCGACGACGCGATCGCTAAGCGGTTCACTCCTCGACTATGGGTCATAGTGGAAGAACTCTGCACAGAAGTTTACCGTTACGAAAAACCAACTGGCAACTGGATCCGCGCAACACGCTCAGACCCCCTCATAGACGTTCTTGTCCGCGACGACATCCCCCAGGACAAAACGATACGCTACGCTTTCAAACGACTGCGCGACGTGGAGGAGGCCGTTGGAGACAACACAGGTTTGATCGTAATTTACAACAACAAAAAGAATTCAACAAGAGAAGCGGTGGTGAAATGGCTTGAAGAGTTCGGAATAAAAGAACTCGAAGTCCTCACGCACCTACCCAAAAAGCGTACCCTACACACCCCTGTGCGAACCACATCCGTGGACCTTGATACAACAGATTGGTACACACCATACCTGATAATATTTCCATGGACAACGAACATAAATGTACTCAAAACTGCTGCCCGTGAACTGCGATGTTCAACCATCAAACTCCGCGATGAAGAAAGGTTGAAGAAAAACGTGAAAGTGCTTCCCCTAGCAGACCTGCGAGAAGGAGAACTAACTGCCAGCGTTGTCTTCAGAGGCCAGCAAAAAACACTGACTCCCTCTACCATTAGCAACACCACCGAAATTGCACCTGTGGAATACGCCCGACTGGCCCCTTCAGTACCCCAGTCAGCAATAACCTTTCCAAAAGACCTGAAGTCCGCATGCGTACTCCTCATGACTGGAGCAAGAATAGCAAAGTACCGTGACCTAAAACCCATCCTAGAAGCAACCATCCCTGAAAGCATTTATGTCCCCCTAGACAAACTCGAATTCCAGCGTGGGCGCCTTTCACAAACCATCGCCGCATTCGACTGGAACGATCTAAACTCACACACCCTCTTCCAGCTGATGAAAGACGACCCGAACATCCACGACAAACTACTCGCACTAATTCAGAAGGGTAAGTGCAGAACAACAACCACCCCACCGTAACACATCGAAAAAACGTTATCCCTTTTCGTCCTAACCGTAGCCCTTGATGAAACGAGGGCAATCCGTTTGTTTTGGTTGACACTAGGCCTTCCGCAGAGCCCAAAGCCGATGAGGCTAATGACGGCCCAAGTTTCACGCCTTGAGCAAGAGTACCCGCAGAGGGGAAGCTAAGAGAGACGTGGAGCTGAAACCTAGGCGTTCAACCGTGTTTGTTTTTTGTGCGTGCAAAATCTGCCCCATCACATGCAGAGCCTACAGCTAAATTAAGAGCGCATGCTGAATGGCAGAGAGTAGCAAATGTTTGAATGTTTTGAAGCGGAAAGAACTACGCTCCCCCCGACCAGTGAAGAATGGGGAGAAAAAGAGACATCACACTTCCTTGTCGCCTCAAAGTTTTTAAGAGGGGCTGACAAAGCTTAAGTGGGAGAATTGAGTGCCGTGTCAAGAGCAAAGACTGCGTTCATCCTACTGTTCCTTCTATTATTCGGCACCATAGTCCTTATCTTTGTGAAGTGAAAAAGGTGATCAATCCAGTAAGCGTGCGTGTGTGCTTAGACACAAAAACGCATCGCTATTAAGGAGGAAAAAATATGCCTGAACAGTTTGAGACTCTCTCACCGAGCGAGTTTTTCTATAGGCACAAGGACCTAGCAGGATTTACAAACCCAACCCGCGCCATTTACGCAACGATCAGAGAACTGGTTGAGAATTCCCTAGACGCTGCAGAGGTTCATCAGATCCCGCTTATCCTGTTTATCCGAATTAACCGTCTTGACCTGCAGAAAGACGGCAATGAAGAACAGCAGGCTCAACAACAGGTTCAACAACAGGCCCCGCAACAGCAGGAGCGTGAGGAGACTCTGTGGGTTCATGTTGAAGACAATTCCGGGGGCATTCCAAGGGAGAAGATTCCAGACGCTTTTGGCCGTGTTCTTGTAAGTTCGAAGTATCGTATCCGCCAGCAACGAGGCTTGTTTGGCCTTGGCGGTAAGATGGCTTTGATTTATGGCCAGAGCACAACACATCAACCTTTCACGATCAAGTCAAGCACCGGAAAACATGCCCCCATAGTGGAGTACACCATGATGATTGATATTGAGAAGAACGTGCCGCGAATTCTGAAGAGACGACGTCTGAAGAACCCGAAAGGGTGGGCGGGTACGGTTGTTGACTTGGCAACGCGCGGCGACTGGTCACATGCAAAACCCAAAGTCATTGACTATTTGACGAACACGGCGATTGCAGCACCGTATGCCATGATCACCTTTGAGGAACCTGATGGAACACAGCACAAATTTGAACCTGCCACAAAGGAGATGCCCCGCCGGCCCACAGAAACGTTACCTCATCCTGTTGGGCTTGACTTGGAGACTCTGAAGCGTATAGCATCATCTACAAAAAAGACTGACCTCACAAGCTTCCTTTGCAAACAGTTCCAAAGAATTGGCCCAGTAACTGCCAAACGTCTCCTCCAATTTGCCAACATGCACTCGCGCAAGGATCCCCACAAGTTAAGTAGAGAAGAACTGCTTCAACTTTCAAATGCCATGAACAACTTCAATGACTTCAAGACACCCGACGCATCATGTCTTAGTCCAATAGGCCCCAAGCAGCTCGAGGAGGGCATAAAGAGACAACTGAAACCATCCTTCGTTTCGGTCATAGCAAGAAAACCCTCGGCCTACAGCGGCTTTCCCTTCATCATAGAGTCAGCTATAGCATACGGTGGAGATATACCCCAGAATACGACAAACAAAGTTCCGGTCATCAGGTTCGCGAACAAGATTCCCCTGCTCTTTGATGAGGGTAGCGACGTCATGCGAAAAGTGGTGGACGAGGTGAACTGGAACCTGTACCATGTTGAACCCGCGATGCCTATAGTTGTACTCACCTCAATCGTCTCTACACGAATCCCGTTCAGAACCGCGGGGAAGGAGGCTGTTGCAGACCGCCCCGAGGTTGAACGCGAACTCCTAAACGCACTCCGCGAGAGCGCGAGACAGCTGGGACGCTTCCTTTCACGCAGAGAAAGGATAGCTCACGATAAAAGACGCCTCGACGTGTTCGACAAGTACCTACCAAAATTGGCTGACTTCACTACAAAACTAGCGGGCAAAGGCAAAACCCCTAACATCAAACCACTGTTACAGCAAGCAGTAAAGTACATCGACATCGAAGAAGAAGAGGAAACAGAAGAAGCTGCTGAACCGGTGCCTGAAAAGAAGAAAACAACTCCCAAAAAAGCAAGGGTGCACTAAGCTAGGCTGATCTTGGTGCGAAGTATCTTGCGTCTCTGTTCCTCGCTCAGCTTCTTTCCATGCTTGACCACGATCATCGGTTGCCTTTCAAGCCAGATGTGAGCCGCGTTTACCACTATGCGCAGCATGTCCTTAACCATACGACTGCGGGACCGAGGGGGCAGTGACCAGATTAACTGAATGAGCAGCCAGTCCCTCGTCAGGTCAAGCCTCAAGGGAAACATAACGAATTTTCCCTGATACACCTGGGGAAGGGAGTGTCGTTCACCTTCAGGAGAGTTTACAGTAATACGGACGGCGCCCTTACTGCTGCTCTGATGGTGGCTCACCCTCTATCACCCCTTCTTCTTTCGCCCACAAGTCCCTTGCGCTAAGCATGAGCCCGTCCGCGTTCGCAAAGATGTCATTTAGCAGGATTGTGTTCAACTGCGAGTAGTTGGATTTCAGGTACTTGCCGAGCAGATTTTCAGTTCCCCCTCCCCCTGTGATAATAAGTTGGCTTGAGGCAGGTGACCCGAGGACCTTGTCCACGTAGAAGCTCGTTTCACGCCAAAGCTCCTGACCGACGAAGAGCGTTGCCTTCTCTATCTCCTCTGCCAGGTTAACCGGCCCAAGACTACGCGTTTGGAGCACTGGTGCCTTGTCTTTCAGAAGGTCACCAATCGCGAAGACTCCTGGAATGTCCGCACCACCACCGCGTCTGATCAGGTTCTCACGGATGTGCAGTGCTATGTCCCCCACCGCTTTAGGTATCGTGACACAGGCCGCCTTGATAGGTGTAAGTGATTCGAACGCACAGACGTTCGTCAGACCGAACCCCACATCAATCACGGTGCCTGAGAAATCGTCCTTCTGATTACGCGTGCAGTAACTGTACAGGCTTCCAAGGCTTTGGTATGGCAGAAGCATGTCGATTATGTGAAGGGAAACTTGCTTGCTGACGCCGGTTGCACAGTGACGAACGGTAAATTCGTGGGGGCTTGCGTCAAGCAGTTTTTTCTTGAAATCTCGGGCGTAAGAAACGTCAAACGTGGCCGGTACACCAACGATCAGCTTCACCCGGAGGCGCTCGTGCTTGCGTTTGAAAGGAGTTAATATTGCAATACTTGCCTTGATAGCGTCAACTGCGAAGTCAAAATCCTCACGAGAGGCAAAACCCCTGTACATGAACCATCTAGGTGCCGGGGAATGAAGCCTAGCAGCCTCACCGAGCAGAAAATTACGCTCAGAGGACTGGTATTCGATGTTGCTGGCAACCCCTCTTTTGAGGCTCAGCGCCTCTAGAGCGCCTTCAGGCGGCACTTCACCGACAACAGAGAGAATTCGGTACTTTTCGTCGGTTGTTGGGTGAACAATTTTTATGGCTGAAGTGCCTAAATCCACGCCTACCAGCAGGTCTGTAGCTATAGTTGAGCGTAGTTTTAACTTTATAGACATTGTTGATCAACCATCTTATGGAGGTCTCCTTTATAAAGGATGAGGATCAATTTCGTGAAACACGTGCAGTTGGTCATTCCGGGAATCATCAAAAACGATTATTTCTGGTGACGAGATACTCCTGGCTAACTGATTAACTGGTTTCTGAGTTTCCTTTTGATCAATTTTGTGTGTTTGGGTGTCCTTTTAGGTGTCCGCAGGCCCGATTTAGCCGTCTCAAGGCATGTGAGGGTACAGGTACTGAGCTCTGAGAGAGAGTAGCCGCAGAGGCGAATCGTTGAAGAGCTTGGTGGCCTATTCCTAGAAGGCCCGTGCGTTGTGTGTCGTGTGTGTTGTGGGTGCAAAAACGTCCGCCCTAGCTAGAAATGCGCACAGCTATGTTTGAAATCATCTAGTTAGAGGATGCGAGTAGCCCATTGTGTGTTTTTAATGCGGATTGAACTGGGCCGATACGGTTTTTAACTGCCCTCACGAGGATAACAAAGGGATCATGATGCTTCAACAGGTCATGTTCTTTGTTAGTGAAGAGGGTGCGGGACACAAAGTTAGAGAGAGCTGTGTGGCGAATGTGCTGGCACAGAAGGACGTCAAGGTCGTCTTCCAAACAAGGGACGCTGAGTTCGTTAGAGTGATGCTGGACCCACGCGTGCAGGTTGTGCCCGTCACCAACCCCTTCGAGTTGAGAAAGAACGCTTTTGGAGTTGATGTTAAAGAAACACTAGCAAGCCTTGCTGACTACGTGCCCCGGTCAAAGAACTGGGTTGACCAGATGACGCGATCCAAGAACGTCCTCGACTCTGACGTGCTGGTAACAGACATTGTCGAGGAAGTAGGGTTGATTGGAAGGCGAACGGGTAAACCGGTGATCGCTACATGCCACTTCACATGGCACTGGCTCCTTGACCAGCTGGGGGCCGAGTTTGCGGATGTTTCGGCGTACCTGAAAGGCTGCTTCACGGTCGATAGATTCCTGTATCCCCCGTTCAGCAAGAACCCTGAATCTTTTCCAAACCGACAGCCCATTGACCTCATCGTCAGACAACCTCGCCCCAAACGGGGGGTAAGGACAGAGTTTGGCGTGAATGCAACAAAACCGGTCATCGCCATTGGGAAAAGCGAAGTCAACATATTGAATTGCCTACGCCACTACCCCCGAGACCTGGGAAAAACGGGTTTGAAATTCATATCGAACAGCAATATTGGATCCTCATTCTGGTTGATACCTGACGGGTCCAGATTTCACGATTACGTCAACGCGGCCGACATGGTGATCGTAAAGGGAGGGTACAACACCATAGCGGAGTGTTTGGCGTATGGAACCAAAATAATGATAGTGAAAGAGAAGAACCATCCTGAGGCTCTGGAAAACGCGAAACTGCTGATGCAGGAGAACAGAGCGTTCGTGTGCGACATCGATGATTTCATTCAGGAACCAGTCGAACTGATTTTTAGAGCGCTCGAAACAAAAACAAACAATTCACCGGTGGAAAATCACGGCCAGGAACAAGCGTGCAGAATCATACTGAATACTTCCCATTGACTGTCTATTTGGAAAAACAAAAAAGTCAAATGCATAGCTTTAAATGCGATCACCTCAAGTACACTCCATACACATCAAGCAGGTCGTTAAGTCCAAGATGTCCATCAACATGAAGACAAGCAGGTTAAGAATACAAACCCTGAAAACCCTGCACACCCGCTTTAAGCGAACGAAATGCACACACATGAAAGCAACCTTGCGTGGCTTGTAATTACCCGGATGAAATAAGAATGGCAACAGCAACAGAAACAAAAACAGTGGCGGCGGTAAGAATTTTGCAAGTTCCACGTGTCTTGAAAAAAACAGTCCCCGTCCAATTCATAGCCACTGTAGGAGACATGCATGTTGGTCATGTGCTTTCAATCAGGCCAGACCATCTAAACTTCGAAATGAGAAGCGGTGGAGAATACCCCCCACTTGGAAAAACAGGCAAATACTTGCTTCAATGCTTCGACGATTTCACAAGCAAAGTGCTTAACCTGAAAGGAAGCTACGCCCTCGTTCTAATGGGCGACCTGATTCAAGGGCACCGCAAATGTTGGACAACAGAACTAGTCATCCCAGACATGCTCGACCAAGCGAGAGCTTGTATTCAATTGCTAAAACCAATCGCGGATAAAGCACAAAAGAAGTTCCTTGTTGAAGGCACCCCCTTCCACGACATGGAATACTCCAGTCATGAACTAGAAATCGCAGACCGCCTTGGCGCGGACGCTGCAGGAGTAGAAATCAACCTTCGCCTCTCAAAGTTCGGAAACAAAGTCGTTAACTTTGTACACGGCGGATCACAGGCAATGGCATACCGAACAACAGTGCTAGAACGCGAGATGCTCTTTTCAGCAGGTGCAAGTGAACAGGGCTTGTACCCTCAAGTGCACACCATTGTCAGAGCTCACACTCACTTCGCTCTCGAAGTGGGGTACCCCGGAACAAAACAAGCATTCATCTGCCCGTGCTGGCAACTGCCAATCAAATACATCGCAAAAACCTCAGTCTTTAGACTACAACCCAAGATAGGGTCCGTCATCATTGGCCCCCGCCGAGACCTCAAAGGCAACCCCAACGGCGACATACAAGCCTATTGGGACTGCATTTACCCCGCAATGCGCGACCTGCACAAGGTGTACACTGTTTGACAAAACTCCCCCCCACGTACGAGGAAATTGATGCAGAACTCTCAAAACTTGTAGGAGACTACCACCACAGAAACAGACCATGGAATCCACATGAAGATGCACTCATTGCAAAGTACTACCGTCGAGTCCCACTAACAAAACTTGCAAAGACTTTAGGAAGAACCACCCACAGCATAAGATCACACGCGCTCGACCTGCGCGGCAACGGAATCAAACTTGACTGTGACCCAACACCCTCTGAAAAAAAGAGAAACTGAAGAATTCCCCTCACAGAAGGAATGATGCCTGAAACAAATGACGTATGAAGAAATTGAGCGCGAACTCGAAAAGGCCGTAAGCACATATCACCCAAAAAAAATGCCTTGGAACTCACGGGAAGACACAATCCTTCAAAAATACTACAACAGAGTCCCAATCGCGGATCTTGCCAAGCAATTAGGAAGAACAATGCGCAGCATAAGAGCACACGCCGTCGAACTGAAAAACAGGGGCGTTCAATTTGAACACGCCAAAAACAACACACCCCCTTCATAGCCCACAAAGCGAACAGCATAATAAGGCCCATCACGAATAGTGCCTAATGGACGGCGAATGAAGGTTTGGGCGACCAGAAACCCCTGACACAGGAAGACATAGAGATCGAGCTTGAGAAGCTAGCGGCCAGCTACCACCCAAGATACAAATCGTGGACAAAAGAGGAAACTGAGCTCGTTCGGAAGTACTACCGCAGAGTACCTCTCACAAAACTCGCAAAAATGCTAGACCGAACTACTGCCAGTGTGAGAACACATGCCGAAGACCTACACGATCGAGGCATCGAACTGGAATGCTACAGAGAGCTCAAAGCACGCGGTATCGCGGGGGAAAAACAACAATGATAACAAAGAGAGGGAATGCAAATTGGTCTTTCTAGCAGGGATGAAACAATGACCAAACTTGACATCGCGAAGAACCTCACCATAAACTCCGAAGACCTCTTTCGCGGACACATCGCAATTGTTGGAAGTACCGGTGCGGGAAAGTCACGACACGTTTCTGCTAAACTTCTCTCAGTATGCCTTGAAGGTTCACCGACAGCACCTGACGGAACCCCCTACGCGTTCATCGTTATCGACACAAACGATGAATACGTTGGTTTCCTAGACCATTTCCCAAACAAAGTCGTGGTATTCTCTCACGACTCCACAAAAGGAGTACCGTTCAGGATCACGAGCAAGAACATCACGTTCGACGACTTGACAACGTTCTTGAAAGAGGTCACGAGAAAAGAACTAACAAAAGCCGAACTGTCAACAATCTACCTCGCAATGGACGAACTCAGAACCAAGGGCGACTACACGATCGAACAATTGTTCACACGCCTCTACGAGCTTGAAGCGTACAGCATCCTGCCGGCATTTGAGAAGATCATGGCAAGCCAAATTTTCGCTCCAGAGGAAACCCCCCTCGCCCTAATCGCAAGACAAAAACAAGCAAGCATCCTAGCAATCGGGGGCCTGCCAAGCGAAATCCAATCAATCATCGTTTCCCACCTCCTGCGAAAACTGTTCCTAGCACGCAAGAACGCGGAAATAGGCCCCGTCTGCGTCTTCCTAGAGGAAGCCAGCGTTTTTTGCCCAGAAGGTGAACTGGCCCCCTCATCAGACATTCTGAAACTGATTGCCACACAAGGAAGAGGCTACAACTTCATTCTGGCAAGCATCTTTCAACGGTCTTCATTAACAAGCAAGAACGTGCTCAGTCAGACGGGAAACTATTTCATTGGAAAAACCGGAAACCCGATCGACCGTCAAGCAATCATGCGCAGCGCAGAGAACATCGAGACGGAACATGATAAGATCATCAAAAACCTCAAACTCGCCAGCGAGTTCCTCGTCACCGGATTCATCGTCGACAAACCAGTCGTCGCAAAAATCCCTGACCAAAACATACTAGTGAGCAAGGGTGGACGCATCAAACCCAAAGTGGTTGAAGAATCCTTCAAGCGAGAAGACATAGCACAGTACCTCACCATGATTCGAAGTCTCGAAGAGAATGAACATAAACGCCTTGAGACCGCACTCGCAAAGGTACGAGAAGAAAGAGAGGCCCGGACGAAAGCACCGGCAATCCCGAAAGAAACAGAACACGAAATCGATCGCCTCAAGCGAGAGCTGGAGCAGTCACAGTCGCGATATCAGAGAGCAATAGAATCCTTGAAAGAGAAAGAAAAAGTCGCGGATAGAAAAGCACGTGAACGCTACGAGACACAAATCAAGGAACTGAACGACACCGTGGAGCGATTAACCATGCAGGTGACCATTGCCGGAGCAGAAAGAGAGAAGCCCGTATGGGAACAGGACATCGTAAAACAGCGCCTCAAACCACTCAGCGAGAAACAACAACACCTAATCATATTTCTCGAACGAATTGGACCAAGCTCCGCAGAAAAGATAGCCCCAACGCTGGGCGTTGCACCAAAAACCATAACAAGCTACGTGAGCGCAATCAATAAAACAATCTCCGGCTTGCTTGCCTTTGATGACCGAAAGGGCACCTACTACAGCCGCCTCAGCGAACTCTTCCCGGTTGGCGAGACAGCAAAGCGCGAATCAGAACAGATCAAACAGCTGTCAGCCAAACTAGCAGACACAACAGCCCACGTAACCGTACTACAGGAAGAAATTACAAAACTGCACACCCAACTACAAGCTACAGAGCAAAAAGGCACGAGCACAACAACACAAACCGAGCGGGAGAAAAATTTGAAGAAACTACTAGTTCAAATAGATGCAAAACTAATAGAGATTGCCCGAAGCAATGATTAGGTGATAAAATGTCCTCACAGGAAAAATCTGTTGACGCAATCGCGAAGCGGATCCTAAACAACTTGGACACAGTGGGAACAAGACTCCGTGAGAACTCTAGAGAATCTGCCGAACTGAAAAGGACCACAAATGAGCGCCTGAACACGCTCGAGGGCAAACTGAAACACCTCTCCATTGAACAAAGCGAACTCGGGGAAACCCGCAATGAAACAACAAAGCTGAAAGGCAAACTGAACGAGGCAGAACAAAAACTGAAAGGCTTCGAAGAATTTGAAGCCGCCTTCATGAAACTGTTTCGCAACATCAAAACTGACGCCGTGCGAGAGATCGTTCGAACCATCATCAAAGAAGAAACCTCAAAGCACCCAACAGTCACAGAAACTGGCAGCATGGACGAGAACACGATCAAACAACTTGTGAGAGACGAAGTGGAAAAAGCCGTTAACACCATGAAACTTGCAGGTGAAGCCGGCATGCCTCTTGACCAACTCAGGGAAGAAATTCACAAACAGGTCGAAGTGATTGTACAGTCCGCCCCATCAGTCGTCATGGTCCAACCAAAAGAATTCTTAGCCAAGGCAGTCCTTAAGAAAGAAATAGACAAAGTGCGAACGATGGTGGAAGGCCTTCAACCACAAACCCGCCTGATGGTCGGCTACTTAGCAGCCTCAGGAAAAACCGCCTCATTCAAAGAACTAATGGAACGCTTCGTTGGAAGCGATGGTGGAAGCCAAAGAAAACAATACCTCTACCCCCTCCGCACGCTCCTAACAGTCGTTGAGTATGACTCCAAACACGGCAGCATAAGATACATTTGGAAAGAGCGCATGAAGGAAAGCTACCCTGACATCAGTGACGAAGAGCTTGCCGCCGCGATGGATCAGGTTCATGCCCTGCTAGTAGAAAAACTGCCCCAGTGATAAACAGAGATGACCACAGAAGCATCATACCGAAATACTCCCCCCTACTGGAAGACCCGTATCGACACAATAACTTTCTTACGCTTAGCAAGAGCGCACTACCGCCTCAGTGAAATATCCAACGCAACCGAGATGCCACCCCCAATGATCTGCCGGTACCTAGCAGGAAAACACCTGCCAACCCCAAAACAGGCAACACACTTAAGACAGTCCCTCCTCAACCTAGTGGGCCTGAACAGACACCTCCTAGACAGAATTGAAAAAGAGGTTTATGAGACCGGCTACTTTGACAACACACAAATAATTACGGACCCGCTCGTGTTAGAAACCGCAGTCAATCACGCGATGGACCTCTTTGAAAAATGTGAAATCACCAAAGTGATAACCCCCGCTGTTGACGGAATCCCCCTGGCCACCCTGCTAGCTCACAGGATCGGTGTTGACGTGATCGTTGCGAAAAAAGAAAAAGACCGAAGTGCACTGACGTTTATAGAAGGCAACTATACGCCAAAAGCCTCCGGTCTGATAATTTCGTTCTACGTTCCAAACACTTCAGTCCACAGGGGAGACCACGTCCTAATAGTTGACGACGTCATTCGAGATGAAGGACCACAAACCGCACTTGTTGACATAATCAAACAAGCGAACGCCAACATCGCAGGCATATTCGCTCTGATCGGCATCGGGAATGAATGGAAGACATTAGGCGCGAAGCACAAGTGCCCGGCCGAAGTCATCGCTCACCTCAAACCGGTCAGCAAACCCGGGAGCTTCACAGGGTCTTTACCATGTTGAAGACAAACTATCATTCGAAACACTATCTTGCAGTAGAAGTGCAAGAATACCTTGTTGCCGAAAAATACCACGCTCTTCTTGGTTGCACGATTGATGGAAAAAGTTACTTCAACACTGAAAAGAAATTGAACATCTTCAAAATCAAATTGACGATGATCCAGGAAGCAGAGAGAATCCTTAGCCGAATTATACGCATCACACCCTCTATCAAAGGCGGCGTGATCAGCAACGCACAACAACGCCAAAAAATGAACACAACCATGTCCATAGACGTGCCTCGTCAACTCGTTCTCGTGACAGACACAAAAGGCAACCATTTTGTCCCATTTGACTACATAGACACCGTCTGGAAAATCCTAAGACGATCCCTGCGCACTGAACCGAGGGACGTTATGACGGAGCTAGCCAACAATCTAGGTTTCATCCAAGCCGGTGATGCCTCGGTCTCGAAGACTTTTTACGGCGACAGAGGCGTGTACCACCAGCACTACTATTGGCCCCTGCTCGTACTCCGCAGCCTTACCCTCATCAGCCAGGAAGGCACAGGTCAACTGTGCATCACAATAGAAGGCACGCATTATGAAGACTGGAAGAACAAACTGAATCATGTAGACTCAATCTCTCAGAAAAACAGTTTGCAGCACACCACACAAGACGACTTTATACCACAGAACAACCTCCCCACACAACAATCAACTTTATAGGACGGATGCGGCACTTCAATCATGTCAGAACCCTGTGGCTTCTGAACAAGTGATGCAACATTTGAGAAAGTTCGGCACCATCTATGCTGATCCCCCGTGGCCCTACACGAACGTAGCCACGCGGGCCGCCGCTGCCGACCATTACTCCACGATGTCCATAAAGGACATCTGCAATCTGAAACTGACAGGCTTAGGCAACTTACCGGTGAGAGAGTATGCTGCTCCGAAGAGCCACCTTCATCTGTGGACAACGAACGCGTTCCTGTACGAGTGCAAGGAAGTTCTTGAAGCGTGGGGGTTTGAATACAAGGGCGTCTTTGTTTGGGTTAAATCACAAATGGGCATTGGAAACTATTGGCGTGTTTCACACGAGTTTCTCGTCCTTGGCGTCCGTGGAACTCTGTCCTTCAGGGACAAAGGAATAAAGAGTTGGATAGAACACGCTCGTCTAACACACAGTGAGAAACCAGAAGCCATACGTAAGCTTGTTGAAAGAGTGAGCCCCGCTCCACGCTTGGAGCTGTTCGCTAGAAAGCTGGTTCCCCACTGGACGGTGTGGGGAGACGAAGTCCCATCGCTCAATGCTCGCGTTAATGATGTAAGAAAGAAAAACCCTTGATAACGGAAAGTCTGTGCACATCATAGCGGCCCCTGAATACCTTTAAAAGCGGCAAACGTCGAAGACAACATGCAAAGAGCAACAGGGGAACTGATCCATTGAGCAGAGGAAGTGCATGGGCATTATTGGCAGCGATAGGTGCTGTCGTAATTTTTTATGGCCTCTACAACATGTACAATTTGCTCTTCGTGGCAAATTTGACACAACTAAGTGACCTTCCCCTGTATGTGCCTCTCGTGATTGTTCCATGGCTGCTCGGAATACTCCTCATGCTGGATGCGGCAGTACTACGCACCCTTCACAACCTACTGAGCGCGGCCATTTACGTATGCACAAACGTACTGTGGTGCTTCGCCATCTATGAGCTCGCTAATAACCTGCTTGCTCTTGTAACATATGTGCCCGCATATCAAAACGCCTTTCAATACTTCACGTTCGCCGTCCTACTGTTCATTGTAGTCGTGACCATCAACGTGCTGGCCAACCGGCGCAAAAGAAAGAGCAAGTACTTCAAACTCAAACTTGAAAAGGACCGTGATGAAACGTGAGTTATGGGAACCTGCTGGACAATGATACACCAAACGATGAACCTGAGAGTTCTGGTTCGAGAACGTGCAAGATGTGTCGTGAACTCCTGCCGGAAAACTATCCCTCACGTTTCTGTCCAACGTGCGCTAAACGTTTGATGAAGGAACTGCTTGCTGAGGATACCCCTACCAAGCGGTGTGAGCGGTGTCGTCAGCAGCTACCTGATCCCCCATATCATCTGAAGATTTGTCCAAAATGTAGAAAGGACACTGTTGCTACATTCACAAGGGCGCACCTTCCTGAAGGAAACGAAATAGGTGGAACTTGATGTCCAAAACGTCAACGTATGATGGCAGCAATGCAGGCAAAATCATTCTTCCGCTCATTCATGGAACAAGAGCGCACCTTCGAGTGTGCAGCCCCTTCATCAGTCCAGGATACGCTCGACTGTTGAGAAAGAAGGCAGAAGAGAGCATTACTGTTCAAGTGATAACCACAGAAGCTCGAGAAAATCGTAACCACCAAGAATCTTTGAAGATTCTTGAGGGCACAGAAAAAAGTTTCATAAGACCTTTTTCTCTGTTCATGATGACCGGCTTCTTGCTCGCCTTTCTTGGTGTGGTCACATCACAAAGCTTATTAACGGTTATTGGTTTTTTACTGTTCATGGTTGGTGTGTGTTTAGCAATTCTAGGTAGGCGAAAGCATCGAATGCCAAACCCTGTTCAGTTGCACATATCGAGACAGTTCATTCATTCAAAAATGTACATCGCAGACGATGAAGACGCGGTGACTGGCAGCGCAAATCTAACATTCTCCGGATTGAACCGAAACGTGGAACACTTGGACATATTCCACGGACAAGAAAAGGTACAGCCCGTCATCAAATCTTTTCGCATGCTATGGACAATGTAGCCTCCCAAGGTGAAGAATGACCATGTCACAAAACAAGGATGGAAAAATGCGCGAGATCATCATTATTCCCACGCATAACAAACGAACCCGAGACATAGTCTCAGCTGCAGAATCCGCTGGTTTGACTGTGTCCTCCGTACAAGATAACCTGGGCCTTCATGTGCGTGGTTATCCAAAGGTTGTGCAGAAAGTTTTGGAGAACCCCGCTGCCTTGCTCGGCATCTCAATCGAAAACATCGTGGCAACCCTTAACTTGGGCCAAGAAGTCAACCTCACAAAATTGACTCCCCTCTTGGGCGCACAGTACAACAAAGACCGTTTTCCGGGCCTCGTTTTCAGACCCCCGCAAGAAACACAGGCCACATTTCTGATCTTTAAGAGCGGAACAGTCGTTTGTGTGGGTGCAAATTCTGAAAAAAACCTGAAAGCAGCAGCCGACATATTGTATGCAGCACTGACGAAGGTGGGCGTGCTGCAAGTGCCTGTGACCGAACCGGTTAAAGTGGTAAACATCGTCGCACAGGTCATACTGAAAGGAAAAATCAACATTGAAAGAGCAGTAAGAAAATTAACCGGCATTCTCTACGAGCCCATCCTATTCCCGGGTGCAATCTACCGCATCACCGATCCTCACCCCGCCATATTTTTGCTATTCAAGAGCGGCAAAGTGATTTGCCTCAAAACAAGAACCGTACGAAACCTCGAGTCGGTTGCAATGAGTTTGGATACAACGTTGCGAACAAACGCGCTTCTCTACTCCGAAGCTCGCGGGATTGCAGGCTTTCAACCTTAACTGACCACACACAGATGAAAACGTGTCGCAGAAACCAACTTGACAATAAGGTTAAATAGCGATAGAGAGTTTAGTACACTTCATGTCACAAGCATTAAACAAGCCTCTCGACGAAAGAACAGCAGGCACATGCCCGGAGTGCAAGTCCAAGAACATAATCAAGGACGATGACGTGGGAGAACGGGTGTGCGGGTCCTGTGGTTTCGTCTTGGAGCGATTGGTTGCAACCACAATCAGTTTCGAGGACGGAACAGGAAGAGGCACGACTGTCCCACACCTACCGGACAAGAATTTACCAACAACATTCAACCTTCGTGACGTAAAAGACCCAGAAAAACAGGAAGCAATGCGCAGGCTTGAACGCTTGAACAAGATGACACAGCAGCATAACGGGGCCAGCACGAAATTCCGGTTGCAGAAACAGCTTCGCCCCATACTTGAAAAAGTGCCGATGCTCTTCTCTTCATCCTCCAGCCGTTATCAGAGAGACCCCGTTGGCGAAGCCCTCATATTTGCATCGAACCTCGTTGTGAAGAAAAAACCCCCACAGGAACCGTTGCTTCAAGAATCCCTTGCACTGCTCTCAATCATTCATTCAGACGTGATGAGAACAATTCAGCCGGGCTTTGACGCGATACTGAACTTTATAGCAGGCCCACAGATCACCGTGAAAGACCAAATCCAGTTGAGACCCACCATTCACGGCACCTGGTATGCAGAACACTGCTTCACCGACAGTTCACTCATCGGCAGCTTTTTGAACATCGTGGTTTCATTCAAGCATGATTCACGACAGTTCAACATCAAGGCCCCGGTTGAACTGTGCGGATGCATGGTCGGCCGTGTAAGCCCGGTCACAATCCACCGCAGATTTGATGTGGGAAGAGAAAACCAAAGCGTCTACTTGTGGGTGTCACCAAGAAGATGTGAAGTTGGCAAACCCCTCAAGATGAGACTGCGCCTTCCCCCAATGCTCCAAAATCTCACAATAGCCCCGAAAGTTTCTATTGAACCCGGCAAGAAACGTCAGATAATCAAAAAAACATACAGACGCCTGTGCCTCCATTATGGCCTCCCATTCATTCCCCTGACCTTCAATCGGCTCATTGATGAGGACAAAACTCTGAACTCGGATGAGCGTCGTACGAGCCAGGCGCTTGCAGCAAAAGTGCACCAATATGTGAGCGAGATGCCTAATTTCCAGAGACCTCAACAAAATCTCATTGCTGCCACGAGCGTTGCTAAAAGCGTAAGTCAACCAAGAAACACCGTCGCGAGACGCTACGGTGTGAACGAAATGAAACTCGCTGAAATGATGAAGAAAATCAAAATACTGCAGAGTGTGGGACCATAGAATGCAAACAAGTCACTCAAACACAACAGGCCTCGTTAATGCTGACAAAAACGGCGTTAATGTAACGCCTACAAAGTTAGCACTAACCCTCCAAAAGAGGTCAAAAAAGAGACTTAGTGCCGACACTTGTGTACGCACTAACGACCATTTTTCGTCAAGAAATGCCTCTTTACGCCGAAACTGTCGGCATTACATTAACGACCACTTTGCAGGCACTAAACCGGCAGAAAAACAAGAAAAGGTGAAAAAGCATGGTTGAAGGCGACATCGCCCTATTTCTCCCCAAAACCTCAAGCAAAAAAGAAAAACGGTTCGTATATGACGTCATCAGGCGGAGCAAAAAGAGCGCCAGACTACAAACCATGCTCATCATCAACAACAACGCCTACGGTGTGCATCTGATCTCCCGAATAATTCAAAAATTCAAAGCCCCGGAACGCTTCACAACATACTTCATTGGCCGCTTAATTCTACCCAACGAGCTACGACTCGAACAGGACGAGATACTGCAAAAAATACCGAAACGCGTCCGCAAAACCACCATGGCAAGGTTACAAGGCAAGCCAGGCATACCCCTACAACCCGCATACGAGACCGCCCTCCAAGGATCACCTTCCAAGAAAGAAAAGCCTTAAAAAGCGATACGCGATTACTAAGAGACAGAAAGGAGACGGTGAAAAACCAATGCCTGAACCAATAATTGCATCTTTCAACAACATCGGAGGCCTGTACGGTAAACGTGAGTTCAAGTTCCAGAAGGGAACGAACATTATACTATCCAGAAACGCGGTAGGCGCAAGCAGCATAGTGAGCGGAATCGCCTGCGCCATCGGAGGCAGAGACATCAACGACTGCGTCCACGAACTCGCAAAGGACGCAACGGCAACAGTCACGATGGGAAAAGACGCGTGGAGCTGCCACTTAACCTCCACCCCACATGGCACGAAGATTGAGGAACAAACCCCCCTGCTAGAAGATCCTTACAGTGTTTATGCGATAGTTGTAAACGAAAAACACCCACTCACCATTCTAACGGATGAAAACGTAGCAAACTTTCTGAAGTCAATCTCAGGCATAGACAAGTTCGAGGAAAAGATCCGCACATTAAGGCAGTCAATCGAAAACCTGGAAACAAAGGCAACCAGGGTAGAGGAAGAAACGAAAGCACTAGAGCCAGCTCACGCAAATTACGTCAGACTGTGCTCACAGCGTGAAAAGGCCGAACTGGACATGGCAAAGATAGCGGAACAAGCCAAGGAAGCACCTAAACCCAGTGAAGCAAAGATCGCCCACGCAAAAACCCTTGAAGAAAAACTATCAACCCTCGAGGACAAGTTCAAGGAGCTGGCCGCTAAACGAGACGAACTCGCGTTCAAACGGGATAGCGTCAAGTCTAGCCTAGAAAGCCAACTGTTCGTGAAAGAAAAAGACGAATCACTCAAAAAGCTGGAAGAAGCAAGAGTCACGAAGAAACACTTCGCACCCAAATCAATTGCTGCCGCCCGATACCGAGGAATATACGGTAGCTACGTGGTACTCCTAAGAAGCATCCAGAAGAACAATCAGGCACTGGACGAACAAGATTTCTCAATGGAATGCCCGTTCTGCTCACAGTTCAAGAAAGTACAGGACCGATGCACATTCCACACGGTTCCAATCGACACCCGCATCGCAACGTTCGAGGACGTGCTCGCGGACAAACGAAAAATGCAGAAGATGGCCACGGGCGAAATGGACAAAGCAGTAGAAACCGTAAACCTCTTCACATCGAAGGAAGAGGGATTCGAACAAAACATCACCGACCTGCGCAAGACCCTTCGCACAGTCATGGATCAATTCAACGAAACAAACACTCAGGTCGAAATGCTCTCCGGTAAACGGGTGCAACTCCAAACAGAACTGGTTGAATTAACCGGAAGCCTAGCAATCCAGCGTCGCGTATCCGAAGCAGAAACAGCACTAATAGAACTACGCAGCAAGATTGATACGGCAAGAAAAGAAGATGACGAGTATGAAGCAAAACAAAACGAACTAGCTGAAATCAAGAGAAACACAGACGCAAAGAAACAGGCCTTCAACACCGGCAAAACACAGCGTGAAGAATGGTTGAACAAAGCCCGCCTCGCATTCAACTCCGAAGCCACAAAAGTCATGAAAGCTGTAGGTTTCAAATTCTTCAACAAGATCGTGATCGACGAGACGTTCACGGTAAAAATCATGCGAACACAGGACGGCCACGAATACGAAGAACACCTCGACGAACTGAGCAGCTCCGAAACCACCACACTAACCATCCTGCTAGCCCTCGCTGCAAAAATAAACTACCACCCCGAGGTATCCCTCTTCATAATGGACACCCTCACATCAAGCCTTGACAAAGAACGCTTCATCAACCTAGTCGACTACATAAAAACCAAAGTGCCCTGCCTAATCGCCACACTACTCTCAGAAAGCGAAAAAGACATCAGGATCACCCATGAAGTACCCGCATAACTAAACACAGCAGCAGGGGAAGATGACCAGCGAACAACAAATCCTCAACCACCTTTTACAGGTAAAACAACCAACAACATCAAAAGAAATAGCTGAAGCCCTAAAAATCAACACACACACAGTACGCAGAAACCTACAAAGGCTACTCATACATGGCCTCATCCAAAAAGCGGACAGAGGCAAATACACTGCCGTTAAAGTACCCACCCTAGACAACATCACAAACCTTCCTTCAGACACCCCCACGAAGCCAATCACTGCTGCAAAGACTGGCCCAACAACGCTCCTCGATTTTATCCCAAAAACTCCCCTGTTCCCTGCACGACCATTGCCTCCTGTCCAAAGGGCTCCTCCTATCCAAAGGGAAAGAAAGAAAGCCATCTATGACGCAATTCTTCGCTGCATTCTCGATGGAGACCGCTCGCCAAAAGTCATTGCCCGTCGCATGAAGATGAAAAAAACTACCCTCGCCTACCACATAAAACAGCTAAAAGACGAAGGCATCATCGCACGCATCTTGAAAAGCAAAGTATCAATTTATGAAGTAACAGAAGTGGGCGCTACATTCCTAGAAGCGATACACGACCCGAAGGCCAAGGTTAAGCGGATTACACGCTTTGAACAGTACCGCGTCGCCTTCCGAGTGCTAAAAGACAACCCCACGTACCTTCCCGTCGAAAAGGGAAAAGCGCTTGTTCCCAAAGGAATTATACGTCCTAACGCGACAATACGAACGGACGACCAAATCTCAATAACCAAAGAAAGAGTGTACGCAGTAACGCGTTACCATTACCCAAAGCTCGGCTACGACGAAATACACGTTCACATAGGCCCCAGGTACGGCAGTAACACTACTGACGTGATAACGCGATCGGCCCAGGAAGCAGTCATGGTCAAGCAGGAGATAGAGCGCCGATACGGAATGGTCCTTAGCATACCAGGGCACGTCGCTCAGCCGGGACACTTCGCGTTCGACAGCAAGATCGCACAACTGTACGTGGAAGCGGGAGGACCGAACGTCACAACGATGGACGGATGGATTGATGGAAGCCCACCGGGTACGAAAGGTCTCTCACCTGAAGTGAAAAAACTTCGAGGCGAAATAGAATACGGCTCACCAGAAGCCGCACAGGCTTTCATCGAGGCCCCTTTAATGGTGCCCGAACTGAAGCAGCGTATTGAGAACCTAGAAGAGATCGCTCGACAGGGAGGACTTCCCAACATCCTTGAAACCTTGACTGAAGAGATAAACAGACAAACCCAGCAACTCGACGTGTTAGAAAAAGGCGGCGTTGCAACACAGAAACAGGTCAGAACGCTCACCGATGCGATCATCTTGCTATCAGCAAACATGAACACCCTCGTCAAGGTTCTCGGAATAAAACTGCAGCCCACCCCCGCCAAACAGAACACCCTGCTCAAGTACTTCGAAGAAAACGAAAACCCCCCATCCCCCTCGAAATCTCCTCAAGATCATCAAAAGGGCTGACGCTCACATTTATATACGCCAAAACGGATCAAAGAGTTGTTGATCTAACTTGAATTGGGATAAACGCACCGTTTTGGTAACCGGCGGCACTGGGTTCATTGGAAGCAACCTTGTGGACACCTTGCTCTCGAAGGGTGCGAAGGTTATAAATGCCGACATGGTCCTGGCGCCGAACACCGTCCCTGAGACATGGAAGAGACGATTGGACCGATACTATAACATTTGCAAGAAACATGATGTTGATCCTCTCTTAGAGATCATAGACCTGTCAAGTGAGCGCGAGCGGCTCAAACATATACTGTCCCGCAATGACGTTGACACCGTTTTCATGCTCAGTGCCGTGTTTGGTGGCCGTGCTTACGTGGATGAACAGCAGGCAGCATGCAGCATCGGCTTCGCCGTTGACCAGAACACCATCCGTGCATGCCACGAGTCAGAAACAGTCAGGCGCGTGAGTTACAGCAGCTCAGCATGTGTTTACCCCCCATCACTAAACAAACGAGGGTACAACCTCAAGGAGAGCGACGTTCTTTCCACAGGGGAAGGCTTCGCGAGCAGTGATAACCTGTACGGCTTCCAAAAAATCATGACGGAGTTAACTCTCAGAGTCTTCTCACAAGAATATGACCTGAGGACTAGTGCATGTCGGTACCTAACAGTGTACGGTCCAGGAGAATTTCCTACCACGCACGCGATTAGTGTTCTGTGCCAGCGCGCGCTGAGGCACGAGGATCCGTATCTGGTATGGGGATCTGGTGAACAAGAGAGAGGCTTCACCTTCGTTCAGGACATAGTTGATGGCCAAATCTTGGCCTGTGAAAAAATATCAGATGGAACTGCCTTGAACCTTGGCTGGGACAAGCGGTACACGATCAAAGACGTGGTCGCGATGATACTTGAAATCGTGGGCTACACGCCAAAACTGTTCTTTGACCGAACAAAACCGGAAGGCCCGTTCAGCCGCGCATTGGATGTAAGCCTAGCAAAACAAGTGACCGGTTGGACCCCTAAGGTTGACCTGCGCGAAGGCTTAGAAAAAACGATCGCATGGATGAAGGAACAAAACCTTTGAAATGGAATGATGCTCTCGCACAGATCATCAACAGGCACCCTCTCGCTTTCATATTAATTACTCTGCCTTTCTTCCCATTCACCATTGCCCTGTTAGCTGCCGGGGGCGACCCGCTGGCAGACATGATGGAGTAGGACGCCTCAGCTGTGAGCACCATTCCGCCCTTCTCCATAGTCGTTCCCGTAAAGGATGAACGTGTGCTGCTTGCACGATGTCTGAAGGCGTGTTATGGTGTTCACCCCTCTGAAGTAATTCTGTGCTTCGACAAGCCCGCTCCTGCCGACTGTCTGCGTATTGTAGAAAAACTTGGAGCAAAACAGCGGAACATTGAGACCCGAACAATTGAGGTTGAACGGAGCATGGAGTGGAAGTTTCATCAGGCACACGTGAGACGCACCGGCTTCCTTAACGCAAAGCACAACCGCATCCTAACCACCGACGTGGACCTGCTCGTTAACTCGAACGTACTGAAGGCAGTCGGGCTTGTCGGTGAAGACAACATAGGACTGGTGTCATGCGCAAAAACTTACCCCCTTAAAGGCATACTTGGGCTCTGGCGGATGATGGCATACCAGATTGCACGTCGGATTCACTTCGCTCCGTTCACGGGCCTCTACGCGATCTGGAAACCCTTCTGGCTTGGCAGCGAAGATGAAGACGTCAAACTCTTGGAAGATCCCAGAAAGGGAGTTACTACCAACCACATTGTTCCGCTCGGTGAAGACACATACCTGCGAAACTGCATGGCCATAAAGCACCGCGTAATCTACTTGCACGACATAGGTGCACACTGCATGACCCCCTGTAACGAGGACCTTCCTGAAATACAGTTCGCAGCGGGCCAGTACTTCGCCGAACTAAGCGAGAATCCTCTGCGCGTTATTCTACGCAGCCTAATGTATGCACGCATACACCAACTGCGAGGATACCTCTACCAGAAGAGACATCAAGGTTGAAAAAGGAGGCTTAACGAGACATGGAAACAAAAAAGAAATGGTCAATCGTGATGCCGGTCAAAGACGAACATGACCTTCTGCGTCACAGTCTGCCGGCATGCTACAATGTTGATCCTGATGAAATCGTGCTTTGTTTCGACAAGCCCGCGCCGGCCAAGTGTATCAAGGTAGCTCAGGACATCGCTGCAAAGCACCGTTCGATCAAGACGAGAATCGTTGAGGTTGAACGAAACCCCCAGTGGCATTTTCACCAAGCTTGGGTAAGACGCAGCGGGTTCAGAGCAGCCGAACACGATCGTATCCTCACCGTAGACGTTGATCTGATCATCAATAGGAACGTCTTGAAAGCGCTTGACTTGGTGGGGAAGGACGATGTGGGGCTGGTTTCTTGCTCCAAATTCCCTCCCATTAATGGACCTCTTGGTTTTTGGAGGGCTGTCGTCTATCATCTGATTCGAGCTCGACAAGCCCATTTCGCGCCTTTCACCGGACTTTATTGTATCTTCAGACCATACTGGCTTGACTCTGAAGATGAAGGTCTCAAGAACCTCGAAGACCCTCGGACCAAAAGGGCCTTGGGATCCCTGGCAGCGATGGGTGAGGACACGTACTTGCGCAATTGTATGGTTACGAAACATCGGGTGCGCTATCTACGTGAAGTCGGTGCCTACTGCATGACACGCTATGTAGAAGATGTGCCTCACATGCAGTTTGAGTTGGGACGCTACATGGCTGCAAAGGGGTATAGCTGGATCCGTGTGTTGCTGAGGACTTTGATGTATGGAAGAATTCACTATTTGCGCGGCTATCTGTACCAGAAACGAACGAGGCAAGAGATTCCCACATACAGCCCACAAACCTACCATTCAGAATTGTTGGAAGACAAGAAGCGCCGAGCGTATTGGACACAACAAGTACCCATGACATTCACTGATGTTCCCAAGACCTATGAGGATAAGAGACACTTCCGATACACCTTGCAGGACTACATGCAGGGCTTCTTTGGCTTTCATCAGTTGGCAGGGCAAAGAGTCTTGGAAATCGGTTCAGGTTCTGGTATCGACACCGCGGAGATGCTGAGACACGGTGCTCAGGTCATCAGCTTAGACTTCAGTCCCCTCGCCTGCAAAGCTACAAAACTACTTCTCAGAGAGGCGGGACTAGATGGCGACGTGATAATGGGAGATGCCGCGAATTTGCCTTTCAGAAGCCCGCATTTCGATGTCATCTACAGTTATGGTGTCATACATCACATACCAAATGTATGGGAAGTCTTAGAGGAGATCCACCGTTGTCTTCGTGCGAATGGATTGTTCATGGGCATGGTCTACAACCGTGACAGCCTGCTCTATGCCTATTCTCTCATCTATCTACATGGAATCAAGGAAGGCCTACTGTCGGAGGGTATGACGGAGCAGCAGATCGCCTCAAAGTTTTCCGAGCGGACAGAAGGAAACCCATACACTAAATGTTACACTCAAGACGAACTCACGGATCTACTGTGCAGATTCTTCAAACATGTCAAGATTCAGCCATGCTATAACGTGATAGACACCCCGACGAACCGAAAGATCAAGTTCCAGTTAGAAGACGCTGGTCAAGCCCAGCTTGGCTGGCACTTGGCATTCCGCGCCGTGAAACAAAGTATATTCAAAAGATGACATCCATGTTAGTTCTATCTACCGTCCAACGCTGGTTGTACTGTGGCTTCAGATTTGAACTCCAGGTAGTCTTATATAAGACAAAAGAAGCTCTGCTAAAGGTCATGAGAGAGTGAAGGAAAGAATGGTCGAAACAAAAGTAGGCGTCATAGGTTTAGGCGTCGGCTATGCACTATCATGCGCACTAGCCGAAGCAGGCTTTGACACCATCGGCCTTGACATCAATCCTGAAGTTGTTAAGAATCCACGACGAGACCCGTCGGTGGAAAAACTCCTGTCAGATAAGGAAACAAGAATCCGCATTGAAAAGAAACTGAAACTGACGGCCTCCTACAGCGCCATGGCTGATCGAAACTACATAATACTCTGTGTTAGCACGGGCGATGAAAAGAAACTGGTGCTCGGCCACGTTGTGGACGCTGTTCAACAATGCATAAATGCTCTACGCCCACAGATTTCAACAGCAGAAGTAATGCCGCTCCTGATGGTTTACTCAACCTTGCCGTTTGGCAGTTCAAAACGCATCCGCGAAATACTGAAAGAGAATAAAATAATGATCAACGAAGACATCGGTTATGTGCACTTTCCCTTGATGATCGCGCAAGGAACCACTGCTCCAGACTTTGTCAATCCCCCCTTCGTCATCTTCGGGTCAGATTCGGTTGCAGTTGCAGAAAGAGCCATGGCCTTCTATAGACTATTCATCAAGCGCTCGTGCCTGTACAAAGGACAGGATCCCCCTATGTTTACTGGGACTCCTGAGGAAGCGGAACTTTCCAAGCTTTGCGCCAATGCATGTCTTACAACAAAGATCGCTATCTCTAATGAGATAGGCAGCTTGTGTGAACGCTTGGGCGTAGATGGCCAAAAGGTCATGGAGGTTGTTGGCTCAGACTGGCGCATAGGTAGAAAGTTCACAATACCCGGCTTTGCTGTAGGTGGCGCATGCTTCCCACGGGACCTGAAATCACTGATTGACACGTTCGAAGAAAACGATGTGACCCCCCAGATACTGAGCGCAGTGGATAGAGCAAACCAAGAACGCCTCTCCGACCCCTTGGACAAGATCAAAGGCAAAAGAGTGCTCGTGCTTGGCAAATCATACAAGCCCGGCCTCGCTGAAACAAAGGGTAGCCCAAGCATGGCTCTCACTGAACTGCTGACAGACATGAACTATCAAGTTGAAACGTACGACCCGAAGTTTGATCCAGCACTTCCAACAAACACAACTCCGGACACAATCATCATCACCTTGGCAGAGCCCGCCTTCAAAACCCTGGTACCCACCATAAGCAAGAACGCTCAAGCCATCCTAGACTATGCCAACATAGTAGAACCGTCTAACATTCCAGACAGCATACAACTCTGGCAAGCAGGAAAAGGTTGGAGACGAAAAGGCGACAATTGCCCATGAGAGATTGGAGACGGCATGACAAATCGTCTTGGAAACACAAAACCTCGAAACAGCGGCATCGAGAAAAGCAGGCCCTGCAACTAGGCCTCGTGATACAGAAGTATAGGCTTGTCGGGTCGTTTTCGTCACTGAAACATTAAGAAAGTGAAGGTCATGTTCGGAATCACCACGATTGAGAACAGAAAAACAGGTTTTCGAAAAGTTGCCAAGTACGTGTTTAACCTTTCTGCAGCGCTATTGCTAATTCTTCATCCCCTCTACACTTTCCGCATAAAGCTCAAGCCATATCCTGGTTGGCACATTGGAAGTTGGGAAACAGATTCCGGCAAGAACAAGAGGCGGCTTAAGCGGGCAATGTGGAAACGTTGCAAAAAGCCACGAGTGATTCGATGGTTAGACAATCTCCGCATCTACATCTACCCCGGTGATGAGACGAGCCGCACTTTACTGCTGTCAGGACTCATAGAACCAAATGAATTCTACTGGCTGAAGAACAGCTTGAGGCCAGGCCAAACTTTCGTAGATATAGGTGCAAACATGGGCACCTATACCCTCTTTGCGGCAAAAAAGGTGGGCCCACACGGCACCGTCGTCGCAATTGAACCAAGCAGTCGAGATTTCACAAGACTAAAGGATAACGTTGAGTTGAATAAAATCACAAACGTACACCTTTTGCAAGTTGCAGCTTCAAACTACGATGGAGAAGCAGACCTGTTGGTAGCTACAGATGAACATTCAGGACACAATACCCTAGGTGCCTTCGGATATTCGGTTCCTTTGCAGAGAAAAGAAAAAGTGCGCGTCATGCAACTTGACCATTTGGTACAGCAGTTACAATTGACACACCTCGATGTGATCAAGATCGACGTTGAAGGCGCAGAATACGCGGTCCTCCAAGGAGCTACAGCCACAATAGAACAATTCAATCCATCCATTTTGCTGGAACTTTCAGACAGAACTCTGGTACACCAAGGTGCAAGCAGCGACAAGGTGTGGTCCTTCTTGACCAAGCGCGGATACGTAATTCACGTCTTTGACCGGAAAACAGGTTTAATTTCTTTAGGCGAAAGGAAGAAACAGTTTGACTCAGAGAACATAGTGGCCACGCGTTCACAAAGTGAACGAAAAGACAAACTGTTGAAGCCCAGCAAGTCGGCCGAGACTGCTAGAACTGCTGTACTCAAATCTCCGGGCTTTGAGAGCTTCGACACAGCTGAGGCAATGGAAATCAACCGCGCCCGGCAGGATCATCTGGCTTCGTTGGGACTGAACTTAGCGAACCAGTCGATTCTAGAAGTTGGGGCGGGCGTGGGATGGCACACCTTGTTTTTCGAGAGTCTAGGATGCACGATACTCTCTACCGATGCTCGACCTGAAAATGTCAGGGAACACCTACAGCGTTATCCACACCGAGCAGGCCGCGTTGAAGTTGCCGATTTGACCGTTCCTGCTAGCCACGACCGTTTTGGACAGTTCGATGTTGTCTACTGTTACGGTACGCTTTACCATCTTAGCAACCCCGCTTTGTGTATCCGTGACTTGTCCAAGATCTGTCGTAGAGTCTTCTTGCTTGAGACGTGTGTCAATCCCCAGGACAACGGCAAGATCAATCTCGTCAGAGAGGATCACAGGAATCCTAATCAGAGTTTTCACGGTCTCGGGTGTCACCCCGGTCGCGATTGGTGTGTGGCAGAGTTGCACCAACATTTCACATTCGTATATCTCACAATGACTCAGCCAGATCACCCTGAGTTCCCTCTGACTTGGCCTGCTCATCTGCTACCAGGCATACAAAACGCACGGGCCGTTTTCGTCGCCTCAAGAGAACCACTGAATTTACCCACTTTGTCACCAAGCCTCCTTATGCAGCAACAACGTATTCAGCCAACTCGTTTGACCTGTGCCAAATCGCCAGACTGAAAGCGAGGAACTTCACAAACAATTAAGGATCGTGTACCAATACGAGGCACCAACTAGGGGCGGGCAAATCGACCAAGGGAAACAGGCATGGACGGATTAGTTTATTGAATGAGCATAACGAAGCACATAAATAGGGCAGGAACTAGTTAAACAACACTGAAAACCCATGGTAAGCAAGCTCAGGTTTATTGCAAGAATGTGGTACTACTTCAGGATAGGCTATGCGACCTATCTGACCTTCATACTAGGTGCACTTAACACCCTCGTTGTGGTCTGGTATCTCGCCCTGCAACAAGTTCCATCAGTCACAAACATTTTTGGACACTTCGCATGGTTTGCAGTCGTAACAGTAATGATCGGGAGCCCTGTCTCAATCGCTATTGGGTGGATTCACTTCAAAAGAATTCCCGCGTACAGTTCGGAACAGGACATAATTGTGGAAGCAAACCCATACAATTATCGTCTTCCTCCAGGCTACTGGACAGAAGTTTGGGCGCCTCTCTGGTACACCATGCTGGTTCAACAGAAGAAACTGCTTGAATCCCACGGTCTTCTCACCAACGAGGAAAGAACACAGCTTGAGGAGCTGGAACGAAAGGTCAGGGTCCTGATGAAGGGCGGCTCTATTGGAGCGCCTCGGAGAAACATGTGACAGTCGTAGCGGAAGAAAAAAATTTCGCCAAAGCAGGTTAAAAGCGAACGCATTGATCGGTTGAGAAAAAATGTCGGAGAAAAAAAATTTTCGCAGGCGCAGGTTAAAAGCGAACGCATTGATCGGCTTCATGATTGACTTCACGGTGGCTCGAAATGATCGGTAAAGCTCGCTCACAATCGAATCGTTTTAATTCAGACCCGCACATAGGTAGGGTTAAGGGTCAAGGGATCGAAATGCTACGTGAAAAAAGAGACTTCTTTCCATCGTCCGGAACGTGCCCTAGTTGTGGCGCAGCGATCTCGAGTGGAAAAAACAGCAGCGGTCAAGCTTGCATCGTCTGCTGCACGACATGCGGTTATCGAGGGTGCGGGGAATGACCGCAGACATCGAACCGCCGGCCGAGCCGTCCAATAACAACTCGCGAATCGTGTGTTGCATATGTAGGCAAGCGTTTGATGACGAGGGGACGTACTTCAACCACAATCACAAGGACCTCGTTCTGTAAGCCATACCCCGAAAACACTGCATCCCCCTCTCCTCCCTTTTTTTAAAGCAATCGTGCAGGCCATCTTATTGAAGCGAGGTGAAAAAAGCTTGGGCAAACCCAAAATGGTAAAGAAGAAGAAGAAAGAATCCTCGCCTCCAGAAGCAGTCGAAATAGAACCGACATAGGCTCTCAGTACAACAAAACGTTGAGGGCCAGGCGCACCTCTTCCTTCTCCTTCCTCCTTTTTCGAACAGTTTGAACCTAGTGAACGTCTTCTCCTTTACACAGCGTAAAGTTTAAAGCCGTTGCTCTGAAGACAAACAACGAAGCCTCCCTTTTAATGCTATACACAAGCTATCTTATGCACATCGACAAGTGTCCGAAATGCGGTAAACCCGGCGCACTGATCAGAGACTTCCGACAATGTGGAAAACCGAACTGCCACTGTGCAGGCTCATCCAGCATACGCCACGGGCCATACCCTGTTGTGCAGCACTATGTCGGATCCGACAGACCGGTAAAACGATGTCACATAAGCATGAAGCTGCTTGTTGGTGACGAGGCGGCCAGGATACGACGGCTGTTGGAGAAAGAAAAGCACGGCAAACTGTAACTTGAACAAGCTCTAAACCCCCATTCACAACCCTCAAACCGCCAGAGACGGAACTGTTATGAGACAGGTGAAAAAGGCAGAAACCCTGTGTCCCCTTGAGGTGAGTCGGATGAAAACCATCATACAGTACGTTAAGACTGGCGTGATTTATGCGAAAACGTACTGATAAAATAGATCGAATGCAGGAGGCGAATAATCATGCAGACGCTGCACATACAGACCGGTTTACTAACATTCTTCCCAGACAAAACAGTACTCTCTACAAGCATCGCTTGGAAGAAAGGCTTACACTATTACCAGATCGTATCAAATGGGTTGAAGTTTCTCACTGAAACCGTCACCGTGGACGTCCCTCCTTTCCACCTGACATCAAACGTGCTTGAAAACGTGAAAGCAGTAACACCCACTGACCCTGCCTTTCACCTGAAGGTTGTGAAACTCATCAGCAAACTCGAAGATGTAAATCAGAAATGTGAAAAAATCAACTACCCCAAAACAGGCATCGACATCTTAGACTTTTGGTTTGACATATCGGTGAAAGGCTGCTCAGCGTACTACCTGTTAGAACTGACAAGCGCTAATAACAGGTTCTGCAGAATCAACACTGCCGTGTACTGCATTAGAGCTACCCGTTGGGTGGCGGAGCGCGCGAGACTCATTGATGAAGCCCTGCACACTCTCATCAAGCAATGTGACATTCAAGAAAGGAGGAAGTGATCAGAATGCTGCAACTGCCAATCAGGACCACGCCACCATTGTCTTTCCCGTTTCCACACAGGCTGGCAAGCAAGCGAGAAGTGTTTGAATCGGGCCGAAGAAACTACTCGTACTTCACGATTGAGAGCGATGCGTTACTGTTGTGGCCAGGTGGCCCAAAGTTCGGCAAAGTACATTCCTCAATGAACATGGATGACCCGTACCTATTAACCTCAAACTTCCCAACCGTTAAGCTGCTCCTCAGGTACCTTCAAGAAACCGGGCTGAGCCCCCAAATTAACAGGAACGGACATGCTACATTCTGGTTTGACGTCTCCTCCAAAAGGCACACTGCTTACTACATCCTTGGAAATGATTTGGGCGCGTCCGTAGGAATTGTCTGCAGCGGCATCGACGAGGAGGTCGTGGCAAACGTTAAAAGGATTGATAGGACACTGTACGCACTCGCCCAGCTGTGCAACGCAATCCGGTAAGGAGGAAGGTGATTGATATGTTGCGACTTGTGATCAGGAACAATGAGCTCTCTTTTCCATGGCGGTCGTTGAGGTCAGCGAACATTAACTTCAGAAGACTTCACTACTATCGCATTGATGAAGACTGCTTGAGACAACCTTGGGAAAGCTCCCGTAACACAAGCAAGACCACGGCCGGCATTGCTTTCCAGGTTCTTTCAGAAAGGTTTGGTGCACCACTGGTACATGGCGATTTTGCCCCGTCAATACGCTGCCTCATCAACACACTCAGGACGGCGAGGGCAAGACCTGAATTCAAAAGAGACGAGGGAAAACCAATGTTTTCAGTCTTCTTTGACGTATCATCAAAAACACACAACGCATACTATTCATTGGGTACAGTGTACTTTGGACAACTGCTCACCCGCATCACCACAGCAGTGTACTGCACCCACGCTACTCCTGAAATCATAGAAAACATTAGACACCTAGACGAAACGTTACACAGCCTCATTCAGCTGTGCAACATTCCCCAAATTCGAAAATGAAAACGGAGCTGCACCATTGTGACAATTAACAGACAGATCCAGGCGTACGTGAATGCGGAGACTGAAAAAAGAGGTGACACACTTGCTGAGATTACCTGTTGAAGTCATTACGTGTCTAACAGTACAGGAAGAGGACATCGTAAGCGTGTTGGGTCCCAACTATGAGCAGAAACAGCCACCATACCCCTACTCCGTGATGGAGAACGGCTTATGCCCAAGAGACAGCTGGCACAATTATTATCCTCCCATCGTGGTGTGCGGGAACAAGACTTTCCGTTTAGTTGACGGAAAATTCGGAGACTACTCCCGTTCACAATCACACATGAAACGCTTCATACGCTCACTGAATAGGCTACACATCCACTCCACCTCCCTCGTACCCTGGTTTGAGGTTACCTTCAACGTATCGTCACGAACAACCTCTGCATATTACCGGTTGCTGTTCGAGGAAGCAAACAGACGGATTAGTACACGGGTATGGTGTATGAAACCCCCTGACGAAACGGTCGTGCGAAACGTTCAACACCTTGACCGAAAACTGTACAGACTAATGGCACGGTGCAAGGTACCCCCCATCGTCACCGATCCCTGGTTCACCCGGTGCCATACCTAACCAGCATTTTATAGCAAGAAAAGTGGAGGCGAGCAATATGACCTATTGCACATTCATGCTCAAAAAATGGACGTTCTCAACGGCATTCTGTAATGACGTCAGTTCAGAAGCCACTGAAAAAAATCGAAACCTGAATAAAACAATGCACCTGCTCGTTCAACTGTGTGCAACCAAGCGCACTCGAGACGATGAGGGGAGATGATTAGGTTGCTGAAACTGCCTCTGAAGATCAGAGCGCTGCCCTTCCCGTGGAGAACAGAGACGAATCAAATAAAGATCACCCCCTTCTTCCTCTGTAGATCCACACGCTTCTATCACATTCACCAGAATGGCCTGTGGGCCAACACGACGAGAAGGGGCAAGGGAACTAGACGTGCCTTCCAGATAACAACCAACCATAGGCTCGCATGCCGTGGGCCCCCCCGTGAACTCCTCTACCCGGAAACCCAGCACTTCATAGAAACCCTCGCAGACTTCGGCGCGAAACCCATAACCCTTCACCGCGACAAGAAGAACTGGATTTTCGTCTTCTGGTTCGACATTTCCTCAAGAAGAAACAAGGCATACTACTGCCTGTCACAGGACGAAGATGACACTGAACACGGCCTCTTTCCCGAAGTGCTGTGCAAAAAACTTGACAGAACAATCATAGAAAACGTTCACGCCATAGACCATGCCCTGTACACACTCATCGAGAAGTGCACGGTTCCCACCAGCTTTCTCTCCTAACCCACAAAGAATGCTAGGAAACAGCAGGAAGGACTCCTTTGTATTGTTGAAGCTTCACGTCAAGAAAAGACTACTACCCATTTTCATCCCAAACAAAACGGTGAAAAAGAAAAACATAAAGTGGGACGGGGTTTTTCACGCATACAGGGTAATGCCAAATGGCCTGAGGAGGTACTGTGGTGAACTTGTTACCGCAAACGTTCCTCTCTTCCACACCCTTACAAGCAACCAGACCTGCCTAGAGCTAGCGAGTACTAAGCAACCACCATGCACCCATCTCCACCCCGCACTAAGAAGGCTTTTTAACGAACTCAGACAAGTGAACGTAACGCCGAAACACTATGACTACTCCCGCTACGAGGCCCTGGAGGTCTGGTTCGACATATCCTCAGAAACCCGCCCGGCATACTACAAGCTCGAGGCAATGGTGCATTACGGAAAAGTTGACGTCACTGTGTACTGTACCCGGGCCACTCCGGCAGTTGTTGAGAACGCAAGCAAACTTGACGACGCACTGCACCTCCTATTCGCAAAGTGCAGAATACCCCCCCAAGACTCCACCTGATAGAAAAAGGAAAGGAGAGCGAACATGCATGATATCTGATAGACGAACATATTGTTTAAATCGAAGCAAACGACTATGATGAACTGAAGAAGTGGGTGGAGAGCGAGGACATATCTCTCTCAGATAATGCAGAGAAATGGTGATGAAAACATGAGCAAAGAGGGAAATGAAAACAAGAAGAAGTGGCGATATGACTTCGGAGACGTGAGCGTCGAAGGAACTGGACCAGAACCATCCTTTGCAGAACTAGAACAGGTTGCCACTGAAGTCGTAAAGCGAATAATTGATGCACTAAACGCAGTAAACGCCAAGGCCAGAACAGCTCCCCAACAACCGTAACACACTCGCTAATCGGCCGGAATGAACATAAATGCTACAGCTCAAACTCAAAACAAGCTTCCTGCCGCTGGTACATGGCACCACCAACATGAACAGGATAAGCGTGTTCCTTAACACCCCGCATGAAGACTACCGAATCAAAGAGACCGGACTGTACCCCTAGGAGCACATAATGGCCCGATAGGCGTCAGGGCAGCCCTGTTTCCAATGATCCTGTGCAAGAGGAAACCTGACAGAACAGTCATAAAAAGGATCATAGTCGTGGATCAAACCCTAACAATCCTTGCCAGGCAGTGCAACGTACCCATCAGCAAGGACCATCCTAACTGAAACCCGCTCACATGGAGGCGAAAAGAAAAATTGAAGAACCTAACCAAAAGAGATCGTGAACTTCTACAGAAGTTACAGGAAGCGCAGACCGAGGAAGAGAAGAACAAGGTCCTCGCTGAAATTCTGAAGGGCCCGTTCAATCAGTACTGAACAGGCCACTTCTCGCGCTCTCACTAGACGTGTGCGCTAGTCCCCTTCCTGTAACTTGTCGTGTGTGTTTGAGTGACCTTCCGGGTGTCCGCAGGCCCGATCAGCCGCCTTAAGGCGTATGAGGGCACAGGTACCGAGGCTCCGAGAAAGAGTAGCCGCAGAGGCAAATCTATGAGGAGTCCGGCAGCCTATTCCTGGAAGGCACGTGTGTGCTTGCGTGTTGTGCATGTGAAACCGTCCGTCCTAACTGGGATTGCTCTCAGCTACATTTGCTCACTCCAGTTAGAGGATGGGAGTAACGTTGTGTGTTTGAATGCTTGTTTTAATGCGGAAACTACCTGGCAACCCTGCATTGTGTGTGACATGGCGTGGTTGTATGAATATGCGGGTACCTCGTCTTAGGCGCCTGTTTTAATACGCTGTGGATGAGGTACTGGTGCTCTCGTAAACTGGGAGACTGTAAGTGAAAAAACAGAATGATCCCTTCACTAGTACACTTGGAGTCTTGGTTGCTCCTAAACTTTCTGGACTTCGAAATCACTGGCCTCCTCTCGAGAACAACCAAGGGTTTTGAAGTGAACCCGATCCTGAGTGGTCTAGGCCCCCTGTCTCCAGCAGCCATCCTCCTGAAACTCTTCATCATCCCAGCAGTACTGGTTTTCTTTTACTGGCTGTGCACCGTGTCTGAGCGTAAACCCTTCACGTACCTGCTTACGCTAACGAACGCATTCTACATTTACTGCGTCGTGCACAACTTCTACATTCTAATAGGATAAACTATTCACGACTGAAGGTCGTGGACTTTCCATCAACAGCAGCGGCTTGCGGGCCTTGGCACACAACTTAACTTTCCTCTTCGCACAGTTTTGCACACTCAAAACGATCAAAACACCCTTTCCCGATCATTCCTCTGACAGTTCAACAGTCTCTCAACTTTCCCAACTCAACCATTCCTGATTTCTCCAACCCTGCTGGCACTCTTGCCGCGCTCTCTTTTTCGCGACCCATTTTTCACTTTAACGGATCCCTTTAACAAACATGAGAGGAAACCATTTTTGGCGTCTTGTCGCGCGCGACACTATAGCACTCCTGCTTTGAGCTATACTTGTCTTGTGTATCGTGTTTTCTTTGCTTTTCAGGTTCGCTTTTACTGGCGTTCACTTTTACTTGTTTTCTCTTTATTTCCGGTTTCGCTTTCAACCCTACTTGGACCTGCTTTACGCTCACACGCCGCCTGCTACCTATTAGGAATTTTACCGGCCTGTATGCACTATTTTTTGTCTCCGCCCACCGCCGCCGCCGCCGCCGTCGACGGCTACACATTGGCATTGGCCCCTTTCACACTAACCCACTTTAAGGGGAAAAGTTTTTATGTCGGCGCTGACTTATAGTAGTTTGGCTCCTATTGGAGGGAGGAAGAGAAAAGAAGTTTTCTCTGAGACCCGAAGAAAAGGGGCATGTTTGCCGTGCCGTGCCTTGTGTGACCTGAGTGTGTACAGTGCGTGTAGTGAAGTGCAGTGAATCAGTGACGTGAGGGCGGCGCTATACTAGCGCAACACGCCCCAAAATGGGGCGTTCGCCTGAATTATATCCATCCCCCCGAACGAAAAGAAAAGAAAGGAGAGGCGAACTCGCAAAGAACGGGAAGCCACACGCGCAACGCAAAGAACAGAGTACAATCGGCCCCCCGCCAACCTCCGGCGGGGGGCCACAACAATACCGGAAAACACAGAAGGAAGGAGGACTGCTGATCAATGATCAGTAGAAACGATCAAACCCGTGCGCGCTGTAGCTAATCCCCCTAAAGAAGTTGCGAGCAGCACCCATAGGAGGAATCCGCGTTGAATACCATACTCCGCCTAACGAAACGGTCGGAGCACCTCGTAATGGAAGCCTTCGGCAACATTGAAACCTTCCAAGCATACCTGAACGAACACTCAGCCTGGATGTTCCAACAGAAATACCAACAGAAACTAAACGGAAAAACAATAAACAATAGCCCATCCATCATACTCCTCTGCGGAAACCTCAAACTCATCCTCTCCATCCCCATCATAGACCACAACCCAGAAGGACTGTACTACTACAACCGCATCATAACCATACAGAACCCCACCCGATACGACCGCGAGGACGCACTCACCGGCCGAGAAATCAAAGACCCAATAGAAGTCCAAAACAACACAGCAGACAACCTCAACTACCCCCGAGACATCACCACCCCAACACAGCCCTTAACACCAGCACCAGCACCAACCCTAGACCCCCAAACAATACTACACGAAAAAACACAACCCCTCACGATCACTCCAGCACAGAAACTACTCAACAGCATCCAACAAGGCGCCACCGCGTACTTCTGCCCTCGAACCAGCGACGTCATCGCAACCCACAAACCCGGCGCCCCCTGTGAGACCTGCAAACAACCCACCACCCCCAACACCCACCCCCCAATCAGCAAGATCCTGAAGAGAGGCAAAGCCAACACCCTATACTACTGCGAAACCACCAGCTGCCTCATCGTGGGCGACGAAACCCCACGCTACTGCGAACTATGCGGCAAACCCAACAAAACCCACAAACTCACCCACCTCACAACCCAAACACTCCAACCCCCCACAGAAGCAACAACGACAACACCAAAAGAAACAGAGAACAAGCAACCCCTCGTTACACCCAAATGTCCCCTCTGCAGCACAAACCTAGCACCCAGCCGAGGACTCTACTGTCCCCACTGCAACCACAAGCTACCCCCCGAACTCGCCGTACACCCAGAAGTCGTAGTCGCCATCAAACGCGACGCATACAATCAGCTTGCAACACACCTCAAACAGTCCACAAACATAGCCTGGAACCGATTACTCAAAGGACGCAAAGTCGACAAGACCATAAACAGCATGGGACAAAACCTGTTCATCATAACAGTCCAAGACGAAAACTGCACCAGCACCCTCACCGACGAACAAAAACTTGACAGCATCCTCACAGACATCGGCATCGGACGCCTCACCGCCGACCCATACGAACTCAAAGAAGCCCGCAGGATGATGGACCAAAAACCACAACCAGCATAAACAGGAATGATCACACCATGATCAAGCTAACCTCACCAAACCTGCACCCCACCACGATCCAGACCATCAGACTCCGCGTCCGCACAAACATGGGAACACGAAGCCAAGAATTCACGAAAGTAGTAGCAATGGACGAGTTCGAGCACGGCGACCACTGCGGACTCTTCGGACCCTACCTCGTCTCAGCAAGCGCATGGAGACACGGCGCAAAGAAAGTGAAACTGTACCACTGCCCACCCCCCCAAAGCACACATGAACGCCAGACACGCACCGCAGCCGGGTACGACCTCAACCTGCCAGACGACCTCGTAGAAGTAGACGTGGACAAAGACCACGGCTTCATAACCGAAAACGGCTACTACCCCCGCGAATTCCTAATCAGCATCCCCCCCTCAATAACAAGAACAAACTTCGAACAAGCATGGAGAGAAATCACCAACAACCCCACATACAGAACATACAACCAAGGCCTCACAGCCAACTGGAAAAAACAAGAACAACTAACCAGTGAAGAAATCCGACTCCTGAACGAACGCCGCAGCCTCGTCCTCAAAACCGCAGCCGCACTACTCATGGGCGTCCTCCACGCAGACTAAACCTAAAACGTGAGCAACATTGACAAAGATGACGCAAACGCACGCCACGAAAAAAGAAGACTTCCTTCGCCTTGCACTAACCACCTACAATGAACTATGCACGCACCCACACGAGGACGTGTACATCACGCACCTAGCAAAGAGTCTATCCCAGAAAACCCACCTCACCATCAAACAAGTGTACCGGAAACTCGCTCAACTGAACGTGTGGGAACAATTGAACAACAAAACACTCATGGTACAGTACTCACAAGGCATCTTTGCCCGCAGCACCGATCTGATCCTGCCAAACGGAAAACGCTACGCCCTAATTCGCATCGAAAAAAAGGCTGCTTGAAATGATCCCCCATAACACGAGTCACATAAGCAACATTAGCAGCCTCAGCCTGCGCTTCAAACAGGGTGTCGACGACAAAGAACTCGCCCCATTGCAGGGCCGCATCTGCAACTGGTTTGCAGCACGCGGCTGGATATGCGCCTACGCCAGGTTCGGAACCAACGGGCAGCTCGAGTCATTCCAGTCCGGCGACAAAACCTACTGTGAGTGGGGACACTACCTAGACAGTGGACCCTACGACTGGCACGGCCAACTCCCACTTTCACGAACGATAAACAAGAAGACCGACAAGGCACACCTCTTCTTCCCGTCAGGACGCGAGACACAGCGCTGGTCATCCTACACGGCCATCATCATACTGCCCACCAGGGCCAAACTGCAATGGAACACGACCCGTGGAAGGTACACGTGCACATGGAACGGCAAGCCCCCGCAACTCTGGTGGCACCGAGAGAGGTGCAACCGTGCACGGTACGAACGACGACGAGCACTGTTCGAAGCGAGACACGACTACCAACACATTGACAACCTCCTCGCGTTCACACTCTCAGGATACATTCCAGACAACGCTGCCGCAAGCCTCAAAGTCCCAGAAGGCTTTGCAGTAACCGCCAGAGAAACCCTCCAAGAAGCCTCAAAACTGCTGGGAGTCGAACCCGTGAAGCCACAAACGAACATGAAGATGACAAAACATTAATCAGGCCGACAACCTTTTAGGGCAGTTGGTGAAGAAGACGTCAGAAGCCGATGAAGAAATTAACGATGATTCACCCACCTGCATGTGCAGCGACAGAGCATATGATCACGATCCGAAGAACGGCCAGTGTAACATCAAAGGCTGCTGTTGTAAGCAATTTCATGACGAATGGTGAAACGAAAACCTCACCAACCTAAGAACAAACATAGGAAGACTGGAAAACCATGACGCAAACAGATGATGTGACAATTGAAAGATTTTGCACCAAATGCCATAAGAACACAAACCATAGACTAGCGTTAAGATGGTTGAACGGCAAGTACGAAACATACGTTTGCATCATTTGTGGTCGCGCAACCGCATCACCTGTTTCTACTTGAACCTCACAAACACCTACCTCACACGCCTCACAGGATCTCAAAAGTGCGCTTCTCCCTTGAGCAAGTCATCGCGAACTCGTTCGCGTAAGAAATTTCCGACAACCTTTTAGGGAAGCCCCCTCATGATAACGATAGATGACATACATTGCTGAAGCTACCTGCACTTCCCAACCCTGCAGGCGTGGTCCAGACCCTGAGGCTCCGCACAAACACCAAACAAGTGCACGCTGCCAAATGCATGACCTTGCCACTCACAGGCCACACCACCAGATACAGATGTCCCACCATACACAGCCGAAGGGAGATCAAACCTTTTGAGAATTAAGGATGTTTCGATCGCTGATGAGGTTAAATGCGTCCTCATAGAGAACGGTTACGATGTTCTCTATCCACCGCAGGCGGACGCCATAAGTGCAGGCGTTCTTGATGGAAAGAGCCTCGTCCTAGCTAGCCCCACAGCGTCGGGAAAAACCCTAGTTGCGGAACTGGCAGTGCTCAAAAAGGTTTTGGAGAAGCAGGGCAAGGCATTGTACCTCACTCCACTACGCGCACTGGCAAGCGAAAAGTATGAAGACTTCCAGAAATACTCCAACCTTGTAAAAGCTGACGGCAACAAGATTCGAATAGCCATAACAAGTGGTGACTATGACCGCTCCGACGAGCATCTTGGCAACTTTGACGTTGTGATCGCGACAAATGAGAAAGCAGACTCCCTGCTCCGTCACAAAGTAAAGTGGATGTCTGCTGTTGGGCTCGTCGTTGCCGATGAGGTTCACCTGTTGACTGAAGCCGGCAGGGGGCCAACCCTTGAAGTTGTACTGACGCGACTGAGAAAAATCAATCCGAAACTGCAGGTGCTCGCACTGAGCGCAACGGTCAGAAACGCGGATGAAATAGCTGACTGGATAGGAGGATCTGCCATCACCACTGAGTGGAGACCCGTCCCGCTGAAGGAAGGCGTGTATTACAGAAACAAGATTCACTTCAGTGACAAATCCGTTAGATCGATCAAGTCGATCACGAAACGGAAAGAATTTCGCGGACGAAATCACGCTGACCCGGTAATGGACATCTCAACACAGATGGTGCACGAGGGAGGTCAGGCACTGCTGTTCACCGAGACCCGCAGGTCGGCCGTGGGAACGGGAAAGCGAGCGGCCCTGGTGCTCAACAAAATGCTCTCCACGGACGAGAAGCATTCCCTTGAGGCTACAGCTAGAAAAATCAGAGCCAGTGGAGAGAAGACGCTCCTGAGCGAAATGCTCGCCGAACAGGTTTCACGTGGTGCAGGCTTCCACCATGCGGGACTCCCCAGCGCGCACAGAAGAGTGATAGAGGATGCCTTCCGGAGCGGAAAGATCAAGATACTCGCGGCAACCCCCACCCTAGCCGCTGGCGTTAACCTGCCCGCGCGGCTTGTGATCATCACAAGTCATGAACGATACGAGGCAGGATATGGAAGGAAACCAATCCCCGTGCTCGAGTATAAGCAGTTCTGTGGCCGCGCCGGAAGACCCAAGTACGACAAGTACGGAGAGGCAATCCTTATCGCTGACAGCGAGGACGAGCAAAAGTTTCTCATGGAGAACTACGTGCTCGCGAAGCCGGAGAGCCTCTCATCAAAACTGGGAGTCGAGAAGGTTCTGCGCCCCCACGTCCTGTCAACGATCGCAACCGACTTTGCACGCTCAACCGAGGAACTTCAAGAATTCTTCTCAAGCACTCTCTGTGCACACCAGTACGGCACCCGAGCAATCAATTCACGCATAGACAACATCCTCTCATTCCTCGCTAGAGAGGAAATGATAGAGTACGGTGATGACGGTAGATGGCTGAGAGCAACCAGGTTTGGGCGGAGAGTCTCAGAACTGTACATTGACCCTGCCTCAGCAGTGATAATCAGAGACGGCCTCTACAGGAGAGCAATGGAACTCACAGAGTTTAGCTACCTTCACCTGATCGCGCGCACACCGGACATCGCACCGAGACTGTACCCCCGCCATGGAGAAGACAACAAGCTTACCGCAATCGCGACCGAGCGGGCAAATCAGTTCATGTGCGAAACCCCCGACGAGTCATTCGACTCATTCGACATAGAGTACGGGGTCTTCATGTCTGAAGTGAAAGCTGCGGCAGTCCTCATGGACTGGATCCAGGAAACCTCCGAGGACAAGATCCTTAAAGCTCACAAGGTCGAACCGGGCGACCTTCTGAGACTGGTCAACCTCACAGACTGGCTCTTATACTCAACCCACGAACTCGCCGAACTGTTCGGACACAAGGACCTGTGCAACCCCATAAACCAGCTGAGACTGCGCGTAATGAAAGGAGTGAAAACTGAACTGATCCCCCTAATAAGGCTGCACGGAGTGGGCCGCGCCAGAGCCCGAGCCCTGCACGACGCCGGACTAAAAACGATCGAAGATATCCGAAAAGCACCCTACCCCGAACTCATCAAGGTTCCACTGATCGGAGACCAAGTCGCCAAAAAACTCAAAGCCCAGACAGGAAACGATGCAAAATCCGATCAAGAAGAAACCAGCGATCAAGAAAAAGATCAAGAAAAGCCCGCCTCAACGCAGGATGAGAACAAACAAAGGCTTCTGACGGAGTACTGACTCTCATTCGCAGGAATTTCCGACAACCTTTTAGGGAAGCCCCCTCATGATAACGATAGGAGTGCAATGAACAAGCAATGACCCAAAACGACGATGATCCCTCAACAAACACTAGGATCACTGCAAGACTGGTAGGAATCAAAGACAGGAAAAAACGGGATAAGACATTCAGCGACTGCACTCAACTCATGAAGTGGATGAAACGCCATGGGCGATACTGGTGGATCGAATTCCAAACCCCGAAGGGCAGAAGAATCCTCCAAGCCGACATTACCCTAGTCAAGGACGCACGAACAAAAAGTTAGGAGAAAAAGGAATGATACCGGACAGCATTGTTTGCCGCTATTGCAATCAATGCATGTTCGATGAAAAAACATACCACATTCACCTCTACAAGGATCATCATCTTATTACTTGTCCAGACTGTGGCGGAAACCTACGTGAACGGATACTTTCCAGTCCTATGACGCAGAAGTAAGGTGCTTAATCATGGGAAAACCCCAAAACGCAACCCTCGGGCAAAACACTCTCATTAGTCCAGGCGTGAAAATTGGCAAAGGCACAAAGGTTTGGCACTTCGTAAACCTTTACGAGTGTCAGATCGGAGAGAATTGTGTCATCGCATCATACTGTGAGATAGGACGCAACGTCAAGATAGGAAACAACTGCAAGATCGAATGCCGTGCATTCCTCCCAGAAGGAGTAACGATAGAAGATGACGTGTTCATAGGACCCTCAGTAACGTTCACCAATGACAAGTACCCCCCGAGCCAGGAGCGAACGAAAACCCTTGTGAAGAGGGGCGCATCGATCGGTGCGAATTCCACAATAATCTGTGGCGTAACCATTGGCGAACAGGCCATGGTGGGCGCCGGCTCAGTAGTTACAAAGAACGTTGCCCCACACACACTAGTCCTCGGTAACCCTGCAAGAAAAACTCGTAACATATGCGAGAAACAACAAATGATCCATAAAACTCCACACAAACACCAAAAGCCGCCGTTGACTCTCCACATAGAGAGCGGAGACAAAAACCGTTGCTGAAGCTACCCCTACCGCAATCAAAAACGCAAACGGTAACGTACCCTGCCCGCCCCAACTTGAACATCATTGGACCTGCACCTAAGAGAGAGTTCGTGAAAGTCATCGCAGTGGACGAACAGGCCCCCTTACATGAACTGTACGGCCCCTACCTCGTAGACGCAAAGGAATGGAACAAGTTTGCGTATGCCAACTCCATACCCTCACGTTACTGGAACCACGTCAGAATATACCATTGCCCCCCGAACAAAACATTCGAGCTTGACACCGTCAACCTAAAGGAAGACACAGTTAAACGAAAAGACCATCCCCCCACAAACGATGAAGGTTACTGCCCTCGCAGGCTTCTGATCCCGGTCCCTCCACAAACAACAAGCACCAAACTCAAACAAGCATGGAGCATCGTCACAGACACTTCGACCTACCGAAAATATGCGCGAAAACTCGCGACCGTCCAAAAACAACAAAACAGACTGAACACCAAAAAACAGGAACTCTCCAACGAACAAAAACGCTTCACAGCCAAATGCATAAGTGCCCTCCTTGAAGGCAACCTCCCACCCCCCAAAACGAACGCCGGAGAACCAGCCTCATGATCCAACTAAAATTGAACAGCAGAAAAATTCAAACGAGCAAACTCCTACAAGACATAAACAACCTACAGAAACAGGTAGCCCTAGATCTGCCCGACCAGAAATACCCCTCACAAGTGAAAGCCCTCCAAGACTTCCAAGCTAAGCTCAAACAGCTAAAAGACGACGTCCTCAAACACAGAGAAGGAAAGACCAACACATGCTAAAGCTAACCATTCCCCCCTCGAACACATTAGAAACTGTGACTGCCCGCATCCGCACGAACAACGAGTGGCCCTCCAGAGAGATCAAATGCGTGAAGGTGATCACGGTAGAACAATACGGTCTCTTCGGCCCATACCTCGTAACAGACGCAGAATGGAAACTAACCGAGATAACTCCCCTCGCAAAGGTCAAACTGTACCACTGCCCTCACCCCCACATGTGGCAGCAACAGGGAACACAGAGGACCGTGTACGATATTAACGAAACAGACGAGACCTTAAGAGAGCAACTCTACCCCCGTAGGCGACTACTCCCCGTGCCCCCAACAGTAACGAAAATGATCCTTAATGAAGTGTGGGCAGCCATCACAAGCGATCCCCTCTACAGGCACTACAGCCAAGAGATCGAGAAAGCGCAAAGACAAGGGATTGTCTGTCTAGCTCAATACGAGTACACTGTGAGCTGCGCAACCATACTGCTCACAGGTCACTCCTCAAAGAATTAAGGATACATTCTCAGATTTTACCAAAGAAGCCGGCAGAATGTCAAACCATCGTTTCTAATTCTATTTCACCGAAGATATCCTCGACGCGATCTATTGTTTTACGCATTTTCCAGAACAGGTTCTCCTTATCGATGTGTGTACCATGTATGACCCCATTATTCCACATGTTTTTCAGTTGAGGAAATGTCAGGGCATCTCTTTCCTTGGTTCCTGCCTGAAACTCAGTCCCGTCATAATCAGAAGGAAGATACACGTCAAGTTTTGTCGTCGAGTCAGAGATATGGTCCTGGTCAATCAGCCTCATCACTCTATCATAGGCCGCCTTATTGCTGAACGTGTATCTGACGAATTTTTGGATACACATTTCAATCAAACCCTTTTTTTCCAAGGTTAAATGTACGTGATCCGGGCCTCTTCCATGATGTTGTCGCGCCCTACTGTTCTGATGTGACATGCCAGTTTGCGATTCCCGACAGCTTCCAAGTATCTTACTTGTTTCCGGTACGCCGCTCGTTCAATCCTTACTCTGTTCTCGTCATTAACCGGGCCTTGTCGCAGGTGATGATCTTCATGCACAATTATTGAAGCAACCAGGTCAAGGTCACGTTTTTGGCGTGCCGTTAGTTCGTGCAGGTTGATCGCGATCACTCCCGTCTTTTCATTCGCGGTGGCAACATTATAGGTACGCGACCTCTCAATGATCCTTTTAGCCACTAAATCGCATTGTTTGAGATTGAGAAGGGCACGGGTGATTATCCTCTTGAAACTTGCTGAGCCTTCAACCGTAACCAATCTCATCACACCTCTCAAAGCGTTAGCGAGCTCGAGTTGAGACGTGTCTTGGCGGAGGTAAGATTGGGCGCATCCGCTCAATGAGCTGAGCTAGTTGAGTGATCGTCTCATTGACTTTTGGAGTGAGGTGATAGAATTTTGCGGCCCTTCCAAGCTTGAGCGGTGTGGCTTTTTGAATTTCCCTGTACTCACCATCGACGAGCCCGAACTCGGCCAGCGTGGCCAGGTGCAGGGCCGTGTTCCGTTGCGACGCCCCGATCAGCTCAGCAATCTCCTTGATGTAGAGTGGCCGGTTTGAATCGCGTAGGGCCTGGATGATCTTCTGCCGGGTTGGCTGAACTAGAACAAACAGCAGTTCGAAAGCTTTCTCAGCAGCCTCAACGTCTGTATTCGAAACGTGTCCAGGCATGAAGGGTCAACTCACATGTGGATAGCATGCTTCTACATATAAGTGTATTGATTTCGTAGTAGTTTGACTTCCATCACCCGCACTCTGACGATCAAAACTTCAACTTCGATGCCAGAGAGGCTCGTACACGATCACGGTGACCGTGACCGGCGAGAAAGAGTCACACGCCGTGTAAGCACTAAATCAAAAATGCAGAAGGAAACCCTCTTATAGGCCTATTATAGACTGTAGTATTGGGATGAGAGGAAAGAAGCCAGCAGCTGCCTCAGCAAGCTAGGAGAATTGTTCCCGCAAGGACGGTTCTCTGTGCAGAAGGTAAAGGTGCTGCTTTCTAGATCTCATCCTCAAATCAAGACACATACAGGTTGTGAGTGTTGTGGACGCTTTAAACAGGGATTTGGCGTCTGACGGCAAGCCGACACCCATTTCTTGGGAGAACCTAGTTGAAACGATCCTCGACTCGTATAGGTTGTACACGGAAAGAAGATAGCAGGGAACTCTCAGGGGTGATTTTCTGTGAAAAAGCTAGACCTGAACCGTGAACGACTGGAACAGCTCATAACCCTGCGTGCCTTTGTAGACCTGAGCGCGCAGATCAAACACCTAAAACAAACAAAACACAATTCCCAACAGCACACCAGACAATTGCAGTCAATATTTTCCGCCTTTGCACAGACCCTGGGCCTCTGTAGTGAACTCAAGGCCTTAGAAGCGAACCGTGAACAATTGAAAGAAAATAGATAGGGACGACGGGACCGCTCACGCAGCTGCCCTCACCAGGTAACAAGCGCACTGCCCTGGATCTTTCCCGCGCAACTGTACCTTCTGTAAACCCTCTACCTGCGCTCTCGGGGAACAGTTGGCCTTGGCCTCACGGATGCGCCGTCCCTAAGAGTAATCGTCCGTCCCTGATATTTATAGATTTCGCAAAAGGGCCATAGACAATGCTGTTGAGACTGGAATTCTCGCTGAGGTTTTCTATAGATGTGGGACGGATGTGTAGGGAAGGTTTAAATCGAACGCAGTGTGCATTACGTTCACATGAAGTGTTGAAGTGAGCATGTTGTCAAACTCTAAGCTTTTGACAGGCGTGTCTGGTCTTGATAAGTTATTGGGCGGCGGTCTACCGGAGCAGAGTTTCATACTTGTCGCCGGAGGCCCTGGAACCGGGAAGACGACCCTGGCCACGCAGTTTCTGGTTAACGGAATCAGGACATGCAAAGACAACGCCGTTTTCGTAAGCCTAACCGAGAACAGGGCAGACTACTTCAGGGAGATGAAACGATTCGGTTGGGACCTGGCAAAACTTGAGGCTGAGAAGAAGTTCACTTTCGTCGATGCATCTCCGATGAGACACATCCCCGGACAAGTGAACATTGGCAAAATGTCACTTGGGAAACAAGACTTTACACTGCTCAGCCTGATCGAGAACATTAACGCGGCTGTCAAAACGGCGGAAGTCAAAGCATCGGGACAGATACGGTTAGTCGTCGACCCGCTCACACCTCTGGTTCATCTACATCAAGACTTGGCAAATAGACGAAACCTGATGCTTGACTTCGTAGACGCCGTCCTCCAGACCGGAGCGACCTGTATTGCAACACTGGAGCTACCTAACATGGGAGCAACACGAAGATATCAACTGGAAGAGTACGTAGCTCAGGGAGTTATACTCATGCAGACGATCAAGGCCGAGAACGAGAAAGAGCTTACCCGCATGCTCCAAGTCGAGAAGATGAGAGGATCCGAAATAAACGATCAACTACACCCATACGCGATAACTGAGAACGGAATCCAAATGCTCAAAGAGATGCCTGCACAAATCTCTCAAAAATAGCGAATTGGGAGGCGTGAGGAGTCGACCACCCTCGCTCATGATGATTTAAAACGACTTGCCCGACAGGTAGCTGAAAAGGAGTTAGGTTTTGACATAGGTGATGAGGGCGCAGAACTTCTCACTCACAAAGCTGAGAAAGCGTGGGAAAATTGGCTTCAATCTGCAAAGATACTCATTCAAGCATCTAACGAAACAGGATTAACCGACACAGCCGCTAAACATCTTGCAAAGAAAGTTTGGACCACTTTCTGGAAAGATCAGCGAGTGGCAGGGCCGTAGAATTTGTCTTGTGCTATGTCAGCCCTAACGAGGATACGTGTGAGGAGACTGTAAGCATGACCATATTCTATCTTGAAAAGTCCGTGCTCATAGAAACGGGCCAAAAAGACGAGTGGAACATTGCAATCAGGCTGTGCCCTAACGACAAGACGAGAGTGATAATGCTTAGCGGCTGGACTTATTTCTGTCCAACATGTAAGGAATTGTGTGACCTACGAGAACCGCAATGCCACGTCGGATATGAACAGAACGTGCACTGCAAAACCACCTCTCCAGGTGATTCAGATCACTTGTTTTACTGCGAAACCCATCGCGTGAATTTCGGCTACCCCGGGGAACCTATGACTCCATCAAACACAACGCATTAATAGTGCTCTAGTGGCATATGGATCGGGTAAACTGGCAGTAAAACAAAGCACCGTTTGACCTCACGCCACCAGTGGCCACTGACAGTGAGAGAACGGCTACTACACAAAAATACCAGTTTGCCCACATACAAAGAACAGCTATCAACTGAATAGAACTCAACCAACACAAAAGTTAAATAGTTGAACTGCGTTCAGTTTACTGAACGGCTACGGCTAAGGGAGGGATCGAACCATTTGATCCAACTGAAGTTAAGCAGGAAACAGTTGACCGAAGTAACTTGGCCAATGAACGAGACCCTCCTTCAGGTCTTCAAGAACAAACACCGCCCACGGATCGTTGCATATCTGATCGAGAAACACCAAGGTACACACGTTAGCGATGTTTCCAAGAAACTCGGGATCAGCAAGGGGTCCACCTTTGTTAACCTCAGCGAACTAGAAGCGGCCGGCGTACTAGTTCACAGGTGGGCGCTCAAGAAGAAAGAAAAAACACGCATGGCAGTGAAAATTTACTCGCTAAACCCAAAACTCCCTCGGAGCATTAAAGACACTATCAAAAGACTGGTCACAGATGGGAAACCAACATGATAAAACTCCGCATGGCCCCCCCGAACCCTGACCAGGTTCAAACAGTAAAGCTTCGCGCCCGCATGCCCAGTGTTGTGAACATAATACGACGAGACGAAACCCTAGAGTTCGTAAAAGTGATAGCGGTGGACCCGACGATACGAGAACAAGACGGCCTGTTCGGCCCGTACCTCGTGCTGGCCGAAGCATGGAGAAGCACAAAGTCACCATTCTCGCTGACCTCAAGGGTTAGACTGTACTACGATCCTTCACACCAAAGCGTACAGGAGCAACAAATACGAAAGACCGCAACGTACGATATCAACATAACAAACGACCTCGTGGATAAAGACTGCGCGTTCACAACTGACAACGGCTACTATCCCAGCAGGCTCCTAATTCCGGTCCCACCAGCGATAACAAGAACCAGCTTCGAACAGGCAATGAAGGCCATCATGAACGACCCCCTTCACACGACATACCGCCAAGAGATCACGACCATTGGAAAACAACAAGAACAGCTGAGCGCTAAGAAAGAAAAACTCGCGAGAGATCAACACGACTTCGCAGTTAAGTGTGCAACCATACTGCTCACAGGATTCCCACCAACAGGAGAGAATCAAACCATTTGATCCAACTGAAACTAAACAAGAAACGGCTGCAGCATATCCTAACTTCTCCAGAGCCTTGCTGGCCCTTCACAGTTGAACCATTCAGAACAATTGAGTCTTGGTCAAAAGATAACAAAGGCATATGGAAAACACTTGAACGAGTGCGGCAGACCCTAAACCCCCCTTACAGGAGGAAGCTCCCCCAGTGAAGACACTGAACCTAAATCATGAACGATTGGAACAGCGTGTAACAGCCCAAACCCTCGCTAACCTGCCCGCGCAGATCAAACTGATAATGCAAACAAACCCTGAGCAGTACAGGAAACAGTTGCAATCACTCACACGGACGCTCGTGCAGACACTGAAACTCTGTGGAGTCAAGGACCTAAAAGAAAGCCACGTCAATGTGGGCATGCTATCTGCACTGATGCGCCTTTCCCACCGTGAACGCGCACAGAACGCCGTTGTTGCATACCTCATTGACTGGGTGGTGCTGGGAAGGAAAAAGGATTGATAAAACTCCGCATCCCTTCACCGAACCCTGACCAAGTTCAAACAGTAAAACTCCGCGCCCGATTCGGCGCGTCCTCGAACACCGCACAACGAGACATGATACTGGAGTTCATAAAGGTGATGGCAGTGAATCCAATGATACAGGAACAGGACGGCCTATTCGGCCCATACCTCGTGCTGGCCGGGGAATGGAAAAGAAGAAAGTCGTTTTCTTTATTGACGGGCCTAAACATCAAGCTGTACCCCGACCCCTCACTGCAAAGCATGCAAGAACAACAAAGACGAAAGAACGCAGCGTACGACATCGACATAGAAAATGATGCTGTGTACAAAGACCATGCACTCACAACCGACACTGGCTACTACCCCCACAAACTCTTAATCTCAGTTTCACCCACAGTAACGAAAGCAAACTTCAAGCAGGCAATGAAAACCATCACGAGCGACCCCCGCTACATCTCGGCTGCACGTCAGCTCGCAATCATCAAAAAACAACAAGAAAAGCTAAACTCTAGAAAAGAAAAACTCGAGAGAGGTCAACACGACTTCACGGTTAAGTGTGCAACCATACTGCTCACAGGATTTTCACCACTAGGGGAGAACACAAAGTGAAGCCACTGAACTTGAATCATGAACGATTAGAACAATGCGTAACCTCCCGTGCCTTTGCGGACCTGAACGAACAGATCAAACACCTAAAACAAACAAACCCCACCCACGAACAGTACGCGGAACAGCTGCAGTTACTCACACGGACGCTCGTGCAGACGTTAAACCTCTGCGGCTTCAAGGACCTGAAAGAAAAACACCTTGACGTTGTCCTGTTGTCTGAACTGATGAGCCTCCACCATCACAATGAAGAATGGAGTCGACTATCCCCAATATGGTTGAGAGGAGAAAGAGATTGATAAAACTCCCCATACCTCCACTCGACCCAACTGTGACACAAATCATCACACTTCGAGCATGCACAAAACACCACAACACACGAACGCTCGAATTCATAAAAGTCCTAGAAATAGGCGAGGGCATGCCCGACGGACCGTACCTCGTACTGGTCAAGGACTGGCAGTCCAAAAAGAAATGGGTCAAACAGTACCTACCCCTCCACCCAGACTTCAATAGACTCAACGCTCCCGACAAAGAGAAGAAAGAGGGACACGATGTTGACATGGTGGCCGACTACATCAAGCAGTGTCTCCGAGGACATTTAATCCCCCTCCCAGCAAAGACAACTAACACGGACGTGTCCCATGCAGTGAGAAAGATCAGAGACGACCCCCAAAGCCAAAAACTAGAGAAAGAGATCGAAACCATCAACCAGCACGTGGCAAACCTGCAAATACAACACATGAACCTCAGCAACGAAAGACAAAAATTCATCACAGAGTGCACGGCTCTTCTGCTCACTGGCCACAAACCAAACCTCACAAAGGACGGAGATGCACAAACCCGCTAGACCCTAAGAGGAAAGATGACAAAACATGATCACACTCCCCCCACCGCCACCCCTGAACCTACACACCATCGACCCCTTCACCCTCCACACCCTCATAACAACACAAACAAGCAGAGGCCAAAAAACCAAGATGTGCACCCAAAAATTCCTCAAGGTGCTCATACTAGGACACGATACACCGTATGGACCAGAATTCACACTGGCAAGCGATTGGAAGTCCCACAAGAACAAGTTAGCTCTGTACTCCCCGGGGCCTCAAAGATCTTACATACACATGGAAGTAGATTTCTATGCGCACTGGCCACGAAAGGAACTAGTACCCCTCCCCGCGAAGACTACTTGGAAAAAAGTGGAACACGTGCGCGAAAAGGTGCAAAAAAACCTGCCCCATGAAACTCCAAAAACCGTTACCGCCTGCGTGATCATGCTGCTCACCGGGCACTCACCAAACCTCACTACGAAAAAGGATGGAACGATACAGACATGCTAACCCTACCCTTGATAGAAAACCCACCCCGGTTAATCAAGAGGCGTGAAAGATGGGATGGAGTTACAAGTATCTAACCCTACGCGCCCTACCCGGCAACCTCCGAGAAAGGGCTCTCCAAGATCCTTTGTTCAGAGATCTGACTGAGACTGCCGCTAAAGCTCGTGCTTTCGAGAAGCTGCGAGAAAAAAAATGGTATGAAGCATACGCCCACCCTCCCTCCAAGGATAAATGGCTTTCGCTGCTCCGAGAGAAACCTGAAGACCCCTTAGTCGCGGAGTTCGTTGAGTGCGACGATGGCGTCCAAGGCGAACTCCCAATCTACTGTATCCTATTCTACCATTTCGATAATGCTGTGATCGTTCAATACTCGAGCGCATACTTTGACGTGCACAGTGACTGGTCAAGGACTGCCGTCGGTTTGCTCTGGAGATGGGGCTGCCGGGGGGAAGTCATCATGGTCGCCGCGAACAGTGTGTGTGACGACGCTGACATCAACATCTTCACTCTTGATGATAAGAAATTGTCAGTGAAATACTTTGAAGATGAAAAGGCGGACTATGAAAATGAAGAAAGCATGCCGTACGAAAAAAAGTACGCTCGATTCAAAGGATCCCCAATTGACTTGATGAAGAGTCATGACTCACTTCTCAACCAAACCTTCCCTGACCCCTTCCTCGTGCTAGGCATCAGAACAGCTGAACTCAAAAACAACACTCCCAACCCTCAACTGCATAAGAAAGAAGAAATCTTCAACATTAGAGGAACAGAAGAATGATTCGACTCCGCCTGAAACTGAAACATCTGAAACGACTCGTGATCATACGCGAGTACGCAAACCTAAGTACACAAACAGCTCAGCTGCCGCTACAAACAGTACCTCAGTACGCAGCACAACTAAAACAGCTTATCAGAAACATGAAAGAAAACCTTGCCTGCAAGAAAGACTGCACCTGCCTCGAATGTCCCGACTTTCCATTTGAAACAATTCTCAATCTTCCAACCAAAAACTTCAAATGTGAGCCCCCCAGTTCATGTCCGGGAACGTGATTGGGAGAGATAGTCCGATGTTGATTTACGGCCAGGAAATTCCTTTGCTTCTGCTGTTGCAGTACGCGAGCGTACGCCACACGGAGGGTTTTCAGCGAGTTAAACTACACAAAGAAATCGCGTCCAAAGTGACCGCGGCGTCGGGATGGACTGACGGTTCAGTGGAGCTCAATGAATGGATGGAGAAGTTTGAGCACTGGTTCGACGTGTTCATCGCTCGAATGGGCAGACAGTACCCCCACGTCTTCAAGAGAGCGAAACCACCTAAGGAAGTGTACGGCATACCCGTCGCGGTATCCACCAGCTGGAAGTGCAAAATCTGTGGCTACCACACCATCACGACAGAAGCCCCCCAATGGCTTCCATGTTGGAAAGCGGTCTGGAACTTCTACGCTCCCGCCCAAGGACTAAAACCCACTCAGACAAAACAGCAAACTAGAACTACGAAAACAAAGACTCCAAGAACCCGCGAGGAACTTGAGACCGTTCAGAAAGGGAGAAAGAAAATGCTCCTGACCATGGAAGAGATGAAAGGAAAATGAAACCGGTTCCTCTCAGTCCTGACGAAATGGAAAGAAAACTCAAGCAGCGTTTATGCACCGGATGGGTTGTCGTTACCGGTGATGTGGAAGCGATCTCTCGACTGGAGAATACTTTTTTCACTCCCGGAACGCCGAAGAACACAGACTTTGAACTAATGATCCTTCCCATCACCCGGGGGGTTGGAGTACAGTACTTATTCTTAGCTAAGAAACAACGCCTCAAAGAACTGAAGATCCCAGACCTTGAAAGAACCTTTGAACTTCACTACGCTAGCCTTAACGAAAACACCGCTGTGGTTCAACAAACAATAGCAAAGGATGGAGAACCAAAACAAGTAGACACCTACGTTAGAAACCTTCTAACAAAACTGCGATGAAATCCTCATGATCAAACTCACCATCAACTACGAAGACCTAATCGACCTGCTGATGAGAAAACACAACTCTGAAGTTAGAAGGGCGCATGCTCCAATAGATTCCTTTTCCATTAACCTGAGAGACACCAAACTTGCTTGCGGTCAACTCGCTTCCTTTCTAGAAGAAAGAAAGGAATATCTAGTGTATGCGTATATCATCAGTCACGCGACGAACATATGCAAAGTTGAGGGTTAACACGATTTGCAACAACTGAACAAAAGAAAAAGTGGACAGAGCACGTTTGGGGCCGGAGATTGACGAGTTTGAAAGGTACCCTAGTTCTTCATAGCTGGCACTCTCAGGCCGCGGACACCATATCGCGGACCAAACTTAAATTTGACTGGGTGATAGCTCTTGATTCCTTCCCGGACATTTACACTCCATCACTGGAAATGCTGGCCGCCTTTCCAACCCCTTTGATCAGGCTCGCGGCACGGAGGTGCGCAACACATTCAGAGATACGGCGTGCCACCGCAAACCTTGACAGGGGCGAATACCCCTCGCGCGTAATGAACAGGTTCAACACTAGCCCAATCAAGCCACAGATGCGCCTGGCAGTACCTGCCAAAGTGTTGCTTGTTCACACAGACTACGTCAGACAACACATGAGCATGAAGGTAAGCATTGAGCAGCTAATCAGTGACCTGACGATGATCTATGCAACAAAGTTTGGTATCCAGCTTTACTCGAGCCCACCGCAAAAACTCATGAACCTCCCTCTGAGTGCACATAAAAACAGAGGAAACACCCTACTGGACATAGATGCCACCTACCTGTACGAGATGCAACCTGACTGCTACACTCCAGTGCAAGGCGCAAGAGCAGAAGACTTAGGGCACACGGCCCCGGTTCTCTCTCTCATCAAGAAAACGAAACCCTCACTGATCACCTTATCAGAGGTCACAAACGCAGCGCTGAATGACACTGCAAGCCAAACCAACAACTTCATAAACACGATAAAGAGGAGAGGCTACACGATAGAGGATGGCGGCGTCCTCGACGGCGATGACACCCCCATTCAAACACTGAGACTTTTCAAGGAATACTACGACGTCGTCCAAGCCCCCCTACTGGCGAGAAAGGAGCACCTCAGAGAAGGAGGACGAGAAAGAATGATAACTGGCACAAAACAATTCTTTGCGAGAAGGATGCTGAACTAGGTGCTACAACTCCCTCAACCCTCACCAGCCAACGTGAGAACCATCAGTTCCGTTTGCCTTCGTGTGTACTCTTCGTCTGGAAAGATTCAAAAAGCAACCTTCATCAAAGTACTCAAAGTCGGTAACCTCATAATGCCCCAACTACTGTACGTTCTGGCTGAAGACTGGCGATCACACAAGGGCAAAACAGACAACCTGAAGCTGTGGCACCTCATCCCCAAAGAACACCAGAGCCTCACCCCGGACAGACAAAATCTCTACGATGCCGAAGTCAACTTTTGGGAGTACCACAGAGGAGGAGGCTTCTCACTAATTCCCCTCCCAGCAAAGACAACAGACAACGACCTTGACCACACGCTGGACATAACTATGAGATACATCCACCAAGACACCCCTGTAGACAGATCCTTGTGCACTTGGACCATATACACGATCACCCTGCTCACCGGACACATTCTCACTAAAGAAGTGATCAAACAGTTAAGAAACAGCTGGGCTGCAAACCCCTTTCCAATCATGAGAACACGCAAGCTTAAGAGGAAGAAAAACGAACAAGATAGGGAGGTCGTAATAGCTCAATGCGTGTAGGGTTTGATCTTGACGGCGTACTTTCGACTCAGAGCTTGACAATACTCGCCATTCTGACGCATACGCGAGGTCTCAACTTCGCTAAGGAGTGGTACTACCGTGAGTGCGAACTCAAGATGGATCCGAAACAGTATCTGGCCAAAGAAGATGAGCCGATAATAGTGACAGCACGCGAAAACATTCCCGGCATCGTCAAGATCACTGAAGAATGGATTGAGATACACATCGGAAACGGAATACCCATAGTCTGGCTGAGCATGGAAAGCAAGCTGCCACCCCCCATCTCGCTCGGCGGAGTAGTCGGAAGTAAAAAATCACTGAAGGTACTGAACACGATGGCCGTGAAGAAAGCAGAAGTTATCAATCGGGAAGGCATAGAAGTGTACTTCGACGACTCCGAGTACCTAGTCAAGAAACTCAGAGCAATGTGCCCTGGCTGCAAGGTAATACACTATGGCGCCCGCGTTTGAAAGAGATCAATGGTGACCGCTCCTGGAGTTCACATGGTACGTGTTGGCCGTCTTAGGCGCCATTGCCTTTACCATCATGACTCTACTGATCAAGTCAACTGTCAGTGCGATCCCGCCAGAAAAACTGCTCTTCTATGTCTTTCTGCTCGGCACAATCCTACTGTTTGCTAAACTCATCGGCACCGGACAAAACCTAACCATTGGGTTATCAGACCTAGCAGTGCTCACAGCAATCGCCCTCTGCTCCGTATTAGGAAATGTTTTGTTATTCACATCATACAAGGTGGGACCTAACCCGGGCTACGTCGATGCGGTGGCCTCAACAAAAATTGTTCTGATCGTCATTTTATCAGCAGTGCTGTTGGGCTCCAAACTCAACGTCAAAGGTTTACTGGGCGCCTTACTCGTGCTGGCTGGAGTTATCCTGTTATTAATCTCACAGCCCACATAACGCTTAAACGTCAGTGAGCGTCTCTGTACGTATGTGAGAAAGAAATGTGTGAATCTGTGGCGGTGAAAGAGTTTGAAGAGTAGTTTTTGGGCTTGGCGACGTACCCCTGAGTTACTAGCTGAGGAAGTCAAACGCCGACGCAAACAATCTAGTCAATGACGCGACCTGTTTTTTAGCCGCCGCCCACCAGTTCCATAATGTCGATACTATCAATCGTGATCGCGTCTTTCTCAAGAAGAGACGTGTTTAAACCTTCAAGCATTCTGATGCTGTGCCCATTGACGAGCATGATCAGGCTTGGGCTCAACTCCTTCGTTCCTGGAACAAATATGTATGACCTAACCTTAGGGCCAACTTTCTGAAGGAACTCTTCTAAGAGTTCTCCAACATTTTTCACGTTTCCAGGAAGTTCAATCTGATCTGTCCCTGCAGCTATCCTGAGACGCCCGTGCAATTTCACTTGAATCGTCATAGTTTACAGTGCCCGCGTGTGATTGGCGATGCTGCTATGAGGATACACAGTGTCCGACTCCAACGAAGGTTATTAGGACGGTGAAGTTTGGCATATTAATGGTCATGCTTGAACTTGGCCAATTATTTGGAGAATAGAAGGGATCAACGGTCTCTGTATTGCCTGTATTGCACCAATCATGCTGTGACTCGGCTGGCAGGGTTATGGATGCTGTGTTGTGAAATGTGCCTGATTGAACCGTTATTTCAAGTGAACCGTTAGGCACTAGAAGCGCTGTGGTGTTTCCAATACTTGAAGGGTTCAGCAGCCGTTGGAGTGAGGTGTTTGGAAGGGTGAAGTTATCGAAGTTTTGAGTGTATGACCCAAACCAGTCGGTCGTCTTTGACCAGCTAGTATCAACGATCGTTTTTCCTTGTGAATCTCGAATCAACAGGTGCCCATAGATGTTCGGGTGAGTATCGTACCCTCCAGTAACGTTGCTCGCTGATATGACGATGTTACTAATCATCCAACCGGTAAAAACCGAAGTGTACTGAACTTTATGAACGGGTTGCTGAACTGGCTGCGCGGTCGGCTTCGACCCTGAAATCGAGAAGGCCGTCCAGGCCACCACCCCGACAAGCAGCACAACAACGAGAACCACAATGAGAGCATCTCGCCTTCGCATTCTTCTTTTCTCCTCGCTCTTTGACCTTCCAATCCAACTTAGCCCTTTTAAGGTTTCCCCTCAGCCTCATCTGACCGACCGACCATTCCCTTAAGAAAAGGGGGTGAACTGACAGGCCGATCAAGACAGTACGATCGCTAAGAAAGCTGTCGAACACAACACACAAACATTAATAAGGAAGCTGATGACATGGTGACTTAATTGATGAGCTATGAAGATATCGGAACTGAAGTTTGGGATGAAACGGGTCGATGTTGAAGGCAGAATCACTGAGAAGGGAGAGCCCCGGCAGGTTCAGACCCGTTTTGGTGACACTATCAACGTTGCGGACGCGATCCTTACCGATGATTCCGGCTCGATCAAGATGTCTCTGTGGAATGAGCAGATAGACAGCGTTAACGTGAACGATGAGGTGCGTGTTGAGAACGGCTACGTTACGAGTTTCAGAGACGAAGTACAACTAAACGTGGGAAGGTACGGACGACTCATTCCCAAGCAGCCATGATGGGCCGTGCTTGGTGAAAGCGGATGAGATCAAAGTGTGACATCCTCCCATGACTAAAGTCGTGGGCTTCCCGCATCACGGCTTCGGCTTACCAATCCTCGCAACGAGGCAATTGGCAGAGGCTTCTGCTCTGCGGGTGACAACCCCCTGTCCGGGGGCGAGCACGCTAAAGCGGTGCTGAGCCCTAACCACTTGACCAGTTTCGCGCTGTTCACATCCCTTGGCAGCCGCACACCACAGACTGGGCACAGGTGTTCCCTGTCCGCAAGCGTCTTAGGAACCCACGTGAGACAGTTGTAACAGAACTGCGACGTGCCCCATGAGTCCACGAAGACAACGAGCTTTCCAAGCCTGTTGGCAGTGTGGATACATTTGCGTGCGAAGATGCTCCATGATGCGTCCTGTATGGATTTGGCGAGGCAGTGGTTTTGGAGCATAGCTGCGACGTGCAGCCGTTCTAGGACGAGTACATCTGTTTGTTGGTAGAGTTCTGCGACCAGCTGGTTCTGCCAGTTCATGCGCTGTCGTGCAACGTGCAGGTGAAGCCTAGCCAGCCGGAATGCCAGTAACCTGTACCGTCGTGATCCGTGCGTCTTCCTTGACAAGTGTCTCTGCAGTTGTTTCAGTGTTTCTTCTGACTTGCGCAGGAATTCCGGGTAGTTTGCTGACTCCGAGTTGTCCAGCGTGAGGTACCGTTCCAGTCCAAGGTCGCCTCCACGAATCCTATCCAGCGGCACAGCATCGATGTCCCGCTTTTCAGGTGTCCCTTGCTCTGTTAGAAGTATGATGTACCATTCTCTTGCATCATGTTTGATGACGAGTCGCTTGATGACGCCTTGTAGTGATCTGTGCTGGAATACTCGTAGCTTGCCAACCTTGGACAACTGCAACCTTCCATCAGCTTCAAGTTTGAAGCCTGACTGCGGGTAGACGAGCGACCTGTAATCTTTTTGCTTCTTGGCGTGTGGGAATCTGGCTCTGCCTTCAAAGTAGTTCTGGAACGCCCGGTAGACCCTATCAGCCACATTCTGTACTGCCTGCGAGTGTACTTGGATTAGCTTTGGGTTGCTGCGTCGGATCTCGAGTGCCATGGCTCTGAGGCCTGTCAGGGTCAGGTTCTTGTGGTTCAGGTGGTGCTGCCGAATTTTCTCAGCCCTGAGTATATTGTAGAGTTGGCAGAGGGCGTGCAGGCTGCGTTTGAGCCGCATCTCCTGCATGCCTGATGGATACGCGCGGTACTTGTAGGCTAAGAGCATTCGACAGAGGCCAACAGTCATCTTCGTGTGCACGTCACCATTTAAAGATTGCGATCTAGCTCGCTTTCATCCCCTGATTAAAATCAGGGGTTTTCTCACTCGCAGTTTGATAAACTCTATGCGATGCTTGTAGTCATAGTGGCTGGGGCCGTGGGCGTCTTTCTCTCGGACCTGTACTGGCACAATGACGACACTTGATGGGGCGCCGTTCTTCCAGGCATCAGGAAATAGTGAATTCAACTCGTCCATGTCGGGTTGGTTATACTCCAGTCAACCTGCGCGTCGACTGACATATTGAGTATTTGTTCGTTCCCGTACTCGTCGGTCATCATCACGAGATCTTCTTGCTGAACTATCAGGAGTGCCCTGAAAGGGGAGAAGGGAACGGACTGCATCAGGAAGCGGTTAAAATCGTACGTGACCGTTTCTCCCGGTTTGAGATATTCAGTTATACCACAGTTCACTGCTGTTTCCTCCATGTAGTGATGGTATTCAGGGTAGTAGTCGCCTATGTTGTTGAAGTGTTCCAAGCATATGCGGAAGCACCCTGGTGCAGCACCGTTGTTCATGGCCACTATGTGAAAGAGAAGACGTTGTCCCGGGTAAGCAAATTCAGGCGCTTGGAATGTAACGATTACTCCCCTCGCCATCGCCACCGGCGCCGCTGCTGCGTCGGGTAGAAGAGCCAATCCCCGCAACGCCAGAACAACCATCATCAGCACGATCACTGTGCGCTGCACCCGACCCCATCTTCCGTTGTTGTGCTTGATCAATCAAACCACTTGCAAAAGCTGGGCAGCTCACTTTAAAGTGCTCAAAAAAGTGTTTTCTGTACAACCCCTTGTACAGCAATACGACAAGGCGCCTAAATGTTTGAACTTAGGAAACTGCCTGTTTTGGTGCCCCTCACTTTCACAAACGTGTACAGAAGTGCACCGGCGCCTAAGGCAAGGTTTAGACATGCCAGCCAGAATATTATGCTACTCGAGTTCAGGATTAGCCCTGATACCCCTGCAGCTATGTTGAATGCGCCGACCACGTGGATCAATTCCTTTTTACCATCCAGCGTTATGAAATAACTTTTCTTCGCGGGCTATTAAACCTTCCCCGCAAATGAAGATTAAGTTTTCTTCCGGCGGAATTGTCCCAGTTATTCCCATGAAATGGGAATGACTACACGACCATTTCAGTCTTTCTAGTGCTCAGATATTTTACGACACTGTGGTTCACGGCATCTCCGATTTTGCCACGCGCTCGCGTCAAGACCTCTCCAAGTTCTTTGCCGCATGAAACCACTTGCTTGTTCTGTATCACTATGAACTCGTCCTTGTGCTCTTGCAGCAGCCCGTCATAGTTGGCACTGAGATATTCCCTGTCTTCTTCGAAGTCTCTGAGCGCCATTGGTGTTCACGCGATCCAGTTGACTACTTCTCTGAGAGCTTCTTTAAGGTTCCCTTTCTTCATCCTTTCTCTTGGTTCCGCGCGTTTAGTGGCAGATGCAGCCTCTACTTCGAAAGAAACACTTAAATCACTCACAAGGGCTGATTAGATTAGACGGCTAAAAAGGAGAAAGGTTTTGTGAGTAAACTAGCCTCACTTCCGGACGACCACATAAAATCCCGGAATGATGGTCATGTAAAGAAGCTGTGTCGAAATTGGAACATAGCTGTAGCCATCACGATCATCGCTATGTGTCTCTTTCTACTCGACCCCAAAGGGTACACGATCCTTCGCACAGTAGCGTTGATCTTCGCGGCCATCTCAACCCCCTTTTGGGCAGGATCCTTTAAGGTTTGTTGGATGGCCAAGTGTCCGTACTGCTCACACTCTTTTGAGGTGGAAACACCTAAAAAACATACTCAACCAATCCTAGACTGCCCAGAATGTGAAGGCGTGTTCAGAGGACAAAAAGGGTTGCGCTAACTGAACGTTGACAGTTAACAAAGCATTGCAAACGCATGAACTAACGATTGAGTGGACGCGAACCACCTCCTTTTTGCCTGAAAGCGTACGTGATGAACTATCATCGAGACTGAACCGGCTCCATCAATATTTTCCTGAGATAAAACTACGGATAAAGGTAGGCATTACCCGAGCGTACGATGGCTTCGTGTTCCCCCCCAACAAGGGCCACCCTCCTAGGCTACTGATCAAAATTCGAAGAACGAAAACAGGTGTCTGGAAGTACCCAACCTACTGGACGCTCGCTCATGAGCTAATGCACCTTACCCAATTCAACGTGAAGATCCTCCCCGCCACGGAACGCGCAACCGACATCTACGCGCTCGCCCGCATACCCTTAAAGTTTATTGACGAACCTCCCAGCTATCTCACTATGCCCAAAAATGTAAGGAAGAGATGGATACGAGAACACGCGAAGGTCGCGCATGAACTTGCTCTGAGAGCGCTCGAGCAAAGAAACAATGGCCTGCGAAGGTACGCAAAATGGTGGGAAACAGAGTTCAGCAACAGCGTTTCTACAAACCATAAAGGCTATATGCGGCCGTCCGACATTGTCAAAGGAGGAAAAAGTGCATGAACGATGAAGTCGTCAGGGAAGCTGACAGAATCCGGGAGCTGCTTGGGCCTGGAACCCGAGTTGAAGTACTAGAAACCAAACAGGGCCCTGCCATCAACCTCGTACCGGATTGGCATAAGGGATCCATCGAAGTGGATGGGAGAGAAATAGCCTTCGAGCTACGCAAAGTCACGAAGAAAGGCTACTACAACGTCAAAATAGGCAAATGGATTGGAGGCGCTGGCACCACGGATGAACTCTTGGCAACAATAGATCACCTTGCAAAGAAAAAAGAAAGAGAAAAAAGTGAGGAAATACAACAGAACCACATACGTTAGAGTATTTGCCGGTGTGATGGGCATGGATTTGTTTGGTTTGAAACGACTTGGAGCGCCTCCTGAGAAACAACCGGATGGATGTACGTGCAAGAGATGCAATTGTCCTCACTCTGTAAGCTACCCACGACTGAAGGTCGTGGGCTTTCCGTCGGCGGTAGCGGTTTGTGGCACACTGTGCCATGCCGCTTCCTCATCGGAACGCAGGAGTCCGCTTACAGGGACTCGTCTACCGGCAACCTGGAACCATCGCTGATCAGGGCTTGGGTTCCGCGCCAGCAGAGATTTAATTGCAACAGCCAAACTGGCTTTGCGGTCACTGTTCACCGTCAATCCGCACCTCGGACACTTGAACAGGGTATAGTTGTCTGACACGTGTCCACGTGCAGCCACAGCACCGCAGCGGCTGCACCACTTTGACGTATGGTACGGATCGACTGGGACTAGGACGAGGCTCTTGTCGAAGCAGCGTGCTTCGAGAGTCTGCCTGAACTGGTAGAAGGGCATCCGGAGGACTTCCCGGTTGAATCTTCGACCTTTCGGGCTGAAACGCTTCAGCTCCTCAATGGCCATGTTAGCATCGTACTGGAGAGCGAGCAGGGTTATGTCTCTGACGACTTCTCCGACCCTGTTCTTGACAAAGTCGCGTTCTCTTGTCTTCAGCCTGTTGAGACTTCTCTGTGCCCGGTGGCTTCCTCGGTCAGCTAGGCTTTGCAGCCGGGCTTTGCGGATCATCATGCGTTTCCGTTTCACCCAGATGTCCTTGCCCATGTAGGTCTGCAGGAGCACCCTGCCCTCGGGGGATAGAATGGTTATGGCAAAGCATTTGCTGTTCACGTCCACTCCCAGCGTGTTCTCTCGACCCGGTGGCTGGGCAGTGGTGTCTTCTTTCTGCAGGTAGGCTACGACCTGTTGGTTTGCTGTGAGGCCGTAGGTTTTGCACGTCCACCCTGACTCGATCAGGTGACGGTATCGGCGCAGGTTTTCATTGTTCCTGACTGGTACTGCGATTCTTCTGCGCGGGTACGGGACGAACTCAACGAAAAAACGCTTCTTCGTCTGAAATGTGTGACAGTTCCGGGGCACGTTGAACTTGACCGTAACCGCTTCGAGAACGTTTCCTTTACATCTGATAACACTGCGCTCTATGTCACAAACTACCTGACTATTGAAGCCCGTCGCCTTCTTTGAGTCATGATAGGTCCGAGTGTGAAGCTCCATCAGATGCTTGCTGGTTCGAGCCTTGAGGAGCGTATTAGCTAGCAGGAGAGCATCCTGATTAAACCTGTTCAGAGCATGGGCTTTGCTAGTGGTCGGGTCCGTCTGGAGAAGTATCGCACGCTTCATAGCCCTGATCGTAGTTACTTGGCAGCTTGCTTCCTTAAAAAGTTGTTGACAATTCCTCCCATGAATGAATTCACGGGTTTCCTTGCCAATTTTTTATGAAACAGCATTCACTCGAAAAGAATTCCATCGGAATCGTCCAAGTTTTCTGCACAGCGTGCAATGACCTCTGCTTGACTCATTCTCTCGAGGAACACGAACACTGATATGCTCCCCCGGCTAAAGTCGCGGGGTTCTCGGGTCTTCACCATTCACTCGTGGGAGGAATTTCCGACAACCTTTTAAGGAAGTTTGTTCACGATAACGGCAGTTGACGATCTGGACTTTCAGAGCAAAGGTGTTCATACATGTCCCTCACTAGCCAGCAGGAAAGAATAGGCGCTATAAAGCGAGCGTTCGCTCAATACTACAGTCAACACATTGATAAGGTCGTTCTGCCCCCGGACTTTCAAAGTAGAGAATATGGCTTTCTCTCACTTGGCGAGAAAATGATGATACGTCACAAAGCGATCAAGACACGAGAAGACCTAGCAAGTCTAATCCAAACGATCGCACCCTCTGACGTGTACTATTCAACCGCGTACTACACAAAACCGATGGAACAGATGGAGAAGAAAGGGTGGCTTGGCGCTGATCTGGTCTTCGATATTGATGCAGACCACATCGACACGACTTGCAAGATAAGACACGACACATGGAAGTGCATGGACTGCGAACAAACGGGAGCAGGCCCCCCACCGGCACAATGCCCAAACTGTGGAAAAACAAAATTCGAAGCACACACCTGGTTCTGCGATGAATGTCTAACGGCTGCGAAGAATGAAATGTTCAAGCTCAAGAGCTTCCTAACTGATGACTTTGGTATAGACGACCCGGACATTCACATGTTCTTCTCCGGACACCGAGGGTATCATCTCCACGTCAGGAACGCAGACGTTCGCACGCTCGATGAAGGCCAACGCAAAGAGATCGTGGACTATGTGCTCGGCACAGGACTAGACTCGTCACGCCAGGGAATCTACAAGAAACCCAGGGACACGATAGTGGGGCCCCAACAGGAAGACGCGGGATGGCGTGGACGCCTCGCAAAGGAAATCTACAGGCTCATTACGGAAGGCACTGAAAAAGACCTAATGGATCTGGGACTGACGACATATCGTGCGAAACAGATACTCAACGAACGCGCACAGATAAAAGAAGATTGGAGAGAAAAGATACTGTGGGGCGAATTCGAAGATAGGTTCAGCATCAAGGACGACACGTGGCGAGCAATGATAGACAAAGCCATCACAACAGGAGCACTATCCGCAGAGATCGACACCGTCGTAACTACAGACATCCACAGACTGATCCGTCTCCCAGAAACACTGAACGGAAAAACTGGACTCCGAGCCGCAACGATACCTGACCTCAACACCTTCGACCCATTCACCGACGCCCTGGCCTTCGATGGAGAAACAACCATTCAGATCACCCAAACACCCGCCTTCAGAATCGCAGACAAAACATACGGCCCATACCACGAAGAAAAAGCAACCCTCCCAACCAGCGCAGCAATACTTGTACTATGCAAAAAACTAGGAGCACCGTACACAGTTGAAAAATCAGGTTTCCTCCCTTGACCCCTTTTAAACGTTATCTTTGGAGATCTCTTCTAGGAGCTGTGTGAGAATGGCTGCAAAGCAGGTTATTGCATTGATCATATTGGCCGTGTTGGGCTGCACCCTTGCCGCGGTTGCAAACCTGTTCGTGGGCGAGATGGTGTACTCCATTAGTTCTCCGGCAGAACTCACAGTAGTCAAAGGAGATGCCCCTGTGTTCTTTGATGTCACGTACAGTTACGTTTCCGGCCAAAAAAGATACCTGCACACTTTCGGAAACTTCCTTAACGAGGCTGCACCACCCTGCGCAGGAGTTAATGGCCAAGGTGGCATTCCCCCATTCACCTCTGAAAAGTGGTCTCTAGCATGTTTCGGCAAACCCGGCGATTACTTGTACTACGTTCAAGGCAGCACTGATGACCGAGCGAACGGAAACTGGCGCTACACAGCTATAATCGTACACGTTCGTGATACCTCACTCAGCAATATTGTGACGCCCATGGTTGGCGGACTCCTGCTTGTACCTGTAGGAAACATGTACCTAGCGCTTGTTGCTGATCAGTTGGAGCTGCGATCTCCAAAAGGCGCTGACCGCAAGCTTTAAACGTTTGGTTTGTGCAATTGATTGCACAGCGCGTAATGTGAGTGTGTGAATGTCGTGAACCATCGCAATTTTACTCGGTCCTTCAACCAAGCGGTTGAAAACATCAACGGCTTTACTGAGATCCTAAACATGTCTCAAATCAACAAGGAGAAGGCCACAGCAATCTGCCGCAGCGCTCTCGAGAATGGTCTAGTCAGGGGGAGATCAATTGCAGCGATCACTGCAGCCTCCGTCTACGTTACCTGCAGACTGATGGAAACTCCTCAAACATTGAAAGACGTTGCAGCAGCAACAAAGATACAGAAGAAAGACCTGGCTCGATGCTACCGTCTCCTCGTCAGAGAGCTGAACCTCAAGATGCCGATTGAAGATCCTATAAAGCATGTGAAGAAGATAGCGGAGAGTGCACAGATCAAACCTCTAACACAGAAGCGAGCAATAAGCATAATCGAAGAAGCAAAAGCAAAAGGACTGGTTCCGGGAAAGGACCCCGCGGGCTTAGCCGCAGCAGCCACTTACATCGCATGCGTACTCGAGCAGGAAGGAAAAACCCAACGCGAACTGGCTCTCGCTGCAAGGGTTACTGAGGTTACCGTCCGCAACCGGTCCAAAGGTCTGAAGAACTGCCTCAACATTAAAACAGACTAGAATAGGACTGAACCGCGGGAAAGTAATGAAAGAAGTCTCGTTTGAATGCGGTTGCTACTACAAACGAGCTGGCCGTGTACTCTTCATTAAAGCTCACGGCAAAACACATCCAACTATTTTCCATGTCCTAGCACAACTACCGATCACTGAACGCCTCATAGCGCGCTTACACCTGAAGACCACCCGGACTGCTTTCAAACTGATCGACATCTTCAGCAACACACTGAGAGCAACACACCTCGCCCACGAGTACAAGGGAACCCTAGACGACAACGAAAAACCATACTAACAAAAGGGAAGTTCGCATATCTATATAGGCAACTCCGTCTATATCTTGCCAATATAGGGGGCCTCGTCTATATCCGGCTAGGCACCCCTGCCCGCGAGAAATTGAACATGATCGAGAGCAAGCAGACACGAGAAGAACTTCGAAAAAAAGGACAGTTCTGGACTCCTGACTGGGTGGCCGAAGCGATGGTCGCGTACGTTGCTGGAAATAATGCTTTGGGTCACATATTTGATCCTGCGGTTGGTGCAGGGGTCTTCTTCCGCGCCGCGAAAGCGACCGCACACAACACGTCAGAGAGCCCAGAACTGTTCGGCACGGAAATTGACCCAGGAGTCTTGGTGCAGGCTCAACAGACAGGTTTAACTGTGGCTGACCTTGCAAACGTCACTATAACAGACTTTGTTCTCAATCCCCCAAAGCGCAAGTTTAAGGCCATCGTGGCAAATCCCCCGTACATCCGCCATCACCGTTTATCACCAACCATGAAGAAAACTCTCAGGGCCTTGAGTGAGAAAGTTCTTGGAACCACAATAGATTCCCGCGCAGGGCTTCACGTATATTTTCTGATTCGAGCACTGACGCTGCTGGATATTGACGGAAGACTGTCGTTCATAATGCCAGCTGACACGTGCGAAGGAATCTTTGCTCCTGTCCTATGGGAGTGGATCACAAAACACTACCGGCTTGACGCAGTGGTCACATTCACACCCGATGCGACACCCTTTCCAAAAGTCGATACCAACCCCATCATTTTCATGATAAGGAATGCCTCGCCGGAGACACATTTTGTGTGGGCACAATGCATTAAGCCAAGAACGATGGAGCTCAAGGCATGGATTTCGCGCGGGCTCAAAACCCCTTCAGGCAGCACATCCCTCCAGGCTTTCCGTCGCGAAATAACAGAGGGATTGGCCACAGGACTGTCAAGACCCCCCACAAGCTCACACTCACCCAAAAAAACACTAGCAGACTTTGCAAGAGTGATGAGAGGCATTGCCACTGGAGCAAACAGCTTCTTTCTCCTAACACGGAAACAGGCAGCTGCACTTGGAATTCCTAACCAGTTTCTGGTAGCTGCAATAGGGAGAACGCGCGACGCGCCCGGAAACAAGTTAACCCACGAAACGATGATACAGCTCGAAAAAAGAGACAGACCAACCCTTCTGCTCATGCTCGACAAAAGGCCCGCTGATCAGTTCCCCGCCACCGTACGTGAATACCTAAAAAAAGGCGAGAAGCTGAAGCTAAATAGACGACCCACACTTGCAACCCGAAAACCATGGTACAGAATGGACCAACGCACCATACCTCCCATTCTTTTCGCATATCTTGGACGGCGCAACGTCAGGTTCGTGCGCAACTATGCTCAGGCCTTGCCACTGACCGGCTTCCTCGGCGTGTACCCTCACAGCACTGACCCCGTGTTCGTCGAAAAATTGTGGACGATCCTCCGCGACCCTGAAACAATAGCCAACCTGAAACAGGTTGGGAAATCGTACGGAAGAGGATGCATCAAAGTGGAACCGCACGCGTTGGAAAAACTCCCTCTCCCTGATCGTGACGTCTTCCAAGGCCCAAACTCTCTCTGAGAAAGAGATAACAAGAATGCTTAAATTAAAGGTTCGCGCACATATGAATTGAGGGTTGGCAATCAGTTGACCATGATGAATAGAATCATGTTCGCTCAGAACATACGCAGGTGCTGAGCGAGTGCCTGATCCTATCACTTGGTCTCCAGTGACAGTAGTGTCACTGGTAATTTTTCTGTCCTTCCTAGGCGCCATCCTAAGCAGTAGACTCAAAGTATCATATCCAATGGTCATCATCACCATTGGCCTTGTACTTTCAATCCTGAGAGTTGGCGGTGCACTGCAGAGTGTTCCATTCAACAGTACTGTAATACTTGGTTTCGTTGTTCCTCCCATAATCTTCGAGGCCGCTATGCGAACTCGTCTCGAGACTTTCAGGACCATTGAGAAAACGGTGATAAGCCTAGCAATATTCGGCGTTCTGATCTCCGCCATCGTAACTGGTCTTGTTCTGAACATCGTTACAGGCTTGCCTCTTGCAGTTGCACTCATGTTTGGGGTGATAATTTCTCCCACAGATCCGGTTTCGGTCGTTAGCCTTCTAAAGAGAGCGCGGGCACCGGAAAGGCTGACTGCTCTTCTCGAATCGGAAGCGTACTTTAACAATGCAACACCGGTTATCCTCTATTCTGTTGCTGCTTCCCTATCATTCAATCCGGTTGACTTGGGCACGTTTGCCTACAACTTGCTGGGAGGAGTTGGAGTTGGACTTGCAGTATCAGCCATCGCTGAATTGCTGCATAGACTGATTACGGAGCCTATGGCCGAAACATCATTTACAATAGCAGTCATGTTCGGTTCTTACGCCCTCGCCGAAAGCCTAGGCATGTCCGGATTGATCGCAGTACCCATAGCTGGCCTGTACATGGGAAATCGAACCATGCGAACCGCAATGTCCGAAGAAACTCGAACTACCATGACGAAGTTCTGGGAAGTAGTGACATTCATGGCTACTTCCTTTGCGTTCCTGCTCATCGGCCTAAGAACAGATTTCACGTTGCTCATCACATATGCACCAGTCATCATGGCTGCTTTCTTGGCGATACTTGCTGCGAGAGTCATCAGCGTCTACCCAATTATCAGGCTTGCGAGGATTATGCGGGAGAACATACCGCGTTCGTGGACGAGGATCATTGCTTTTGCAGGATTGCGGGGCGCAGTCTCGATTGCTCTGGCACTCTCATTGCCAGAAACCCCCTTCAGGAACGAGATAGTCGCAATGACCTTTGGTGTGGCCCTTCTTTCGCTAGTCGTTCAAGCGGAGATCATGCAAGTTCATTTCAAGACCACCAAACTAACCTCGTATGAAGAGACCAGCAACAACCCACACTAAGTCACAAGCATGCGTTCATTTGACCACATTGAGCTTTTCTCTCGCCCACTCGTACGTCCGCGCAAGTCCTTTCTCCAATGTTGTGCTTGGACTCCATTCTAGGCGACATTTCATCTGATCTGTGTAGGCGCAGTATCGATGCGTTCCTTGAGGCCCAGATGTATCATACTGTACGGGTATACTCTTCCCGGAGAGCGTTATGATTCTCTTTGCAAGATCACTCACTGAAGTCAGTTCTTCGCTTCCGAGATTCACTGGTTCGGCATCTTCGATCTTCTCCATACAACGCATCAGGCCATCCACGCAATCCTTGACGTACAGGAATGCTCTCTCCTGTCGGCCATCACCAAATATTTTGAACCCTTCTTTGGGATACAATAACGCCTTCCTTATTAGGGACGGAATCACATGAGACCATCGAGGGTCCAGGTTTTCGTTTTCTCCGTACGCGTTGAATATTCTTGGTGTAGAACACTTGACGCCATAGTCAAGATAGTATGCTCTACATTGTATTTCTCCTAGCAGTTTCGCCCATCCATATGTAGTTGCTGGATTTGCCGGATAGGCGTCTTCCTCAGTGAATTCGTTCAGGGCGGACTTCTTTTCTTGATAAACACACGCTGAACTTGTGAACAAGAATCTTTTCACATCTTTCAGTCGTGCTGCTTCGAGCATGTTGGTGTTCATTAGCACGCTCGGTGTTAGGTTCTCCACGTTCTCCTTTTTGATGTACTGAATTCCTCCTACCGCTGCTGCAAGATGAAACACAAAATCCATCCCCTCCGTTACAGCCAGGCAACTTTTCATATCAGTGAGCTCTACCCTGTGTAGATGAAATGCAGATGAAGCCAGTTGAGCGATGTTTTCAATGCAACCTCTCGAGAAATTGTCAGCAACGTGTACTTCGCATTCGGCTTCTATAAGTTTCCGTGCAAGGTTGGAACCTATGAACCCTGCACCACCCGTGACCAGAACTCGACTGCCTGGCCATATCCTAACTTGGCTTTCCATTTGAATCACCGCCTGACATACTCCCACGACTAAAGTCGTGGGGTTCTTGGGTCTCCACCGTTCACTGGAGTAGCCCATCGCGGGGTATCAATGCTCCCTTTACACGCATCACTGTCTGCGCGCAATCGACCAGCCACCCTAACCGCCAGCGCGGTGCCAATGTTGAACGATGCGTTGGCGTCGGCGTGATCAACGTGTCCACAACCCGGACACTTAAACTCCTTACTGTTCCTGCTGCCCAGTTGCCCGCACCTCGAGCACGTCTTGCTCGTGTTGGCGGGGTCAACGTAGGCTACGGGTACCCCGTGCAGCCTAGCCTTGTACTCTATCATCCTTTGGAGTTGATAGAATGACCAGCTGTTCAGGGAGTACTGGAACGCTCGAGCATGCTTTCTGCTGCTTCTTATCCCTTTGAGACCTTCCATTTTGATGCCGCACCTGTTTGCGGCCGCTATCTGCACTAGCCTCTTGCTGACTCTGTGGTTGAGATCTCTGACCTTTCTCTTTTCCCGTTTCCTGACCGTTTTCAGCTTCCTGAATTTTCCTTTTCTCTGCAGTGTTCGTCTAATCTCCCTGTACTTCTTGTGGACGTGCTCGGCACTCTTTCCCAGTTTCCAGACTTTGCCCGTCTGTGGGTTGGCTGCGACAGCGCAGTGTCCTGTGGTGTTGAGGTCCACGCCTATGAACCGTTCGGTCTTGACCGGTTTCGGCTCTGGGACGGTTGCTGTGACGTAGGCGTACTGGCTGTCAAGTTCGATCTGGTTTATCTTTGTGAAGTCGTTCCTGAACCAGTATGGCAGCTCGAGCCCAAGGCATGGCACTCTCACCGTTTTCTGTTTCTTGTTTGTCTTGATTGATTGTCCGGGCACGGTTAGCACCACCCTGCTGACCTTCCTAGCTTTGTCGTTGTGGGAGTATTTGCGGAGTATCTGGTTGGCTATTGCTGATTTGAGTCCTATGTGTTTGACGTCTCGGGAGGAGCAGCTGTGAGTTTTCACCGCGAACTCCGCGACTTGCCTAGCCTTGCCTAGTTCCTGGCTGAGGTCTCGTCCGTGTTTGACCTTGAAGGTTAGCAGCAACAATCATCTACTCTTCGAATAGATTAGACGTGTATGTGCCTATTTAGGGTTTGTGGCATTCATCCCACGACTAAAGGTCGTGGGCTTTCTGCTGTTTTTTATGTAATGCAGCACCTAAGCTTTCACGGGAACTCTTGCTTGGATCGCTCTCACTTCCACACACTTGGCAGACGTATTTTCCCGTTGCAAGAATCTTGACCATGGTTCCGCCGCATTCCCATTTCAAGCATGCCTTTGTCTTTCTTACCTCGCGGCTGGCCACGGAAACTATCACAGCCCCAATAAAACAGCCCATTAGCGTATACATTTCTGCATCTTCTGACGTTATCACACTACCCTCCATGTCAGTTAGGATGGCAACAAAAAGCGAAAACAGGATCGATGCCAGAAGCCAAATGACCACAATCTTGGCGGTTCCGAGATGCCATGATCTGCTCTCTTTTGACAAGCCACTCATGAAAAACTTGTTCTCCCTTTCTGTTTCCCACACTGATCATTTGATTGCAGTTCAACACTTAAGGATTGCGATCTGAACTCACTTTTATCAAAACGAGCGAAAAAACTCGCTCCTCCAGGGTGTACCTCATGAGAACACTTAAATTAGAGGACTACTCGTATGAACAGACGAGATGAAACGACTTGGGCGCGCTCAAAAAGACAACTGTCCTAGAGGGATACTACGCTACTGGCGATAACGAGTGCTTTTGCTTTGACAAGCACAAGAATCCTGAAGTGCACCGTGAAGCTGAAAAAAATGCGGAAGATCCTAAGACATGGGATGCTTGTCGAGTGTACCCTGATAACCTGATCCCTGAAGGCGCCGATGAGAAGAAAGGAAAATGGACGATCACGATAGAATTTGAAGCAGAACCAACCCCTGAAAAAAGTCAAGAGCAGATTCTGGAAGAGCTTTCAAATGTTTCAAGTGATACAAAACGAAAGGTAGCCCCGATAGCACGAAGAATCGCAGCGTCGTTAGATGAGTGAATCAGAAGTGCCTGAAATTTCAAAGAAGTTGCGCAGGGCACTTTACTCCGCTAGCCTTGCGGCAGGTATTCCTCGTCCTGTTCTGCGCTCCGCGTACAGGTTGTTTGTTCGTAACAAGAGTGCAGAGATATGCCGTGGGATAAGTTCAAACTTTCTCCAACTGGATGGGACACCGAAGAGAACGGATTATAGGATTGCAGTGGTGAAGGCACATACGAACTGTCACGGGCCCTGGCGCAGCATAGGACATGAGGATAAGAATTTTCTCTTGGACTGTTGGCCCAGTAAGCTGCTTTTCTGGCATTTGACCATGTTGTTGAATGTGGATTGGTACCTGATAGATGATCCTGTGGTTACCACGGACTTCATGTACGAGACCGCACAGCTTGGAAAGACCGTGGCTCGGAACTCCAGCGGCGTAGTATCCCAGAGAGACATTGACTTTGACAAGTATGATGTGGTGATCTCGATCGATCCGATACTCCGTGTTCCCAAAGGAAAATCAGCCCTCTTCTGTTACTACATGACCGAGCACACTGACCGGTACTACTGGATCTCAGAAAAGAAACCCTTGACGGGCTACGACCTCTTCTTAGGACACGTGCTCAGGAACTCATACCGGAAGCCCTCAATCCCCCAGTCAGTTCCTGTCCCTTTCATCTACGCACCCGCCTACAGCGCACAGAAAAAGAAAGAAACGGTTTGGGTTGACTCACGGGTGGGGTTCAGCCAAGAAGCCCTCATGCGGGCCACCCACAGTGTACAGAAAAAGGAAGAAGCGGTTTGGGTTGACTCACGGGTGGTCTGGATTGATGGACAAAACGCGATCTCAGACAAGGCCTTCATCAATCTCCCCATCGAGGCAAGAATCAAACCGTGCCTAGCACCGAACCCGCCGATATGGGACGATGCAAAGCAGTACCTCCAACAACTCACCCGCTGTCAGTACTTCCTCTCGGTCGGTAGAACTGGAGGCTCAGGTCAGGCAGTAGCAGAAGCTACCGCGACCGGCGCTATTTGTATAACTGACCTGCACACAACGTACGCCCACATCCTCACTCACCCAAAATGCATAGTAAATGGTCCCTCCGATGTTCCGCAACTCATCTCGACACTTCGTGACTCCAGCGAACTGAGAAAAACGATCCTCTCCTGGGAACAAGAACGCTTGCAACGTTACTTCTTCAACGTTCCTCTGTCAATTATTGAAGCAGCGATAGAAATCAAAGCCTCCTGCACCTGAAGGCAGGAAGAGAGGCGCTGAGCCTTACTCTACTCTCAGCGCTTAGCGTTTAGAATTGTACCGTCTTTTCCAGAGCCATCGCACAGTCATTGTAGGGGCCAGCACATAGACGGCTGTTGACATTACTGCTGCTGCGGTGAACGCCATGACTGCTGCGAAATCTCCGCTGCCCAGCATCGTGAACATCCAGCCGGTCGTGCGTATTATGCCCACAAGCGGTAGCAGTAGCACCCGGAATAGAGCCTGTAGTGTGGGACTTGTACTAATCACTCCTGCGATTGGGGGTGACCAGAGGTAATAAAACCAGTTCCAATCGTCGCGTAGCATGCTGCCTATTGGCGTTGAGCCAATCATTTTGTCTCTGACGTACCTCATGTAGACAACTTCAGGATTCATGGGTGAGCCGTACGCGGCTGTGGCAATTATGCACTGAGATACAGGCGGAACAGGCGGAATTTGTGTTAGGACCGTGGTTTCTGTGATCGGAGCTTCCATTGTTACAATCGTGGGGTTTGTGGTGCCTGTGTAGCTGCCTGAGCCTGTGCCCATCCAAGACTGGAAATGGTAGTTGCTACTTGGTAGAGTGTTTATCTGTACAACTGTTCCTGCATCATACCAGTGCTGGCCAACTCCTGGAGCAGTTGTACCCGCGCCCTCAGGGTTGATCGCTATTGTCAGGCTGTACTGCAGTTGGAAGTTTGCCGTGTACGTTGTCGGTACGTGGGGAACAGCGATTACGTGAGATTGTGTTCCACTGTCGCTCCAGCCTGTCCAGACGTACCGTACGCCAGTACTGCCTGCGACTGGGCTGTTCGCTTCTATCGTATGCACCGACTCCATTGTCCAGCTGTAGATTTGTGGTGTTGTGATAGGTACTCCATCAACGATTACGTATCCTGTGCCTTCAGGATTTGAGGTTATCAAAATGTCTACCGGCCCCAGGATACTTCTGAACACTGCTGTGAATGTGCGATCTGCATCGACTGTGTATTGGAATGTCTGAGAGCTCGTGAAGTCTACGCCGTCCCTCTGCCATTTCTGGAACGCGTATCCGGTTACATTGTTTACGCTGATCGTTATCCGCGTGTTCGGAACATAAGCACCTCCCCCATAAGGATTATCAAGTCCTAGCGGAGAAGTGTTAACGGCTATCAGACAGCATTGGTATGGTGGAGCGTGGCTTTCGAAGTATGCTATTTCTGTTATTGGCACGTTCATTAAGACCACTGTTGGGTTTGCAGTGCCGGTATAGCTACCTACTCCACTTCCTGTCCAAGTCAGAAAAGTGTAGCCTGTGGTTGGCGATGCTGACAAAATAACTGTTGACCCTGTGTTTTGCCAGCTTGAACCGGGCATCACTGTGCCTCCGGCGCTTGGACTTAACTGCATTGTCAGGAGGTACTGGTGGCAGAAGCTGAACACTATGTCCTGTGTTGAAGCAGTACCTATCATCTCCTGTCCGGAGTACCAGCGCTCTGAGCCTGTTGAACCGCTGAGCGGGTTGGTAGTTACCCACCACGCGGTTCCAGAGTCACATAGAATAGGTGTTGGAGTGTTTGTGAGCGTGTACTGTCTGCCCACGCCATTCAGGGTATAGTGAAACACGGGAGCAGAATAGCCAGTGCCGCCACCAACAACTGCATAGTTCACAGTCATCGCGATAACAGTCGTGCCCTCAAAGTTTGCTATTTCAGTTATTGGTGCATTCATCGTGATGCCTGCGGGGTTTCCATTACCTGAATAGCTACCTGTCCCTGAACCGATCCATGATAGAAAATCGTAGCCAACATTTGTAACCGCGGATATCTGTAACGCTGCTCCTGCATTCTGCCAGCTCGAGCCTGGCGCAACACTGCCCGCACTCAATGGGTTGACCTGCATGATCAGAGAGTACTGGTGCTGGAAACTGAACAAGCATGTTCCTGCTGCACCGGTGCCGCTCAGTGGCTGAGGAGAATACCAACGCACGTTTGACCCAGACCCAATCAGCGGGTTGGGTGCAACAGACCATGGCGTACCCCCATCCACACTGATACCTGTAGGAGTTATTGTTAGAGTGTACTGTTTGTTGATACCTCCTTGCACGTAGTTGAATATTGGTGCCGAATAGCCTGTGCCGCCGATAACTTGGTAGCTGACAGTCATCGTTACTGGTCCTGCAGGAATGAAGTTGGCAATTTCCGTGATAGGTCCGTTCAATGTTATCTGACCAATTTGTGTTGGTCCCGAGTAGCTTCCGGATCCTGTTCCAGTCCATGATGAGAACATGTACCCGTTGACTGGAATTCCCATTATCCATGCAGTCATTCCTGAGTCTGCCCACGTTGAAACCGGACTGGTTGAACCACTGCTAGGCGGATTCACCTGCATGGTTAGATAGTACTGAGTCTTGTAGTTGCCGGTGACGGTGCCATCAGCGGTGACTGTGATCGTTTCAGACTGCAACGTTGAAAGCCCAACCGTGTCAGTCCAGACGTACTGCTTATCGGAGGCAACTGACAAAGGCGACGCAAAAGAGAAGGACACAGTGTCACCATCATCAACCCAGACCTCTACGCCTGTAATCAACGCGGCCTGATCGTAGTCGGTCCCAGCTATCGTTGCAACCGTTCCAGAAAAGTCGCTATCAACACCCGATTGGAAGAACGTGACCTTCCACTGAGTCTTGTAAGTGCCGGATACGGGTAGAGCGGCCGTAACAGTCTGCGGAGGAAGAGGACTTGTATCTGTGAGAACATACTGCACACCAGCTCCTCCAGACACGATGGCTTCGTAGGTGTACGAAATCGTTGAGTCCTTGTCAACCCACACATTGAATGGAACCGTGTCAGTTACAGGTGAACCGCTATCAATCGAGTATTGAACAGTGGGAGCTACACCCGCCCCTGTCTGTGTGAAAGATACTTCAAACTGAGTCTTGTAGTTTGCAGTGACTGTATCTGGTAAGCCGGGAGTCGTGTATGTGTGCGTCTGGTCACCGCTATCAGACCAGTCAGTCCACACGTACTGGCACCCAGCGCCACAACTTACAATCGAATTCGCTGTGAGGATGTGCGATGTGCCGATGTCCCAAACGAAATCATGTGGCGTATCATAATCAATACTGTCAACTGTCACGAATCCTGATCCTGTGCCGGGACTGCTTGTAATTGTTATGATCGATGATAGAGGGTCCTTGACTCTTACGATCCAGCCCGGACTCGTCAACGTTCCAAAGTAGGAGTAGTCAGTAGTTGTATCAATAATGCCTGACATAACCTCATCCTCACCTGTGTTAAGAGTTACAGCGGCTGCTCGGCTGAAATCTGCGAGGCGAACTGATACAACTCTGCCGGGCGTCGTGTATGTTCCGAATAATGCATAGCCGGCGGATGGGGAAATAACGGCTGACCTAATCATGTCCTCGCCGGTATGGAAAGTTAGCACGCCTGCTCTACTGAAGGTTGATAGGCTAATCCTCACAACCTCGGCAGGCCACATCTTGTTCATTCCAAAGTAAGCATAGCCGGCAGTTACGTCAATAACAGCTGCCCCCGCTTCGTTCTCGCCAGTATCGAGGGTCATCGCATCTTCTCGACTGAAGGTTGACAGGTTGATCTTCACAATCTTGGCGGGGTGTGATCCTGTTCCGAAGTAGGCATATCCGGCAGACGTGTCAATGACGGCCGATCCAAAGTTGCCCTCGCCGGCAGGAAGAGTAAGCGTGTCTGCCAGGGTGAATGTTGACAGGTCGATTTTCACAATCTGGCCAGGGTCCGTTAATGTTCCAAAGTAGGCATATCCATGAACGGTATCTATGACCGCAGTGTAAAGAAACGTGGCTCCGGGAACTATCGCACCTACGCGGGTAAAGGTTGACAGGTCAACCTTTACAATACTTGTCATTGTACCAAAATAGGCATATCCGGCAGCCGGGTCGATAATGGCTGCAGCAGCCAAGTTCTCGCCGGTAGGAAACGTTATCACTCCTACCCGAGTGAAATCTGACAAATGAATCTTCACAACTTTGGCAGGTATTGTGAAGGTCCCAAAGTAGGCATAGCTATTGGCAACATCAACAACAGACGCGTAAGGAGTGTTCTCCAACGTGTTGAGATGTATTGCATCGATCCTTTCAAGGGCCTGTACTTGAGACACTTGAGACATCATCAAAATGAGAAGAAGCGATACCACAAGCACTAGGAGACTCCTGCTGCTTTTCGTAAAAGACAATACTGCCATCTATTCCACTACTCTATTTGTGGTTCTACCTCATGCGCCACAGTCACATTTAAACTTTGTTCCGCCAGGAACGGGAGCCATATTTAAGCTTTGTTCCGTCAGAACTGAAACGGGTGCAACATGTCCCCTCGTAGCATAGAGTTTAAGTTTGTTCGCATGTTATGGATATGCGAGGCAGTTGATGGTGTCCTCCAGTGATGATAAAGTACTGATCCCGAAAAACCCAACAACCCACGACGTGAACGTTCTTGTCCCCAAGCTGGCAAAGAATCCTATTGCTCTTGCTGAGATCGAGCGTCGCATTCAGAATTTTCCCTCCCACCACAAGCTGGTCTTGGGTGATGCAAGACGGCTTGACAACATTTCTGCCTCAAGCATTCCCCTCATTGTAACATCACCACCATACTGGACACTCAAGGCATACAACAGGATTCCGGGGCAGTTGGGCAACATCGCTGATTATGACTCGTTCCTTGATGAACTGGACAAGTGTTGGAAGGAATGTTTCAGAGTACTTGTTCCAGGGGGCAGGTTGGTCATAGTTGTTGGCGATATGCTGCTGAGCAGAAGAAAACACAAGAGACACCAAGTCATCCCCCTACACGCCGACATTCAGATCAGGTGCCGGAGACTTGGCTTTGACAATCTAGCACCAATATTTTGGTACAAGATAGCACATGCAGCACACGAAACAAAGGGCGGCGGCAAGGTGTTCCTAGGCAAACCCTACGAACCAAACGGAATAGTGAAACACGACGTCGAGTACATACTCATGGAGCGAAAACCAGGAAGCTACCGCAGCCTACCCCCAAACATACGCTTACTAAGCATCATTCCCACTGACAAGCACACCATTTGGTTCCGCCAAATCTGGGAAGACATACACGGATCACAGGCACGACAACACCCCGCCCCTTTCCCAGAAGAACTAGCAAACAGGCTTATCCGCATGTTTAGCTTTGTCGGTGATACCATACTCGATCCCTTTGTAGGATCTGGAACGACCATGGTGGCCGCCGCAAAAGCTGGACGCAATAGCATCGGCATAGAAATTGATCCAACATACTTCCACTTAGCACAAGACAGACTCAGAAAAACCCTCCCTTCAATCACAGCAAGATGCACTCTGAAATTAGCGAATTAACTAGCCTGTTTGATTTGCCCCAGGTTTGTGGAAGTTGGCCTTATTACCAGGCCATCTCTTCCATTCCTTAAACGTTTCAGTTAAAGCTGCATCTAAGATCTGCCATTCCACGACTTTGCAACCTTTTTTCAGAAGCATCTGGACAACAGCCTGAAAGTAGCCGGAACAAAGATCGATGCCCACTGCATTGCGTCCGAGTTCAAGTGCCACTTCAAGAGTTGTTCCACTACCGACGAATGGATCCAAGATAAAACCTCTAGGAGGTGACCCTGTCAGTATGCATTTTCGTACTAGCTCCTTTGGAAAAGTCGCGCTGTGGCCAACATGACTTCCACGTTCGATAGGTATTGTCCAAACGTCTTCACCGTTCACAAGAGCAGAGCGATCGTATGAGTAAAATCGATTTTTTGAGAAAAGGAAAACGTGTTCGTATTGACGATAGGGACGATCTCTTGCTGTCGGTTCTACGAACGCGTTTATTCTATTCCAAATGATATCGCTTCTGAGCGTCCAGCCGTGTTTCTGAAGAGCAAAAGCAACTTTCCAAGGAACTCCGATTAGGCTTTTCTTTGGAATATCCCAGCCTGAACGGTCGACTGCGCGAAGCTTCCTCCTCATGAAGTTTCTCGAAGGACTTCGTGGATCGCTCCCGCGCGGTTGACCATTTCCTGAATAGTAAGTGTCCCCAATGTTCAGGTAGAAAACCCCATCAGGGCGAAGTGCTCGCTTAACCTCATCAAAGATTGTGACCAACACGTCTACATACTGTTCAACTGTATCTTCATGGCCAATTTGCCCTTCAACTTCATAATCCCTTGCCCAATAATATGGCGGGCTAGTTACCGCCATGTGAAAAGAGGCTGAGGGCAGTTGTTTGAGACCTTCAAGGGCATCATCATTCATTATGCCCATTACCCCCTTGTCTGATGCGAGCGCAATTCTGCTTGGCATTATCATCACTTCTTCTTCTTGCATCGCCTTAAAATACTTTGACGTCAGCAGCTGGTTTTTCCTAAAACCCGCTACTCCAGCCACAGGTCGTCCTGGGCGAAAAACATATAAGCAAACCATGTGAAGGTGGAGGTGTACGGGGGCGTTGAGAATGAGAAACCAACTGGTAGCATTATGGATTAGCCTTCGCAGACATCTTAAACCACTTGATTCAGAGTATTGTCCCTATTGTGAACTTCACCTTCCCCACGATAATAGAGACTGCCCCAAGTCATCCGTTTACTGGATTCATCGCGCTCGCTACGACCGTCCCGTTTACACTGGAAATTACGATTGAGAATGTAGATAAATTATCGGGAACGGTCAATCTGCTCATCCGCTCACATTTGCTCACAAGCAGGTTTGAACAGGCGAGCACATCATGACGATAATGACAAGCCTTTTAAATCGTTGTCATTTCTGTCATGAAAAATTAGATCTTGGTTAGTCGTCGATACTCTTTTACAGACAGCAAACAAAGCAGGGCCATGGCTGCGGCAACTCCCACAGCAAGAACCCAATAGAACTCGAACGCCGGGTTAACCCAGACGTACACGTTCTGAGGTGAAAAGACCAGTAGCGGAACGATCTCCGCCCCCCACAACAAACCAAGCATCCCACTGATGACCGCAGGCACCAAAAACCGGAAAATGTCGAGCCGCGCTTCCGCGATCAAGAACTCCTGCACTGGATCACACTTCTCTCTCCTTATTGCTGCTTGCATTTTTCTCACTTACCGGTTCTTAATTCAAAGAGTCCACCGAACTCCAACGCCACTAGCTAATTCAACTTGAAACCTCCCTTAAAAGAACTTCTCTTTCCCCCTTCAACAGTGGAATGCAGGAGTCCGCTCATAGGGCAGTGTTTTTCGTTTTTTCCTCAGTTTAAATAGCACAAACTTTAGTAGTTAGTGATGTCTCATGAAGATCTTGCACGTATTTTTCGCCATGGCTTTTGTAGCCACTGTAATCCTTTCGCTTTTCATCACGCCGGCCTCGGCAAATTTCGTTCACACAAGAGGAATAATGATCGTAACGTATCCCCAGGACATCCTCGTGTTCTGGAATTACCCCAACTCGTATGATCGAACCTTTGCGGTCGTGATCAAGCCACCATGGTACTTCGTCCCAGGACTCATGGGATTCACCTCAGTAACTCTTACCATCACCCTTAGCTATGACTGTTACCAATGTAAACCGTCTGCCGTGAACCCGCCCGTGCTTGCGGGCGCGGACAACAACGGAAGACTGGTCGTGAACCTCGGGGCAGTAGAGATGACGGAAGATGACAACGGAGCCCTTCTCTTGGTCCCATTCACTATCATCGTCCCTGGAGTGAGCGACCGAGGATTCTACATGTTCTACCTCAGCGCTGAAGCAGACGCAGCCGATGGAACCATCTTCACAGGCTGGGACCAGATTCCACTAGCAATCATGAACTAGTTTCCTCACTCGTTCTTTCATCCATTTTTCTGGACACGGGTCCGAGGTAGCCCGCTGATTTTCTTAAAAACCAGCTGCGTCGACATACCTAAAGGTCTTTCACCGTTTCAAGGCACGTTCATTTTCGCGGGTTTTTCTTCCACGATGCAAGACATCTCTCACAAACGTTATCCAATTCGTCTGGCGGGATTGAACTGCGGTAGAACCGGTCAAGCCTCGCCCCACAGTGACCAATAGATTCAGTTCTGACGGGAATGTGTTTGACGCTGTTGCCTCGTTTGATCTTTGTGTAACCAAACGTGTATTCTTGTTTCATCCCGCATCCCTGCTAAACATTTGGATGCATGCAACATTTATACTTTGCTCCTTTCCCTCGGATAGGGAGTCCGAGGCAGACAGTTGATTTCTCAGAAACCACTGCTTCGGTTTTTATGCACCTATAGGAAGGATCATGAGGTGTTCAAATGGCCTTTGGGAGGCGTTTCAAAATATCTTCCAGGATACCCATAGCGGTGACAGTTCCTCAACTGGTCGTGAGTTCTTCGAAGTTTCGTATCTGTAGTGTAGTTGTTCTCCTACTCATGATAGTACTTGTTCCGCTAACAGAGAGCTACTTCTCGTTTGAAATCGTATCCACCCCTCTAGGACTGCCGGGGCGATCTCTGCAACAGACGATGCCACAAGCAATGGCGTCACCAGGAGATTGGCCCATGTTCCATTCCAACCTCCAACATACGGGCACAACCTCTGAAATTGTAACACCCCCACTCACGCTGCTATGGAGTTACACCACTGGAAACTATGTCTGGTCTTCTCCCGCCGTTTCTGGCGGAGTCATCTATGTGGGCTCAGTTGATGGCAACGTATACGCGCTGGATGCATCCACAGGAGCGGTCAAGTGGAGCTACACTACAGGAAACACACGAGAAGGCATCAATTCTTCTCCCGCCGTTTCTGGTGAGGTCGTCTATGTGGGCACATATGATGATAACGTGTACGCGTTGGACGCGTCCACAGGCGCGGTCAAATGGAAATACATTACAGGCGTTGTCTATTCATCTCCTGCTATTTCTGGCGGGGTCGTCTATGTAGGCTCAGTTAACGGTAACGTGTACGCGCTGAATGCATCCACAGGCACATTAAAGTGGAGCTACACTACAGACGGCGTTGTCTATTCTTCCCCTGCCGTTTCTGACGGGTTCATCTATGTAGGTTCAGTTGACGGCAACGTGTACGCGTTGAATGTTTCCACAGGCACGCTAAAGTGGAGCTACACTATAGAAAACACACAAAAGGATATCGCTTCTTCCCCTGCTGTTTCTGGAGGGATCGTCTACGTAGGCTCATATGATGGTAACGTGTATGCATTGGATGCCTCCACAGGCGCGTTAAAATGGCGCTACACTACAGGAGGCGTTGTCTGGTCTTCTCCTGCTGTTTCTGGCGGGGTCGTCTACGTAGGTTCATGGGATAGAAAGGTGTACGCGCTAGACGCTTTCACAGGCGTGTTCAAGTGGAGCTACACTACAGAAGGCACTATCTGGTCTTCTCCCGCCGTTTCTGGCGGGATCATCTATGTAGGTTCAGACGATAGAAAAGTGTACGCGTTAGACGCTTTCACAGGTGCGTTCAAGTGGAGCCACACTACAGGCGGCTCTGTCCATTCTTCTCCCGCTGTCTCCGGTGGAGTCGTCTACGTAGGCTCAGATGACAGAAAGGTGTACGCGTTCAAGCCTGTGGGAGGGGTACTCACATCTACCTGTGAGCTCACATCCACCCACGTGATCATCGCATTACCTTTCATTGGGATTATTGGACTAATCGTCTTTGTTGTTCGACGACGCAGAAAAAATATGAGACCAGGTAGAACTGCAGCAGATGCCCACGACAGCTGATTTTCGTAAAAACCAGCTGCCAAAGCACACCGCACGCAACGGAACAATGCATGAAACTCGTAGCCACAATTCGGCACGGCGTTGCGGTTTAAAGCGTGGCGCGCGAGTAATAACTAGGGGCCAAATTGTCCCAGCTACGGTTGAACCACCTGCCCGGCGTTTTGGACATGGCGATGCCGGGGTTCAGCGACATGGTCACACTAGCACACGCCGGTATGATCCTATCTTTCCGAAGGATTGACTTCATTCCAATCCGGACACTGAAACTCTATCCGTCTAGACTCAGTATCATGGGCAAGTTTTCCGGCCATTCGGTGCTCAAGGCATTGAACACGTTCAGGAGACCGGATGCCCTAGAGTTGAGGCTGATGGACATTGGGGTGGACGAGATTGGCCGGGTGGATCCGATGGAGCCCCTGACGGAAATCCTAAACGTGATGATTCATACAAACTTTGGACACGTCTGCGTGATTAAGCCAAATACGGCTGATCTTGAGATCGTCGGGACGGTTTCACTCCGAAGCCTTGTAATGTATGCTCCGAGTTTAGGGCCAAGCTTTGGGTTGAACGAGAATCTAAACGTTGAAGGATTCTCAAGCCCTCTGCTCGAGGCGGCCCCGGAAGCGACCTTGGACGAGGTGGTGCAGATCATGCTAACGAAGGGAGTCCGGCGCCTCGCGATTCGGGGCTCATCTCAGCACCCCGAAACAGTCATGGTCGATGACCGCATAATCTCCCAGCATGTCTTCAGCTCGACAGGGTTCGCTGCGTGGAAAGAGTCACCTGAAAAGTTTTTCAAGACGCGGGTGGAAGAACTGCAGTTGGCCCAGCCCGGCATCGTTAGTTCCAAGCTTAGCCTCCTTGCCGCGTGGTCCATGATTTACTTGAACAAGGCCGAATGCCTGATCGTCGACAACAACAAGATCCTCACGCCGTGGGACATAATAATTAAACCCTACATGCGGATGAAACAAAGCATTCCATCCCACTGATTGAATTCCGCGAGCCAACACACTTATAACCAACCAGACCAATATTTGAAGAACAGCAGAAGAAGGACGAACAAGTGATGCGTGGACTCGATCCTGGAAACTCGCTTAACGAAATCCCCTGGAGAAAAGACATTCCCCTGATCCAGGGCGAACAGATCAGTTTCGACATGGGAAAAGCATACGGTGATGACGATTTGAACCTCGTAACACTTACACCTGAACCGTTCCCGCGGGGAGGCGTCTTCCCTGGTCCTCTGCTTCTTACAAACTACAGGCTCATCCACATGTTGAGAGTAAGTGATAAGAGGCTAGTGAAGAAGTTTTTCAGGAGCGAAGTGAAAATTCAAATTCTTGGTTGTTCGCTCAACGTCGGTATCCCCTGGAGCCATATCGACCGCATGGTCTTCAAAGAAAGCTGCTCACAAGCTTCGGAGGGAGGAGGGGAGATGCTTGAAGCGTACTTTCTCGCTTTCTTGGCACCGGACTTTCAAGAAAAATACTCTGGACTTCAACAGAAGCCTAGAGAGATCTCGTTCGATCTTGTTGATTGGACAGAACAACTCCCTACAGGGACACCAACGCCTGCTGTCCGAGCAAAGCGGATCGTGGATGAGGGAAACAAGATACTGGCAGGGTACGTGTCCGGAATACTCGCGCCATGCAAGTATTGCAAGACCCCGTTGAAGAAGGATATGATAATGTGCTCGTACTGTGGCGCGCCCGTGTCCGGATAGTTTGAGAAGGACGCGTATACATGATGAAATGTGTCTCCGGCCCGGGCGCCACGGTAAGGGTCATCATCTTTGACCTCGGTGGTGTGCTCGTGGATCCGGTGTTCAGGCCGTTCTCCACCAAAGTGCAGGAACTCTACGGCATTCCCCGGCAGGATGTGGACTCTGTTCTGCGCAGGCACTGGCCCCGGTTTTGTATGGGCGAGATGAACGAGAACGAATACTGGAGACTCTTCTCGAGAGACGTTCGTATAGAGGACGCTCCGAGAAAGTTCAGGCGGATGGCCCGTTCTTTCATGGTCCTTGACAGACAGGTTGCAGGACTGGTCAGACACCTGCGAGGAAGGTACACGTTAGCTGTCCTCTCCAACGTTCCACGAGAATGGATGGACTACGTGAGGAGAAGGTACCGCTTTGGACAACTCTTTGACATCGTTCTCGGGTCCTACGATCTCAAACTGGCCAAGCCTTACTCTGCGCCCCAGAACAGAAGAAATGAGATGAAAGTGTACCGGGTGGCCTTGGATAGGATTGGCGCTGAGCCGGGTGAGTGCATCTTCATTGACGACCATGAGGAGAATTTGGCACCTGCGAGAAGACTTGGAATGAGAACCGTGCTCTTCAGGAACGCCGGACAGCTGGAGGATGAGCTGCGGCGCCTAGGCGTGCGGAAGAAAGACACCGTGTCGGGAAGGATAATTCATACATCGCATAGTAAGCAAGGGTTGAATATTGGTCGTTAGACTTTCAAAGGATTTTAGTTTTGTGATCAGCCCTCCGCTTCCGTTCAACTTTGACGCTACCGTCCACAAACCGTCTCATTTCCCAACGCCCATATTCTCCTACTCGAAAGGTATTATTGTTCAATCCACGGTCATGAATGGCCAGCAATATGGTCTCATCCTAAGGGACACCAGCAGTAAAGATTCAACGCATGTCGAGGTCACTGTATACTCGCACCACTCGATGGATAAGAAATCCAGAGAGAAAGCAAAGAACGAGATTTGCTACAGGTATCAGCTACAAGAAGACATAAGCAGTTTCTCCCAAGAATTCGTGAATGATGACCTACTAGGACCTGTACTCGAGCGCTTGCGAGGAATGCGGCTTAGCAGTGGCTACTCCCTCTACGAGTTGGCCGTTGTCACCTTGGTATTGCAGAACGCAACGATACGACGCACAACGACCATGCTTGGTGCCCTGCTTGACAACTTTGGTCAAGTAGTGAAGTTCAGGAACCACCAACTTCCCATCTTTTGGATGCCCAGTTCAATCGCCAAGGTATCTGAAAGCCGACTTCGAGAGATAGGGCTCGGCTATAGAGCAAGATTTCTGAGCTCCATCTCCAAAGCATTCACAAACGATATTGAACATCAACTAAGAGAAGTTCCCAAGGAAAAAGCATCTGAGGTATTGCTTGGGCTCCATGGCATTGGCCCAGTATCATGTCAAATACTGTTGTGTGAAGGCCTCAAGCACTATGATGCATTTGATGTATTGCCCCTGTTCGAACAAAAAGTCTTCTCGAGACTCCTTTTCAATCGAGATCTTGTTGATAAGGAAGACATCTTGGATTTTGCCTGCAGTCATTTCGGCAAATGGCGGGCACTCGCTATGCACTATCTATGGGAAGACTTGTTCCGGAGGAGAAAGGTGGAGTCCATCGCGTGGCTTGATCGCCTCATTCGGCTCTAGCCAAGGCCACATTAAGCTTCCACAATCGAATACATTTTGCGCAGGGTCGAATCCACTGGTCTGGAGGAGTATCGGTGTAATAGGGAAGACCGCCAAGCTCAGCCCCGCAGTAACCTGTGGCGCCGTCAAGCGCGTTGCCCTCCCGCGCTAGTCGCTGAAGCTTCTTTGATAGCACCGGAATGTGTTTGGTGCTACTGACCCGCCTGATCTTTGAGTACGCGTATGTGTATTTTGTATCCATCACGCTTACCTGCCACATTATTAGATGTAACTAATATATAGGTTTTCAAACCGTGTGGGCGCTGTCAGATTTGGCGGCGGGTGGAGACTTTGGCTTCGGGAGGAGCAGCATCTCGCCTGCGACGCCGGTTACCGTAAGCTACCCACGACTGAAGGTCGTGGGCTTTCCGTCGGTGGTAGCGGTTTGTGGCACACTGTGCCGTGCCGCTTCCTCATCGGAACGCAGAAGTCCGCTTACAGGGACTCGTCTACCGGCAACCTGGAACCATCGCTGATCAGGGCTTGGGTTCCGCGCCAGCAGAGATTTAACCGCAACAGCCAAACTGGCTTTGCGATCACTATTCACAATCAATCCACACCTCGGACACTTGAACAGGGTATAGTTGCCTGATGTGTGTCCGTGTGCAGCCACAGCACCGCAGCGGCTGCACCACTTTGATGTATGGTACGGATCGACTGGGATTAGGATGAGGCTCTTGTCGAAGCAGCGTGCTTCGAGAGTTTGCCTGAACTGGTAGAAGGGTATCCGGAGAACTTCCCGGTTGAACCTTCGACCTTTCGGACTGAAACGCTTCAGCTTCTCAATGGCTATGTCGGCATTGTACTGGAGAGCGAGCAGGGTTATGTCTCTGACGACTTCTCCGACCCTGTTCCTGACAAAATTGTGTTCCCTAGTTTTGAGACGATTGAGGCTCCTCTGGGCGCGGTGGCTTCCTCGGTCAGCTAGGCTTTGCAGCCGGGCTTTGCGGATCATCATGCGTTTTCGTTTCACCCAGATGTCTTTGCCCATGTAGGTCTGCAGGAGCACCCTGCCCTCGGGGGATAGAATGGTTATGGCGAAGCATTTGCTGTTTACGTCCACTCCCAGCGCGTTCTCTCGACCCGGTGGCTGGGCAGTGGCGTCTTCTTTCTGCAGGTAGGCTACGACCTGTCGGTTTGCTGTGAGGCCGTAGGTTTTGCATGTCCACCCTGACTCGATCAGGTGACGGTATCGGCGCAGGTTCTCATTGTTCTTGACTGGTACTGCTATTCTTCTGCGCGGGTACGGGACGAACTCAACGAAGAAACGCTTCTTCGTCTGAAATGTGTGACAGTTCCGGGGCACGTTGAACTTGACCGTAACCGCTTTGAGAACGTTTCCTTTATACCTGATAACACTGCGCTCTATGTCACAAACTACCTGACTATTGAAGCCCGTCGCCTTCTTTGAGTCATGATAGGTCCGAGTGTGAAGCTCCATCAGATGCTTGCTGGTTCGAGCCTTGAGGAGTGTATTAGCTAGCAGGAGAGCATCCTGAGTAAACCTGTTTAGAGCATGGGCTTTGCTGGTGGTCGGATCCGTCTGGAGAAGTATCGCGCGCGTCATAGCCCTGATCGTAGTCACTTGGCGGCTTGCTTCCTTAAAAAGTTGTTGGCAATTCCTCCCATGAATGAATTCACGGGTTTCCTTGCCAATTTTTTATGATGTAGTCATAACTTACCCAAAGTCGATGCGTTTGGGTGAAGCACTAAAGACACTGGTTCCCCTTGAGATTGAACTGTCGAGAAAATGCAAGGATACTCCGATTGAGTTTGAGTACTTACCCGTCACTGACATCCCTGACGATGTGAGATCTTCACATAAGATACTCTTGGAACACAAGGGGCAAGAGCCGAGTGCCGAATAAGACTTGACATCTAGCTATGCAAGCGGTTTCATCAACTGATCACCCATGGAACTTTTTTTGACGGCGGACATGGCACTTCAGTAATATAGAGGGTTCGCAGCAGTCTGCGTGTTTCGGTCAGAAAGCTCCTGTGCTCCTTCTTCGTCCAGTCGCCGGCCGGGCCGCTGCCCTGCTTCTCCATGACCAGTACAGAATACGTGCTCTCTGCTTCATCTTCGATCCACCCGAGTTTTGCTAATGCGTCCAGTATAAGTTCCGGCCTTCTATTTTGGGGGAATCGGAACTCCAACCAGCAGAACGACGCATCCGGCACAAACTGCACACTGGTTCCATTGTGCATGGTTTTCAGCAGGGCTTCCTGCGACGTGCCTAACCTAAGCAAACCTGGTCACGCATCATCAGCGCTTGTTAGATATAACTTTTTCGAAAACAAGTCAGTCATGATATCTCCTCAACACAACATTGGAAATCAGCTAGTCAGCGCTGGCTGTTTGTAACAAATCCTGACGTCCTATACGAACGCCAGTGGGTAAGATACAACAGCAGTAGATGCTCTCTTGCTTTTAAGCGTATGGACAGCAGGTTCCGTTAAGCATTCGAAGCCGAAATAAGAGGAAGATGAGTTGAATGGCAAATACAAAGCGATTGCCGTTATCGCGGTGATTAGTGTCGTTTGGGGGTCGTGGGTTCCTTTCGTTGCAACTCCCCCCGGGAAACCACAAGTATTCAACCACCAAGCCGAACACCAAATCAGAAACGAGAAACTTCTAATCAGAACTAATCAGAATAACATGCACTCCCTAGCCCATAGGGGATAGCAGGCGTCTGTAAAAACCAAATGGGTGTCGTACACCGTTCCGTGATTTCCCGGACGTTGCCTCCTCTGGAGGCCCCGCACCCCGGTGGGCGTACGACCTTGTGTACCCGCTTTAATAAATAAGCAGCTCCCTAAAAAAGACGTATCTGGTGAAACCATCCAGATACCCAATAGCTGAAGCCAGTCAGGAAACGGGTGCATGCTTTCCGAGTGAACATGCGAACAAAGGACCTGAAGCAATAGCGGATTTTCCTAAAAACCCGCTATGCACGGGAAAAATAAGCACAGCAGTACATATGCCCCAACCCCTAGTGGACGCTCGTGTGACTTAGCCCACACAAACCCACACAAGACCAATGTATGCTAGTGGAATGTCCAGGAAGGCAGAATAGAGGAAATCTAGTCCGTAATCGGGGGCGGGCAGTCCTGACGAAGACAAAACTATCCAGAGGACTTCCATCACACCTAGCAACCCAAGCAGTCCAAGTAACATCCGAAAGCGTTTACAACGCCGACGGTGTTTAAGATCCTCCGCCAATTGATTATTCCCTCATTAATGTCTCCTCAGCACTCTTAAAAAGAGACTAACACGCCAGTATTCAAAAAGGCAAACAACACCAGCAAAACTGGTCAAGTGGACAATGGGTAAGGGGATAACACTACAGCGAACGTAGCTGATTTTCTTAGAAACCAGCTACCGACCGCTTTGTCTGCTTGTTTGGTCTTGCTCACGAACACGAAAATGTAATCACCGCGGCCGGCAGGATCATGGAGAACGTTGTAACAGGCATAACGTTCTTTTAAACATCAATCACAGGTAATGTTGAGTTCCCATGGACATCATGTCGTTTCTCGTTCCTCCAGCGATTGCATCTTTCTTATTCGCTGTAGCTGCGGTTTCCCAGAATAACGATGATGTCCCTCCTATTTTGATGGTGATTGGCATAATCGGCATCGTTGCGGGTATCTGGTCACACTTAACTGGATCAAAAGACTCTACGTCTTTTTTATTGGTCGGGGCAGGGATATTTATTGGCGCTCTTCCAGCCTTTTTCTACAGCCGTGAAACTTAGCCTTTCCAGCCAATTTAGTGAATTCCGTGGTTGGATAGCGGGTTTTAAGAGAAATCCGCTACGAGCCAAGTCTAGCGCAGTTATTCTCGGTTTTCTCTCCGCAATCTATTGTCAAGAATGTAGATCCAGAATCCAGAGACGATGAAAATGGTAGCAAGAACAGCAACAGATAGAAGAAGAAGGTCGGTCTCTGGCTTCTCAGAATAGGGATCAGGAACAGAAACAATTTCAATTTTTGTTGTGATTGTCATTATTGTTATTGTTGTTGCTCCGGTTGCACGGAGCGCTTTTTCCAATACGGTCTCTGCGCTCACGGAAAGACTTGGCCAGAGCCCAATTCCGTTGCAGCGGATAGTCAGATTACTTGAGTAGCATTCGTTCAATTGCAATGGATAGAGATACATGTACAGCAGACATCTAGGATGCCCTTGCTGAGCGAGGAATTGATAGAAGTCACCGATGTTAGATTTGCGTTCTTCGTAATAAGCCACACTAAAGATAACCCTACACAGCGTCCTGTCACCGGGCAACTCTACGGGCTCGCCAGAGCGCTCTAACCATTCGCTATAGCATGTTTCATTGGATTGCACTATACGATCACGGGTAAATTTCCACTCGTTCGATGGAACTGTCCTAATTTGTTCATCACGATTTTGTTGGAGCAGATTCAGCATCTCAAGATAATCGAGGGGATATCCTGTTTGATTAGTGTACGAAATGTCAAAATACGCATCTTGAATTGATAGGATGATCTTGTGATCGACAGTTATGGGAACTAGTGTAATGGCATGAGTGACAGGGGAGTCTGGAATTCCCATGTCAAGATCGTAGGGTTCGTAGCCGAAAAGTTGGTAAAGCTTCATCAAAGTCCAAGCAGTCCCTCCACACCAGACTCCCCCTTGATTTTCTTGGAATGCCCTGAAAATTCCTGAGACGTTCTGTGTGTAGAAGTGAAAAGATGTATTGTCTTCCAACAAGAGAGCCTTTGAACTCATATCAATATTCTGGGCGGCCCAGTGACGAAGGCTACTGACTTTCTGCCAATCGGAGAAATTCTCCCATCCCGGCAATTCTCGCATAATAGATTCTTTCAGGGCGGCGTCACTAGAAAAGTTGTCACTTGATCCTACCGCAACAGCATTAGGATAGATGGAAGTAAAGGAAAGAAGGAGAAGCACACATGGCACCGCGAGCTTGACAGAGACTTTCGAGGTGTGTCACATCTCCTTTAGGATACCATACAATGTTAACCTTTAAAACTTCGCGATGTCTGTCACAACAGCAGCGCGGTGAGAGGCGTTCTCTCGAACCTGTGACATCCTCCCACGACTAAAGTCATGGGTCTTCCCGCTCGTATTTGATAAGGCGAAGACGACTCGCTGAGCACTAATGACTGACTAACAGGCCTCTTTTTTCTCGGAACCATCAGCATTGACCCTCTTCACTTACGACACAAATGTTCACATAATCTAAAAATCGCGTTTGCACAAATGTCTGCGAGCTCGTCAAGAAAAAATTTTAAGCTCCTTTGGAGATGAAAATGGTGTGATCAAAGATGGACAGTAACCAAGTGGCAGAAATCTTCGCAGCGACCGTGGCAGTCGTGGGAATTGTATCAGCAATTCCTCCATCAACCATGATGGACATCATAAAGATTCTCGGTGGCATTGCACTACTGGCCGCTGTCGGATTCCTGTTCTACAAAAGATTTCGAGGGGCACACCCTCCTTCTTCGGAGCAACGTTTCTGTAAGTATCTATCCTGTGCAGCGACAATACTTATTAGGCGCAATCCCTATTTTCATCAGGAGAGAACATGGCCGCCAAAATTGTGGAATGCAGGCGCTGCATCAACACTACAGTAAATCCTGAAGTTCACATAAACGAGGACGGCCTGTGCGATATCTGTGAATTGTACCTGTTCGGGCTTAACGAAAGCCGGCTCCGTGACGAATTAAGATTTTTCAAAACACTTCCAGACAGGTCGAAGAAGTGGGATGCGATGGTCGGGCTTTCGGGGGGAAAAGACAGCAGCGCCACACTGCACTTGACACAGAGCCTAGGCTTTCGCCCACTCGCTTTCACTTTCGACATCGGGTACTATCCGGAGCACGAGTTTGAAAGGGCGGCCCGAATAGCAGAAGCTTCGGGAGTAGACTATGCCAGGATAAGAATTGGGGAATACATGCACGAAAGCGATCGCACTTCCTACCGAAAGACCGCGGAGCTGTACGAGAGGGCGCCATCCGTAGATCTCAAAAGGGTGTTCTTAGAAACGCTCGTAGAGGACAAGCTACACAACTCGCCAAGATGCAACCATGCCAGAGCGTTCGTTAGAACCTGCAGGCTGTGCAGGCACACGGTGATACGCGCGTACTACCACGAAGCGCTGAAGAGAAAAGTGTCCCTAGTGATATTGGGAATGAACGAGTACGCCGAACTGCGAAGCTCACGCGGCGGAAAACCGCTCGTATCGGCCATGCGTACTCTGAACCCGTACGATAGAGCGCAAGTCCACATAGTTCACCTCCCATTCCTCATGAGGAGGACAGCAGAGGCCACGCGAAAGACCCTCGAGGAGATCGGATGGACAAAGCCTCCCGGAGAAGACTTCGTGGAGTCCAATGCCAACTCATGTCTCTTCGCCAGATCCGCGGAGGCGTTTGCTCGCAGAATGCTTGGCTTTCACCCGGACACCAAACGGCTGGCACGGGAGGTAACAGTGGGTTACCTGACCAAGGATCAGGCGAGAAGGGCACTAGAGCACGTGCACCGGTCAAAAGAAAGCGTGAGAGAAATTCTGGAGCGTGCAAAGATCCTATGACGAGACACGTCCTGATCTCGGTGTCGGACTACACCGGACTGGCAGAACTAACCAAGGAGCTGTCCCAACTCGGGTTCGTGCTAGTGGCGTCCCTGGGAAACGCGATCTATCCGGAAAAACACCGCGTGCCCGTGACGAGAATACAGAAAATCACAAAATACAAACCCATGATGATGCCTCGGGGAATAAAGAGCATCCACCACCTGATATTCGCAGGAATACTGGCCGACAGAAAGAACAAAGCGCACATGAGAGAAATCGAGAGGTACGGCATAACCCCCTTCGACATGGTCGTCTGCAACTTCTACCCGTTCAAGAAAATGGTTACCACAGGAGCTGCTGAAAGGGAGACCATGCAGAGCATTGACATAGGTGGGCCCGCGATGGTGCGGTGCGCAGCCAAAAACTACAAAAACGTTATTGTGGTAACTGATACGCACGACTACAGCAAGCTGCTGAGAATACTGAAGAAGAACGGATCGATCCCGCTCGAAACGAGAAGAAGGCTAGCCATAAAAGCATTCAGGTACACGAAAAACTACGATGATACAATAGCCAAATACTTGACAAGCATACACTCTCTGCGCTGAAAAACTAAAACTGCTGTCCGCCTCGGGCCCACTACCTATGCCGTGAAGTGTTCACGTTCCTGGACACTCGCATTTGAAGCTTTCACCTGTGGAACGGGTAGTCAGCGAGAACGGAAAGTCGGGGCACTCGAGGCACGTGCACTCTCTCTCACAGAGGAGATTCTTCTTCATGTCGGAACAGTTGAACCTGTTCGTCATAAGGTTCGCGAATTCGTGCACGATCACTAACCGCTTCAGACGTCTCAAATCTATGGGCAAGTGAATCATTCAGTGCTCGCTCCTGGACAACTTTCTTCTTAGAGCATGCACATATTTTAGTTTTTTGGCAGCGAAGAGGCAGTAGCGGGTTTTGCAGAAATCTTCCATACTACGAATGAGAAATGCTGGGAAAGGCGGGCCGACTCATGACGAGTCAACCCGACGAGCCGTCCCGGCTCTCCTTTACCCATGGAGACATGGGTTGCAAGGTTTAAAACTATGATCGCGAAGCCGCTCAACCCCACTATGCTCCCAAAGATCCTTGAAGCTAGGACTTGAGTGTGGTGTCCAGTTTAGGGGGTATCTGGGAGCGCTGACCAGATACCTACTTTTATGTAGCTGTGACCAAATAATGGAGGGGTACCAAAGACCGCTTCACCCACCGGGGAGCGGGGCCTCCAGAGGAGGCAACGCCGGGAACGCGCATGAACGGTGAGCGGCACTCAACCCTCCATGTGGAGGTCAGGGAAACCTTTTACCTTCCACCCGTAGAATGATATGTGGAAGGCTTCCCAATGGTGAATAACGGGTTTTTACAGAAAACAGCTACGTTGTCACTTTGAGCAGTCATGTCCTGTTTCCCTCTTTTTTCGAGAGATCAATGCCCTGCCTTTTCAGCTCTTCTTCCAACAGTCGTGCATTCTTGAACAGGACAGTATTGAAACCGAGTGCCCTGGCCGGAATAAGAAGTTTCCTTTTGTTGTCTATGAAGATGCATTCCGTTGCATGCACCCTCGTTCTCTCAAGAAAAATCTTGTATATTTGTTTCCCATCCGTCTTTGCGCACCCGACGTAGCCTGACGTTATGAACCCTGAAAAATACTTGCGCAAACCAAACTTTTCTATTCTCGCGTCCATCCACTCCTTTCCCTCATCGTTGAGCGTGAAAAGGAGCACGTCTGGATGACTTGTTCGTAGCTTCTCAACTATCTCAAAAGCATCCTTCTTTATGATGCAGCTGCGATAGAGTGCCTTCAGTTCACTCAATCGCATCCTGTTCTTGGCGACGCTGATCAAATCCAAAAAGAAAACGTCTTCACGTTCACTGCCAACCCGTATTTTCGGCCAATGCCTTAGAAAAATTTCATCGCCTCTTCTCTTGGCTATTCCTAGTCTTTGATGAATGACGTTGAAAGACGCGTCTTCACCCTCATCGTTCCACGCGTTGGAGAATAGCACTCCCCCACAATCGAACGCGATCGCTGTGACCCTCGGATGCGGTTCCTTCATTGGCTGAGCCTCTCCATCTGTTCTTCTATATTGAAGGAACAGTTCTTAAACCTTGTTTGATCGCAAGCAAGAAGTTTGCACACCCCGTTCACGCCAAGCGTTCGAGTATAGGGCAGACAGCGGGTTTTTGCAGAAATCAGCTATGTTCAATGGAGAGTCATCTCCTTATGGACAAGTAGACAAATAGGCGCGTATCACCGCAATCGTTCTAACACCACAATAGTCATGTAAAAGAAAGACGCCAAACTTTTTACATGTTGTTTTACATCGCGTTTGACATCTCCAAGGCCCACATGGTGGGTGATGAACTCAAAGTGTACGCGTTGCCTAGTTCAATCATTCTCTAAGGTGTTCAAAAGTCAGTGTTGTAACCCCCCTTAGGTCCACGCGTTGAGAAACCCTTTTAAGTTCTTTGGATAAAGAATAGTCAGGATCAGAGATGAACATCAAACAAATGTGGGACATCCTCATAGTGACTGTGGCGGTCGCGGGAATTGGATCAGCAATTCCTCCATCAACAATGATTGACATCGTGAGGATCCTCGGCGGCGTCGCATTGCTGGCTGGGGTCGTGTTCGTGATCCGTAAAAGGGTTCCAGGACGCACACCTGTTTCTTCGGAATGTTAGAGCCGTTCCATTTCAGAGTTAATCCTTGCTTCTAGAGTGGTCATGCCTTCAAGGAATGCCCTTTCAAGGTTGATTCCTAAGCGGTCTGCGAGAACTATTAGACACCAGAGGCAGTCAGCAAACTCGTGAGCTAACTTGTTGTCGACATATGTTGTGGACCTGATACCCTCTTTCGCTGAGATCAGTTTGGACAAATCGCCTACATCTCCAACAAAGCCTTGAAATATTTGTCCAGTACTCCATTCTTTTCCGCAGCGTGCTACCTCAAATTCGGCGTACATTGCTCTTACAGTTCGAGCACGATTGATGATACTCTGAAAGTCCATGCTTCGTTCACTTCCATTCATCATTTGGTGCTACTCTTCCTTTTCGCCCAGCAGTTCCTTGACTCTCTTTGTTCCAAGACGTTTTATCAATGCATCGTACTCTTCAGCAACTGCTAAGATGAAGCGGGCATCGTCCTTCGTCATTCTAGGGTACAGGTTGCCTTCGCTGAAGACGGGACAAGGAGTTGACCTCGGGTAACTTTTTGGCACAGTTGTTGCTTCAACATCCATGAACAGTTCACCTTTCTTAAATGCCCTCATGCGCGGTTCACTCGCATACCATTGACCTGCGCGGCATATATTGTTTGCTGATCAGCCTAGCCTGCCATTGTCAGAGATCGAGGGTATACTCTATCAACGTTTCCAGACGCGCCTGTGTTTCTTCCAGACGCGCTTGTGTACATCCAGGAATACCAAAATTATCGCAATGAAGGCTATGGCAAGCATGAAGAAGACAGCTGCTGCAAATTTGGGACCATTGAGCGCCAGCGCTTTTAATCCCATCAGCACGGATATCAAGCTTGCAATACCCGCAAAGAAACATTGTAGCCTAGTGCTCCAAGTAACTCCTGTCTTGCTCATCTTAGCTCTTCTCAGGGTGATCGGTGCGCTTCTGCCATTTAACCTTTTTTCTCTCCTGACCCGGAGAATTGCCATCCTGCACTGGCTGCCTCGCGCTGAGAAAAGAATATATGGATGTGAACAATTCTTAAGGGTGGATTGGGTTGCATAATGAACAGGACGACTAGGAACGGTCTCATTATTCTCGTGATAGTTTCCATGGTTCTCGTAGCAGGTGCTGGCCTGACATGGAGAGAGTATAACACTGACATCAAGGTTGTTGGCCGAGTGGATGCAGTCTGCAAGGACAATAACGGAATCTGGGTCTCCCTGAGAGTAGTTGACAGCAGCTACTCTTCCATCGTTGTGCCGAACTCCTACATCAAATTAATCTTCAATGGTACCGGTCCGGTGGATGACTGGCGAGCAGCACGACTGCACATCGGAGACTTAATCCAATTCACCGTGCGATACACCCCTAAATACTTTGACGAGAACAGCAACTGGATGATATCAGATCTCAGCTGGACGCCCCCCTGCACGGACTGCTAAACCTCCGCAAACCCAAAGGTTTCGCAAGTTCACGGTTTGTCAGAGATCAAGTATGTACCTAGCAACGTACCCTCTTGCAGTTGTCACTATCTCCATGCGATGGTAAGTAACCGCTTTTATCTCAACTTTTGCAGGGTGGTGACCTCTCTTGAAGAAGCCTCCTCGTGCTTTTGCACTAAGACACCCCCTCTCGTCTTGTTCCTTGATCTCTTCCACTTGAAAAGTTGAGTAAACTTTATCGTCAAGCTCGAACTTCACGAGCAATTGTTCAAGCCAATCGTGTAGAAGAGAAATCCGATCGTGAGCAGTAACCTCGAACTGGTCCGTGAACTCAGATTTGATAGCGGTCGGGTCAGTCATGACATCGAACATTGCAAAGGCAGCTCTCTCAAAGACGCCGGCAAGATTTGGAGCACGTACCTCTATGTACGCATCACCCATGTGCGGCAGAAGCTTATACTGTTGACGATCCTGCTTCGTCATGATTCTCAGCCTCAGCTACTCCGAGCAGCCGCATGAGTATGCCAATCTTTGCTTCAAGCATGTTGTTGTAATCATCCCGGAACGGATGCTTCGCGTTCCGCTGCTGTAAATCTTCCAGTTCTTTCATCCATTGTTGTTGGAAAGCTTCAAGTCTTTTCTGTGTCCGCCGCAGGCGCTCCCATAAGGCTCGCGTCTTGATCGCTTCCGGATTGGAAAAAACCATCCTTGACTTTTCGTAGTGCTCGTCAGCAGGGCTCCTGCCGTTCTCCATCGTTCCGTTACTCTTCATCCCACTGCAGGCCATTACGAATCCGTCCGGTCCTGATGCAGCGTCTGTTAAGGGTTTACCGCAGACAATGCATAGCGGAACTTCGTTCTCTTTTATTGCACGGTCGAGCTCTTCCATGATCTGCTTCAAATCCATCGTGCTTGACTCCATCCTTCAAGTGTCCCCTCAGTATTCTTCGGTTACCGAAAACTTCCACCCGGTCTCACATTGTTTACAGTAGAGCCTCATGTAGAGAACGCCTTTTTGCCTGTACGCTGAGATTGTTGGGCGGTGGTCTTGGAAGTGCTTCGCTGCATCCTTGGCCTGATCCTTGATTTTGGTTATAGGTAATTCCCAACCGGTCTCGCATTTTTTGCAGTAGAGGTCTACGTAAAGGACCTTTTTTCGCTTGTACGCTGCGACTGTGGGGCGGTGGCGCTGGAAGTGCTTCGCCGCATCCTTGGCTTGGTACTCGGTCAGTCGTCCTCGCTCGAGCCACTTCTCAAACTCAGGTTTCTTCTTCTTGGAGACCATTACCCCTGTCACTCCTTTCCTCAACGAAAGTTCTCCAAGACTCAACTTGTCCTTTATCTCGAACTAAATGTTGCCGTCTCCAAGCCCTATCGCGTCGTTCTTCTTGTTCCTTGAATGCCGCGACTCTGGTTTGCAGGTCACCTGGAACCTTCATGTTTGCATATACGGGAATCCAACCGCCAAGGTTCACAAGACCCTTCATCATGTAAATATTGCAGTGTCCCAAATCTCCCCCAATATGACGGAACTCTTTAGGAACAATCATCTCCACCGCCATACTACCGTAGAGCGGATTTGTCTTGAAGTTGTTTTGAGCAACAAAGAAGCCGCGGGGCATGTCGTAGTCGTAGTAGTGAGTGGGTTGCCCACCGTTCCGCATGAACGCCCACAACCACTCCTCATAGTCTTGAAGTGAGGCTGGACGGAAGAAACGATCGAGCCAAACATCTCGATACCCCTGAAGTTTAGTTGTGCAGTCTGCGTTAGCCTCCCTGCTTTCTCCGCTCATTTCTCATTCGTCTCCGTTGTGACTGAGTGTGATTTAATCGATTTCTTCTCTTAGTATTCTGTCTATCTCGCGAAGGGATACGCCCTCGAGTGTTTTCGGAAACATCTGCTTGACCGCTCCGGCCAATTCATACCGGAACCTCGCTTTTCCTTCATCCATGTCACTTTCACCACCCGCCCTAATGCCCTCGTCTCATATAAGCTTTGTCGAAAACATGACGTGAAATGTGTGAAATTTGTGAGACGCGTGAGGTTCGTGAGGCATGTGAGATCTGTGAGATGCGTGAGGTTCGTGTCAAAATCACGTGTCTTTTGGCCTTCTTCCACGTTATTGAGTTTATGCGGAACTACGGGCAGAGGTGCCCCGTTCGCCTCCCTCAGGCTAGAGTCTCCCCCACCGACGCCGCAGACACATGCATGCTATTCACTCTCTCCCATTTAATGTTTTCTCACCGCCGCGTAACTACCGCATTTATGGCCTCTTTAAAGCCGAACAAAATAGACCCTCTGAGAAGTGTGTGTTTTTAATTTGGACTTGGATGCTGTGAGACGTAGTTTAGCTGATGATGAGAGCGCATGGCAGCGCATGCTAGAGATTCAGCACTGGAACGTGTCCGAGCTCCTGACTGAGGTGCCCAACACATCCAAAGAGCAGGCGATAGTCCGCGGGGTCAAGGTTGTGCACGATCTTCTGCCGCTTTTTAATAAATCACACTTTTCATTTGCGGATCCTGCGCACGGTGCCGGGCACATGATTCGCGACTACGTGAACGCCCTCAGGCTCGCGAGGCATCTGAAGATTGATGCACCCAACCTGTTTATTGGACTCGTGGCAGGCGTATTTCACGACGTCGGGTGCATGGTGTTTCCTCGTTACGAGGAAGGACGACACGTTGCTCGTCACGCTGAGGCTGGAGCGTTCTTGCTCGACACAATCTTTCAGTCACACTCTCTTGGCCTGAGCCGTGCGGAGCGAATGCTGATCGAATACGGGGTCGCGGCGCACACGAACTACCTAGAAGCGATGACTCTGAAAGATTCGAACGGTGTGCTGCGACGTCTCGAGCCGTACAAGAGCGCCACCACTAATGGACAGCCTATTTTGGCCGTGTGGTTTCCGCGGTGGGTGGATCGACAGGATTGCAATGGTCCGGGATGGACCGGGCGCCACTACCTCAGTTTCATCGAACCCCACGAGGAACTCTTCGGCGAGAGAGAAAGAACACGAGTTATCACCTACGAGCAACATATGCGCCCCCTCCTGCGACTGGAAAACGAGATCCAGAAAGACCCCAAGGGACGCACGATGGTTGAATACTTCGCTAATGTCCTGTCTACTCAGCACACTGGTTCGTCATATTGCCCGTACGACTACGGCGCGGTCGTTCTTCTGCGTGATCGCCAAAACAAACGCCTTGGGCACATAATCGACGCTGTCAGAGGTCCTACTCCCATACCTGGCGACCTTGAAGAAGGAATGGTTCTGAGTGGATGGACCGATGTCGCTAAAGAAACTTCTCTAGTACCCAATAACCTCCATGAGGAAGTGGTTCTGAGGGCATGGACCGAATGCTTAGCCAAGAATATAGAACCAACCGAACTTGGCAAACGGGCCGCGGACCAGTTGAAGAACCAATTTCGAGGCCTAGACGCTACTGCACGCGCAGCTTGGACGCGCGGGTTCTGGATGACAATGAATGAGTACGTGAACTGGGCAACTGAAGTGCTGAAGGATTTGGTAGAGATGCCTCCGCCCTGGTACCCGTTCAAACCGATCACGGACAACGTGATAAACATCATTACACCAAATAGGACATGGTGTGACCGGCTCAAGATTAACTGAAAACTGTAGTTAACTTAAAATCAAGTCTGTTTCTCTTGTTTTGACGTATCCTCATGCAGTGTCCACAAATTACCGCAAATACATTTGCCTTCCCACGAGAGCCGTGCTCCTGCGAAAACAAGTCGTCCAGAGCTTGCCTTCAATTCCACAATCTGCCCGCACGAACAATGGATCTTGTGAATCGCATCAAATTGTTCTTCCGGCAACTGTCTTGACCTCCAACAACCTATCCAACCCATGCTTTTATGTATTACGGACGATCCTCCTGATAGATAAAGATTTGACAGGCAGCTTACTCCCGTCGCTTTTGTTAGAAGTAGTTGCTGATCTTTTTCTGGAAGAACGCTTCCTCGAGCGTGTGGCTGCTTCTCAGCCACGCTTTGCTTGGGAGACTGAACGTGTTCAGCGCATGGTTTGCTGCAGCGTTGAAGTTGTCAAAGCGGACGGGAGTGGTTGAAAGAGCAGCCCTTATGCTTTCTCTCACGTTCCAGACTCCGACAGGTAGAATGTACCCCGGATGTATCTCTCTCAGGATCAGAGCTGCGGCCTGCCTTCTTTCCTTGACGAGGTGTTCGGCAATAGCGAGACGCCCGGCGTAGTAGCAGCCTCCGATGCTCGCGTACGTGGTTCTTCCCTCGTATGGTTCATGATCACCCATCAATGAAGGAACATCCTCCTCGCTACCTTTGCTCTTCCAGGCAGTTCCGGGGAACCAGGCCTCGATTGATTCGTAGTGCCAACTTTCAGGCAGAAGCATCACAACGTACCGGTTGTCAAGGTACTGGAACGTGTGAACACGAAACTCATCAATTGTGGGCAAGTGCTTGACCTCATCTTCGAGCAGGCGTGTTGAGACTGTGCTGTCAACGGCCGTGATGCTCCAGCGGGTCGGCACCAGTTTCCTTCTCTTTCCGACACCGAACATGCCCATGCTGAAAGCGCGCTGTATGTGCGAGACCGTCACGCCATCCTTGTGCAGGTCAACGATCGCATCGGACGCTTTGAGGTCACGATCATAGTACGCTTGCTCAAGGTCCCTGTTTGCTTTGACTCCCCACGCATGAAAACTTTTGAGCGGGGCGGACGGACCGAAGGGTTGCGATTCGTCACTCAGTGCAAGAACCCCACTTGGTTTTCTAGTGAAGCGTGCTTCTGATTCTACTGGAGAATCTCCAAGGGCTAGTTCTTGGAGTTTGTCAACGATCCCGAAAGGTTCTTGTGCGTCGAAAATGCTGACGCGAGTTTTGCCCCTGACGAGAGAATACCTCAGGTCAATGATCTCCTGAATCGTTTTACCAAGCCATAGCTCAGGAGTGTCTAGGACTGTGGTGTCGCCGTGGTACGGCGGGATCATGGGACCAACGAACACTTTGGGATAACCCATCCTACCAACGAATACGCTTGGGGGCGTTGAACCATCAATCTGGTCCGAACTGAAAAGATTAGGATGCACTGAGACCATGGCCTTCGCCTTGGCCAGGAGAGGACAGGAAACTTTTCCACAGAGCATCCTGCCCCCTTTGCAGCGCAGACACCGATCCGCCGAGTCACCTGGAACTAAACGAACACCACCCAAACTCGAGGCTACCCCTACACCAGAAAAAATGTTTTCCGTGAAGAACTGCTCACTCAAGGGTAGCCACTGTCTAGAGTATTGTGAAGGCGTAATTTAAGGCAACCGCCCGGGCATGCTTTTTAGGCAGGGGTACCTATGGAATAGGCAGGAACTGGAGATAAACTGAATGCCCTCTAGTGATATTGATTTCGCCTACCAAAGAATAAATGAGATCACTAGGAAGATGGAAGAAGCGTTCGCTAGAGGTTGCCGAATAAGCAGTGAGATACGCGCTAGTGGCGGAAACCCTTCACGACAGAACATGGAGCGCTTGGTAGACGCACTGACGCTGCAGATAAACTCAACACTGGAGTTTGTACGGGTTGCGCGTGAAGAAATTCTCCCCGCAGAGAGGAGAGACGTGGACTTGGATACGGACTTGGAAGTGAAAAGTCTGAAGGTTATTGAGAGCATGGCGAAGAAAAAGCTCATCCTTGTTCAAACGGTAGAGATGACTACAAAAGAGAGAATTCTCATGATAGAAGATGCCCGTGACCTAACAGCAGATAGCCTGCTCGTTCTGTCTCAGATAATGGGTTTGACATTAAAGGTAAGCCCTGAATAGAATAGCCTACTGTTCAAATAGTCTAATACATTGGAGTTTGGCAAGACAGGGATGAAACATGAAAAGAAGGTGGGCGGGCCTTGATGAGGCAGGCCGGGGGCCTGTGATCGGCCCTTTGGTAATAGCCGGAGTGCTCGCTGACGAGAGAAAAGTGCGAGAACTTGCTTCGATAGGCGTCAAAGACTCAAAGTTACTAACTGCAAGAACCCGCACCGCTCTGGCAAAGAAAATATCTAACATCGCGATGAACGTTGTTTATGCTGATATCCAACCGGCCGAAATTGATACGATCGTCCTCGAAGGTAGAAGACTCCACAGACTGAACTTCCTCGAAGCCACTTTCATGGCAAAACTAATCTCTGACCTGAAACCCACAACGGTTTGGGTTGACGCAGCAGACGTCAAACCTGAAAGATACGCAAGACAGATCAGAGACATGCTACCTCCAAACCTGAAACGAATCAAACTGATCTCAGAACACAAGGCCGACGTAAACTACCCTATAGTTTCTGCAGCGAGCATAATGGCAAAAGTTAGACGAGATACAGCAATCTCAACTTTGTGGAAGACGTATGGCAACTTTGGCTCCGGATATCCCTCCGATCCTCGAACAATTCGTTTTCTAAGAAACTGGCATAGAACCCACACTGACTATCCTCCAATAGTCAGAAAATCCTGGAAAACCATCAAAAATATGTGAGTTGTCAGCCTTTTTTAAGGCCCCCCTAAAAGCACTTTCAGATTAGGCGTGAAGACATATGCCTTCCAACATGGCAACAACAGTATTTGTCATAGTTGTTCTTGCATTCACATTCACTTCCTTCAATGGCGCCGGTGCAATCGGAGTTCTCAACCAGAGGGAAGCAGCCATCAAAAGTGAACCTTTTCAGCTCACCGCACAGCAACAGCACGTATGCCAAACGATGAAAGTGACCACTGACAAAACGGAGTACAATCTTGAAGAAACTGTGGAAATAACTGTGATCTTTGCTTATTCAATTCCCGGGTGCACAGACGACACGGCGAACGTCTTCCCCTACTACCAGGTGCGGTTGCAACTCCTTGACGCAGTGGACAATGTGATTCACTCTTGGCAGTGGCAAACGGATGGAAACTTACAAGAAACCGTTGAATGGCGGACAACGATAGACACGCCCCCGGGCAGCTACGCGATCATCGCGGACGAATGGCGGGGCAACCAGCTGCCAGAAGTGATGACCTCAACGGTGATCACCCTTTTAGCCCAAGCCTCTCAGGGCGCCATTATTTCCCAGTGGCTCCCTTACGTCGTTGTTACAGCCGTCGTTATTAGCATCATAATAATTTGGCTGGCTAGGAGACGATACACAGCACCGATGCCGCCCTCACCGTTCGTCATCCCTCCACTCGAGTCGTGATCACTTTCTTTTCAACGTTTCAATCTTGGGTGGTTCTCTGGGTTTCTGAAAAGTCCAGATTTGAGGGATAGCGGTGAACGCTCTGGCGAACGCGATCAATTCTTCACGTTCTTCAGGAGTCGGTTGAGCTTTGCCTTTCTTAACCTGAATCATGAACCGTTTTCTGGCAGGGCTCGCGGCCATTATGTCTGCGGGGCCGTGTGACCCCGCGCTGCGAGCACACACGTACCCCTGTTTCTTCAGGATTATCATTGTCTTGTACTCAGCCGATCTCCCACGTGCGTAGTTTGAAGGCATCGCAGTTCAAGTATACTTCCCTCAGAAGCATTTAAGGTCATAACCCTGTTTTTGAACTTTTCTCCCTCCTTTTATGTGAGCATGAGAGATGTCGTGATGGGTCAAGGAGCGAGTGATAATTTGAAGTTCTGTCCCAAGTGTGGAACACGGCTTGTACCCGCAACTGCATCCAAGTCTGTCGTCCTGAAATGCCAAAAGTGCGAATACACAACCCGAGCGTCGGACATCCGCTTCCAAGCACTCCAACAGGGCAAAGAAAAGATCGTCGTCATTGGTGACAAACTCAAGGACATTAACCCCCTACCAAAGGCTAAGACCCACTGCACAAAGTGCGGACACAACGAAGCCTTCTACTGGATGGTACAGACCAGGAGCGCTGATGAATCATCCACACAGTTCTTCAGGTGCACCCGTTGCGGCAACACCTGGCGAGAGAATGCGTGATAGAAAATGTTTGAAGCAACACTGAGTGACGCACGCCTGTGGAAGAACCTGCTAACCGCCATCGCCACACTTGTTGAAGAAGCAGACTTCGACACTGACCAAGACGCAATCAAACTAAGAGCCATGGACCCATCCCACGTGGCAATGGTCGACTTCGTGTGGCAGAAGATCGCCTTCGAAAAGTACACGTGCCCCCAACCCACACAGATCAAGATCAACATAACCAACATGCTGAAAACACTGAAGCGCATTGCCCCCGATGAGGTCCTCGAGCTGCACTACGACGAGAACGACAAAAAGCTCAGGATCACACTCAAGGGAAAGATGACCCGCACGTTCACTATACCTACCCTCAGCCCATCAGGAGAAGAGCTACCCGTCCCAAGAATCACGTTCGACTCAACCATCAAGATAGTTACCCCCGACTTCAAAGACATCATCGAAGACATACAAGCAGTCAGCGACAGGATCACCCTTGAAACCACACAAGAAAAACTAACCGCTACAGCAACAACCGAAACCAACAGCGCAACCATAGAACTTGAGAAAGGCTCTAAGAGCATGGTCAGCCTCGACGTGAAAACACCCTCAAGCGCAATCTTCAGCCTAGGCTACCTTATCGACATCATGAAAACCTGCGCTTCAATCTCAGAAACCGTAACCATTGAATTCTCATCAAACAAACCCCTGAAGCTCAGCTTCGAGATCCCGAACGGCAACCTCGCATACTACCTAGCCCCCAGAGTCGAGCCTCAAGAATAGCACCCCTCCGTGGTGCGCGGAAGTCCCCGATACCTTTATTTAATTAAGCATTGTAGTGAAAGCCAACTGCGGGTGAAAAAACATGCCAACTCACGGTAGCCTTACCAAAGCCGGAAAAGTTCGTCAACAGACCCCTAAAGTTGCCCGCCTGCACGATAAGCATTCGAAAAGCCCGAGACTCTCAAACAGGCGACGCTACCACAAGCGCGTTGAGCTCTCGGAGCGCTTCGCACAGGACCGCCTTGGACAAAAATGGGCCGTAGTCAGCAACAGACGAGAAGGAAGATAGACCCCGCTTGGAAACGAATCTAACAAGAGCGGATTGGGCAAGGTACCCATTCACCAACGAGACGGCCGAGTACATTAAGAGTTTAGGCGTAAACATCAGTGATCTCACAAGCGGAATCTTAGACACCGCTGAGAGAAAAGTGAACGAAGCATTAATGACCGGCAGGATCAGCACAGACGGACAGGATGCTGATGAAAACATCCTAACATATTTGGCCGCACTGATGATGCTGGCCATGGCAGGTGATGAGAGAGCAAAACGAAGGTACGCGCTTGCCGAATCGAAACGCACCTACGAACTACTGATACAAGAAAAACCTTCCCTGCTCCTGCAGATTGCAAAGCACACCTTCGGCTGGAAAGCCAAAATTGTTGAGAAACCGATCGGCGAAGTCATATACGACTTTGCCGTGTTCTACCCGGACTACTTGAAGAACGCAGTGCGCATCCGCGACCTCGACTGGAAGATCACGAACAGAGTCCTAGAGAAAGGATACGTGTACTGCGACAGGGACGGCTTCGCCAGGCTCCTCGAGGAAGAGATAGAAGCAAGAATACTTTCAAAGGTCACAGACTACCATGCAGTCGTACCGGATACCCTTGCACCGCGCGTCGAAAAACTCAAAAAGCTAGCACTCTCCCAAGCCCAACTATACGCAGAAGACATCCCTAAGGTCGTACTGATAACCGCTATGCCACCGTGCGTGAAGGCACTACTTTCAAACATCTCGAGCGGAAAACACGTCCCACACATGGGAAGGTTCGCCGCAGCATCCTTCCTAAGCCACATCGGAGTGAGCGACGAGGAGATCGTGAAAATGTTCAGCCCCCAAAGCGACTTCATCGAAAGAATCGCAAGATACCAAGTCGAACACATCACGGGAAAGAGAGGAGGACAAAAAAAGTACCTCCCACCAAACTGCAAAACAATGAAAACCCACGGCATATGCATCAACCCGGACGAACTGTGCAAAACAATAAACCATCCCCTCTCCTACTACCGCAAAAAAGCAAAAACGATAACCATCACAGAAAAGAAAAAACAGGCCCCGGCGCCCCCCAAACCAGCAGCATGAAAAAGGAGAAAAGACTGAATTGAAGTCAAGCGTAATACTCTTCACGTACACCCCGAACATGGAACGCCTGTGCGCAGCGGCCATGCGCGCATGTAACTCCCCACACCCTAGCTATACTCTGTACTCAGGCAAGGACGCGCTCGAGGACGAGACACCACTTGATGAAGAGAGAATCAAAACCCTGCTGCAGAGAGCTGTGGAGCTCGGCCACCACAGCATACTGGAACACGCACAGCTGACCTTTGACTTGCAGAACGTTTCACGTTCCTGCACACACCAGCTGGTTCGCCACAGGATAGCGGCCTATTCTCAACAAAGCCAGAGGCATGTAAAGATCACCCGCGGGGAAGGTGGATATGTTAAACCTCCGAGCATAAGCGAGAACACACGAGTCCCAATTACCATATCGTCCCTCAAAGACCCTGTGAACCTAACCTTTGACGACATCTTGGACATTACGAGACAGATGGAAGCGGGCCTCCTCGAGAGAGGCATCAAGGCTGAGGATGCCAGGTACGTGCGCCCCAACGCAGCCGTGACCAACATCGTCACCTCGATGAACGCCAGAGAACTACTGCACGTCCTCAGACTGAGGTGCGCAAGCAGCGCACAGTGGGAGATCAGAGACGTGGCCTGGGCGATGCTCGCCTGCACAAAACTCGTCGCACCGAGCATATTCAAAAACCTCCCCGGCACAGAAAACGCTCCCGCCTTCCAAGAGAAGAACACCAAGCTTGAAGAAACCGTCGACCAGGTACGCCCCCTCTTCACGGCAGCCCACGCAGGCGAACTCATAGAGATCCCTCTGGAGCAGATCGGACAGGAACATCCGGTGCAAGCCCTCACAAGAAAGATCTGATAAGCGGTGATGACAATGGATGACAAAATGGATCCTGGCCGCGTCATCGAAATGTTTCGAACAAAACCCAGCTGCGCAATGTACAAGGGAGACTACGACGAAAACGAACTGTTCCTGCGCGTTGCTGTCCTATCAAATGAAATAAAGAAAAATGTGCCTCCGAAGGAAGGAGTCACCCTTGAAATAGTTCTGTTCTCGGTTCTGCACGTGCTGACCGAAAAACTCTCCAGTGAACAGTTCACAGGAACCATGAAGATAGCCGTCTTTGACCGCAAGCTTGCAGAATTCGCGTACGATACTCTGGTCAACAGTTTGAGAGCCGACCCCCAGCTGGCCCTAGAACTTCACCGCGCTTGGGTCAAAAGGTTTTCAGACTTTCTCCACGAAGAAGCACGCCGAGATCCTCAGCTGCCTACTGATTGTTTCCTCTTCCACGCCGCTGAAGAGTTTCGAATCAACACCCTGTTGGTTCTGAGGATGCTCAAATCAATCATGCCTCCCTAACGTACAGTTCTGTACGATGCGCCCGAGTGCCATTTTCCGTCAAACCCGTCTTTTTACACTGAAAGCTCTTAAATATCCTGTGAAGCACCGTTGAGGAAGACTTTTGTACTGTTCCTTTTCGTCGTTCTCCTGATGATCCCCATAGTTCTGGTGAATCAGGCCCGCGGGCAGGGGCTTCTCTGGGTGTACATCTCCCTCAGACAGTCCACGATCAACGCAAACTCCGGAGAAACTGTGAGTGACCTCGTGTTTCTGACCAACGCGGATAACACGCGCAGCCACAGCGTGCAGCTGGTCCTGAGCCCGCCCAACACTCCGTGGTTGAGTCAGGCATACTTCACTCCGAACCCGGTCAACCTCTCACCGGGTGAAACAACAACCTCCACACTCACTCTGGTCATCGCGGATGTCTGCAACGGACAGTTCATAGGACCCTTCTCTGCAACATTTGAGATCAGAGCCATGGAAAGCGGTGTGACTCAGGGGTATGCAACCCTAGATGTCAACATAGCTGTGAAAGGAGGACCATTATCCATAGGCATATCACCCAGTCAGCCAGCATACCGCGTTGGAGACACCATCAGCCTCTCAATGACCTCTAACATAGCCGTACCCTATACGCTAACGGTTAAGAACCCGAGCGGACAAGTCTGGTCCACCACAAGCGGCACCCTGCCCGCCACGTTCACAAGAACCGCAACTGACCCACAAGGAACCTACACCGCAACGCTGACTGCACAGTACTGTGGCCCCGCATACGACTCAACCACATTCGCGGTACGTCCTGCCACGATCGAAGCCGACATCTCACTCACCACCACCACTGTGAACGTGAACATGGGAGACAGCGTAACAGACGCCATAACCATAACAGACAATGATCCCACAGACACTGACTCCTATATGCTGGCACTATCCCCCGCCGACCGCTGGCTGAGTCAGGTGAGTTTCTCACCAAACCCGGTCCAAATTCCGGCAGGTACAGGAGCGACCGGAATGTCCACCCTCACGTTCAGTGTGCCCAACACGTGCGCAGGCTGGGCGAGCCCAGGACCATACACCATATCCTTCATAGTTGAAGCAACACAGGGCGGGAAACTTGTCGGCAGCGCTCAACTAAACGTGAACATACACCCATCAGACCCTCTACAAAAGATCAGCGTCCTCCCAACCAAGAACGCCTACATCCTCGGAGACACCGCCGTCCTCACGATGTCATCGAACGTACCGGCACCGTACACGCTAAACATCAAAGCACCGGACGGCACCCAGTGGGCAACAGCCGCCGGAACCCTCCCCGCCTCCCAATTTACCAAAACCACAACCACCCCCCTCGGCCTCTACACCACAGAGCTAACGGTGACGTACTGCGGAACCGCGTTCGATGACGTCGCGTTTGAGGTCGTTCCAAACACGTACAAGATAACGGTCACCCTTTCTGGCCTCCCCTCGGGCAGCTCGACGCCGCTGCTCGTTGACAATGAAAAAGTGGCCGACATGAAGGGCGGTGACACTCAAATGCTGACCTACAGCGTGGGAACCCTGCACAAGTTCCAGGTTGCCGGCTACGTCAACGACACAGACACTAGGCACTACTGTGCGGAGAACACCTGGAGCGCACAGAAGGATGATTCACACACCTTCACCTACACTACTCAGTACTATCTCAGCGTGAGCACCGACCCGACAGGAATCACCACAACGATCGGCTCCGACTGGTATGCAGTTGGAGCGTCAGCATCGATCGCGCCGGCACAGAAGGAAATCACCGGAGACACCCCTGGAACCAAGCATGAGTTCACGACATGGACCGTGGACAATGCTCCAAGATCCGACAACGGCTTCAACATCCAGATGAACGCCCCCCACAAGGTCGTCGCAAAATATGACACCTACTACCTACTCACACTGAACACTCCCTACGGCGACACGAGCGGAGCCGGGTGGCAGAAAGCAGGCAAGACAGCGTACTTCTCGATAAACACCCAAATAGGGTTTGGAGTACAGCAGGTCTTCGTCGGATGGACCGGTGACTACACCGGGGACGAACCACAAGGCTCAGTAGTGATGAGCGGCCCTAAGACCATCAGCGCCGCATGGCAAACAAGCTACAACCAACTGGGCCTAATCGCCGCGGTGCTGATCATCATGGCCTTCTTCATCGCGATGGTCCTGCGGAGCAGAAAAACTAAAGACACCCCAAGACACGAACGCACAGAGCACGTCCGAGACATACTCGAAGGAAGAGCTTAACCTCACCCACTCGAGAGATCAGTCAATATTAGGAGCATTTATTAATGCGAACTAGCGTACACCCTAAACTGTAGGAATAAAGAATGACGGACATACCGCTAAGAGTTACCGACGCCCGACAAAGAGACGTCGGGCATGGAAAAATAAGAATCGACAAGGACACCATGCTAAAGCTTGAAGTGGTGGCCGGCGACTTCGTTGAAGTCCATGGAAAGAAAACCACGGTTGCCATCGCTTGGCCCGCGTACACGGAAGACCAGGGACAGAAGATCGTGCGAATGGACGGCCTCATCCGAAGAAACGCAGGCGTAGCACTCAACGAGGACGTCACTCTCAGAAATACCGAAGTGAAAGACGCTCAATCAATTATCTTTGCACCAATTGACGTTAGACTAAGCATCGATGATGAGTTCACCAACTTCGTCAAGCGCAGGTTTCTAGACGCCCCCTTCGTCGAGGGCGATATGACCCTTCTCTCAATCTTCGGTAGTGCAGTCCCATTGATAGTCACCCGCACAAGACCACACGGCCCGGTCAAAATACTCGAAACAACCCAAGTCCAAGTCCTGAGCGAACCCACACCGGAAAGAAAAGGCATTTCAATGGTCACATACGAAGACATTGGAGGCCTCCATGAGGAAATCCAGCGCATCAGAGAAATGGTAGAACTCCCACTCCGCCACCCAGAACTGTTTCAAAGATTAGGCATCGAACCTCCAAGAGGCGTCTTCCTATACGGGCCACCAGGCTGCGGAAAAACACTCCTCGCGAAAGCTGTCGCGAATGAAACTGACGCAAACTTCTACGTAATCTCAGGACCAGAGATAATGTCAAAATTCTATGGCGAATCAGAAGCCAGACTCCGCGAAATATTCCAGAAAGCCCAAGAAACCGTACCAAGCATCGTGTTCATCGACGAACTGGACGCAATCGCACCGAAACGAGAAGAAGTAACCGGCGAAGTGGAACGCCGCGTCGTGGCACAACTCCTAGCACTCATGGACGGCATGGGCAGCAGAGGAAACGTCATAGTCATCGGAGCAACAAACAGACCAAACGCCATCGACCCCGCACTAAGGCGCCCAGGAAGATTTGACAGAGAAATTGAAATCCGCGTACCGGACAAAAAGGGACGCCACGAAGTACTTCAAATTCACACCCGAAACATGCCCCTCGCAGAAGACGTGATCCTAACCACCCTCGCAGACATAACACACGGCTACACCGGCGCGGACATAGCAGCACTCTCAAGAGAAGCAGCCATGAAAGCACTGCGAAGATACATGCCAGAAATGAACCTAGACGACGAGAAGATCCCGCCCGGCATACTGGAGAAGATGGTTGTGAACAAGGAAGATTTCCTCTCAGCATACAGAGAGGTCACCCCCACCGCAATGCGAGAAGTCTACATTGAAATTCCCTCAGTGCACTGGAAAGACATTGGCGGACTCGTAACTGTCAAGGACCAACTGATCGAAGCAGTCGAATGGCCCCTGAAGAAACCCGACGTCTTCAAGAGATTGGGCATCAAACCACCCCGAGGCATACTCCTCTACGGACCACCAGGCTGCGGAAAAACACTCCTCGCAAGAGCCGTATCAACAGAGAGCGAAGCAAACTTCATATCAATCAAAGGCCCAGAAATATTCTCAAAGTGGGTCGGCGAATCCGAAAAGGCCATCAGAGAAGTATTCAGAAAGGCAAGAACAGCAGCACCAGCAATAATCTTCTTCGATGAACTTGACTCGATCGTACCAAAAAGAGGCCTCGGCTTCTCAGACTCCGGAGCCAGCGAAAGAGTCATCAGCCAACTCCTCACCGAACTCGACGGAATAGAAACCCTCCAAAACGTGGTAGTGATCGCGGCAACAAACAGACCCGACATCCTTGACCCCGCAGTCCTACGCCCAGGAAGATTCGACAGACTAATTTATGTACCCCCACCCGACAAAGACGCTCTAAAACAAATCCTCAAAATCCACACCCGCGGCATACCCCTGGCAAAGGACGCAACCATCGATGAAATAGCCCCCTTAACCGCCGGATACTGCGGAGCAGACATAGAAGCCGTATGCCGAGAAGCAGCAATGACCGCCCTCCGACACGATGAAAACACAAAAGAGATCACACTCAGCGACTTCAAGAAAGCAACAGAAATAATCAAACCGAGCGTCCCACCAGACATGGACAAATGGTACCAAAACATCAGGGTTGGAAAAGAAAAAACACCCGCACCCACATCAATAGCCTAACCATGCCAAACTTGCCTGCAGACAGAAACGCGCAGGTGATCATGAAAAACTTAATAGCCACCGTCAAGATCACTTAACCATGGATTGAGAAAAATGGCCTTGCTCGTTTCCATCACCCGCCAGCCACCGTCTTTAAGGGTACGTGTGGCGTCTCAGGTTTCGCCTGCGGCGAGCGGAAACGAGCAGGCTGAGAAAACTCCCACCCGCACATTAAAAGCCGCTCCAAAACCGCAAAACCAATGGAGACAGAATTAACCATGATCACCTCAACCGGGACTGCGGAAAGATTCCAGGACTTCCTCCGGACATTCCAAACAGGCACGGAAGAACAAAGGTACAGGAAAACACTTAGACAGCTTAACCTGTCAGGACAATACCACATAGTTGTAGACTTCAAAGACCTCATCACACATGACAAAAACCTGGCAATACAGATCACAGACAACCCAGACGAGCTGCTCCCACACATAGAACATGCCACCCTAACACAGCTGAAAATAGAGGACCCCCAGTACGCTGAAAAACTCAAAACAGTCAAGGTACGCTTCAAGAACCTCCCCGACCACCACACCCTGAGACAAGTCGGCGCAGAACATATGGGAAAACTCATCCTGATCGATGGCATAATCGTCCAACTAAACCCTGTTAAAAAACTCCGCCTCATGACAGCTGCCTTCCGGTGTAAAATGTGCGAAAACTTCACGTACCTTGACCAGTCAGGAGACACGATGAGCAGTCCTGAACTGTGCAAACGGTGCCAATCACCACTCCTAGAATTCAGTGACAAACAGTCCACGTTCATAAACCTACAAGAGATAGGCATACAAGAACTCTCAAATGAGAACCTAAAGAGATCAGTGAACCCGAAAACGACAAAGGCACACCTCCCCTCAAAACAATTACTCCCAGAGAACATAATCGTCCAATCAAACCCCATCAAGCTCTTTATCACAAAAGCCGCCTTCCAGTGCAAGAAGTGCAAAAACTTCATGTACCTCGACCAGTCAGAAGACATCATGGTCAGTCCCAAGCTGTGCGAACGGTGCCAATCACCCCTCCTAGAATTTGTTGACAAACAGTCCACATTCATAAACCTCCCCCTAGAACACCTACCCCTATCAATGGACATTACCCTCACCGAGGACCTGATCGATACCCCAAAACTTGGCGCCACAGTATCAGTAACAGGAATTGTTAAGGCACAACATGACAAGACAGGGAGACGCACATCGCCGCGCACATTCGAACTCCTGCTCGACGCAAACTACATAGAAATACGAAAAAACGAAGACCCCATTGATATCACAACGGATGCTAACCCATCAAAAATCGTTCCAGGACCACAAAACCAAGGGGGAGAAAACTAACAATGGCCACCTCAACCGGACCTACAGAAAGGTTCCAAGACTTCCTTCGAACATTCCAAACAGAAACAGGAGAACAAAAGTACAGGAGAACCCTTGGACAGCTTAGCCTGTCAGGACAACGTCACATAGTTGTAGACTTCGAAGACCTCATCGCGTGCGACAAAGACCTAGCAATGCAGATCACGGACAACCCAAGCGAACTGTTCCCGCACATAGAGAGCGCCATCCTAGCGCAACTGAAGATAGAGGATCCTCAGTACGCTGAAAAACTCAAAACAGTCAAGGTACGCTTCAAAAACCTCCCCGACCACCACACCCTGAGACAAGTCGGTTCAGAACATATGGGAAAACTCATCCTGATCGACGGCATAATCGTCCGATCAACTTCCGTCAAGTCCCTCCTCACAAAAGCAGCCTTCCAGTGCAAGAAGTGTAAAAACTTCACGTACCTCGAACAAACGGGCTTCGTGATGGAAAAACCTGTGATATGCGGGCGGTGCCGGTCACCGCTCCTAGACTTCATCGAGAAACAGTCCACGTTCATAAACCTACAAGAGTTGGGTATGCAGGAACTCCCAGAAGACCTCCCCCCAGGACAAATACCTCGCGCCATGGACATAACCCTCACTGAAGACCTAATCGACGCCGCAAGACCCGGCGACAGAGTATCAGTAACAGGACTTGTCAAAGCACAACAGGACAAGGCAGGAGGACGCACACCGCTGCGCACATTCGAACTCCTGTTCGACGCAAACTGCGTGGAAATACGAGGAAAAGAAGAAACCGTTGACATCACACCGGAAGAGGAAGAACAAATAATCACCCTATCAAAAGACCCGTGGATTCACAGAAAACTGCTAGCATCACTCGCACCATCAATATACGGATACGGTGACATCAAAGAGGGCATTCTCTACCTACTGTTCGGTGCCGTCCAAAAGAACCTCCCAGACGGAACCACACGAAAAGGCCAAGTAAACATCCTACTGATCGGAGACCCCGGTGTCGCTAAGAGCCAACTCCTCCAGTACGTAGCACACGTCGCACCAAGAGGAATCTACACATCAGGCCGCGGCTCCTCCGCCGCCGGACTAACCGCAGCCGTAATGCGCGACAAATCAGGCAGAATGGCACTTGAAGCCGGCGCACTAGTACTCGCCGATAAAGGTATTTGTGCGATCGATGAGATTGACAAAATGCGAAATGAAGACCGCGTCGCAATCCACGAAGCGCTGGAACAGCACACCGTTTGCTATGATGACAAAACAGAGATTCTAACTAAGGAGGGTTGGAAACTCTTCAAATATCTTCACCCTAAAGATGAAGCCGCAGTGCTCAACAACCAGGGATATCTAAAGTACGAAGTTCCAACACGTATAATCGCCAGAGACTACACTGGACCAATGATAAAGGTCAAGGGTTCAAAGAAAGTAGACCTCGTAGTGACACCGCCCCATGAGCTGTACTGCGCGGTCAATAGAGGAGCCAATTCGTGGACGCGTTTCCATCGCGTGGAGGCACAGAAAATCTTCGGTCATCGCGTGAAATTCAAACGTGACGCAAAGTGGCATGGCAAAGAGCAAAAACACTTTGTGCTGCCATGTTTCCAAGATAGAAGTAGAAAACTAATATCTATGGACGTGTGGTTGGAATTCTTCGGATATTGGCTCTCAGAAGGGCATGCTGAAAAGTACAGAGTCACCATAACACAACGTAAAGACCCTGCAAAAATTGCTAAGATTGAGCGTTGCCTCAACCGAATGCCCTTCAAGCATTCACATTACCCGTCTGCTGGAAATTTTGTAATACATGACAAACAATTAGCGGCTTATCTGTCGCCCTTTGGTCATGCGGCTGACAAGTTCATCCCAACTGACCTCAAGGAACTCTCGACGAGGCAGCTATGCATCCTACAAGAGGCCCTGATGCTAGAGGATGGATACAAGCGAACAGATCACAATACTATTCAGAGTGCTTACTGTACGACCTCAAACAGGCTTGCGAGTGATGTACAAGAGCTACTGCTGAAAACCGGGCTGTCTGGAAATATCAGAGTTGGGCACAGGAAAGGTCGTCCTAGTGGCCACGGCGTAGCACGATTTGATAATCTCGAAGTCAGTATCGTGTACAAGAATGAACCACAAGTTGGTTGCTGTACAAAGAAAGGAAGAAAGGCAGCATCATGGGCAACTGTTGATTATAGTGGGCGCATCCACTGTGTCGAAGTCGGACCGCCTCACATCGTCTACGTTAGGCGCAATGGTGTTCCAGTGTGGTCAGGTAATTCCATAGCAAAGGGCGGCATTGTAACAACATTGAACGCACGAACCTCAGTGCTCGCCGCAGCGAACCCAGCGATGGGCAGGTACAACCTCTCACAACTCGTCACCGAAAACATCAACCTACCAATAACGATTCTCTCCAGGTTCGACTTGATATTCATCATGAAGGACCTTCCTGACCCTGAAATGGATACAAGACTAACAAGACACGTCCTCACACTACACCGAACCCAGAGCTTCACAGAGAAACCCCCAATCGGTCCCGAACTGTTCAGAAAATACATTGCCTACGCACACCGAATCATGCCGGTACTAACCCAAGAGGCAAGCGATGAGATTGAAGCATTTTACCTCAAAATGCGTGGAACCTCAACCGCGGAATCACCGATCGCTATAACCCCCCGCCAGCTGGAAAGCCTCGTCAGACTATCGGAGTGCCGCGCCCGTTCATTCCTAAGGCCTGATGTAACTGCTGAGGATGCAAGGTACGCGATTAGGCTGATGACCTACTCGCTGAAAGATGTGGGCATTGATACCGCTACGGGTAAACAGGACATAGATGTGATAATGACCGGGCAACCAAAGAGCATGCGCGACAAAATGCAGATTGTTCGAGACACCATAGCAGAAATAGAAAAAACGGACGATATTGTTGAAGAAAGAAAACTCTACGACGCGCTGGCAAAGAAAAACATGCTTGAAACGGAAGCAACACGACTGATCGAACAACTCACAAGAGACGGCATAATCTACAACCCAAGACCCGGCTACATCAAAAGAACTGCGGGTTAACACGACCATCCACAACACTGAACCTAAGAACCAATAGGGGTCCTCTATCAACAGGACGGGAACAGCAATCCTTACATCACCGCGTTGATGGTAGAAAGAAAGCCAAGGAGCAGTTAGCTGCGTGGTGCCGACGCCTACATCATGAAACCCATGAACCAGAAGAACACCTGGCCGGGTCTCTTGGAAATCAGCTAACGCAGTCTCATCTCCCACGAGCGTTTCTCCTACTGCATTGAGAGTTGTAATCCGCCGTTCAACAACACCTAAGCTCATACAGAAACTTGCGATAACCATTTAAACTCGTTTATAGGGGGGTATGCTGAAGAAGGATCAGATAGAAATTGACGTCAGGTCCAACCAGTGATGAATTTAACTTGTGGCTAACCAGTAGCGCCATCCCATTCTGGGTGGGCCATCACAGATTTGAGAAGACCCTGACAGGTGAGATCCGGGTAGACAACGGACTATTCATGAGAAAAGAAGCATTAATCCTCTTCAGAATGTTGAGATCCCGCGATCCTTTCACGAGGCTGAACGGAAGCTTCGTAATCTGGGAAAGAAACAAGAGCCTGATGATACTACTACTAGTTGTCACTCTAATTCTGCTCACGCTGATCATCATAAGAATTGAAAAATGAGCGCAGTATTTCTGTTCCATAGTTCCTATGCTACAGCACCGTGAAACAAGTGAAAATGTAGCGGCCTTCTCCCGCGGCGAGGTTCTAGGAGACACCGGCTGCCTTCCCTTCCCTTGCGAGGTCGAGGGCATCGCCAGCTTCTCGGTCGCTCTTATGACGCGCGTCATGAACGCACGCCATGAGCAAGTTGAAATCACCGAAAGTTCCGACTCGCCGTCTCGGGCGAACCGCTACATCAAAAACAGTAACATCACAAATATTTAAAGGTGTCTCTTCATCCGAAGGTTATCACAAAGAAAATATGGAAACTAACAACCCAAAAAGAGGGAAAAAAGGTGTGAGCAAACACCCATCACGTTTCTAACCTTGCTCGTTTCTAGTCCCAAGCACCCGGTCCAGCGGCTCTGCCCATAATTTTACACCTGGCGTACACTTGCGGTGCATCCATTTAAAGCAAAGTCACTTTTGAGCACATGATAAAAGGACGCCACTTAAACCGATTACGCCGCATCCTGCGGCAACGATTGTTCTTATGGATAGTCCAACAACGAATGGAGTGGATATGGCCATAACTAGCATAAAGGCCATGAAGCCGGCGAACAAACCCTCTGCCATACGCCCTTGGATTTCAAGTTTTGACATTGAAAAATCACCGCCTAGACGATTTGGCTGATGAAGGATGAGGTGCCTGTCCCGCCTTGCTAATGTTTTTCTTTACCTCAGGACCCAACCCCTCAAAAATGTCAACTGCCTTCTTCCAGTTGATCATCTCCCACCATTGAGGCACCCGCACCTTAAGTTCTTTCGTCTTGGCATCCAACATAATCTCGATCAGGTCATTATCCTTGAAAAACCTTTTACCCTTGAACGATGCCTTGGGTAGGATCAGGCAGGGAATCTTGGCCTTCCCCAACAGTTTGATTCTCCCAATCAAGGGCTCCATGACCTTTCCCTGAAAATTACTGTAGTCATCCTCACTTAAAAGGCCTGCTGTGACGACGATGTGCCAAAACCTTTTTAACCACAATGTCCGAAGAAGGACCAAGAGCTGAAAACAGAATGGACGGGCATAGTGAGAACGTTTTCCTTTCAGCTCTCAGGCATCTTCTGCAGTTGGAGATTGTTTTTGTTGAGAAGAAGACCGCGCGGGCGGTTCGATACTCCGGAGAGCTTGTTGATGGAGAGGATTCCTCACGTTCATCGATCCATGATGGTCCCTCTGAGCTGAACATTTACAGCGTTCTCTTCAGTAAGGAGAAGAAGGTTCCATATCTGATGGGTGATGGCCGGCTTATGAAAGCTTTCTGTACTGAGGCGCGTGGTGCTATCGGTCAGGGATTCCTATTCCAGCAACCATCTGATACCAAGCGCTTCCATTTTCTAACAGACTCGAGACTGCCGTCAGGCTCGTACTCGTTCTCCGAGATGGGAGAGGAAGCCCTGCTTCAACTGCAGCTCAACGCTCTTCGAATATTTGAGGACGATGAGGCACCACACCTCAGCCTGTTGAGACGAATAATTCTAGGAAAGTATGATGTACCGGTTGAAAAATCCCCCCTCTCGCGCTTCGACACGGACTTGGACGACAGCCAGATTGAAGCGGTGTCGCGGGCCATCGCGCTGACTGACCGCAACCCCTTCTGTCTGATTCAAGGCCCTCCGGGCACTGGGAAGACAAAAACCATTGCTGAGATTGCAGCACGGCTCGCACGGGATGGTGAACGCGTGCTTGTCACGTCCCACACGAACGTCGCGGTTGACAATGCCCTTGAGGCCATGCTGAAGCGCTCAAATACTAACACAAGCCAGTTGATGCGATTTGGAAGTCCCTTGAAAACCTCGCCGGAGATGAAAGATATCCTGTCAACGAGTATCCATGACCTGAAATCCAAATCCGTCGTTGGTGCAACACTATCAAAACTCTCAATGTTGGCCGGGTTGGAAGTGTTGGACTGGAGGGATCCCTTGTTCAGCGTTGCGATCGTGGATGAAAGCTCAATGGCAACTCCACCGCTCACCCTGTGCGGGATAATGCACGCGAGCACGTTCATACTCGTGGGAGACCACATGCAGCTACCTCCTGTTGTTCACTGTTTGTCACAGATGTCGAAGAACGAAGCGCACCTTGCGGCCCGTTCACTCTTCGAACACTTGGTCCTGAAGTATCCTGAGAGAAAAACGATGCTTGAGGTGCAGTACCGCAGCCACCCTAGCATAGCCGGATTCTCATCAAAATATTTCTATGAGGGACGACTGAGGAGCGACGAATCCGTTAACAACAAGAACTGGACACCAAAACATACCACGGAACCAACACACTTCTTCAACACGCCGGAAACACGAGACAAACCGATCATCTGGATAAACACGAGCAAATACAGCAAGCACGTCTGGTCAAAACCGGTTGGCCGCGCTGGCCCATCCGCGTACAACACGTACGAAGCAGCAACTGTGAGCATGCTCGTGAAAGAGATGCGCCGCCTCGGCCTTCCCCCAGAAGACGCTTTCGTGCTAACCCCATTCAGGTTACAGGCCCTGCTACTACGCCAACTCCTACAAGGCGAAGAATTGACCATAACGAACCTCCTGAACCCAGAATCAAGCACCGTCGACTCGTTCCAAGGCAAACAACAATCAGTCGTCGTCTACGACTTCACTGTCACAAGCCCCTGGACGCGTGCACTCCAAGATCACCGCCGACTGAACGTAGCACTCACACGAGCAGAAGAAAAACTCATCATTGTCGGCGCGGCCGACTATCTAGCGGCCGACCACTTCTACAACAACCTCTGGAACTACTTCAAAACAAATGGCACCGTAATGGACAGCCCAACACCCAAACAGTTAACTCCCGAACTGAAGAAATGCCAAAAATTCAATCCGTGATTCGCCCAAAGCTTTATTGGAGAGAACGAACATTCTGAAACAGGCTGGTTCGATGCATGGTGAAGAGAACAACAGCAATTGAGTGGACCACTCAGACCCTGAACTGGGTCACAGGCTGCACAAAGGTGAGCGATGGGTGCAGGTTCTGCTACATGTACAGGGAATATCCGAGGCTTAGGGATATGGGTGTGCCATCGTACCAGTGGCAGCCCTCGGAGGTTCACATTCATGAGAGCGTCATTGAGAAACCACTACACTGGAAAGCCCCTCGAATGGTATTTGTAAACTCGATGGGTGACACTTTTCACGAGCAGGTACCCTTCGCGGTCATTGACAGGTTTGTTGATGTCATGCAACGCACGCCACAGTACGTATACCAGGTCCTGACGAAACGCTCAAAGAGGCTGGTCGAGTACGGCGAGCGCATTGGAGAGTTCCCACCGAACGTGTGGCTGGGAGTAACCGTGGAGAACGCTCAGTGCAAGCTAAGAATTGATGACCTGCGCAGAATCAAAGCAAAGGTACATTTTGTAAGCTTTGGACCCCTGATTGACGCCGTTGGTAAACTCAACCTCACCGACATTGAATGGGCCATTGTCGAAGGTGAAAGTGGCGTAGAACACCGTCCGATAAAAGAAGAATGGGTAAAAGAAATATTTGACCAGTGCCGTGAGCAGGGTGTCGCGTTCTTCTTCAAGGGATGGGGTGGGGTAAGACCGAAGGATGGAGGCCGACTTTTCATGGGATGTGAGTGGAATGAGTACCCGGCCAGTATGCGAAAGGAACTTCGTCCGCAACGACAGAACCCAATCCCGCTCAAAGAGAATACGTCCTCAGGGGTAGCTCCATGAAAGTATGGATTGATGTACTAACTCCTAAACAAGCAAACCTCTTTTCAGTTATCGTTCGTGAACTACGGAAGAGAGGGCATGACATTTTTGTTACTACAAGACACTACAGAGAGGTTGAACAACTCCTCAAGATACGTCACATTGACGCTATGACCGTGGGAAGACACGGCGGTGCGGACCTGCATGAGAAGCTTTTGGCAAGTGCTGAAAGAGAGACTGCTCTTGCGAATTGTGTGTCACAAGAAAAACCTGGCATTGCAATGTCTTTCTGTTCACCGGAAGCAGCACGAGTAGCCTATGGCCTTAGGATTTCTCATTACGCGGTGTGCGATTCACCACACGCTGAAGCTGTCTGCAGACTTTCCCTTCCGGTGTCAGAAAAACTGTTCACACCAAAAGCAATCCCGAAAGCTGCGTGGAAATGGTACGGCATAGCACCTAAACAGATCGTGCGATACAACGCGATTGACCCGGTGGTCTGGATACGCGCGTATGCTCCGGGCCCAGACCTACGCAAAGAACTAGGACTGAAAACTGATAAGCCGATGGTTATCATACGAACTGAAGAAGAGTTTGCAGCATACATGCTTCAGAGCAAAGTTTTCCCCAGCAAAACAATCATAACCACCCTAGCCCGCTCCCTGAACAAGACAGGAGTTCAGGTCGTTGTCCTCCCTAGATATGAAAGCCAAGTTGACAACCTAGTGAAGATCCTAGCAGGAACAGCAATTGTTCCAACCCAAGTTGTGGACGCCATAGGCCTGTTATCCCGCGCCACGGCCTTCATCGGCGCTGGAGGAACCATGAGCGCTGAAGCAGCACTGATGGGCGTCCCAACGATCAGCTGCTACCCCATCAAACCCACGTACATAGACAAATACCTGTTCAGAACGGGACTTGCTGAGAGAATACTAACCCCCCACAAAATAATCAACAGAGTGCACGAACACCTGAACAACAACACAACCCTCAGCAAACAAAAGAAAAGAGCAGAAAATATCATGTCGCGAATGGAAGACCCCGTGCAAGTCATACTCAATCAGCTGACGACTTAAAACTATCAACTGGTTCGCCTTTGACCCCCCATCCCTAAACTGCTCAAGAAATGGTAAAGCTTTTAAAGGGGCGTAACAAGCGTGGCATAATATGCTGTGTGGAGGGGGGTGAGCAAAGCACAATGAGTGAAGAAGAAGGCGAAGAAGAAGACGAAGACTGGGAAGAAGACTAAAACTAATGCCCAGGCCACCCCCGTTGCTGATCCGTTCACCGCGCTTGGTAGCAAAAACCTTTAAAGCATACTATCACTTAGAGGTCTATGATGCATGTGTGATTTGAATGGACCGCTCGGCAGTTTTTGAAGTGGTGGATGAACTCCCAAACGCGTTCTGGACTCTGTTCGGAGTCATGGTTTTTCTTGGAGGCCTTCAATTATCCGGATGGTACATGCTGCTCAGCATCCCGGGACTGTGTCTCATAATAGCAATGTTCTCCGACCTCGCACAGAGGATTAAGCACCAAACATGACGGAGAGGATAGTGTCGTGACAGAACTAGAGTTGCCACCGTCATTGAACACCGCTGCAGTGGTGCTAGCGGTAGTCAAGGAAGCTGGTGACCAGGGTAACCAAGGACCTCCCACCAGTGAGATAATTCAAACAGTGCTGGAACTCAAGAAAACGTTTGACATAGAAAACATAGACATCTTCCCTGGACTAGAGAGCTCTGACTCACACCAGGTGAGAAACATCATTGTAAACCTTGCCATGACAGGCCACCTCAAACAGGGTAACCCGGTACAGATATCAAAAAAGGGAGAGGCATGGATGAACCGCACACTCGAGAAACAGTTCAAAAACAGATGGGATGTGTCCTGGTTCTGGCTCACCCTCACACATGCTAGAGAAAAAACGCGATTGAACAAAAATGATTGACCTAACCACTCAATTCAATGACATCTACAAGGTAGCGCAGCTTGCCCGCTCAAAAGGATTAGATCCCACCCTTGAACCGGAATCCGAGGTCGCAGCCGACGTCGCTGAGAGAGTGGAAAAGTCAGTGGGACCAAAAGGTGTGGCTCAGAGGATCCGTGAACTCCTGTTAAAGATTCCACGCGAAGAGGTTGCAATTAAGGTTGCAGAAGAAATAGCCCTCGCACGCTTTCCGGTGGAAGGAGAAAAAGCCGCGGAGCAGGCCATAAGGACCGGTGCAGCAATCCTAGACGAGGGCATCACAGCCGCACCACTGCAAGGAATCAACACAGTAAAAGTGAAAAACAATCTTGATGGAACAAGATACCTCGCACTGTACTTCGCAGGCCCGATCAGGTCCGCCGGCGGAACAGACATGGGACTCATCGCAGTGGTGGCCGATTACGTTCGTCAGATCGTTGGCCTCCACAAGTACAGAGCAACCGAGGCTGAAGCGAAACGCTTCGTGGAAGAACTAAGACTCTACGAGCGCGACGTAGCTCGGTTCCAGTTCAAAATATCCGATGACGAAATCTTCAACGCAATAATGAAACTCCCAGTGGAGATCGCAGGGGTAGAAACAGACCCCTCCGAGGTCGTGTCCTACAGGAACCTCCCCCGAATAGAAACGAACCGCGTGAGAGGCGGTGCCCTACGAGTGGTCAACGATGGACTGGTAGGACGAAGCAAAAAAATCCTGAAAATCATAGGAAAGCTGAACATTCAAGGATGGGACTGGCTGGGCGACCTCTACCAACCCTCCGAGGAACCGGGCGAAGACACCCGAAAAGAATTCATGTTCATGGAAGATATCATCGCGGGACGCCCAATCTTTTCATCCCCCATAACCCCCGGCGGTTTCAGACTACGCTACGGCAGAACACGCATCACCGGCATGTCCGCAATTGGACTCCACCCCGCCACTATGGCCATACTAGACGACTTCCCAGCCACTGGAACACAACTTAAGATTGACAAGCCCGGAAAGGCAGGCATAGTAACACCGGTCGACACAGTAGATACGCCCATAGTGAAACTCAAGGATGGCTCGGTCGTGAGAATTGAAACCCCTGAGAAAGCAAAAGAAGTACGAGGCTCAGTTGACTCAATACTCTTCGTCGGAGACCTACTGATCGGGTTTGGAGAATTCCTAGAAAACAACAAACCCCTCGCCCCCCCAGGCTTCAACGAGGAATGGTGGGCACAGTTACTCAGAAGCAGCATCGAGCTCAACTCCACAATGTCGACAGCTGAGAAAATAACAGGCATCCCGCAGAAAAGACTCCAATCGTTCACAGAAACTCCACTGAAAGTTTTCCCATCAGCCGCCGAAAGCCTGACCATATCAGAAAAGCTAGGCGCCCCCCTACACCCCCGTTACACATTCTTCTGGGAGACTCTCAGCACAGACGACTGGAAGACACTTCGAAACAGCATGACCCCCCACGCAGACGCCCTGAGAAACGACCCGAGCAGGGCCACTGTTCCACTGGAGACAAACATGAAAAAACTTCTCGAACTCATATGCATACCCCACACCATTCAAAGCAACATGATCCTCTTCGGCGAGAACGCACCAGTCTTAGCGGCCTGCCTCGGACTAAACAAAACCCTGCCTGAAAACGTGGGAACCAACGGGCTGGAGGCCGCTCGTGCAGTAGCAGGTTTCCCTATCCTCCTAAAGTCTGGAGCCTTCGTCGGCGCAAGGATGGGCCGCCCTGAAAAGGCAAAGCGCAGAGAAATGAAACCCGTCGTGCACTGCCTGTTCCCGGTAGGGATCGCTGGAGGCGCACGAAGAAACATCGTGGAAGCAGCAAAAACAGACATCATAGCAAACGTGGAACTTACTAGACGCCGCTGCACAAAATGCAACGAAATCACCCACCAGAACATATGCCCAAAGTGCAAAATCAAAACGGAACTGGAATTCGTCTGCCCAAGGTGCAACAAAGTGTCCCCACAAAACCAGTGCCCCACCTGTCACGTAAACTGCGTAACGTATGACAAACGAACCATCACGTTGAAGGACCTGTGGGCGACCGCCTGCAACAAGTTCCAACTAACAGAGATACCTGACCTCGTCAAGGGCGTGAAGGGCCTCACCAGCGGACAGAGATGCCCCGAACCTCTTGAGAAAGGCATCTTCAGAGCAAAATACAACCTATCCATGTTCAAGGACGGCACCGTACGATTCGACTCAACAAACGCACCACTCACACACTTTACTTCCGCAGAAACAGGAACCCCAATAGAGAAACTTCAGAAGCTAGGCTACGAAACGGACATGAACGGAGCCCCTCTCGAACGACCCGACCAACTGCTCCCAATAAAGCTCCAAGACATCATACTCAACACCTCGTGCGGAGACTACCTAGTCAAAGTCGCAAACTTCATTGACGAACTCCTAACAAAATGCTACGACCTCCCCCCATTCTACAACCTCAAATCCCGCGACGACCTAGTCGGACACCTCGTCATCGGACTATCCCCCCACACGTCAGTAGGCATAGTTGGAAGAATAATCGGGTTCACGTCAGCATCAGTATGCTTCGCCCACCCCTTCTGGCACGCATCAAAGCGGCGCGACTGCGATGGTGACGAAGACTCTGTGACAATGGTGCTAGACATCCTCATCAACTTCTCAAAAGCCTTCCTGCCCTCCCGCATCGGAGGAATAATGGACGCTCCTCTATTACTGACCGTGGTGATGAAACCATCAGAAGTTGCCCGACAGGCCTTCAACCTCGAATCCATAAGCAAGCTCCCGATCGAGTTCTTCAATGAAGCATCCAAGAACGCTGACCCCAAACTCCTCACAGACCTAATAGCAACCGTGCAACACAATGAAAAAGAGCAAACCGTCGAACAGATCGGGTTCACACACAACATTGAAAGCATCAACGAGGGCAACCACCAGAGCGCGTACCTCCAACTTGAAACCATGCTGGACAAAACTACAGCCCAACTGACCCTCGCAGAAAGAATCCGCGCTGTCGACGCAGCGGACGTAGCGAGAAGAGTCCTCTCAACACACCTGATGAGAGACCTCATGGGAAACATGAAAGCCTTCTCAACCCAACAGATGCGCTGCACGAAATGCAACTCCAAATTCCGGCGCCCCCCACTAAAAGGTGTCTGCCCAAGATGCGGAGGCAAAATCTCCATGACCGTGTACAAAGGCGGCGTTGAGAAGTACCTCAGCCTAGCATGCAACCTCGTCAAACGCTACAACCTCGGAACGTACAGCACACAAAGACTCATGATATTCCAAGAAGAACTGAACTCAATATTCCAAGAAGACGAAACAAAGAAAGCTGCGGCCGCTGAAAAAGAAGAGAAACGAGTGAAAGAAGAGAAAAAACAGCCGTCCCTATCAGACTTTCTCTAGAGCGCCGGTGCCTGATGTTTGCGGTGCCTGCGTCACGATCGGCACTTCGGGTTTCTCGGTTTTGTCAAGCTTTGCTCGTGGCCGGTAGTATCTCTTAGGTAGTTTGAGCAGGCATTCTTCAGCGGCTGCTAGTGTTTTCTCAACGTCTTCGACCGTGTGAGCGGTTGAAAGCACAAGCCTCTCCGAACCGTCCGGATGGAAGTATACTCCCTTCTCGAGCATCATCTCGCGGAAGTCCTTGAACTTTTCATAGTCGCTCTGCTCACTCTGTCTGTAGTTAGCTACTTTCTTAAGCTTCGTGAAGTAAAGTTGGAACATTGGCCCAACGCCCTGGACTACTGCGTCGTGACTGATCCTGTCACAGGCCTGCTGGAGGCCATCCATGAGCTTCTTTGATAAGGCGTTCATGCAGGTGAACGCTTCACCATCGTTTCTTGATAGCACATCAAGAGTGGCTTTGCACACTGATAGACACAGGGGATTCGCGTTGTACGTTCCACCGTATCCTATCTTCCCCGGCCCTATCATGCCCAGTACGTCTCTTCTGCCTGTAATGGCCGCGACTGGCACACCGTTTCCAAGGGCCTTTGCGAAGCATGCGAGGTCCGCTTTGACACCGTAATATTCCTGAGCACCTCCCTTGGCAATTCTAAAGCCTGTGAGTATCTCATCAAAGATCAATAGCATGTCGAGCTTCTGTGTTAGTTCACGAACCCCTTTGAGGTACCCCTCAGCGGGGGGAATAACTCCAGCGCTGCCCATGACTGGCTCCATGATTACTGCTGCAATGTCGTTCACGTACTTCTTCAGTGTTCGCTCGAGCGCGGACAGGTTGTTCCAGGGTGCAACGATGATTGTGCGTGCAACCTCCTCCGGTATGCCTGGATAGAGAGGAAGCTTGGCAGGTGCATTTTCAAGACCAGCGATAACAAGGGGAGAATCAACACTAAAGAGCACATAATCATGATGCCCGTGATAATGACCCTCAAACTTGAGGATCTTGTCACGGCCGGTGAAAGCACGAGCAATTCTAACAGCCTCCATGGTCGCTTCAGTACCAGAATTGGTGAAGCTTACTAGTTCGGCACCAGGAACCATACTCGCAATCTTCTTAGCAACCTCAATCTCAAGCTCGGTGGTCGTTCCAAACATGGTTCCTCTGTGCAGCTGTTCCCTGATGGCGTTAATGACGTCTGGGTGACAGTGCCCCAGGATTAGGGGACCGTACGCGAGCAGGTAGTCAACGTACTCGTTCCCATCAACATCCCAAACCCTTGACCCCTTCCCCCGCCTGAAAAGAACTGGGAACGGGTCGTGCGCGTGAAGCCTAACGTTCGATGATGCCCCTGATGGCAAGATCTTCTTCGCCTCCTCGAACAGAGCCTCGGACCGGTCAAACTTGAAGACAACCTCTGGCTGCGGCACCCTTACCTCTATCTGCTTGCTAACCGGTATCTCCTCAACCCTGCCGGCGCCCTCAACCTTACTCCCAATCACTTGAACCTTCCGTGCATCCCCTGCTGAGATAGCCATTCTTCATACCCTTTTTTTCCAGTAACCTCTCTTTCACAGTTAGCCTTAAACCCAGACCTATTCCCCGAGCTAAGCCAGCATCCCCTATTAAAGGTTCTTGACAAAAACCGTTTCTGAAAGGGTAGGCATTGTTGTGCATCAACCTTTCATTCGGAGCGTTGGTTGGCTCTGTCCAGCCTGCTCTCCCGTTCCTGGGCTGATTGGGAGTGTGCAGGTATTCATTTTTCAACGCC